>Ga0187814_10000766_pt1 | contig 11467 bp, 10 predicted proteins | sample NC_S_4_FD_132450 | JGI IMG/M metagenome (GOLD analysis project Ga0187814, IMG submission 132450) | Wetland sediment microbial communities from Neuse River Estuary, North Carolina, USA - ASW-S_4 | ecosystem: Environmental > Aquatic > Freshwater > Wetlands > Sediment | place: USA: North Carolina...
ATCCCTGGTGATGTTGACGCCGTCTTCGTTGCGGAGCAGGTTCTCCAGCAGGACCTTCAGGCTGTACGGGAGGCTCTCGCTGCCCGGGACCGCGTCCAGCCGGTAGATCTCACGGGACGCGCCGCCCGCCTCGATCGTCGCGCGGCCGCCAAAGCTGTTCACCGACTTCGCCGTCTTCGCCGTCATCGCTGCCGAGCCTCCTCGTTCTTCAACCCCTGTTTCTCACCAACTTACAGTATCTCGATATCAAGGTACTTCCCAAGGGTGCGAGTTACCAGAGGGTAACATCACGCTTCCGCATTGTGTCGGAAGTCCGGCCGCCTGCCTGGCTTAATTCACCATCGTCGCGCAAGGTCCGAAACCTTTCGAACTCGGAATTGCCTATAACTGGGGGATTTCGAAAGTCTAGTATCTTGAATGTTTCGGAATGTTTTCGTACGTTGAGCAGCGTCCTGCCTACAGCGAGGAGGCTGCCATGCACGGCATGAGATCCCGGCTCCGGCTGAGAACCCCGAGATTCAGGCTCACCCCCATCCGACCGCGGTTCCTGGCACCGGCCGCGGCCCTCGCCCTGGCGGTGCCGCTGGCGGCGGTCGCCACGGCGGGCGCCGCGCAGGCCGCGGCGGTTTCGAGCGCCGCGGCCGCCATCACCGTCAACGGCTCCACCAGGTACCAGGAGATCACCGGGTTCGGCGCGTCGGAGGCCTTCGGGCAGGCCGAAACGCTGCAGAACCAGCCGGCCTCGGTCCAGCAGCAGGTGCTGAACCTGCTCTACAGCACGAAATCCGGCGCCGGCCTGAGCATGTTGCGCAACGAGATCAGCGCGGACCCAGGCACCACGATCGAGCCGACCGCGCCGTCGAGCCCGAGCGCCGCGCCGGCGTATCTCCCGCTGTCGGCGATCGCTGACGACGGGGGCCAGCTCTGGTGGGCGCAGACGATCAAGCACGAGTACGGCGTCACGGAGGACTTCGCCGACGCCTGGAGCGCGCCGGCGTTCATGAAGACCAACGACTCCGTCGACAACGGCGGCACGCTGTGCGGCGCGCCCGGCGCGACCTGCGCCAGCGGCGACTGGCGGCAGGCGTACGCGAACTACCTCGCCCAGTACGCGAAAGACTACGCCCAGGCCGGGGTCCCGCTCAGCTACGTCGGCCCGGAGAACGAGGCGAACATCGGCCCCGGCTACGACAGCATGATCATGTCCCCGGCGCAGACCGCCAACTTCATGGAGTACCTCGGCCCGACGCTGGTCAGGTCCGGCCTGCGCACCCAGGCCGAGTGCTGCGCCACCGAGGGCTGGGACTACGCCCAGCAGTACGCGGCGGCTATCGAGGCCGACCCGAAGGCGAACGCGTGGACCCCGCTGTTCACCAGCCACGGCTACACCGCGCCGCCCAACTCGCCGCTGGCCGGCTGGACCAAGCCGGTCTGGGAAACGGAGTGGTCCACGTTCGAGACCTATGACCCGGCGTGGAACGACGGCACCGACGCGTCCGGGTTCTCCTGGGCGCAGCGGATCTACACCGGCCTGACGTCGGCGAACCTGAACGCCTTCCTCTACTGGTGGGGCATGACGACGACCACGGAAAACGGTGACAACGAGGGCCTGGTCCAGCTCGACGCCAGCACCGGCACGGTGACCCCGTCCGGGCGGCTGTGGGCGTTCGCGAACTACAGCAGGTTCGTCCGGCCGGGCGCGATCCGCATCGGGGCCTCGAGCGCCGACAGCGACCTCGGCGTCACCGCGTTCCGCAACTCGAACGGCTCGGTCTCGATCGTGGTGCTGAACACCGCCGCGACCGCGCAGACGGCGTCCTTCTCGCTGCGCGGCACCGGCGCCGGCGCCACAAGCGCGGTCGTGATTCCCTACCTGACCGACGACACCCACGACACGGCCGCGCAGGGGCCGATCAGGGTCAGCCACGGTTCGTTCGGGGCGACGCTCCCGGCGTACTCGCTGGTGACCTATTACCTTCCATAGCGCCTGTGACGCTCGTCTAGCCCAGCCGGCCGCGCGGCCCGGGTCACCCGGGTCCGCGCGGCCGGCGCGCGTGGCGTAACGTCGTGTTCCATGCGGTTTGCGATCAAGACACGGCCCGAGCACCAGACCTGGGAAGAGCTCCGCGACCTGTGGGTCGCGGCCGATGAGATCCCGCTCTTCGAGTCGGCGTGGAACTGGGATCACTTCTACCCGCTGACCGCCGACTTCGCCGGGCCGAACTTCGAGGGCTGGACGATGCTCGGCGCGATGGCGACCGCGACGCGGCGGATCAGGATCGGCTGCCAGGTCACCGGCATGATCTACCGGCACCCGGCCGTGCTCGCCAACATGGCGGCCACCGTGGACATCATGTCCGGCGGGCGGCTCGAGCTCGGCGTCGGCGCCGGGTGGAACCAGATGGAGTGCGACGCCTACGGCATCCCGCTGCCGCCGCTGAAAGAGCGCTTCGACCGATTCGACGAGGGCGTCGAGGCCATGGTGCTGCTGCTCACCCAGCGCGTTTCCAACTTCTCTGGCCGGTACGTCCAGCTGACCGACGCGCACTGCGAGCCCAAGCCAGTCCAGCAGCCGCACCCGCCGATCACGATCGGCGGCACCGGCAGGAAGCGCACGCTGCGCGCCGCGGCCCGGTGGGCGCAGCAGTGGAACACGCTCGGCCGCGGCGGGGTCGCCGAATGGCTGGAGCTCAAGGAGGTGCTCGCCGGGCACTGCGCGGACATCGGCCGCGACGTCAGCGAGATCACCTGCTCGGTCAACATCCGCTACGAGGACAGCGTGGACGAGGCCGTCGCGGACGCGACGACCTGGCGCGACGCCGGCGTTGACCTCCTCATCGTCGGCCTGCCGCTGCACTGCAAGCCGGACGCGCTCGCGCCGCTGGCAGAGGCCCTCGCTCCGCTCGCCTAGTCACTAGCCGCTGTTCCGATTCATCCGAACGTACGCGGGATGACTCTTGGCGGCGCCGCCGCTTCTTGCTGTTATCAGCCGCCTCGCGCTCGGCTCCACCTAGTTTTCGTGTCTGTGCCGAAGATTCGGCCCCGCCGCGGGCCCGAATCTTCAGCGTTAACGACGCACGCTCACGCTTCTTGCTGTTATCAGCCCCTGATGTCGCGTCCAGGGCAGCAACTTCGTATCACTTTTCGTCTATACATCACTTTCGGTCCTTTCTGCGTCCGGTTTGTACGGGTTCTAGGGACCAAAAGTGATGTGAAGTGGGGTGCTAGCGCCGGCCGACGGAACCACACGCCGCGTACGGCGCGGTGGAAGGGCTTGCGTCATCCGTTCCCTTGGGCTAGGCGCTCGTGCAGGGCGCGGCTCGCGTCGGCCATGATGGGCTGGACGCCGAAGTCGGCCAGCATCTCGGCCGCAGCGGCCATCTCGGCGCCGCGGCGGACCGCGTGCTGGCGGGTTCCCGTGACGATCCGCTGCACCGTCGACGCGTCGGCCTTGGCGAGCTCTTCGGCGATGTGGTCGCTCAGCCAGTCCTCGTAGCCGACGGCGCGGGCAGCCTCGAGCGCCTCGACGATGGACGATGCCATCCCCTTGTAGAAGACGCTGCGCAGCAACTTCCGCATGGCGGCGAGACCGGCCGGGCCGTCGAGCACCTCGATGTCAGCACCGAACCCGCGCAGCCGGGTAGCGACCTGACCGGCGGCCTCGCCGCTGGCGAGCATCGGCACCCGCAGGCCCTTCCCCGGCACCGGCGCCATCATGGCGATGTCAGTGACGGGGATGCCCCGTGGCCGCGCAATCTCGGCGAGCCGCTCCTTGACGGCGGGCGCCGCGGTGTTGAGGTCGGCCCAGAGGACTCCCGGGCTCAGCGCGTCCAGCGAGGCGCGCAACGCGCCCTCCGCCTCCTTCGCGCTGTTGACGCTGAGCACGAGGTCGGCGCCGCTGGCCGCCTCACCGTCGCTGCCGGCGCCGGTGACGCCGTCGGGCGCGGGCACCGCCGGATCGTAACCGCGGACGCTGGCGCCCGCGGCAACCAGGTCACGGGCCAGCAGCGAACCGGCCTCCCCGAACCCGAGGACCGCGATGACACCGCTCACCGCGGGTTCTCCTGGAGCCCGGTCTCGGTGAAGTACTCGGTGATCAGTTGTCGCTGCCTTTCCAGTAGCTGTTCGAGGTGCCTGTCGAGGTTCTCGGGACCGATCGCCTCAGCGGTCAGGTAGAAGTCCTTGATCTGGTCAAGCGCCTTCGTGCCGCCGCCAATCGGGTCGTCCTCGCCGGCATCCGGGGATTCGTAGCCTACCGGCTGGTAGGGGGCCAGCTCCTGACCGGATCCGCCCTGGTGCCTAGGTGGTTCGAATGGGCCGCGGGCGTCGCGGAGTTCGCGGACGACCGCGGCGGCCGCCGCTTCTTGCTCGGCCTCCCTGTCGCGGGTGTACCAGTCGGGGCTCGGCGGGCCATAGGCCGGGTCGTCCGGGCCGTACGCGGTGTCCAGGTCTGCCCCGGGAAGCGCACCCGGCGGGCCTGGCTCCCGGTAGATGAAGGCCGGCTCGCCGGATCCGGGCAGCGGCTCGGGCCGGCTCTCCCCTATCGGGCCGCCCCGCGCGGCATCGCCTTCTTCCGTGCGAAGGCGCGGAGGACGGGGCGACCGGGCAACGGGCACCTCGTCGGCACGGATCACGGGCGCGTAGCCGCCGTCGTTGACCGTCTCCCCGTACGGCGGCTGTCCGGGCGGGACGCCGGGCCTGCCGGCCACGCTAGGCGGGCCGGCTGGCGGAGTTGGCGCTCCCGATGGACCTGGCGGGCCGGGCGGGAAGCCGCGCGAACCCGGCGCGCCCGGCGGGCTTTGGAGGCCGGGCTGGAAGCCCGACGCACCCGGCAGCCGGGCTTGAAAGCCAGACGGACTCGGCACGCCGGGCGGACTCGCCGCGCTGAACGGGCGGCCAGGCGGACTCGGCGCGCCGGACGGGCTCGGCAGGCCGGACTGGAAGCCAGGCGAAGTCGGCGGCCCGGGCGGGTAGCCGGGTGGACTCGGCTGCGCTGACTGGCTTGGCGGCCCGGGCGGGTAGCCGGGCGGACCCGGCGGACTGGCCGCACTGGGCGGACGCCGCCGGGAACCCGGATGGCCTGGCGCGCTTGGCGGGTTCGGCGTGCCATTGAGGTTCGATGGGCCAGGCGGGCTGGCGGCGCGGTAGCCGGGGGCGCCATAGCCGGGTTCGCCGTGTCCCGGGGGCGCGCCACCATACATAGGCTCGCCATGACTCGGAGGCGCGTACCCCGGACCGGGGTGCCCAGGGGGCGCAGCATGACCGGGACCGGCCTGACTCCGGTTCGGGCCATAGGGATGACCCGGATCGCTGTACCCCGGCGCGGGCTGCTGCTCCTGGCGGAACGCCTGTGGACCCGGGTAGCCGGGGCCATTGGCGTAGCCGGCGGGGTGGTAACCGGGTGCCGGTTGCGCACCGTAACCGGCGGCCCCATTATCCGAGGCGGGCGCGTGGCTGGGGCCGGGCGCGGCGACGCGGCCGGGGCCTGCCGCGGGGGCGTAGCCCGGGGGTGCCGCTTGAACGCCCGGGCCTGCCGCGTGGACGTAGCCCGGGGGCGCCGACGGTGGGTGGCCCGGAGGGGCCGCGGGGGCGTAGCCCGGGGGGAAGCCTGGGTTCGCCGGGGGGTATCCGGCAGGTGGCGGCGCGGCGGGGGCGGGTGAGCCGTCTGCGGTGCCGGTCACCGGCGTGCCGGGCGGGTAGATGGACGTTGGGATGACCACCCGCTCGCCATCGGGCGCCGCGGCGTCCGCGCTGTATGCCGGTGGAGCCATCGGGCCTGGCGAGAACGGACCGGGACCGCCGGGCGCGGGCGGGCGCGGGCCCCGGGTCGGTGGAACGCCGGCCGCGGCACCGGACGGGAACGGCCCGGGAGCGGGCGGCCTCGGCGGCTGGGCGCCCGGTACGTGGGCTCCGGGTTCGCGGGCTCCCGGTTCGCGGGCTCCTCGGTCGCGGGATCCGGGGTCGGCCGGGCCGGGGTAAGGACGCCCCTCGGACGGCGCCCCGGGCCTCGGGCCCTGGGCGCCGGGCTCCCGGCGCCCGCGCTGTCCCCCTGAAGGCGTTCCCACACAACGATCGTAAGCACCGCCGCCGCTGATCGCATCACGGTACGGCACAGGGCAAACAGGCCAAAGGTGATGAGAGGGCTGTTTTCTCAGACCTGGGGCAGCACCTCGGCGGCGAGCAGCTCCAGGTGGCCGAGGTCGTCAAGGTCGAGTACCTGCAGGTAGATCGCGGCAGCGCCGGCCTCGCCGAACTGGCCGATCCGGTCGACGACCTCCGCCGGCGAGCCGGCGATCGCGTCGGCGCGCAGCGCGGCGAGGTCACGGCCGGTCGCGGCGGCACGGCGGCGCAGTTCCGCGTCGCCCTTTCCGCAGCACACAGTCTGGGCGGCGGTGAAGATCATGGAAGCCGGGTCCCGCGCCGCCGCCGCGCACGCGTCCCTGACCCGGCCGAACTGCTCCGCCGTGTCGGCGATCGACCGGAAAGCGACGTTGAACTCGTCGGCGTACCGCGCGGCGAGCGCGGGCGTCCTGCGCGGCCCGCCGCCGCCGAGGATCACCGGAGGGCGCGGGCGCTGGGCGGGCTTAGGCAGCGCGGGTGAGTCGGTGACCTGGTAGTACCTGCCGTCGAAGAAAAACGTCTGACCTTCGGGCGTCTCCCAGAGCCCGGTGATGATCGCGAGCTGCTCCTCGAGCCGGTCGAAGCGTTCCTTCAGCGGCGGGAACGGAACGCCGTAGGCACGGTGTTCGCCCTCGAACCAGCCGGCGCCGATGCCGAACTCGACCCGGCCGCCGCTCATCTCATCAACCTGTGCGACCGTGACCGCGAGCGGTCCGGGCAGCCGGAACGTCGCAGCCGTCACCAGCGTGCCGAGCCGGATCCGGCTCGTCTCCGCCGCGAGCGCGGCGAGCGTGGCCCACGCGTCGGTCGGTCCTGGCCTGCCGTCACCGCCGCCAATTCTCATGAGGTGGTCGGAGCGGAAGAACGCGTCGAAGCCGAGGGCCTCCGCCGTGGTCGCTACCCGGCGCAGCGTGGCGTAGCTGGCGCCCTGCTGGGGTTCTGTGAAGATCCGAAGTCGCATGCGTCCCATCCTGGCGCATCGACTCGCCGCGCTGCCGCGGGCCCCGCCGGTGTCTCCGTCTCCTGCCAGTGGACGCCGCCGCGATTGTTGCGACGGCCGTTCCAGGCGCGGCCGGTCGGGACGTAGCACATGTCCATGCTGAGCACGGTCATGGCGTGCCGCACCTCGACAATGCGGCAGAGGAAGGCGCGTTCCTCGATGAGGTAGGGCTCGGTCACTCGCATGGCGTTGGCCAGGTCGTCGGTGATGCCACGGACTTTCGGCGGCTCGGAGGGGTCTCCGGAGAGCAGCGCCCACAGGTACATGGCACCGAGCGTAGCGGGGTTTGGCTGGCCTGTCCATCGTCGACTACTGTCGAAGGTTTGCGATTGGCAATATTGCCATTCGAGTACGGTACAAGAGTGTCGATAGGTGACGAAGCAGACCCAAGGGCTTACATACGACTCGCGGCGGAACTGAGGCGGGCGATTGCGGACGGCACGTACCCGCCCGGGACGCCGACCCCCTCCATCACCACGCTCAGCCAGCGGTACGGGCACGCGCGGCAGACCTGCGCGAAGGCGCTGCGCCTGCTCGTCGACGAGGGGCTGCTGATCCGGTATCCCGGACTCGGCTACTACGTGGCGGGCGCGGCCAAGCCGGATTCGCCGGCGAGCAACGAGGGCAAGACCGACGCCCCGTGACCGGAACCGGGACGGGTGACCGGCGCCGCGCGGCGCGTCAGCGGGTGAGCGCGGCGACGCACTCCACGTGGTGCGTCATCGGGAACGCGTCGAACGCGCGCAGGCCGGCCAGCCGCCAGCCGGCCGCGAGCAGCAGGCCCAGGTCGCGGGCGAGCGTGGCCGGGTCGCAGGAGACGTAGGCGAACCGCTCGGCTGCCCCGCCGGCCAGGTAGCCGGTGACCTCGCGGGCCAGCCCGGCGCGCGGCGGGTCGGCGACGACGAGCCGGGCGCGCGGCAACTCGCCCTGCCGTGCCAGCCGTGCCACGTCGCCCCTGCGCACCTGCACCCAGGGGAAGTCGCGCAGGTTATGCCGCGCATCCCTGACGGCGGCGGTATCCTCCTCGACGCCGGTGACGGCGCCGCCGGGGCCGACCGCCGGGGCGACGGCGCCCGCGAACAGGCCGGCGCCGCAGTACAGGTCGACCGCGGTGTCCCCGGGCCCTGGCGCGAGTGCCGCCAGGACCGCTTCGCTGAGCGTGTCCGCCGCCGCCGGGTGCACCTGCCAGAACCCTCCGGCGCTGACCCGCCACTTACGGCCGGCGGCGTGCTGAGTGAGGTGCGGGCGGCCGCGCAGCGGGGTGAGCCGGCGCCCCGTCCTGCTCAGCACGGTCTCCGCCGGGACCTGGTCTGCCAGCCTGGGGAGGGAGGAGGTGGCCGGAGAGACGGTCTCCGCCGGGACCTCGCCAGCCCGCCTGGGGAGGGAGGGGGAGGGCGGAGAGTCAGCCGGGTACGTTCGGGATGATCTCGATGAGCGGTCCGGAGTCAGGATGACCGCGCGGGCTTCGTCACCCACGGCGGCCTCCACCGTGGCGATGCCGGGCCAGGAGCGGCGGGTGATGCCGAGGTCGCTGATGCCGGGGTGAGCGATGAGGCAATCGGCGATTTCGACGATCTCGTGCGACCGGTGCGCCCGCAGCCCGGCGGTGCCGTCCGCGCGGACCGCGAACTGCACCCGGGTGCGCCAGCCGAGGCCGGTCTCGTCGCCGGGCATCGGCTCGACGGTGACCTCGCGGTCGATGCCGGCCAGCCGCCGCAGCTGCTCGGCGATCACGGCGGCCTTGAGCGCGCGCTGGGCGGGAAGGCTGGCGTGCTGCCAGTCGCAGCCGCCACAGCCGCCCGGATGGGCGTAGGAGCACGGCGGCGCCACCCGGTCCGGGGAGGGCTCGCGGACCTGGACGGCGTCCGCCCGGGCGAACCGGGTCGTTACTTCCGTCACGCGGGCGAGGACCCGCTCGCCGGGCAGCGCGTGCCGGACGAATAGCACGGGAAGCCCCGCGGGCCTGGCGACACACCAGCCGCCTTGCGCCACGTCCTCGGTCGTCACCTCGACGGCCTCGCCCACCTGCAAACCCACCGACAGTCCCTCCTCCCTACGGGGTCGCATTCTCCCATGTGAGGGCATACCTTTGGCGAGGCGCCCGGTGATGGCGCGCTTTCCAGGGCGATGACGCACCGCGAAAGGACGGGTCGTGCATATCGTGATCATGGGATGCGGGCGGGTCGGCTCGACGCTCGCCCACATCCTGGAGGACCGGGGGAACACGGTCGCGGTCATCGACCGCGACCCGGAGGCGTTCCGCAGGCTCCGCCCTGCGTTCAAGGGCGAGCGGGTGACCGGGATCGGCTTCGATCGTGACGTGCTCGCCCGGGCGGGGATCGAGCGCGCCGACAGCTTCGCGGCCGTGAGCAGCGGCGACAACTCCAACATCATCGCCGCCCGGGTCGCCCGCGAGACGTTCGGGGTCCGGCAGGTGGCGGCGCGGATCTACGATCCGCGGCGGGCGGAGGTCTACGAGCGGCTCGGCATCCCGACGGTCGCGACCGTGCGCTGGACGGCCGACCAGATGCTCCGCAAGCTGCTGCCCGAGGGCGCCGAGCCGCTGTGGCGGGACGCCACGGGCAAGATCGTGCTCACCCAGGTGAGCGTGTCCACGGCCTGGATCGGCGAGCCGGTCAAGCTGGTCGAGGCCGCGGCGGGCACGCGCATCGCGTACATCGACCGGCTCGGCGAGGCGATCGTCCCGCAGCCCGGGACCGTGCTGCAGCAGGGCGACGTGGTGCACGTCATCGCCCCGGAGAGCGTCATGGACAGGATCGCGGCGGCGTTCGCCGTGCGTGAAGGGAGCGGTCACTGATGCGGGTAGCCATCGCCGGGGCGGGCGCGGTGGGCAGGTCCATCGCCCGCGAACTGCTCGAGAACGGCCATGAGGTGCTGCTCATCGACCAGCAGCCGAGCGCGATCAAAGTGGACAGCGTGCCGCGGGCCGAGTGGCTGCTCGCGGACGCCTGCGAGATCAGCTCCCTGGACGACGCCGCCCTGGACCGGTGCGCCGTGGTGGTCGCCGCCACCGGTGACGACAAGGTGAACCTCGTCGTGGCGCTGCTCGCCAAGACCGAGTACGGCGTGCCCCGGGTCGTCGCCCGGGTCAACCACCCGGGCAACGAGTGGCTGTACAACGAGTCGTGGGGCGTCGACGTCGCCGTGTCCACGCCGCGGCTGCTGTCGGCCCTGGTCGAAGAGGCGGTCAGCGTCGGTGACCTGGTCCGGCTGATGAGCTTCGGGCAGAGCGAGGCCAGCCTGGTCGAGCTGACCATGCCGGGCGACGCGCCGCTGGCCGGCCAGCAGGTCGGATCCATCGAGTGGCCGGCCGACGCGGCGCTCGTGGCGATCCTGCGCGAGGGGCGCGTGCTCGTCCCGCAGCCGGAAGACCCGTTGCAGCCCGGCGACGAGCTGTTCTTCGTCACGACGGAGGACGTCGAGGGGGAACTCGAGCGCCTCTTCTCAGCCGGCTAGCGGGTCCGCGGGCTAGCGGGTCTCGGTGAACTCCGGGCCGCGCTCGAACGGGTTCGGCTGGGCGGTGAACCTGTTCACCTGCTGAGGCTCCTGAGCCTGCCCCTCCTGCTCCTGCTGGGCCCGGGCCTGCTCTTCGAGCGCGGCGGCCGCCTCGGGCGGCAGGCGGAGCTCGAGCAGGTCCCTGGGCGGCACCGGGTGGTCACCCCGGACCACGACCACGTCGCGCATCACCGCCTCGAGCGGCGCCGCCGCGGCGGGGTCGTCGGCCGCGGCCCCGCTGAACACCCCGCGCAGGAACCAGCGGGGACCGTCCACGCCGGTGAACCGGACCAGCTGCGCGCCCGGCTGCGGCTGACCGGCCGGCTGACCGGGCTGCGCCGCGATGCGGGCAAGCAGCTCGGCGCCGAACGGCCCGGAGCGCTCCGTGGCCATCCCGCCGTTGCCGGTGACCTCGGCGGCTATCTCGGTCCGCACGTCGTCCCACAGCGAGTCGCTCTTGGGCGCGGCGAACGCCTGGAGCTGCAATTCGCTCAGCCCGTGGCGCACGGTCACCCAGGCGCCGTGCTGCTCGGCGAACACCAGCTGGATGTCCGTGCCGGCCAGCACCGGGACCTGCAGGCTGCCGAGGTCGACTCGCTGCGCCTCGGGGTACGGCTCGGTCACGTCCCACGGGCCAGCCGGGGGGGCCTCGTCGCCGGGGAAGGGCTCGACGGCGCCGGCCTCGGCCGCCAGGTCCACCGCGGTCTCCGCGACCGCGTCCCGGTGACCGGCGTCGCGGTCACCGGCGTTGCGTCGCCGACCGAACATCGCGCATCTCCTCTGTCTTCTACCCGGTGGTCACGCCGGCGGTGAGACCGCCTCCGTGACCAC
>Ga0187814_10000768_pt1 | contig 11459 bp, 11 predicted proteins | sample NC_S_4_FD_132450 | JGI IMG/M metagenome (GOLD analysis project Ga0187814, IMG submission 132450) | Wetland sediment microbial communities from Neuse River Estuary, North Carolina, USA - ASW-S_4 | ecosystem: Environmental > Aquatic > Freshwater > Wetlands > Sediment | place: USA: North Carolina...
CCCCGCCGGGGCCGACAGCGGGGCGGATCCAAGCTCGCCGGAGGCCCTGTTCGAGAAGGTGGAGCGCCTACCCGAGGGCGCGCTGCTCGTATCCGTCGAGGGCACAGAGCTGAGGATCACCAACTGGAACAAGGTGCTCTATCCGCGGGCTGGATTCACGAAGGGGGACCTGATCGCGTATTACGCCCGCATCGCCCCGGTCGTCCTGCCGCATCTGCGCGACCGGCCGTTGACGCTCAAGCGATATCCCAATGGGGTGGAAGGCCAGTACTTCTACGAGAAGCAGTCGCCCTCGCACCGCCCCGGGTGGGTCCAGACAGCGAAGATCGGGGACATCGTCTACACGCTCGCGCAGGACCGACCGACGCTGGTGTGGCTGGCGAACCTCGCGGACGTGGAGCTGCACACCTCGCTGTCGCTGGCGTCCGCGCCCCAGCAGCCGACCATGCTGGTGTTCGACCTCGACCCCGGCGCGCCGGCAGGGATCGTGCAGTGCTGCGAGGTCGCGCAGGTGCTGCACGGGCTGTTCGAACAGCTCGGTCTGCAGAGCTTCGCCAAGACGTCAGGCTCGAAGGGGCTACAGGTCTACGTGCCGCTCAACACACCCCTCTCGTACGAGCGGACCAAGCCGCTGGCCCGGCGGATCGCCGAGCTGCTCGAGCAGCGGATGCCCGACCTCGTGGTGGCCCGCATGACCAAGCGACTGCGACCCGGCAGGGTGCTCGTCGACTGGAGCCAGAACGACGCACACAAGACGACCGTCACCGTTTACTCGGTACGTGCGCGCGAGCGTCCCACCGTGTCGACACCTGTCACCTGGGAGGAGGTGGCGAGCTGTCGTGAGGCTCAGTACGAGCAGCTCCTCACGTTCGACACCGAGCAGGTGCTCGAGCGCGCCGCGGCGCATGGCGACCTGTTCGCGCCGATGGTCACGGTGAAGCAGGAATTACCGGTTCTTGGTTGAGCCACCACCACGCGGGAGGCGCCGCACCGTAAGCTTGCATCAGTGCCCACGCTGGATCCGATCACGTTGCGAAACCGTCTGCTGGTCTCGACCGCCATGTGGAAGGAGACCGTTGCCGAGCCGCTCCCGCGGCTGGCTCCCGGCGATCCCGCGGATCAGATCCAGAGCTTCGAGCTCCAGCTCGTGGATCGGCTGTGGCAGAGCGCCACTTCCGAGAACGCGCGGGAGATCGCCGATCGGACGTGGGACCTCGTCCACGACCGGCCCGACAACGACCCGGTCAAGCGACGGGTGGTCGAGTGCCACGAGGCGCTCGCGCGGATGACGCGCCTCGGCGACTGAGTGCCTCGCAGCCCGAGCGGCTAACTCACTGCCGGCGGCACCAGCTCGGGTCGCGTGAGCGGATTGCGCGGCAGGCCCGCGGCCTCGTACGCGTCCGCCTCGTCGAGGGTCTCGTGCTCGAGCAGGGCGGCGGCGAGTGAGTCGAGGTTGGCGCGATGCTCGCGCAGCATCTCGCTGACCTCCGCGTGCGCGGACTCGACGATCCGCTTGATCTCCTCGTCGACCAGCTGCTGGGTGGCCTCGGACGTCTCCCGGACGCCGGGGAACAGCGGCCCGTTCACATCGGAGGGGAGAACCGCGATCGGCCCGATCGCGTCGCTCATGCCCCACCGTCCCACCATCGCGCGGGCGATCCTCGTCAGGTGCTGGATGTCGGACTCGGCGCCCGTCGTGATGTCCCCGAACACGACCTCCTCGGCGCTGCGGCCGCCGAGCGCCACCTTGATCTGCGCCAGCAGGTAGTGCTCGTCGAAGTTGAAGCGGTCGTCGTCGGGGGCGGAAAAGGTCACCCCGAGCGCCTGGCCGCGAGGGATGATCGACACCTTGCGGACGGGGTCGGCTCCGGGAGTGAGCATGCCGATGATCGCGTGGCCCCCCTCGTGGTACGCGGTCCGGCGGCGATCATCTTCGCTCAGCATCACCTTGCGCTCGGCCCCCAGCACGACGCGCTCGAGCGCGTCGGTGAAGTCCTCCGGGCCGACACGCTCGTGCTCGCGCCGGGCCGCCAGGAGCGCCGCCTCGTTGACCAGGTTCGCGAGGTCCGCGCCGACCATTCCCGGTGTTGAGGCCGCGATCGCCGCGAGGTCGACGTCGGGGGCCAGGGGAACGGAACGGGTGTGCACGCGGAGGATCGCCTCGCGTCCGGCGCGATCGGGCGGCTGGACTGACACGCGGCGGTCGAATCGCCCCGGCCGCAGCAGCGCGGGGTCGAGGATCTCGGGGCGGTTGGTGGCGCCGAGGACGATCACGCCGGTCCGCGGATCGAACCCGTCCATCTCGGTGAGGATCTGGTTGAGGGTCTGCTCGCGCTCGTCGTGGCCGCCGGAGATGTTCGCCGCGCCCGACGCCCGCGACCGGCCGATGGCGTCGAGCTCGTCGATGAAGATGATCGCGGGAGCGGCCTCCTTGGCCTGCTGGAAGAGGTCGCGCACGCGGGAGGCGCCGACACCGACGATCATCTCCACAAATTCCGACGCGCTCATCTGGAAGAAAGGCACGCCCGCCTCCCCGGCGACGGCTCGGGCGAGGAGGGTCTTGCCGGTGCCCGGTGCCCCGCTCAGCAGGACGCCCCGCGGTATCTTGCCGCCGAGACGCAGGTACTTGTCGGGATTCCTGAGGAAGTCGACGATCTCGGTGAGCTCTTCCTTGGCCTCGTCGATACCCGCGACGTCCGCGAACGTGACCTGCTGCTCCCCGCTCTCGACGCGGCGCGCCCGAGCGCGGCCGAAGCTCATCAGGCCGCCTGCTCCGGCGCCCGCCGCGCGCCGCATCAGGAACACGAACAGCGCCACCAGCAGGATCGTGGGTCCGAAGCCGAAGATCAGCTCGGACAGGAACGAGACTCCGCCCGGGATGTGGGCGTTGATCGTCACGCGATTGTTCTGAAGCAGATTGGAGAGCGCAGTGTTGTTCGCGAACGACGGGATCGTGGTCGAGAACAGCGTCGTCGGATGAGCGCTGGAGCTGGTGGGCGGATACTTGACCGGGGTGCGGAAGGTGCCGAGGATCGAGGCGCCCGTCGAGGAGATCTCGCTCACGTTCCCGGCCTGCACCGCATTGAGGAAGGTGGGGCTGTAGGGGATCTGGACCCGCGCGGCCGGCTGCTGCGCCTCGTAGGAGATCACGAAGTTGACAACCAGCAGCCCGAGCACCAGCAGAATCACCAGCCAGCGCGAGCTCGTCGGGGGCCGGCTTCCGGGCGTCTGCGGACCGCTCCCGTTGCGGCTGGGGGTCACGCGCCAGTCTGGCGGCTCGCCCGGGGCGCGGGCCGGAGTCCGGTTCGGGGCATCGGCTCGCGCGGGGTCGGGTCGCGCCGCGGCGCGCCCGGACGCGTCACGTCGCGAGGGTCCGTCGGTCATTGCCGAGTGATTGTGTCAGGAGCCGGTTTCGTCAAGCCGGGCCCGGAAGGACTCGGCGCCCTCGACGCTGGCGCCGGCCGCCCATGCCCGGTCGGCGAGCCACCGGTCGGACGTGACCACGCGCACCGCGCCCGGGTTCGGATCGGCTCGCAGCAGCCGAATGATCTCGTCGTCGGCGGCGTCGCGCTTGGGCTTGGGGGCGTGGAGCACGTCGATCACGGTGGAGCGGATCGGGGGCGACGGGGGGCGCTCGAACACAACCGTGACGTCGTCATCGCCTGCGGCCGCCCACCGCTCGAGCATGTCGACGAGTCGCAGCATCGCGGCGTCTCGGTCCTTCCACCAGGCATCGGGCCGGGTGCCGATCACGTTCATCCCGTCGACGAGCCAGCGCATGCCAACAAGGCTAGGTCCTTCCCGCCAAGCGCGACGGCACTTGCGGTGGGGAGGACGAAGGGCTCGGCGTCTGGGGTCCCGCGGTGCCTACTCGCCGACGTCGGGCGCGCGGCGCGCCCGCTTTCGCTCCGCCTGGCGGCGCTTGCTCTCGAGCCGGCGCCGTACCGAGGCCTGCGTTGGCCTGGTGGGGTGACGCGGGCGCCGTGTGGCCAGCGCGCCGGTGAGCCGCCGCTGCAGCCGCTCGAGCGCGAGCTCGCGATTGCGAGCCTGGCTGCGCGCGTCCTGCGCGACCGCGACCACGCGCGGCCCCACCCGCGCGATCATGCGGCGCTTCTGCTCGTCGCTGAGCGCGGAAGATGCCGCCACGTCGAAGATCGCCTCGACCCGCGAGGCCGTCACGTTGGCGTGCTGGCCGCCGGGACCCGACGAGCGCGAGGTCCGGATCGTGACCTCGCGCAGAGGGATCGCGGCGTTCCGCCCGATCGGCATCGGATCGTCCATCGGCGCTAAGAATGAAGCGTCTTGCGCCGATCGGTGGGCGCAAAATCCCGTTCGCCGCCGCGCGAGATGCTACGGTGGCGCCTACAGGGTCGCTCGATGGCTTATCAGGCGGCAAGAGTCAAGTGCAGGCCACGGGGTAAGGCAGTGCGTCCTCCGCGGTGGCAGCACGTCACCCAGGAGGAACGTTTCCGTGCCAACTGGAACGGTCAAGTGGTTCAACGACGAGAAGGGCTTCGGTTTCATCGCCGCGGATGTGGGCGGGCGCGACCTGTTCGTGCACCACACGAGCATCAGCGCCGACGGCTACCGCTCGCTTGCGGAGGGAAGCCGGGTGTCCTACGACGAGGAGGAGGGGCCGAAGGGGCCCAAGGCAGTCAACGTCGTCAAGATCTAGTTGGGGGGAGCGCTCGGTCGAGCGCTCAGCGAGTTAGGGGGTAGTGTCCGCCGCCCGGTTACACTTCGTAAGCGGGTGGCGTGAACACGCCGTGAACGGATGAGCAAGGTAATCGAAGAGCGCGAGCGGGTCGTGGTCCGCTTCGCGGGCGACTCCGGCGACGGGATGCAGCTGGCGGGCAGCCGGTTCACGGACGCGACCGCCGCGCTCGGCAACGACCTCGCCACGCTGCCGAACTTCCCCGCTGAGATCCGCGCGCCAGCGGGCACGCTAGCGGGGGTCTCCGCGTTCCAGATCCACTTCGCCTCCCGGGACATCCTCACGCCCGGCGACGCCCCCAACGTGCTGGTGGCGATGAACCCCGCCGCGCTGAAGTCCAACCTCCCGGAGCTCGATCGGGGCGCGACGATCATCGTCAACGAGGACGCGTTCTCCAAGCGCAACCTCGAGAAGGCCGGCTACGACTCCAACCCGCTCGAGGACACCTCACTCAGCGCCTACCGTGTCCACCGGATCCCGATGACCACGCTCACCACGCGCGCGGTCGAGGGGATCGAGGACGCCTCCACGCGCGACGCGGGGCGGGCCAAGAATCTGTTCGCGCTCGGCGTCCTGTCCTGGCTCTACGGCCGGCCGACCGACGTCACCAAGCGCTGGATGGAGCAGAAGTTCGGAGGCAAGCCGGCGGTACTGGCGGCCAACCTCGCCGCGTTCAACGCGGGCTGGGCGTTCGGCGAGACGACCGAGCTGCTCGACGTCCAGTACCGCGTGAAGCCGGCCACGGGCGTGCCGCCCGGCACGTACCGCAACGTCAACGGCACCACCGCACTCGCGCTCGGCTTGATCGCGGCGAGCGTCCGTAGCCGCCTGCCGCTGCTGCTCGCGAGCTACCCGATCACCCCTGCCTCCGAGCTTTTGCACGAGCTCTCCCGTCACGCGGGGTTCGGAGTGAGGACGATCCAGGCAGAGGACGAGATCGCCGCCGCCGGGATGGCGCTCGGCGCCGCGTTCGGGGGCCGGCTGGGTGTGACCGCCACCAGCGGCCCGGGCATGGATCTCAAGGCCGAGACGATCGGCCTTGCCGTGGCCCTCGAGCTCCCGATGATCGTGGTCGACGTGCAGCGGGCCGGCCCTTCCACGGGCATGCCCACGAAGACCGAGCAATCGGACCTGCTGATGGCGCTCTACGGCCGCCACGGCGAGTCACCGCTGCCCGTGCTGGCACCGAGCACGCCCGCGGGCTGCTTCGACGTGGCCTTCGAGGCGGTCCAGATCGCGCTGCGCTACCGGACGCCCGTGATCATCCTGTCCGACACGTTCCTGGCGTCCTCGTCGGAGCCCTGGCGGATCCCCGCTGTGGCCGACCTGCCGGGGATCGACCCGGCGTTCGCGACTGCCCCGGCCGCGGGCGACGAGTTCATGCCCTACGCGCGCGACGAGCGGCTCGCCCGGCCGTGGGCGCTCCCCGGGACCCCTGGCCTCCAGCATCGCATCGGCGGGCTGGAGAAGGCGGACGGCAGCGGGAACATCTCCTATGACGGCGCCAACCACGAGCGGATGACGGAGCTCCGCGCGGCGAAGATCGCAGGCATCGTGCGCGACGTCCCGCCGCTCAAGGTCGACTCCGACCCCGGCGCAGAGCTGCTGGTGCTCGGATGGGGCTCTAGCGAGGGCCCGATCCGCGCGGGCGTGAGACGTGCCCGCCAGGCCGGGCACAAGGTGGCGTCCGCCCACCTGAGGTATCTGAATCCGCTGCCCGAGAACACGGGCGAGGTGCTGCGCTCGTACGAGCGCGTGCTCGTTCCCGAGATGAACACCGGCCAGCTGGCGCAGGTCCTGCGGGCCAGGTTTCTGGTCGACGTCGAGTCCTTCTGCAAGGTGCGCGGGGAGCCGCTTCACTCGGTGGAGATCGAGGCACAGATCGCGGAGCGTCAGTGATGGCCGCCCGGCAGAACGGACACTCGCGCAACGGTCACGAGGACGGACACAGCAACGGCGGCGCTCCCGAAAAGCTGACGAAGGCCGACTTCCAGTCCGACCAGGAGACCCGCTGGTGCCCCGGCTGCGGGGACTACGCGGTGCTTGCCGCGGTGCAGCAGTTCATGCCGGAGCTGGGCATCCCGCCCGAGCGGATCGTGTTCATCACCGGCATCGGCTGTGCTGGGCGGTTCGCCTACTACATGGACACGTACGGCATGCACGGGATCCACGGCCGCGCGCCCGCGCTGGCCACCGGCCTCGCAGCGACGCGTGAGGACCTCTCGATCTGGGTGGTGACCGGCGACGGCGATGCGCTGTCGATCGGCGGAAACCATCTGATCCACGCCCTGCGGCGAAACGTCCCGGTCAAGATCCTCCTGTTCAACAACCAGATCTACGGGCTGACCAAGGGACAGGCGTCCCCGACCTCAGAGATCGGCAAGGTCACGAAGTCGACCCCGTTCGGCGTCTCGGACCAGCCCTTCAACCCGGTGGCACTGGCCCTCGGGGCCGAGGCGACGTTCGTCGCGCGGACGATCGACCGTGACCGCCACCACCTGACGGACGTGCTCCGCGCGGCCGCGCAGCACGAGGGCGCCGCGCTCGTCGAGATCTACCAGAACTGCCCCGTGTTCAACGACGGCGCGTTCGCGGCGCTGACCGAGAAGGACGTCAAGGACGCCAACCAGATCCGGCTCGAGGCCGGGCAGCCGATTCGCTTCGGCGTTGACGGCGAGCGCGGCGTCGCCCGAGTTCGGGACGGCGGCCTGGAGATCGTCGCCGTCGACGAAGTCGGCGAGGACGCGCTGATCGTGCACGACCCCTCGCGGACAGATCCGGGACTAGCGTTCTCGCTGGCCAGGCTCGCCGAGGACCCAACCGGGCCAACGCCGATCGGCATCTTCCGTGACGTCCAGCGGCCTGTCTACTCGCGGGCCGGACACGTCCCCTGCGAGCCTGCCTCCGAAGGCGAGCTGGCCGAGTTGCTCGTCAGCGGGGACGCCTGGACCGTGGCCTGACGGGCGGGCGCGAGGACGGGGGCAGGGATTGCGCGCCCCGGCGGTGGTCCCACGGCCAGGGGTGGGGCGTGCCGTTTTCCTTCCACGCCCCGGAAGAAAAACGTCACGCCCGCCCGCCCTCGCCTGGCATGAGCGCATCGCCCAGGTGGCGCATGACTGCAGCGGCCGCGGTGTCCACTTCCTGGCGATCAACTCCAACGACGCGGAGCGCTATCCGCGCGATTCGCTAGAGGCGATGAAGCGGCGGGTCGCGGCCGAGTCCTGGCCGATGCCCTACCTCCGCGACGAGAGCCAGGAGGTCGCACGCGCGTTCGGCGCCGAAGTGACGCCCGATGTGTTCGTGCTGGACTCCGACGGGGTCCTCATCTACCGCGGAGCGCCGGACGGCGACTACGACGACCCGAGCCTTCGCGCGCAGTGGTTGCGAGCCGCGGTCGACTCGGTTCTCGCCGGATCCAAGCCGGACCAGCCCGAGAGCAGGCCGGTGGGCTGCTCGATCAAGTGGAAGCCCTGACGGCCGCGCGCGGCCGCTCAGATCCAGGCGAACCTCAGGAGCCCGCGACGTAGCCGCCGTCGGGCTCCAGCGGCAGCCCGGCGGCGTCCCAATCGAGAAGGCCGCCGACCATGTTGTGGGCGTCGAAGCCAGCTCCCCGGAATGCCTCGGCGGCCATCGCCGACCGCGCGCCGCTGCGGCAGTAGAAGACGATGGGCCGGTCCCGGTCGATCGTGTTCGCCTGGGCAGCGAGCTCGTTCAGCTCGACGAGCCGTGAGCCGGCGATGCGCCCGGCATCATGCTCGTACCGCTGGCGAACGTCGATCAGCTGGATCGCGTCGCGCTCGAGCAGCTCGGCGACCTCCTGGGCCGTGTAATCCGCCTGCATCGGCCGAGCGTAGCGCCGCCATAGGGGGGACCGTCGCGCCCGCTCGGAGGGAGCCGCCGCGGCCCTTGGAGGGGAGCCACCGCGCCCGCTCGCCGCGAGCCACCCCGCACGGGCGGGTGGACATAAAGCTGACGGTTCTCGACAGAACGCCGCTCGGTTGTGTAGTCTGCCCGACCGACATATGACCCAGCCGAATCCCGAGGCGTTCAGGCGCCCGGGAGCGGGGGACCCGATTGGAGCCGAATGGCTCCCCGGGGCGAATCGCCGCAATCCGTGTGGCGTAGCGCAAGTTCTTTCAGCGCGAGCCCGACAGCTAACCCCGCAGGCACACGAGAGAAGAGGGATAGCAGTTGTCAGACGCCGTCTTGGTACGCGCAGCTCGCTGTATTGGGCCAGCCGCCGTCGCGGTGATGCTTCTGTGCTTGGCCACTCCCGCTTTCGCTAGCTCCCCACCCTCCGGGACCGGCGGCGCCTCCTTCGTCGGAACCACCAGTTCCCATTCCAAGGGCTCCCATTCCAAGGCCCGCTCCGCCTCCAGCTTGCTCTGCTCGGGAGGCGGGGACTCCCGGCACCTGGGCGACAGGACCCTGTGCGAGGGGATGCGCGGTCACGACGTCCGCGTGCTGCAGGCATACCTCACGGTCGCGGGGTTCGGCGCGGTCGTCGACGGCGATTTTGGACCGGACACCCTCCAGAGCGTGATCGCGTTCGAGCAGGAGCGGGGCCTGGACGCGAACGGCGTCGTCACGTACGCCGTCTCCCAGGATCTGCGCGCCGCCGTGGCGGCGGTGCAGGCCAGCCCGCCCACGGGCAAGGTCCGCATCAACGCCGACGGGACGGCCACGGCGCCGGCGGATGCTCCACCGGCCGTGCAGGAGATGATCGCGGCGGCCAACCAGATCATCGACACCTCTTATTGCGTCGGCGGCGGCCACGGCTCGTGGAACTCCAGCTGCTACGACTGCTCGGGCTCCGTCAGCTTTGTGCTCCACGGCGCCGGCCTGCTGAGCTCCCCTGAGGACTCGACCGGTCTGGAGTCGTGGGGAAGCCCTGGCCCCGGTCAGTGGGTCACCGTCTATGCCGACGCCAGCCACGCGTTCATCGTGATCGGCGGGAGGGCGTTCGACACCGCCGACTTCGGCGGCCCGAACACCCCGGCGGGGACGGGACCGCGGTGGCGGTCCGACCCGCTGGGCAACCTGCAGGATGGCGGCAACTACGTCGTCCGCCACATGGCGGGGCTGTAGCTGCGAGGCGGACCGCTGCGCCCGGAGCCCTAGCGTGCGGCGATGCGGATCGCTGCGCCCTAACGGCGAGGCGGACCGCTGCGCCCCGAGCCCCGCGGCGGCCCCCTAGACGTTCTGGAACGAAGCGCTCGCGGTCAGCAGCGGCTTGGTGTTGCTCTTAGGCGAGACCTTGAACGGATACAGATACGCGCACGCCCGCCGCGACCCCTTGCGCGCGCCCGCGGTCCAGTGATCGGTGCGGGTGAACGTCGAGTTTCGCACGCTGCCGGCGTAGTCGAGCTCCACGACCGGTAGGGCGTTCTCGGCCTTGGCGGTCGCCTTGCAGGCACTCCCCGCGTACTGAAGGAAGGCCACCAGGTACGGCGTGGTCCGCAGCGCGCGCTTGTTGTAGCTGACGGTCAGCACGATCTTGTACCGCTCGTTCGGGCGCACGGTCTTCGGCTGCACGGCCACGCTCAGTTTCGGCGCCGTGGACGCGGCGGCAAGCGCTCCAGGCGCGAGTACGCCGGGCACGAGCGCGAACATCCCTCCGGTGATCAGAATCTTGAAACGCCCCATCGTCATCGCTCGCCCTTATGTTCGCCGATTCGCGCTCGCGTAGCATCCCATTCGGATGTCCGCGACCGCCGATATTTACACGATCCCCTCAGAGCACCTGGAGTTTCGCGAGACGATCCGCCAGATCGCCCGCCAGAGGATCGCACCCCGGGCGGCGGAGATCGACGAGAAGGCGGAGTACCCGCACGACCTCCGCGAGCTGCTGGCGGAGCACGACATCCTCGGGCTGCCGTTCGAGACCGAGTACGGGGGGACGGGGACCGGGACGCTGATGCTGAACATGGCGGTCGAGGAGATCGCCAAGGCCTGCGCCTCGACCGCTCTGATCCTGATGATCCAGGAGCTCGGCACGCTCCCGATCAAGCTGTTCGGGTCAGAGGAGCAGAAGCAGCGTCTGTTGCCGCGCTGCGCGAGCGGCGAATGGTCGCCGGCGTTTGCGCTCTCGGAGCCCGAGGCGGGCTCTGACCCGGGCGGGATGCGAACGCGCGCCACCCGTCACAACGGCGAATGGGTGATCGACGGGACCAAGAACTGGATCACCAACCTCGGGGTCGCCGACTTCTACGTGGTGTTCGCGGTCACCGACCGGGAGGCCGGCCACTCCCACGGGATCACGGCGTTCATCGTGGAGGCCGACCGTCCCGGGTTCAGCGTCGGCAAGCTCGAGCACAAGCTGGGGATCCGCGGCTCGCCGACCGGCCAGCCGATCTTCGAGGGGGTGCGCGTCCCCGAGGAGAACGTGATCGGCCACCCGGGAGACGGCTTCAAGGTCGCGATGGCCACGCTCGACCGCTCAAGGCTGGGGGTCGCCGCCCAGGCGCTTGGGATCGCGCAGGGCGCGACCGACTATGCCGCCGCCTACGCCCGCGAGCGCCGGCAGTTCGGTCAGCCGATCAACTCCTTCCAGGCGATCCAGTTCAAGCTCGCCGACATGGAGACCCAGTGCGCCGCTGGCCGCGAGCTCCTCTACCAGGCGTGCGCGAAGATCGACCGCTCTGACGCGGCTCGCTCGGCATCCGGCCTCGCCACGGCCGAGCCGCGTCAGAGTCATCCGGCTGACGCGGCTCGCTCGGCATCCGGCCTCGCCACGGGCGAGCCG
>Ga0187814_10000769_pt1 | contig 11453 bp, 14 predicted proteins | sample NC_S_4_FD_132450 | JGI IMG/M metagenome (GOLD analysis project Ga0187814, IMG submission 132450) | Wetland sediment microbial communities from Neuse River Estuary, North Carolina, USA - ASW-S_4 | ecosystem: Environmental > Aquatic > Freshwater > Wetlands > Sediment | place: USA: North Carolina...
AATCGGTCACCACGATGTTGAGGAATACGATGGATAACGGACCGGCCGCCATCGGCAGCGCGTCCGATGAGACGCTCCCAGGGATGGCAACCGGCGACACCGCGGCGCCTGGCTACGGTGCAGGCGCGAAGCCAGGCCCAGGGCTGCGGATGAGCCTGGAGGCCGTACTGCTAGTTGCTGACGAGCCCGTGCCCGAAGAACTGCTCGCGCAGATCACCGGGGAACCCGTCACCGACGTAGCCGCCGTATTGCGAGAGCTTGCCGATTCCTACACCCGTCAGCAGCGCGGATTCGATCTGCGCGAGGTGGCAGGCGGCTGGCGGCTGTATACCAGGGCTGAGTGCGCTGAGGTCGTAGAGCGGTTCGTCAGCGACGGCCAGGAGATCCGGCTCACCCAGGCGGCTCTGGAGACGCTCGCGGTGGTGGCCTACCGGCAGCCAGTGAGCCGCGCCCGGGTGTCGGCGGTTCGCGGGGTGAACTGCGACGGCGTCATGCGTACCCTGGTGCTGCGCGGGCTGGTGCAGGAGGCCGGCAGCGATCCGGATACCGGGGCGGTCCTTTTTCAGACAACCGGCTACTTTCTTGAACGGCTCGGCCTGCCCAGGCTCTCTGACCTGCCGGATCTGACCCCGTTCCTGCCCGATCATCTGGACGAGGAACTGGACGTCGGGCCATGACGTCGGCTGGCAGCGGCAGGCAGCCAGGACGCCAGCAGTCGGCCCGCACGCAGCCGGCCCGCCAGCAGGCTGGACGCCGGCAGCCGGGCCAGGCCGGGGCGAAGCGGGTAGACGGTGGCCTGAGTGCCGCCGACCTGGCGCGTGCCAGGGCGGCGGCTGCCAGCCTGGCTGACCTTGGCGTCGATGAGGACGACTGGGGATCCGGCGGCGAAGAGGGTCAGCGTGATTCGCTCACTGATGTGCCTGGCGGCGTCAGGCTGCAGAAGGTGCTCGCCGCGGCGGGCGTGGGCAGCAGGCGGCACTGCGAAGAGCTGATCGGCGCCGGCCGGGTGGAGGTTGACGGCGAGGTGGTGCGCAGGTTCGGAGCTCGCGTCGACCCGCAGCACCAGGTCATCCGCGTTGACGGCAAGCGCATCCCGGCCAGCGAGGACCTGATCTACCTGGCAGTCAACAAGCCGGCCGGAATGCTTACCTCGATGTCGGACAGCCGCGGCCGGCCGACGATGGCTGACCTTGTCGGCGATACCGCTGAGCGCCTGTTCCACGTAGGCAGGCTCGACTGTGACCCCGAGGGTCTGATGCTGCTGACGAACGATGGCGAGCTCGCGCACCGGCTCGCCCATCCGCGCTTTGGCGTGCCGAAGACGTACCTGGCTGAGGTCGCCGGGCCGGTGCCCAAGGACCTGGGCAGGCAGCTCATCACTGGGATCGAGCTTGCCGACGGCGTTGCCAGTGCCGACCGATTCCGGCTGGTGGAGCGGCTCGGCTCCCGCGCGCTTGTCGAGATCACGCTGCACGAGGGCCGCAAGCATATTGTCAAGCGAATGCTCGCCGCTGCCGGCCATCCGGTCAGCAGGCTGGTGCGCACGCAGGTGGGCCCGGTTTCGCTCGGCTCGCTGCGGCCGGGAACGACCAGGCGGCTTTCCACCAAGGAGGTGGGGGACCTGTATGCGGCGGTCGGCCTGTAGCCGCGAAGATGTTCGAAGACCAGACCAAAGGGAGGGCAAGTGGCAGTCCGGGCAATCCGCGGGGCGGTACAGGTCGGCGGCAACGACCGCGCCGAGATCCTGGCCGGCACAGCCGAACTTGTCACCGAGGTGATGACTCGCAACGACCTGTCCACTGACGACGTCATCAGCGTCGTGTTCACGGCTACTCCTGACCTGAATGCCGAGTTCCCCGCGCTCGCCGCGCGGAAGCTTGGCTTCCAGGAGGTGCCGCTGCTGTGCGCCGCGGAGATCGACGTGCCAGGCGCGATGCCGCACGTGGTCCGGCTGATGATGCACGTGCAGACCAGCAAGCAAAGGTCGGAGCTGCAGCATGTTTACCTGCGCGGTGCCGCGGCGCTGCGGCTGGACATCGCGCAATGACCAGCCACGGGATCCGGCCGGGCAGCGTCGTTGTGGTCGGCACCGGCCTGATCGGAACCTCGGTGGCCCTGGCACTGCGTGAGCGTGGCGTCGCGGTCTGGCTACATGACCGCGATGACGACTCGGTGCGGCTCGCTGCCGATCTCGGCGCAGGCGAGCCGCTGCCCGCAGGCGGCGTGCCAGATGGCCAAGCCGACGTGGCGGTGCTGGCGGTGCCGCCGGGTGCGGTCGCGGCAGAGCTGCGCGCGGCCCAGGCGCGCGGCCTCGCGCGCTGCTACACCGACGTGGCTAGCGTGAAAGAGCTGCCGCTGGCGGGTGCCCGTGAGCTGCACTGCGACCTGGCTAGCTACGTGCCAGGCCACCCGCTGTCCGGTCGTGAGCGGTCGGGCCCGGCGGCCGCCAGGGCTGACCTGTTCGTCGGCCGGCCGTGGGTCGTCTGCCCGCAGCCCGCGAACGACGAAGAAACCATTCGTGCGGTAACGGGGTTGGCCGAGGCCTGCGGAGCCCTGCCGGTCGCGGCCACGGCTGCCGAGCATGATCAGTGGGTGGCGCTGGTGTCGCACGCGCCGCACGCGGTCGCGGCGGCGATGGCGGCCAGGCTTGAGCAGGCACCGGACAGCGCGCTCGCGCTGTCCGGCCAGGGTTTGCGCGATGTGACCAGGATTGCCGCGTCCGGAGCCGACATGTGGCTGCAGATCCTGGCCGCGAACGCGGGCCCGGCTAGCACCGTGCTCAGGCAGGTCGCGGCCGATCTCGTGCAGGCCGCCGAGGCCCTCGAGAGTCTGGCCGTGGGTGACGAGCAAGCGGCCAAGCAACTCGCCGACCTGCTGGAGCGCGGGATCGCCGGCGTTGCGCGGCTCCCCGGCAAGCGGGGCGGCCCGGCTAGGGGCTTCTCGACCGTGCAGGTCGTCATCCCGGACCGCCCCGGCGAGCTGGCCCGGTTGTTCCAGGCCGCAGGCGAGGCTGGCATCAACATCGAGGACGTCAGCATCGAGCACTCGCCCGGCCTGCCAGTCGGCGTCGCTGAGCTGTGGGTCCGGCCAGAAGCAGCCGGACGGCTGTCCGATGCGCTGGCTGCCGGAGGCTGGCCGGTTCGCCGGTAGCATCGCCTAGTGACCGAATCCGCTGCCAGGGCAGCGTCAGCCAGAAATATGCCAGCCGGAAACATGCCAATCGGAAACATGCCAATCGGAAATATACCGCCTTATGAGCACCAGCCTGGCCTCGTTGTCGCGGTGGACGGCCCGGCCGGCTCCGGCAAGTCGACGGCGGCCAGGAGCGTCGCTATCGCCCTCGGCCTCCGCTATCTCGACACCGGGTCGATGTATCGCGCGCTGACCTGGTGGCTACTCGGCCAGCAGGTTGACGTCTCCGATCCGGCCGCGGTCGTCGCCCGGCTGGCCGAGCCGCGGATAGCGGTCGGCACTGATCCCCTCGCCCCGCAGATCCAGGTAGACGGCCAGGATGTGGCACGCCCAATCCGGACCCGTGAGGTGGCTAACTCGGTCAGCGTCGTTGCAGCGATCCCTCAGGTCCGCCAGGCCCTGATCGCCAAGCAGCGCGAGATCATCGCAGCCGCGGCCGAAGGTGCCGGGATCGTCGCCGAAGGCCGCGACATCGGTACAGTCGTGGCGCCAGATGCGGCGGTGAAGGTATTCCTCACCGCAAGCCAGGAAGTCCGAGCGCGGCGCCGCAGCGCCGACCTGATCGCGGATCCCGCAGCGACGGTCGATGCGACCCTGCGGGAGCAGGCCCGCAGAGACGAACGGGACGCCGCCCAGATGGTCATGGCGCCTGACGCGGTTCAGCTCGACACCAGCGGGCTCGGACTAGACGAGGTTGTCGGCCGCATCGTCGAGATGGCCAGGAGCAGTCGGGCGGTATCGCGTGGCTGACCCGGCGTCGGAAACCGGCAGGCAGGACCTGGCGGCCCCGATCCTCGCGGTCGTAGGCCGCCCGAACGTCGGCAAGTCCACGCTGGTGAACCGGATCCTCGGCAGCAGGCAGGCGGTCGTCGAGGGTACTCCAGGTGTGACTCGCGACCGCGTCAGCTACGACGCGACATGGCGCGGGCGTGCGTTCACTGTGGTCGACACCGGCGGCTGGGAGCCGTCGGTCGAGGGAACGCCTGCACTCGCCGCTCGGGTCGCGGCGCAGGCGAGGATCGCTGTGGATGCCGCGGACGCGGTGCTATTCGTGGTCGATTCTGTCGTCGGCGTCACCGACGCCGACGCTGCCGTGGCTGCAGTGCTGCGCAAGTCCCGCAAGCCGGTAGTGCTGGCGGCAAACAAGGTCGATGACGCGCCCGGAGAACTGGACGTGCACGTGCTGTGGTCACTCGGCCTCGGCCAGCCGGTACCAGTTAGCGCCCTGCACGGGCGTGGTAGCGGTGACTTGCTTGACGCGATCCTTGATGCGTTGCCGGACGCGCCGCGGGAGCGTGATGAGGCCGAGGGCGGCCCACGCCGGGTCGCCCTCATCGGCCGGCCTAACGTGGGGAAATCCAGCCTGCTGAACAAGCTGGCCAGGGCAGAGCGGGTACTTGTGGACTCGGTCGCGGGCACGACCAGGGACCCGGTCGATGAGCTCATCGATCTCGGCGGCAAGACCTGGCGTTTCGTCGACACCGCGGGCATCAGGCGGCGGGTCCGTGAGAGCCAGGGCGCCGACTATTTCGCAGCGCTGCGCACCGAGCGTGCGCTGGAGCGGGCGGAGGTGGCCGTGGTGCTTGTCGACGCCAGCGAACCGCTCGCCGAGCAGGACCTGCGCATTATCTCGATGGTGATCGACGCCGGCCGGGCACTGGTCATCGCCTACAACAAGTGGGATCTGGTCGATGCCGACCGTCGTGAGTTCCTGGACTCCGAGATCGACCGCCAGCTGCACAATGCCCGCTGGGCACCGCGAGTCAACATCTCGGCTAAGACGGGCTGGCATGTTGACCGGCTGGTGCCGGCTCTGGAGCTGGCGCTGGCAAGCTGGGAGACACGGGTGCAAACGGGCAGGCTTAACGCGTGGCTGTCGGCGCTGATTGCCGCCAGTCCGCCGCCGGTGCGCGGCGGCAAGCAGCCTAAGGTCATGTTCGCGACGCAGGCCGGCACCAGGCCGCCGCACTTCGTGCTGTTCACAACCGGGTTCCTGCAGGCTGGCTACCGGCGGTTCATCGAGCGCAAGCTGCGGGAAGAGTTCGGCTTTGCCGGGACTCCTGTGCACGTCTCGATGCGGCTGCGGGAGAAACGGTCAGGCCCGTCAGGCCGGGCGGCGCGCGGTCCGGGCCGCTAACTGGCGCAGAGCAAGAACCAGACCGTTGTGCCGGCCTCGTCCCGCAGGTATCCCCACTGATCGGCGAGCGTCTGCACGAGAAAGAGCCCGTGCCCGTCGGAGGCGTAAATGTCGCCGCGGACCACCGGCGAGCTTAGGTCAGACCCCTGGTCCGCGACCTCAATCCGCAGGCCGTCGGCCGCCTCCTTGATCAGCACCGTGACCGTCCCGCCTAGGCAGCGCGAGCTTGAGTGCGTGACGGCATTGGTAACCAGCTCCGAGGTGAGCAGTACCGCGTTGTCGAGGCTGGGATGTAACTCGCCGAGCGACTTGGCGACGAAGGCGCGCGCCTCGCGAACATGCTCAGGCCGACCGGGAATGGTGAGACTGCCGAGTACCGCCGCGCCTGCCATGACCGCCAGGTCTTCGGTGGCCTCGCTGGCCCGAGAGGCGCTAACTGCCATCCCGGTGCTCCCTCCCGCGCCATACTTAAGAACGGCCCTAAGGATGGCGTGTCATCCTTTAGCGAACATTGGTGACGGACCCAAGCCGGAGAAGTGACAGCCAGGGTGCGGAGCGTGCTGAGTCCAATGATGATGTGACGATGCACGCCACGCAAGTGCGTGACACAAATCGCGGCCGCGAAATCTCAGATGAAATCTCACGAGGCTGACCGGATTCGTGTATCGTCCACACCAAGCGAGCACAACTAGCAGCCCTGCGCTTCCCTCAGCGCAGGAGTTGCTTCCCGCAAAAGGGGGCGAGCGCCAGTGTCGGTCGGCCCAACTGTCCGCCGTCGCCGGCTGGGCAGTGAGTTAAGGCGATTGCGCGAGTCGCAGTCCATCAAGCTTGAGGAAGTGGCTGATCGGCTTGGCCTGGCCCCTTCAACGTTGTCCAGGATCGAGACTGGCAAGGCGCCGACCAGAACCGCCTACCTCAACTCCATGTTGGAGATGTATGGCGTCGACGATCCGTCACAGCGTCAGGTATTGCTTGAGATGGCCAGAGAGGGACACCGCAAGGGCTGGTGGGCAGTCTGGGACGGGGTCCTGCCGACGGGTTTCGGCATCTATGTAGGGCTGGAGGCGGAGGCCGCCTCGCTTCGGGTTTACGAGGCCCAGGTCGTGCATGGATTGCTGCAAACAGAGGATTACGCGCGCGCTGTCATGTCGACGGTTCGCCGGCGGCAGACGCCCGACGAAATCGAGCGGCTGGTAAAACTGCGGATGCAGCGCCAGGAGGTACTGCATCGCGTCGATCCACTTGAGTTGTGGATCATTCTTGACGAAGCTGTGCTGCGCCGAATGGCCGGATCATCGCGATTGATTCGTGCGCAGCTCGAGCACCTCTCTGATGCGAGCCAATGGCCGAACGTCACGTTGCAGGTGCTGACCTTCGCCAGCGGCCTGCATCCCGGCATGGGCGGATCATTTGCCATCATCGAATTTCCTGAGCGTTTCGATCCCGATGTGGTCTATACCGAGGGGGTCACCGGGCAGGCCTATATAGAAGAGCGGGACCGCGAGGTCCGGACTCGTGCCGAGGCATTTGACCTGCTCCGCGCCACCGCGCTGCCCCCTGCTGAGTCGGCGCTTCTCATCCGGTCCATTTACGAAGGATCAGAGGAATCCACCTGAAAGGAACACCCCGCAATGTCCGAATACGACACTTCCAACGCAGCGTGGATCACCAGCCGCGCCTGCAACAACTCTGCCTGCGTGCAAGTCGCGCACCTGCCTGGCGGAATGGTGGCGCTCCGGGACTCCAAGGACACCGCCAAGCCGGCGCACATCTTCGACAGCGAAGAGTGGGCCGCGTTCGTCACCGGCGTCAAGGCCGGGGAATTTGACCAGCCGGTGAGCTAACCCAGCGTGAGGCGACGACTGACGGCCCCCGGACCGCGGCCAACGCCGAAGTCCGGGGGCCGCCCGGGTCCGGGGGCCGGACGTCAGTGCCAACGCGGGATGCCGACGCGGGATGCCAGGGCGGGATGCCAGGGCGGGACGCCAGCCCCTAGCCGCTGCCGGCGTCCGTGCTGGTGCCGCTGCTGCGGGCCTGCGGTCCGATCGCGTCCGGGTCGACCAGCGGCTGAGCGAATATGTGCCCGAGCGGTTCGGGCCCGACATACTGCTGGCAGCGGCAGGCCTCAACGGCGCACGCCGAGGTCTGGGGATTATGAAAGCTCAGGTGGTGGCTGCACCCGCAGATCGGCTGCGGCTCGGGCGGCGGCTGGACGGCCAGGCTCTTGCTCTCTGCGAGCTGCGCCTTGGCCGCGATGATGGCTAGCCTGCGCCGGTGGTGCTTCTGCAGACTCCCGCCCACGACCGGCCCGAAGATGAAGACCAGCCACCAGTAGCTCCCGATGAAACTCTCGATGCCACGCACTCCTTCATCCTCCCGCGTGGGTGCAGGCAGGAGCAATCCAGCCGCTGGCAATCACAATCCGGCGCATGCTACCGCAGTCCGGCGGGCGTCCGTGACTGGCAACCCATCCTGCTCGGCGGGGTCAGCCGGAAATGCTGAACTCGCCGTCGCACGCCCCGCTGAGGAATGCCTCCCATTGGGCCCTCGTGAAGACGAGTGCGGGCCCGTCGGGGTGGCGCGAGTTCCGCACGGCAACGTCGCCGTCGGCCAGGAACGCGATCTCGACGCAGTTGCCGCCAGTTGGTCCGCTATGGCTGCTCTTGATCCAGGCTGCGTTCATGTCGCGGGCGCTACCCGGGTTGCCAGTGCGGCTCACTGCGATCCCTCCAACTCCGCGATCACCGCGGCTATGAAGTCTCTGGTCTGCTCCGGCCTGGTGCTGCTCGCGCTTATCTTGTCCATCGCCTCGGCGTAGCGTTCGACGTCCGTGCCCTTGTCCAGGTACATGGCGCTGGTCAGCTGCTCCAGGTACACGACGTCTGGCAGTTCGCTGCTTGCGAAGCTGAGGATGCTGAAGCTGCCCGGCGCGGCGTACGAGGTGCCGGTGAGGAACGGAGTCACCTGGACCGTAAGTCCAGGGCGGCAATCGGGAAAGTCGAGCAGGTGCTGGAGCTGGGCTCGCATCAGTCCCGGGCTGCCGACCGGCCTGCGCAGCGCCATCTCGTCGATCACTGCCCACAGCCGGAGCCCGCTAGCGGCAAACCTGCGCTGTCGTTCCTTGCGCAAGAACACCAGCTGCTCGGCCTCGGCCGGAGAGTACGACCCGAGCTGGATAACCGCGGCCGCGTAATCCTCGGTCTGCAGCAAACCGGGCACGAACTGCGTATCGAAGCTGCGGATGCACTCCGCTGATTGCTCCAGGCCGATGTAGGACTGGAACCAGGCAGGCAGCACGTCCTGATAGCGATGCCACCAGCCCTGCTGGTTGGCCTGGCTGGCTAAGGTCAGCAGTTGCTCGCGTTCGGCGGCGTCGGTGACGCCGTACAAGTTCAGCAGGTCGGCGATGTCCACCTCACGGACCGCGTTCCGGCCGAGCTCGATCCTGCTGATCTTCGACTCCGATCCGCGGATCTGCTTGGCCGCTTCCTGGGCCGTAATGCCGCGGGACTCCCTGAGCTTGCGGAGCTGGGTACCGAGCAGGATGCGCAGGACCGTGGGGGCACTGGTACCGGCGATGTGCGCAAGCCCGGGCGGCGTCGGGTCAGTCGGCGTAGCTCCTGGCCGCGCGCCGATGGGTCCTGTCCCGTTGGCCATAAGGCGCGCTCCCTCCCGATGCGCCGCGATCGACGATCGTGTTATGTCCGGTTACCCGAACATAAAGTCTTGGGTCCGGCCGCTCAATTCGACCTGAGAGTCCCGGGGCACGAGCCTAATGGCGCTGTTTCAGGCGCCGCGCACTCGATGCTATCGCAGATGAGATTTCATGGCACTTCCCGAGAGTGACGCCGTGCACGTCCCGGTGCCGCATCTGCCGAGCCCGGCCGGCTCCACGCTGGGAGCTCCGCGCGGTCCCGGTACGCTTCGGTTCGGGACGCCTCGTTCCCAGGAAAGGGTGGAAGCAGGGCAGATGCGCTATAGGTCACTTGGCAAGTCTGGTCTGGTCGTTTCCGTCGTCGGCCTGGGTTGCAACAACTTCGGCCGGCGGCTGAACGTTGAGCAGACCCGTGCAGTCGTGGACGCGGCGATCGAGGTCGGCGTCACGCTGTTCGACACCGCGGACACCTATGGCGGCAACGGCCGCTCGGAGGAGATCCTTGGCGAGGTATTGGCCGGACGCCGTGACCAGGTGGTGCTTGCGACCAAGTTCGGCCACCAGCAGGCGGATTTGGGCTACGGCCCGGCCGCCGGAGCAAAAGGCGGCCGCGCTTATATCCGGCGAGCCGTCGAGCACTCGCTGCGTCGGCTGCGCACCGAGTACATCGACCTTTACCAGATCCATACGCCCGATCCGGTGACGCCGATTGAGGAAACGCTGTCCGCGCTGAGCGAGCTCGTGCGGGCCGGGCTTGTCCGCTATATCGGTCACTCCAACTTCTCGCCGGTGCAGATCGCGGTCGCGGCCAGCACCGCGCGCGACCTCGGCTTGGTGCCGTTCATCTCGGCCCAGAATCACTGGTCACTGCTCGAGCGGCAGGTAGAGCTGGAAGTCGTGCCGACCGCGGTGCAGTTCGGCCTCGGCGTAGTGCCGTACTTCCCGCTGGCGAACGGGTTGCTGACCGGGAAGGTGACCCGTGACCGGGCACCGGCAAAGGGCACCAGGCTGGCTGGCCGTTCGGACTATGTCACCGATGCCAAGATCGATAAGGTCGAGGCGCTCGCGGAGTGGGCCCGCAAGCGCGGGGCGTCAGTGCTTGATGTCGCCATCGGCGGGCTGGCCGCGCAGCCAGGCTGCGCGTCGGTGATCGCCGGAGCCACCTCGGCCGAGCAGGTTCGAGCCAACGCAGCCGCCGGCGCATGGGTCCCGGACGCGGACGACCTGGCGGCCGTCGACAAGATCATGCCGGTCTTCGGCTGAGGAGTGCACGGATGAAAGCAGCGGTTTACCGCAACTACGGCACCGCGGCCGAGGTACTGCGGGTGGAAGACATCGAGCCGCCCGAGCCGGGCCCGGGCGAGGTCAGGGTCAGGATCGAGCTGTCCGGCGTCAACCCGACCGACTGGAAGTCGCGCAGTGGCGCTACCCCTAGGCCCATCGACGGCTTCCAGATCCCGCATCACGACGGCACCGGGGTGATCGACGCAGTCGGCGCGGGCGTCGACAGCGCCCGGCTTGGCCAGCGAGTGTGGACCTGGATGGCCGCCGCCGGACGGCGCTGGGGGACAGCCGCGCAGTGGTCTGTGCTGCCGTCGCGTCAGGCGGTGCCGCTGCCTGCGGGCGCCTCAGCCGAGCTCGGTGCCAGCCTCGGCGTCCCGGCCATGACCGCGCACCGGTGCCTGTTCGCCGACGGGCCGGTCGAAGGCCGGAACGTGCTGGTCGCTGGCGGCGCAGGTGCGGTCGGTCATTACGCCATCGAACTTGCCAAGTACTTCGGCGCCAGGGTCGCGACCACTGTGAGCGGGCCGGAGAAGGCCGAGCTTGCCCGCCGGGCCGGGGCCGACCTGGTGGTGAACTACCGCGAGGCAAATGCGGTCGACCAGCTGCGCTCGTTCGCGCCGCAGATGGACCGGATCGTCGAGCTGGCGCTCGGCGCGAACCTGGAGCTCGACCTTGCGGTGTCCGGCCCTCAGACGCACATCGTGGACTACGCCGCCGAGCCGGCCGACCCGGTGCTTCCGGTGCGCAAGTGCATGACTGCCAACGTCACGCTGCGGTTCATCCTGCTCTACGGGGTGCCAGCCGAGGCTACCGACCAAGCCGCCGCGGCTATCACCGAGGCGCTGGCGGCTGGTGCCCTGACCGAGTTGCCGGTCATCAGGTTCCCGCTTGATCAGGTGGTGGCCGCTCAACAGGCCGTAGAAGCAGGTGCGGTCGGCAAGGTCATCGTGGAAGTGCCCTGAACCGCCGCGGCCGCGCGTCCCGCCTGGTGAGCCAGACCGGCAGCGCGAGCATCGGCACGGCCTACGGCTCCAGCTCACGCGGCGCGGCCGGCAGCGAGCGAGACGATGATCGCGGGCGAGGGCTGATGACGCTGAGAACGTCGTCAGTGGACATCTGCTGACGTTGTTTCAGCAGCAGGTGTCCAACGACGGGGTTGACGGCGGCACTTACGCGCCGCCTTTC
>Ga0187814_10000771_pt1 | contig 11439 bp, 5 predicted proteins | sample NC_S_4_FD_132450 | JGI IMG/M metagenome (GOLD analysis project Ga0187814, IMG submission 132450) | Wetland sediment microbial communities from Neuse River Estuary, North Carolina, USA - ASW-S_4 | ecosystem: Environmental > Aquatic > Freshwater > Wetlands > Sediment | place: USA: North Carolina...
GGAAGCTGTGTCACGCGCACTCCTACAGCGTCGAAGATCGCATTCGCTATCGTCGCGCCTACCGGCACCACCGGAGGTTCGCCCACACCCTTCGCTCCAAAGGGGCCAAGGCCGGAAGGGACCTCAACGAGAATGGGAGTAATATGCGGAACATCCTCACTATGAGGCAGCGCATAGTCCATCAGGTTGGACGTCAGCAACTGACCATTCTCATCGTAGACGAAGCCCTCGAAAAGCGCCCAGCCAAGGCCCTGCGTGACTCCCCCGTGAATCTGCCCCTCGACCGCCGCCGGATTGATTGCAAAGCCGACATCTTGCACGGCAACATAGTCGAGTACACGCACCTCACCCGTCTCAGGATCGACGGCCACCTTCGCGATATGCACGGTGAACATTGGCGAACTTTCTTTAATAGCAGCACGCCCTCGTCCGTACACCGGCTCGTACTGCCCGGCGAACTGCATCGATGCAGATGCAATTTTCGCCAACTCCACACTCTTCCCCGGTGTACCACGCACGACCACCTTATCACCTTCAATCTCCAGGTCCGCCACCGCAGCTTCCAACATCTCTGCGGCAATCGCTAGAATCTGGTTGCGTGCATCCGTCGCCGCCGCAAGGACGGCAGGTCCCATCGAGTAGGTGGTCTTGCTGCCGCCCGTGCCTCCACTGTAAGGCATGGTATCGGTGTTGTCGTGTGCTACATTCACCGCTGCGGGCGCTACACCAAGCCCTTCAGCGGCGATGAGCGCCAGCGAGGTGTCTGAGCCGGTGAGATCGACGGTGCCGACAACTACCGTGACCGTGCCATCGGATTCCAGGCGACAGGCTGCGGCAGTAGGTTCGGTGCCGCCGGGCCAACTACCGGCCGCTACACCTATGCCAATCTTCCAATCTTTCAACTCGTCAGGGATAGTACGCTGTTCTGCACGTTTCGCCCACAGAGGATGCTGTTGCGCTTGCTCTATGCACTCAAGCAGCCCAATTCGCGGCCATGAGCGATGGTCTACAGTACGATCGCCTTCTTTGTTGCCATTTTTCAGGCGGAAGGCAATCGGATCCATCCCTAACGCATGACACAATTCGTCTGCCGCAGATTCGAGGGCAAACGTAGCCTGCGGCGCATTCGGAGCGCGATAGGCTCCGGTACTCACCTTGTTTGTCAGCACTTCATAGCAGCGAAAGTCATAGTTTGGGCAACGATAGGTGCTGCCGAGAATTATACCACCCAGAACTATAAAGGCAGCAGAGTAGGCTCCTGTATCAAAGATGATCCTCGCCTGCATTGCCACCAATGTGCCGTCACGCTTCGCACCGAGCTTGACTGTGATCACTGATAGTGGTGCAGGATTGCCCGCCAGGAAATCTTCGCTGCGCGTGTAGGCCAGGCGTACCGGTCTACGTGAGGTAGCAGCGGCGGCGGCAGCCAGTGGTTCAATCAGGCCAAATTTGCCGCCGAAGGCACCTCCCAGGGGAACAGATTCCACATGCACCTGCCGTTCAGGAATATCGAGAGCCTGAGCTACATCCGAACGAACGGCGAACATCCCCTGTGAACTGGGCCAGACGGTCAATTGCCGACCTGATGCGCTGGGTACAACCATAATTGACTGCGGCTCTATATAGGACTGATGCACAAAACTGGTTGTGTAGGTTCGCTCGACCACTACCTCAGCCTCGCTCCACCCTGCCTCAATATCACCGGCGTGGAGATGTACTTTGTCACTGACATTTTGCGACAGTCGTTCGGTATCTTCCTCTTTCGGTTCCGTTTCTGAGACGGCGGCATGTGCACCCCCCCCGGGTATACCGGAGTCTTGCTCTCCTTTGTGCAGGTGCGCTAGCGGCGACCCAGGCTGCATCGCGGCAATGGGGTCTACAACAGCGGGCAATACTTCATACTCGACATCGACAGCGGCAACACCATCTTCAGCAGCTTCCTCCGTCTCCGCCAATACAATAGCAACGGGATGTCCAGACCACAATACCTCGTCTTCTGCCAGGGGTGATTGGGTACGTGAAGCACTGCCTCGTTTCGCCATACCCAACGTCTTACTGGTATAGACAGCTTTCACCCCTGGTATTTCCATGGCATCGGAAGTGTCAATGCTGACGATGCGTGCATGGGCATACGGGCTGAGTACCAGCCGGGCATGCAGCATACCCGCAACCGAGATATCGCCCGCATAGCGAGCTCGTCCGGTCAACTTATCGGGGGCATCCTGCCGACGTGTTGCTTTGCCAACCATCGTATAGTGTGTGGTCTTGTCAATCATTTGTGCCATAGGAAAAACAGCTCCTGATCAAATAACTCGTTCGTACATTACGGTAGAAGTGTAGCACAAATTCGGGTGCTCTGTCAGGACCTGTAGGAGCGGGCGTGGTGTGGGGACGCAGTCTGGGGAACAGAGACCCTGCCTTGGGGCAGGCAACGCCTTGTTGGCCTTTTCTCCTCATAGATGTAGACCCATGTGGTAGGATATAGGTAGAAATTGACATCCTCTGCCCCCTAAAGGAGGCAGACTCCTTCCCTCGCAGGAAGGGTTTCCTGGTTCACCGAGTCCTGCCTGAGCGGGCATGTGCCCTCCCAGGCCTTACAGTCTCTCCGCAGGCTGACACCGCGAGCCCCGCGGCCAACACATTTTTTGCAGCATTGATATCACGGTCGAGGAGCAAATTATGTTTTTTCTTGACATAGGACCAGATGCTTCGCAAATCATCGGGCTATTGACAACACTCTTCTGGGTGTGGATGCTCATTGACTGCATTAGAAATAACAGGTTAACCCATAAAGGACTTTGGGTTTTGTTTATACTTTTCACACACGGTCTCGGTGCCCTCGTCTACTTTTTTACCAGAGGTCCCTGGCTATGGATCTATCAATGGGCACAGAGACCTGCTCCGATCTACCAGGCACCACCACCAGTACGAGAATCATTTCCTTCGTATGAGCAGGGGTACCAGGGCCAAGCCCAGACCGAGCATCAGGACCCGGCCCCCAGGTTTGAAGAGCAACTGTATAAGCAGCCGTCGTATTCTCCGCCATCCTTGCAGCCTCAATATGAGGAACCGCAAATAGCCTATCCAGAGGAGCCTCCTCTACAACAGCATTGACCTACACGGAGCTTAGAGCGCTTAAGAGGGGAAGATCGGTCTGGCGATACTTTATATCACATAAGTACAATGGCAGATTTCCGATGTACTTAAGTAGCTATTCAGGGGGATGAATAGCAGTCGTTCTCAGTTGTTTGATCAGACCTGTCTGTCGCTTTTTCTGCAGTCGGCGCTCACGGCCAGCTGCGCTCGGCCGCGTTGGAATGCGTGGAGTTCGTCGGCGCTGCAATTTCTCGAGGCGCTCTGCCATGCGCTCAAAAGCCATTTCGCGGTTCGCATACTGCGACCGCCGCTCGGTGGCCGTTACTGTAATTCCACTCGGGCGATGGATCAAGCGCACGCCGGTCTCAACCTTGTTACGATGTTGCCCACCAGGCCCACTGGCAATAATGAAATCTACTTCGCAATCGCGTTCCAACGAAGCGCGATCTGTTGGATATTGTTCCGTCGCAATTACCTCCTGCTAAAGACTACATTACCATGGTCGCGCAAGAGGAGTCGATAGGGTACCTCCTATACTGATAACGAGAGCACAGCCCGCCTCACCAAGAATGCAACGAAGCGCTTGCACCTGTTCAGGCTGGAACCAGCTAGGATCGCGAAACTCGAATGCCGCCCGGCGATCACGCGGTAAAGAGGCAATAAACTGCTCAAGCCGTGGTACATTGGCTCGCCAGAGAGGAGGAAGCTGGTAGAGAAAAGGGCCAAGATGCTCCCCCAACCCTTTCGCCGCACTATCGAGCCGTTGCACACCTTCTTCCGCATGTTGCAGTTTCCTCATATGTGTAATATAGCGACTCGCTTTCACTTCAAAAAGGAAGCCAGGGTAGTGCTGTACCTGCTCGCCCCAAGTTTGAAACTGAGCATAGGTATGCAATGGTCTTAGATGCCGCTCAACGTTTCTCATCGGTTGAGCAGTTCTCAGTGTAGCTCGGCTTCCGGTGATTACGGCATTTGGTCCTATGCAGACTTGATCTACTCATCTTCAGTAGCATGAATATTAGTCGATCTGCATAAAGTAGAAAGTGACCATACCCAGCGAAGCCCACAAACAAAAGTGAAATACGCCAGCGAAGGACCAAATGTATGGATACTGACGACAGCAAAGTTGACAACAAACCATCCAACTGTCACCAGCTTCTGATCGTTGCAGCAATAGTCGCAGTTCTTGCAGTGCTCACAGTTTGGATAATGCTAGGATTCCTTGCAGCGTCCCCAATAGAATCATTAGAAAAAGCGGGTGCTCCTGTGTCTTGTAACAGTATCCAACGTGATATTGACAATGATAAGAGTCAGATCCAAACCTTACAAACACTGGAAGCTGGCACAAGCAACTTCGCACAAAAGGCCAAAATCCAGACATCGATAGCGGGGATACAACAAGATGTAGCCGCTCTTCAGACACAAACCACGCTAGACACATGTCCTTAACAGAACGTAGCGATCTATCGTTTGCTGCCTGCCTCCCCTTTGCTTCACGTAAAAAATCCCATTACCACCCGTTTATCCGTTAAAATGCGAGCATTGCGAACGATTAAATACTGCGATATGATATAGTAGATGAGATAACCACAGGGTACTTTGCTAGGGGCTAGATGTGTTTCAGACTATTGCGTCATGTGGGGGACCTGGCGGGGCTTTCCACCGCCAGGCTCAGGAATGGGAGTATTGGTGATGGCAGATCGCACTGGACAACAACTGGGAAACTATCGCCTCGTTCGCCTGCTGGGACACGGAGGGTTTGCAGAAGTCTATCTCGGTGAGCACCGCTATCTTAAAAGCTATGCCGCCCTCAAAGTCCTGCGCACCGCCCTCAAGGGCAAAGATATCGATAAGTTCATCTCCGAGGCACAAACCCTGGTTCGTCTGAGACACCCAAACATTGTGCGTGTCCTCGAATTCGCCGTGGACCGGGGCACACCGGTACTCGTGATGGACTATGCCCCAGGAGGTACACTGCGCAAGCAACACCCGCGAGGTTCGTGGCTGTCGCTCACAACGACTGTTACCTATGTCAAACAGGTAGCAGCAGCCCTGCAATATGCTCATAACAATAATCTCATCCATCGCGATGTAAAGCCGGAGAACATGCTGCTTGGCCCTGACCAGCAAATCCTCCTCAGCGATTTTGGTATCGCCGTGCTCTCCTCGTCGCCTGAATTGCTCACGGCTCAGGGAACCAGGATGACCGGCACCATACCCTATACCGCACCTGAGCAACTGCAAGGAAAACCTACGTTTGCCAGCGACCAGTATTCTCTCGCAATCGTGGTCTACGAATGGCTTTGCGGGAGGCGTCCTTTCGAAGGAAGCCATTGGGAGATTATCGAACAACACCTTTCCACTCCTCCGCCACCTTTGCACGAGCGCTTTCCTGAACTACCTGCCGAAGTGGAAGCCGTGGTACTGAGAGCACTGGCAAAGGAGCCACAGCAGCGCTTCGCCAGCGTCCAAGCCTTTGCGCGTGCATTAGAACGTGCCGCTCAGGTAAGCGGCCTTGATCTCGATGATGATGCCCAGGTCACTGCCGCACTCAAGGAGAAAACTCCTTACCAGGTGAGCACCCGTCCCGATCAGACGACCCACAGGATTTTTCTCTCCGCTTCTTCTGCCGACGAGGCCTTCGTTACAAAGCTGAAAGCTGATCTGGAGAAGCGTGGGATGCTTATCTGGAATAGCCAATCAGACAGCACACTCAAAACGCTCAGTCAGGAAGACACGACCAGACAGGGGCTTCGCGCGGCGCGTTTGGCATTAGTCGTGCTCTCACCCTATACCCCCTTCTCACAAATAGTCAAAGAGCACCTGCGCATAGCCAGTATGTATGAGCGAAGGTTGGTGTTCGTTTGGGCCGAGGGCGATGATATCTCAGCAGTCCTTCCTGAAGAATGGGGCAAAACGACTTCGATTGACCTGATTGATGCACGCGAGGCAAGCTACGAGCGTGCGCTCGATGAGATCATAGCCTCAGCCTCTCTCGCAGAAGAAACCACAGCACCTCTTCCACCATCTCCCTTGCCTTCAGAGATGCAAGCCGAACCGCGCAACCCGTACAAGGGACTGCGTGCATTTACAAAAGACGATGCCTCTGACTTCTTTGGACGGGACGGATTGATTCAGGAACTGACGGAAAGCCTGAGGAGTATGCTTGGGTCAGGACGACCACGATTGCTGGCAGTACTTGGGCCAAGTGGGTCGGGCAAGTCAAGTGTAGTGATGGCAGGTTTACTCCCACGATTGCAGAAGGGAGCACTCCCTGGAAGTGCAGGGTGGGTGTATCTGTCGCCAATGGTGCCGGGGAAACGCCCTCTCGAATCTCTGCTACTTTCACTCGCACCTCTCTTGCCAGAAATTGAAATGCGCTCCGCAAGCTCCGCTGAGAATATGAAGTCCGTGCGCGAGGGCCTGGAAGACGAAGCGGGCCGTGGCTTGTACCTGTTAACCACCCGACTGGTGAAACAACCGGGGAACAAAGTCGTGCTCATGGTAGACCAGTTTGAAGAATTGTTCACCCAGACGACGAGTGAAGAGGATCGGCGCCACTTCATCAACCTGCTGGTCAAGGCAGTAACGGAGCTACATAGCCCGGTTATAGTAATCTTAACCCTGCGAGCCGACTTCTATGATCGACCCCTATCCTATCCGGCATTGGGACGTCTGATCCAGAATCGTCACCGCGTCGTGCTGCCAATGGAGCTACAAGACCTGCGAGCGGTCATCGAGCAGCCAGCAGCATTGCCCGATGTTCAACTGACGTTCGAGGGGAATCTAGTCGGTGACCTGCTATTCGAGACACAGGGACAGGCCGGGGCATTGCCACTGCTACAATTCACGCTGGACCAGTTATTCCAGCGCCGCGATGGCCACTGGTTGACACAGCAGGCCTACCAGGAAATCGGCGGGGTGAAGGGTGCATTGGCAAAACATGCCGAGTCCACCTATGCATCCTTGCCTTCAAACGAGCATCGCAGACTGGCAAGAGCTCTATTCCTGCGTTTGATTGATCCTGGCATGACCGAGCAAGACACCACACGCCGTCGTGCATCCCTTGCAGAACTTGTGCTGCCCAATCCCCAGCAAACGAGCATCATCCAGGAGGTCGCCAACACCTTCATTGCTGCTCGCCTGCTTACCACCAATGAGATTGCCGGGACCATGACAATTGAAGTAAGCCATGAAGCCCTTATTCGTGAATGGACACGTCTTGCAGAGTGGCTGCGTGAGGCCCGTGAAGACATAGCCCTCCAGCAGGCCGTCAGCACTGATGCAGCCGAGTGGATACGTCGTGGCAATCCAGCCGATCGACTCTACCGGGGCACACAACTCATCGAGGCGCAAGCATGGGCAGAGCGCAACGTACCGAGCACAAACGAAGTGGCCTTTATCCAGGCCGGTCTGGCAGAACGCCAGCAGCAGGAGGCAACAGAACTGAGCCGCCAGGGGCGCGAATTGAACTTGCAACGCCGGGCGGTAAATCGTTTACGCTTGCTTGTTAGCGCGCTCTCCATCTTCTCTATCATAGTAATCGTGTTAGCCTCAGTAGCTGGAGTAAATTTCCTGAACGCTCAAGCCCAGCAGAAACAGGCTACCTTACAAGCGCAGATCGCCTCCTCGCGCGCATTCGCAGCACAAGCAAACTACGCGCTGACGCAAAACCAGGTTGATAAAGCCTTGCTGCTAAGTGTCAAAGCTACTCAGACATCTAATACGTTTGATGCCCGTGATAGCCTCCTCAACGCCTTAGAGTACAGCCCACGTCTTCTCAGCATACTACGAGCGCTTTCGGCGGTGAACCAGGTCGTGTTCCGTCCCGATAGCCAGACTCTCGTCTCTATTGGAAGCAGTGACGAAGCCTTTGGCAGTGGTGGTGAGGTCACCTTCTGGGACATGAAGACCTGGAAAGGCCTTACCGTCCATCTCGATTTTCGCGGCAATATTCCGGCCTTACCTAACTGGGTACTCAGCCCTAACGGACAGATGGTAGTCGGTGCAAGTGACCAGGGCTTATGGCTGTGGAATGCTACGACAGGAGCAAAAATTACGCAATTGGAGCCAGCGAACCAGAGTTCCGACCTCACTCTCGCAGACATTACTCCTATCGCCTTTAGCCCTGATGGAACTCTGCTTGCATCGGGCCGGTGCAGTAAGTATGATGCTGCCAGTAACTGTACGCAAGGCCGCCTCCTGCTGTGGAATCTGGCAGCTCAACCACCGACCAGTCAACAGCTCGTCAGCGGGCCCGCACTCTTCACTCGCCTTGCTTTCAGTCCAGATGGAAAAACGCTGTTGGCCAGTTCAGAAGGGTTGGGATCAGACAGTGGGCATAGCAGTCTCCAACTTTGGGATGTCCCCTCCAGTAAAGCACTGAATTCTCACTTCGTCGACTGCAAGGGAAGCATCGGAACTTTTGCCCTGAGCCCCGATGGCAAGACATTAGCAGCAAGCAATACGAACACATCCATCTGCTTATGGGATGTAGCATCGGGACTTTTGAAAGCTCCCTCGCCTCTCCCGGCATCCCCATTGACCACAAAGGATGAAGTAAAGAATCTTGCGTTCAGCCCAGACGGGATGATCCTGGCCTCATCAGGCAGCACAAACAATTCAGTGCAGCTCTGGGATACCACCACAGGGTTTACCGCAGATGCGCCCCTGCTTGGTCATAGCGATGTTATCACCAGTCTTGCCTTCAGCCCGGACGGCAAGACGCTCGCATCGAGTGATATCAGCGGCGCGATTCTCCTGTGGAATATGGCAACGAAAGGCCTCATCGAACAAACGCTTAACTACCAAAATCGTGTAAGGAGTGCCATCTTTAGCCCCGATGGCAAGCTCATCGTGGCAGGTGATGACCAGGGCAATATCGTGCTCCAGGACGCAGCCACGGGCAACGTGCTCGCTACGCTGGATGCGACACAGAATCCGCTTAACCCAGGAAACACCACTCTTGATGGCACCCCACTCACGATTGAAAGCCTTGCGTTCAGCCCGGATAAGCGCATACTCGCAGCCGGTAGATTTGATGGCATGATTTTCTTGTGGGATGCCGCAACGAAGCACCTCATCACACATTTTCGCGATGAACCACATTTACGAGAGATCATCTTCAGTCCAGATGGTCGCAACCTGGCAGCAAGCTACGACACCGGCTCCATTTTGCTCTGGGATGTCGCTACAGGGCATGTTCTGCATAGGCTGATGCATTCTCCACTTAACAGTCGAACAGCCTCCACGATCGCTTTTAGTCCCGATGGTAAGATGCTCGCATCCGGCGCTGACAATGAGGTCATCTTCTGGGATGTCGCCACGGGCAAGCAGGTTGGCCAGCTGTTGACAGGACACCAGACCACGATTGAAAGCGTGGCCTTCAGTCCTGATGGACATACGTTAGCTTCGATTGACGACATGAGCCAGGTCATGCTATGGGACGTGAACATGAACATGATGAAGCCTCTACTAAACCAGCCCCTGGTGAACACTGACTCTGTTACGGACACAGGAGTGGAGTTTCAAACAGGACTGACGTTTAGCCCGGATGGGAAGATGCTAGCTGCCGGTGGCTACCAGTTCGCGATCATATGGAACCTGGCGCTTACGAAACCTGAACGTATTGCCCAGGCATTCCGTATACCTGTGAACGATCCCCTGAATCCGGGCGCGCACGAGTTCGCGTATGTCAGAGGCGTCTCGTTCAGTCCTGGTGGGCAGCAGGTCCTCATCATCTCGGACACCTCTTCAGCAAACTACGCCGTCACATCGTTGGACATTGATCAGGCTTCGTGGCAATCTGCTGCATGTAGCATTGTGAATCGCAACTTCACATTGGGCGAGTGGCAGCAGTTTGTAGGAGACGAGCCCTATCAGAAAGTGTGCGCCAATTTCCCGGTCGACAGTTCTGTGACTCAAGATGAGCTTACGCGAGCGCACGCTGAGGTTCTAGCAGGAAAAACGGGAGACGCACAGATCCTTTATAAGCAAGCAGTGCAAGAGGCAGCGCTCGTCGACGATGATTTTCTCAATAACAATGTGTGCTTTGCCGGAGGCACCGATCAATTTGCCAACTTAGTCCTGCCAGCATGCAACAGGGCCGTCTCTCTCAATCCATATAACGGGCAATACTATGATAGCCGCGCAGTGGCACGCGCCTTAACTGGAGACAGACAAGGAGCCATCGCTGATTTCAAATTCTATATGCAATGGGCAACAAACCAATATCTGAACGCGCAAGGAGTAAGCGCAAATGTGCAGGCACAATATAAACATTATGTAGATGAACGAAACGGGTGGATTCAGAAACTGCAAGCAGGACAGAATCCCTTTGATATCAGGGCCTTGCAGGCACTGCGCGCGGAATCCGGTATCGACCAGTAACCTACCGGGCCGTAGGGGGCGGTAGGGACGTATACCTGCCCCCCAGGCAGGATGCCTTGCGTCCGTCCGTGCCTGCGCCCTGCTCACAAACAGCCAAGGCCTTGTTTTTTCTGTACAAGGACATCAATCTCCTGCTGCAACTGCTCTATCTGCTGCTGGATTTGAGCAGCCCTCGCAGCATTTTTTGTGCGGGATTTCTGTATTCGCAGTGTCCGAAGCTCGTAAAGATCATCGTCAATGTTTGCCTGGATTTCGGCACAGCTTCTTTCCTCACCAGCCATATATACGGCTCCTTCCTTGACATCTTGTCTTGACACCTTCCCTCCTCTATCTTTGCACATTTTTCATGGTAGGGGCAAGTGTAGGGGCCGATTTATCGGCCCTGGCTTCCCAGGTATGCACTTGCTTTCATATTAGGAGTCCATGTGCTAGGATATTGTGAGGATAGGTAACCTAGCAGAGGAGCAACATATCATGCCAGAAATCGACAGCGATCACGTCTTCGGGTTTGACACACTGTCCGTGCATGCAGGTCAGCGGCCCGACCCCGCTACCGGCGCACGAGCAGTCCCCATCTACCAGACCACCTCCTATATCTTCGATGACACCGACCATGCCGCGCATCTTTTTGCTTTACAACGATTCGGCAATATCTATACGCGCATCATGAACCCCACAACCGCCGTCTTTGAGGAGCGCATCGCCGCACTGGAAGGTGGCACAGGCGCACTGGCAACTGCATCCGGCATGGCAGCGCAAATGGCTACAATAATGACCTTGTTGCGTCCTGGCGATGAGATTGTCTCCTCCAGCAGCCTCTATGGCGGCACGCACACCCAATTCGACCTTACCCTCCGCACCTGGGGTATCAACACCATTTTCGTCGACAGCACGAATCCCGAAAACTATCGTCGTGCTCTGACGCCTGGCACACGCGCCCTCTACGGTGAAACC
>Ga0187814_10000773_pt1 | contig 11433 bp, 11 predicted proteins | sample NC_S_4_FD_132450 | JGI IMG/M metagenome (GOLD analysis project Ga0187814, IMG submission 132450) | Wetland sediment microbial communities from Neuse River Estuary, North Carolina, USA - ASW-S_4 | ecosystem: Environmental > Aquatic > Freshwater > Wetlands > Sediment | place: USA: North Carolina...
GAGGAAGATAAGTAAGCCCAATACTGTGATGGTGATATGTACCATGAGGCCGATAAATGTGAGCAACAATGCGGCGGCGGTGATGACGGGCCAGATGCTGGGAGCAGGACTGGCGGTTTGCGCGAGAAGGAGTACCTCCTGAGCTGCGAGTGCAGCGTTTGCTTCTTGTGATGCCGATGCATTTTCCAGAAGTAGTTGTTCAATGGTGGTGTATAAAGCGCGTGCATCAAACGGCTTGGTCAAGCAAGTTATGTGTGCCTGGGCAGGGCGTGCGGCATATATAGCGTGGGTGATAAAGTGATGGGTGTCTGCAGGTCCGAGCAATACGTTTTCCCAGGCGAGTAGGACCATGGGCAAGGTGGAGAGGTAGGGATGCGATTGGATGGTTGACAGAAGGGACAGGTCACTGTTCACTCCACCATCGATATCGAGTAATAGCAGCTCCGGTGGCTGTTCTTCAAAAGCGGGGAATTGTACAGGAGAAGTTGCTTCGACGACCCGCATGCCACGATACTGCAAACCAAGGGCCATCAAACGTCGTAGTGATGGGTCCTGCTCAATCAGCAGGACGGTATGCCTGGTTTCGTGCGACATGGATATCCTTCCCACGAATGATGCTGTTGGAACAAGCCTCGCCATAGCTACAAGGTGAGCATACTTGACGAACATTACAGTGCCTTTGACAAAGGGGATGAAAGCCTTACAGTGACCTGAATGGCCAGATTCTCATCGGGCTTGCCAGACTTGTAGGTCGCTTATAATTTCGCCAGCTTATAGCCGACATCTGGTATTGTCAGAATGTAGCGGGGGTGACGCGAGTCGGTTTCGATCTTGCGGCGCAGGCGACTGATGTAGACCCAGATGAAATCGACGTCACGGTTGTATCCTGCTCCCCAGACTCTCTCCAGTAGCAGTTCGTGTGTCAAGACCATGCCGACGTTCTGCGCTAAGGTGGTGAGTAGTTTGTATTCGGTGCGACTGAGCTGAATGGGACGGCCCTGGAGCAGCACCTGATGCTGGGTATAGTCAATGGTGAGTTCACCGGTCGTGAAGATCGCCTGTCTGGGAGATGGTTCTGTTGTAGTAGAGCGGCGCAAGAGAGTGCGCACCCGCGCCAGCAGTTCTTTCATACCAAATGGTTTGGTGACGAGGTCGTCGGCTCCGAGGTCGAAGAGGCGCACGCGCTCATCTTCATCGCAGGCGTCACAGAGCATGATGACGGGTGCTTGCGAGAACTCGCGCAGGCGCTGCAACAGTTCGATACCGCTCATATCGGCCAGGCGCGTTGCCAACAGAATGATATCTGGCTCTTCAAGGTCGAGGCGGCGCAAGAATTGCACGCCGGAACTGACAGCATGGACTCGATAGCGCTGTTCTTCGAGATGGGCACGCAGGTAACGAGCGATGCGAGCATCGTTCTCGACGATTAACACATTGCACCTCGACGAGCCGGTTTGAGGTGCGGCGAGTGGACCACTGAGCGAGGAAAGATTGCGCTGCACCTGCTGCGGAGCTGGTAGTCGCGGGGCAAGTGGCAAGGTGCAGTAGAATGTGGCTCCCTGGCCCAACCCTGGGGAGTCGGCCCAGATTTTGCCGCCATGCGCCTCGATGGCGGCTCGTGCCACAGCCAGTCCCAGGCCGCTACCTTTGGGCGACTGCTCGCCCCGCGCAATGCGATAGAAGCGGCTGAAGATGCTATCGAGGTGCTCCAGGGAGATGCCTATGCCTTCGTCGGTGATGCTGAGACGTATCTCTACGTTGTTGGCGTCCAGGCGGATAGTGACGGTTCCACCGTTCGGAGAGTAGGTGACGGCGTTATCGAACAGTGAATTGAGCGCTTGCTCCAGACGCAGGGCGTCGCACAGTGCCATTGGAACCGCTTCTGGCATATGCAGCACAAAGCGGTGGTGAGGCGCATTCTTCTGCCAGCGTTCGACCAGGCGATGCAGCAGTTCGGCGATGTTGACCTGTGCCAGTCTCAGGTTCTGCGCTCCGGCATCGAGTCGCCACACATCCAGGAGGGTGTTGAGGATATCGTGTAAGCGGTCAGTATGCGTGTCGATCATCTGTAACATCTCACGCTGCAGGCTGGGGTCCCAGCGCATTGAGCTTCCGAGCAGGGTTGTAGCGCAGCCTTTGATGATTGCCAGGGGTGTCTTCAGTTCGTGGGCGGCAATCGCCAGGGTCTCGCTGCGTTCCTGAGCCGATGTGAGTTCGAGAGTGACGTCGTCAAGCAGTACTCCGCGCCCTAGCAGGCGTCCCGGAACGTCACGTACGGGAAAACTCTGCACGCGCAGCCAGCGTACGGCTGCATCGGCTAAGGCCAGGTCGGTGGAACATTCTTGTTCGGGATGCTCCCACACACGGTCGAGTTCGACCTGCGCGCGAGCAGGGTCAGCAGCCAGGGAAAGGAGTTGTTTGCGCACGTCAAAGATAGGCTGCAGGTCACTGCTACTGATGCCCAGTAAGCGCTGCGCACTTGGGTTGGAGTAAGTGACGCGTTCTTTGCGATTCAAAAGAATGAAGCCACTGCGCATGTTGGCTGCGACGCCTGCGAGGAGATAGTGTTCTTGTGGGAGTCCTGCCAGCAAGGAATTAGATTGCTCCGCTGAAATATTTGCTGGGGATAAGGGACGTTCACGTTCAGGTTCCTCGGCTCGCCAGTCGTCGCTACTTGCTTCTTCGCTGTTGTCGGTGGCGAAAGTCATAGAAAATAATACCTTCTGATTTGCGATGTTCGGTTGTGCTATTCATATTTTATCAAGAGTCGTCAACAGGAGTAAAAAGATACTTCACGCCTTGAGCAAATCACGCGGGAGAAGCATCACTTGCAATTGAGGAACTCGAATAAAGTCACTATCAGCGGTGACGAGGGTTAGATCATAGATCAGAGCCGTAGCCGCAATCAGTGTATCGATATCGCCAATGAGGCCAGGCCCCTGTGGTGGACGCAACAAGCGCCGCAACTCTGCATATCGCTCCAGTATCAAGTAACTCAATCCGTAGGGATACACCTGTTGCAGTAGTTCACGCAATTCGCTTTGACGGCGCGCAAAGTCAGGAAAGCTGTGGTTATATTCGCTGATTTCGCCATAGACTAGCAGGCTGGTCGCCGCCTGATTATGCTCCACCCATGGCTCGACCAACGTGACGACGTTCCGACCCTTCAAATAGCTAGTCACGATGGGACTGTCAAGCAGATAGCGCCTCATAATTCAATAGGGGGTGTGGGCGGAGTCGCATGGCGCATGCGGTCAAAGGCCTCTACTTCATCATCCCAGGCTAGATCACGCCATGCACCGGCAAGGCTCTTGCCCTTCTTTCGTGTTCTGTTCGTCTTCCCGTTCGGTAGCTCTGCAAACAGTTCAGTGAGGACCTCTAGCTGGGCAGCTGCCTCTTCCTGGACTTCCGGGGGAAGTTGTTCAAGTCGCGTCAGCACCTGCTGTAATCGCTCAATCATCGGTTCTCCTCATTTCTACAAGCATCAGTCTCTGTATCAGTAGTGTATCATATCAAATGCAGGAGAGCTACGTGCTGACTATGCTCTTCTGTGATCCTAACGTTAAAGCCCTAATCGCCTCGATCGTCTCCTGTGCATTCCTGACGAACTCTGCGCGGACAGGCACCTGCTGCTTGAACTCATCGACGGTCATATCATCCAGGAAGCGGACGCCTTCATTGTCCAGCATCACCCTGGGCAGGAGGACGAGGTCACCCAGGTTCTCGTTCTGCTGTAAGGCTGCCAGCACATCCTGACCACAGAGTAAGCCGGCGACGGTGACTTCTGCACCGAAGAACTGGTTGACGACGGGCAGCACCTGGACTTCAAGTCCTGCGACGCGGCGCATATCCTGTGCCAGGTCCTCGATGATGGGTTGGGCCATTGTGCTTGTGACGAGCGTAACGCGGCGTGGCTCTGGAAGACTGACGGGCAGACGGCGCTTGCTGCGCGCCCACTGCTCGATCAGGTAGCGTGTCATGCCTACACCGTTCTCGATCTGGGCGTAGGAGCCGTAATGCTTTGCGGGTGGGAATTCACGACCTGTGAGGTAGTACCATTCGTCTGAGAGGTACACGAAGGGGTAACCATCGTCGTTCTCTGCTTCAAAACGACACTGGTGGGTCTCGACCTGCTCGATAATGCGCTCGGCTTCTGCGGGGGTGTAGTGACGCATCGGGGGCAGGTCGCCTGTTTTGAGCATGTTGTTGTACTTGGTCAGGCCGACGGGGACGACAGAGATGGATTCGACGATGGGACGCAGGTCGGCCAGGTCGCGGATACTGCGGTCGAGATGCGGCCCATCGTTGATGGTAGGGCAGAGCACCAGCTGGGTGTGGCAGGTAATGTGTATGCTTCCCAGGCGTTTGATATGGTCGATGATGTCGCCTGCACGGGGACCATCGACCATTTTGCGCCGGAGTTCCGGATCGGTTGTGTGGACGGATACATAGAGCGGCGTCAATTTTTGTTCGTCGAGACGCTGCCAGTCATGCTCTTTGAGGTTGGTAAGTGTGATGAAGTTGCCAAAAAGGAATGAGTAGCGGTAATCGTCATCCTTGATGTAGAGTGAGGCTCGCATACCGTGTGCTAAACCTGACTGCGGAGCAAAGCGTTCGGGCAATCCTTTGATGAAGCAAAAGACGCATTTATTGGCGCACTGGCGGATGAATGGGGCAGGTTCTTCGCCGAATAGGACGCCCAGGTTTTCGTCATAGGTCTTGGCGATGTGTACTTCATGCTGATTCAGTCGGCGCTCAAAGCCGATGTCGAGTTCTTCTTCGGCGACATAAAAACGATAATCCACCAGGTCACGGATGGTGTGACCGTTGATGGTGCGAATGAGGTCACCTGGTTGTAGGCCTGCGCGGTCAGCAGGACTTTCGGGCACCACTTCACGCACCCATCCATACATTTTTGGCATTGGTTTGTTTCCTTAAGCAGACGCAGATGTAGATTTGTGTTCAGATGATTATAACTGTTGGAAGGTTGGGCGTCAAATTTTTTACTTTTAATTCTTCTTTGCGTCGTTATCTATTGTAATGAGCGACTGAACCGCCTCCTGGACGGTCTGTGCACCACTCATCTTGGCAATCAAGCGGCGTAAGAGTCTAGTATCCTCCAGGCTTTCGACTTGTTTCTGTGCGAAGACTGTAATCTCGGGGAAACGTTCTTGCACCACATCGACTACTGCCTGTCGCAACGCCTCTTCGCGGCCCTTTTGCAGGAGTTTCTGGTAGGTTGGTGTTTGTTCGAGAGAATCGTCCCAGTCTCCCATGCCCAATACCTCCCCTGTCATATTCTAATGCTAAGTGTAGCATAGCAACTCAACACTCACAAGGGGTGCTCGTAGTTGCAACAAATCACCAATCACATGATTTATTTTGCTGTAGATATTGACAATTTTATTCTGATATGCTAATATTAGCACAAAGTTAACGAAAATTGCCAAAACAAAGTGATTTCTTGTATTGGCCGAACACTATGGAGCCTTAGGAAATAACTTCATTGGGTGAGATGTTCTCACTGATAGCTCAATGAGCGTTTCATGAAGCAAGAATCATCAAGTTCTTTCCGTAAGAGCTCTATGTCTAGCGAACCGGTAGGCTTATAAAGCAATGGATAACATTCGGATACAGCCAGGGTGGTCCCATGCATCCTGGCTCTTCCCGAAGGAGGATAGAATCACAATGCTTGCAATGCTAAGGAACCTGTTAGCACGTGCTCCGCAAATGGAAGACTTGGAAGCCGTTACTGAACTGCTCGTAGCGTGTGACATTGCTGACTATGGGATGCCAGACAGGACGAAGGAGGACATACTCGCTGATTGGCGCAGACCAGACTTCAACCTGGACACTGACGCCTGGGTCATCGTCACGACTGACGGACGCTTCGTTGGCTATGCGCATGTCTGGCTCTGCAGCTCCATGCATATCTCTGTCTTCGCGTCTGTCCATCCTGCCTATCGCAATCGCGGCATTGGCATGCTATTGCTCCGTCTGGCAGAGGAACGGGCGCGTGAGCAGATCAACGCGGCTCCCCCAGCAGTGTGCATTACCCTGACGAGCGTAGTAAGCCATAGCAACGAGGCAGCACGACGGCTCCTTGAACGGGAAGGCTACACCCTGCAGCAGCATTTCTGGCGCTTGATCGTCGAGATGGAAGATGAGCCGAGCGAATCATACGGAGCATTCTCTCAACGCGGCAAGTTCAAACTCGACCTGGCTGTTGACACGGAGAACCTAGTGGGTATGACGCAAATCCAGAAGCGCACCGGCATCTACGTTGCCCGCCAGTACGACGTTTATGAGAAAGAACTGCGATCTGGGGCAGAACTATCGATAGGTGGACATTTGACGAAGCAAGGTATCGCTGCGTGACAACTCCCTACAGCTAAAGCTGTGGGCTTCTCAGTTCGCGCGGACTCCTAATCCACGGGCAAGAAGGCCGATAATGATTTTTAACAAGCAAGATCGGGAATGTGTTGTCACCCTGAGCGCAGCGAAGGGTCTAGCTCGACAGGCACAGAGATGCTTCGCTGCGCTCAGCATGACAATACCGGTTTTGGTCGTTAAAATTCATAATCGGCCCCTACACAGTGATTTCATACACCCTCACTCGAAGGCAATTCCATAATACATCCCTCGTTGGCACGCAGACGGAAAGCAGCCAGGTCCACCTGTTCCTCGCGGTCCAGATATGTAGAGATCACGATCCGGCCACTGCCCATCTCTGGCAGCGACAACACCTGTTCATCGCTGGAAAAGTTCAGCGCGATCAAGCGGCGCTGGTCGGCAAGCTCTCGCAAGTAGACGAAGCAATCGTTGGGCACGTTCTCGACGGGATGATAGCTGCCTGCGTTAAGCACAGCAGTGGTACGGCGCATCTCGATGAGGGTGCGGGTCAGGCTTAGCATGGAGTGAGGATCGTCACGTTCGACGGCGACATTGAGTTGCTGGTAATCGCCGGGGATGAGCAGCCAGGGTTCGACGGTGGGTGGACAGAAACCGGCATTCTGACTGCTGTCCCATTGCATGGGGGTACGTACTGGATCACGACCTATGTCAGGAATACCTTTCGCTAAGGGGTCCTGTACTCGCTCTGGTGGGATGTCTGCATCGTGCATGCCAATTTCATCGCCGTAGTAGAGTGTTGGCGTTCCACGTAGGGTGAGCAGCAACATCATGGCGATACGAGCCTGTGAGGAGCCAATGCGGCTGGCGATGCGCGGTTCATCGTGGTTGCCGAGGACGTAGTTGGGCCAGGCACCGGGTAGCAGGGTTGCCTCATATACATCTACAGACTGGCGAATAGCTGTGGCTCTCCAGTCGGCAAGCAGCAGCCCGAAATTGAAGGGCATCTGCATTTCATCGAGGTTTGCTCCATAATAGCTGATCCACTCTTCCAGGTTGAGGATATGCATCTCACCGATAGCTATGCGGGGTTGCTCACGACTATAGCTATCAAGTAACTGGCGAAATTTGCGATAGATGGCATGGGTGTCTGGATGGCCCTTGTCATAGAGGTGAAGCTGCGAGTCGTATTCGCCCATGGATTTGTGCATGATCCGGGCTCCGCTTGTATTAGGTGGATTATCACGAAGTTGGGGGTCTTTCATGATGATGTGGGCAGCATCGATACGGAAGCCATCTACGCCGCGTTCTAGCCAGAAGCGTACGACATCAAACATGGCGGCTTTGACCTGCGGGTTGCGCCAGTTGAGGTCGGGCTGCTTCTTGTCAAATGAATGCAGGTAATACTGCTCTGTAGCAGGGTCCCATTCCCAGGCTGATCCGCCAAACAGACTAATCCAGTTGTTGGGTGGTGAGCCATCTGGTTTGGCATCGGCCCAGACATACCAGTTCCGCATTGGAGCGTTGCGCGAGGAGCGCGATGCGAGGAACCAGGGATGCTGGTCAGAGGTATGGTTGATCACAAAGTCAATGATGACCTTGAGGTTACGCCGGTGCGCCTGTTGCAGTAGTTCGTCGAATGTTGCCAGGTCGCCGAAGATGGGGTCAACATTGGTGTAGTTGGAGACGTCATAGCCAAAATCGGCCATCGGTGATGGGTAGAAAGGCGAGATCCAGATGGCATCGACGCCTAGCCAGCTGAGATAGTCGAGTTGCGCAAGAATACCTTGCAGGTCGCCGATACCGTCACCGTTGCTGTCCTTGAAGCTACGCGGGTAAACCTGGTAGATGACTCCGCGTTGCCACCACAACATCTGATTGCGCGTCATAGTCCTTAACCTATCCCGGTGATAGTGTAGAGTGCCGATTCATCGAGCACGTCCCCGCCAGGTTCTCACTTAAATGGATGATTCAAGATGATGGCGATGACAATGACAATTACAACGATGGCCACTATGGCAATCAGGAAGTAGGTATTTCTGCGTCCCAATGTAGGCTTGAAGCCTGGACCGATGGCCTTTTTCGCCTCTTGCCGGCGCTCCTCGATACGCATTTTTCTGCGCTCAATGCGCTTCTTTCTCTTCTCCTGCGCTGCCGCGATGGGGTCCTCACCGTATGGTCCTGTGCCGAGGTGCTGCATACGTCTCCGCATGTCGCGGTTGTAGCTCTCGGCCTGCTGTTGAGCAGGACTGGTTGCTTTCACTTCTCGAGGCTGTGTGGACTTTGCTCCTGATATGGCAGTACCGCCGATGCGTTGCTTATTAGTCTTCGTACTCTGCTTGGCCTTATCGGTTGTAGACTTAGAACTGGGCTGTGCTTGCTGCTCAGTGGTTTTTTTTGTCTCAGCCGCTTTTGGGGGATTGGTCTCGGGCTTACGAGACCCTGGTTTGTTTACTTTTGTCATAGTTCTTCGTCCTTTCGTTGTTGCTCGTAGAACGCTTTGGCAATTCTGGCGGCTTGTTCTTTATCGTTGGGCGAGAGGGCACCATCAATTACGAGTCCCAGCAGGTGGTCCTTGATGGGGCGTAACCATGGCCCTGGGCCACGATCAAAGAGTGCCATCAGTTCATTGCCGTCGAGGGGGCTTTTCAGTGGGACGCGCTCCGCTTCTTCTTTCAATCGCTGGCAGCGTTCTGCAAGTTCGGTCACTCGTGCAGCCGCACGCGAGACTTTGTCGGCGCGATAACTGGTAATGTCTGCGCGCGAGAGGTCGAGCAGGTCTTGCAGGTCATCGCCGCTCTCGAGCATGAGACGGCGTACCGCGCCATCCGTCCAGTCTGTCGTGTAGGCATTGGCCCGCATGTGCAGCCGTACGAGTCGCGAGACGCTTTCAAGAAAGTCGCGATCAAAGTGCAGGCGTTTGAGAATGTCTCGCGCCATGTGTGCTCCCAACTCCTCGTGGCCGAAGAAGTGGACCTTACCGTCCTCGATGGCGCGTGTGCGAGGTTTGGCGATGTCGTGCAGCAGAGCGCCCCAGCGAGTGACCAGGCGAGGCGATGAACGTTCGACGACGCGCAGCACATGGGCATACACATCTTTGGAGCGAACCGCAGCTTGGGGTTGTTGACTGACGCCACGTAGTTCCAAAACTTCAGGGACAATCCATTCCATCAAGCCCAGTTCTACGAGCAGGTCCAATCCTTTGGCCGGATGAGGTGAGACGAGTAGTTTATTCATCTCATCGCGTATGCGCTCGCGGCTAATCTTCTGGAGTTTTGCTGTCTGGCGCGTGATGGAGTGCATTGTCTCTGGCTCAATGGTGAAATCGAGTTGAGCGGCAAAACGCACTGCACGCATCAGACGCAGGGGGTCTTCGTCGAAGCGCTTATCGGGTTCATTGCCCACGGCGCGCAATATATGGGCTTCCAGGTCCCTGCGACCACCGAATGGGTCAATGATGTGTCCGTTCAATGGGTCTCGTGCCATGGCGTTGATGGTAAAGTCCCGTCGATGCAGGTCCTCTTCCAGCACGGTGCCGAAGCATACTTCGGGTTTGCGTGAATCGGGGTTATACCGTTCGTCGCGAAACGTGGTGATCTCGATAATGTCAGTGCCATAATGCAAGCGCACTGTGCCGAAACGTTCTCCCACCAGGACAACGGCGCTGGGATGTGTGGGCGCTACAAGGCGTTTGATCTCTTCAGGACGTGCATCGGTTGCCAGGTCCGCGTCGTTGGATTGCCCACGGTGAAGCAACACATCGCGCACTGTTCCCCCTACCATATACAGTTGTTTATGCTGTGCGCGAAATGCTTCCGCCAGCGTGATGATGATATCCAGCATCGTTAAACTTGCTTTGCTCGTTGATTTGATTTGATTGGGTTGACCGCACCAATCCAAGATTCCTGCTTCTACAATGGGGGTATTGTACCATGTTCAGTAATAGCGATAAAGAGGCTTTTTGATCGACGTGGAAAATACTGCCAAATTCCTATTGACAAGAACATCTGTTCTGGTTTATGATGTAGAAAATATGTTCAAACCAGAACGGAGGGTGCTCGCATGTCAGTCACACCGGTCACACAGGTCAAAAAGCAAGCTCGACCTGTTGAGTATGATGTCGCCGAGGACGAGAAAGTCTATACGACACGCAGACCCAGTAGTGCACGCAAGTATCAGCAACCGCTACCTTTGATTAGCCGCACCGCCGCAGCGGGTGCGGATCATCAAACTCAAGATGCAATCAGTGACCTTTCCAGGCAGCAGATGCCGGGGATTCCGCGCCGACGTGCCAGCGGTGGCCTGAACGCCGGCAAAGGACCGGTGTCTAAAACGATTGCTACACCCGTCATAGAAGAGCCGCCGAGCCAGAAACGTTTCCCACTGATTGCAGTGGTGCTGGGGATGAGTGTTGCGATCCTTCTTGTGGTAGGGTTAAGCGTCGTTGGTTCATGGTGGCGAGTATACCAGGACGATTTACACTATGGTCGTCCCCGCACCTTTCAATTTGATGCTGTAGTGGGGCATGAAGATAGTGCGAGTAATCCGACCCATTTTATTTTGATCAATTTGAACCGGCACGTAGAGATTATTGAATTGCCCGGTGGCGATGGAGCGCACGCTCGCATCTATCTGGGTCCCACTTTGTTTGGTGATGGACAGGACCTGACACCGATTACGGGCGAGGTGCGCGATGTGAACGGTGATGGCAAACCCGACCTGATTGTGCATATTCAAGATCAAACGCTCGTTTTTATCAACGACGGTACAGGGTTTCGTCCGCAACAACCTGGAGACCATATCCACTTGTGAGGTTGCTGGTTGAGGAGCCCCAAAACCCAAAAAGCCTGAAGGAACGTACACTGCAAGCAGGCTGATTCCCCTCTTTTGCTCTCTCTTCTCCCTTTCGTCGGCGGGCTTCCCAAGCCCGCTTTCTGGTTTTGGGTGCCTCAGTTTGTTCGTTGATATACGTCGTTGTGTGCTGTTCGTCGTGGGTTTTGCTGTCAGTTTTGCTGTCAATCTTTCTCCCAACCGAGGGTGTTCAGCGTTGGGATGAAGGACTTTCCGATCTACATTTTATGC
>Ga0187814_10000774_pt1 | contig 11433 bp, 10 predicted proteins | sample NC_S_4_FD_132450 | JGI IMG/M metagenome (GOLD analysis project Ga0187814, IMG submission 132450) | Wetland sediment microbial communities from Neuse River Estuary, North Carolina, USA - ASW-S_4 | ecosystem: Environmental > Aquatic > Freshwater > Wetlands > Sediment | place: USA: North Carolina...
ACGCCTGATCTGGCGGTACATCCCGGTCGGCCAACATGCGAACCGAAACGCACCCGAACGGCCGTTCTGTTGCGTCGGCATATTCCAATACTCACCGCCGGATCACACGTGCATCCCAGACAGAGGGTGCGCACGGTGGCGTCGGGCGAGCTATACCAAAAGGTGATGGCCGAAGCAAGTGATAACGGACCGTTATCACTGCTATGGCTCCGTGAGGATGCGTCGCCGCGATCTTCGCCGTGCTCAAGGCAGGCACCAAACTCGCAACGGCTGTCCAGATCGTGGTCGTAGGCGCCGCGCCACCTGACTTGTGACAGGTTAGTGCGCACTTGAATAGCCGGATGGGCCAGATTCCGCTCGCGAGAGCGCTGGCCAGGTCCAGCGCGGTTGCCGGCCAGTTCTGGCGCGATGTCGAGGTGGCCAGCGTGCACGATCCTTGTGGCGGTTGCTGTGCACAGAGCCGGTCGCTAGTGTGAATGGAGCGTGCGAGGGCGCTGCCAGTCCGCGGGCAGGGATTTTCCCACCTCGAGCAGTAACCTCAGCGCACCGGGCAAGACCAGCCTCTTTCCGGCCGGGCGAGCGGACCTCGGCGGTGAAGGAGGTTGTGATGCCTGATCGTCATTTCGAGCTGCCGGCTCATCCGGACCTGGAGTACTACCGCAAGCAGGCCAAGCACCTGCTGCGGATGTACGAGGCGGGGGATGCGGCCGCCCGGGACCGGGCGGCCGAGGTGCTGGGTGACCGGGCCGCCGAGCGGTTCCTGCTCAGCGACGCCCAGTTCGTCCTGGCCCAGGAACACGGATTCCGGACCTGGGCCGAGTTCCGGGCGGACATCCAGAGCCAGCGCGCCATCGGCGACCGGCCGGTCTCCCGCCTGTGGGGGCGAGGGGCAGGCGACTATGCCTCGTCGGCCGATTCCCTGCTCACCGAGCTGCGCCGCGGCGACCCGGGCGCGCTGCGACGGCTGCGGGCCTATGTGCCCAGGTACGCCGCTGCCACCGATGCCTCCACCGCCGAGCTGCGCGACGCGCGGCTGATCGTCGCCCGGGAACTCGGCTTCCCGACCTGGCGGGAGCTCGTGGCGGGCGCCGAGAAATCCCAGCGCGACGCCGAGGAACGCCAGGAGACGTGGCGGCGCATGCGCCCGGAGGCCGAAGCCCTGCTGGCCGGCGACACCGCCCGGCTGGCCCAGCTGACCGCCGGGCAGGCCGACACCCTGCTGCAGATGCTCGCCATGCGGGAGCTACTCGGTACCAAGCTCGGCGAGGGACTCGGCGTGCCCCGTGCCGCCGTCGATGTGCTGATCGGCATGGCCACCAGCCTGGACCTCCCGCTGCCCCAGGCCGTCCGCTCCGACCGGGTGGAGTACGTGCGCCTGCTGCTCGACGCCGGCGCCGACCCCGGCACCCGGACGGGCGGCATCACGCCGCTGGAGACCGCCATCTACTTTGGCCGCACGCAGATGGTCGACCTGCTCGCCGAGCACGGCATCGTCCCGCAGGCGCTCTGGACCTATGCCGCGTGCGGCCGGCTGGATCTTGTCCGGGCCTGTTTCGATGCGGACGGCAGGCTGCGGCCCGACGCCGCGCTGCCGCGCCCCAACGTCGCCGACTTCTTCCCGATCCCAGCCCGGAACCCGGCGACCGACGATCCGGAGCAGATCATGGCCGAGGCCTTCGTCCACGCCTGCCAGCACGGCCGAACCGAGGTCGTGCGCTGGTTCCTCGACCGCGGCCTGAACCCCGACGTCGCGCCCTACTTCGGGCGGACCGGCCTGGTCTGGGCGGTCATGTCCCAGCAGCCGGAGGTGGCCGGCTTGCTCATGGAACGTGGCGCCGATCCGGCCCGCGGCGACGAGATGGTTCCCTTCGGCGCCAAGGCCCTTGTGGCCATACTCCTCGCCACCGACCAGCACGACCCCGTGGTCCGGCAACTCGACAAGCTGCTCAGGTCCCGATCGAGCTGAGTTACCGCTGCGGGTCCCTAGCAGGCGGAGTCCGTCCGCAGACCGACCGGCGCGGTCCGCCCCCGGGGGCCGCCACCTGCAACAAGTGGCGGGAAGCACCGGTGGATAACCGAACCGGCGATCGCCTGCTGCACTGGTTCCGCCGCCTGCGCATCCGCCGGGCAATCCGCCACGAGATCCACGAGGCCTTCATGGCCCACACCGCCGCCATCATCTGCTGGCGACACCTCATCCGCTGATCATTTGCTAGCACTTCTTAGTGCGCAGATTCGTCCACCACGACGCGTAAATACCCAGGTCAACGAATTGCGCGCCTTCCGGGCCAGCGAGGGTGTCACAAGTCGGGTCAAGGCAGGCACCAAACTCGCAACGGCTGTCCAGATCGTGGTCGTAGGCGCCGCGCCACCTTGCAGCCAGCTCCCGGCGGAGGGTGACGGCTTCCTCGATCGCGGTGAGCGCGTCCTCCGGCCGGCCTAGCTCCTGGGCCGAACGCCGGGCGCTGATTCGTCCCCGCGCGGTGGTCCGGGATCTTCTTTGAGTTCGGCAAGCTCGGTGCAGCACTGCTGAGCTAGCCAGTGATCGTCGGCGAGGACTCCGGCGAGATCGGCCAGAAGGGCCTCATAGCGTCGCGCGGCACCCGCGTGGTCACCGGCCGCGGCGGTCCACCGCGCTGCTGCGCGTCTGGCCTCCAGGGTGGTCAGGTGCGACTCGCCGATAATGTCGGCGCACTCGTCCGCCAGATGGCCGCTGAGTTCGGCGGCAGCTTGGGGGTCACCGGATGATCCGACCACGTCAGCGTGGGTAAGCCGGCTCTCAAGGACGAAGATGTGCGTAGTGCCGTGAATCTGCTGGGCCAAGTTGATGGCGTCCTCGCTGGCCTGGAGAGCACGGATGTGGTCGCCCGCCTCGCTGAGCCAGCCGGCGAAATTCCACATGCTGTCGACGATCAGCCGCTGTCGCGGGGGGCCTTCGAGCCGTTCCGCCTGTCGGATCAGCTCGGCGAAGCGCTCAGCGCCCGCGGCCGCCCCGTCCACCCTCCCGGTCCAGCAGGCGACCTCGAAGCGGGCGGTGAGCGTCGTCCAATCATCGGCGCCGAACGCAGCGGTGGCTGTGGCGTCAACTTCGCGGGCGATGGTGAGCGCCTGGCGCGGGTTTCCGGCGGCGCCGACCTGGCGCGCGAGGGTGATCGTGGCGTGAAGTGTTTCCCGGTGATCCGGTCCATAGACAGTCGCGCTGTCGCGCACGACACGGCGTGCTATCTCCAGTGCCCGTTCAGGATCTCCGTGCCCGCCGGTCTTTTCGCCAACGTGCCAGGCCAGCAGGTGCCGCATTGCCAGCAGGTCTGGTGGCGGAACTGCCGGATCACTTTCAGCCCTGGCGATCATCGTCTCCAGCAGCTGGATGGCTGCGCCCTCGCGGCCCCTCTCGCCGAGGAAGTCCGCGAGCTCCATCTCGAGGGCGGCCAGGTGGGGCTGGGGTGCCAGCTGCCATGCGAGGCTGGCCAGTTCGGCCAGCCCGGTGTGGCCGCCGGTGACTGCCAGCTGGACGATGCGGGGGAGCGCCGCGGCGAGCAACTCGCTGAGAGCCGCCTGGATGGCAGGCTGGGTCGGGGCGCCGAGGGTCAGTTCGGCGAGCAGCCGGGTGAAGAGCCCGGCTTCCCAGCCCTGTCCGGCAGCGAGCTGAGCGGCGGCGGCGGCGAGGGGCGCCAGCTGCGCGGTGTCGGCCAGCTGTTGCTCGGCGAGCAGGTCCGGCCGCAGCGGGTTCCAGTAGCCGGGCCCGGAATACAGCCGGTGCGCCCACACCACCAGCGCCTCGGCCCCGATCCGGGTCACTTCGGCCTGGTTGGGCAGCGCCGCCAGCAGCGACATAGCGCACGACTGGTCACCGGCGGCGGTCAGCGTCGCCAGCGCGACCACTTGATCGGCCAGGGGCAGGTACGGGTTGAACAACAGGTGCGATTCCTGGCCGAGCTGATACCAGCGGGTCCGCTCCCGCTCACACAGCGCCTGCAGCAGCGCCTGCCGGACCGGCATGCCTGTGGTGCTGTCTTCGTCCGCGGCGCGCTCCTCAGCCGGACCCGGCGGCGGTGGGGTGGCGGAAGTGTCCACCGTGTGCAACAGCGCGGCGATGTGGATGAGCAGCGGGTCCGCGTAAGCCGGATCATCCAGCTCGGCCGGCAGCGGCACGTCGGCCGGGGGCGCCCCGGGACCGCGGTAGGCGGCGAACGCAGTACTCGCGCAGCGGAAGTGCTCGGCCCGGCTGACCGGCGGGACGGGATGCCGGTCCAGGTCGAGAACCGTGTAGCTGCCGTCGAGCTCCTGCTGGCGGACCAGCCGGTCCCACCAGGTCCCCGCGGCCCGGGCGAGCAGCAGCAGCCGGACCGACGGTCCGGCGTCGTCCCACCGCAGGTAGCCGACCAGCGCGGAAATCAGGCCAGTGCGCAGGTCAGCGTCGTCGATGACCAGCAGTGTCGGCCGCTGCAGCCGGGTGATGGCGGCGCCGTCCCGGCGCTGGTCATCGGCGAGCCCGGCGTCCCACCCGGCTACCAGCATCCGCACGCACGCTTCCCGCCCGAGCCGGGTCTTGCCCGACCCGCCGCCGCCGGTCACCAGCAGCAACGGCCAATCGGTTGCCGGGTCCTGGCACCAGCCGGTGACCTGATCCAGCAGATCCTGGCGGCCCAGGAACGGCACCAGCCCGTGCTCGGGGCGCAGCAACGTAGGCAGCGCCGGACCGAGCCGGCGGCTGACCGGCTGGTAGGCCGGGGCCAGGCTGACCGTCTGCTCCCCGGGCAGCCGCAGATACCAGCCGGCGCCCACCGGCGCGGCCTCGCCCGGCACCCCATGGGCGTCCAGCAGGGCCCGGAAACCTTCGTCGGCGAGCAGCCCGGTGACCGGGACCGCAACGAGCCGGCCCTGGTAGCTGGCCGGATCGACGCTGATCACCCCGACCAGATGGCTGTCCGCGATCACCCCAGCGCCCGACATCCCCGCCCACGGCGAGCCACCCTCCCGCGCCGACGGCGACGCGGAGGCCACGTCCAGGTCCAGACGGCCCGCTTTCAGCTGCCCGAGCGGGGCCAGCTGCCCGTACAGGTGCGCGGTGTCCCGCATCCGGTCCGGCCGCACCGACGCCCACGGGAACCCGACCGCTGCGCACGGTACCGGATCACTGCCGGCCGACTCCCCCCAGCGCAGCACCGACTCCCCGCACGGCGCCCGCCAGCCCTCCTCCTCCACCACGACCAGCGCCGCGTCAGCGCCGGCGTCCTCCCACTCCACCCGCGCCGACAGCCACCCGGCCACCCCGACCGGGCGGACCAGCACCCGGCCGCCTTCCCCGGCCAGCGCCGCAGCGATCACGTGCCGGGCGGTCAGCACCAGCCGATCACCGAGCCGGTAACCCGACCCGGAACCCTCAACGTGTAGGCCCGCCACGTACACCTCGGTGACCCGGTACCGGTCAACACCCATCCCGCCTCCAGCGCCCCGCCTCCTGACGGCCGTCCCCGGACAGTGCGATTACCAGCCGGGCTACCGAGGCGGCCCGGCCGGTTCTGGCCCCCGGCCGGCGTCGGCGATCCGCGCGTCCTCGCCGGTCTGCGGATCCACCGGCTGCAGCGTCACCTTGATCCGCTGCGTGGTCGCCTGCCCCAGCTCGCCCTTGCCGCCCAGCGTCAGCACCCACAGCTGCACGCCCGCCTGCCCGCCGCCGGTCCGGGTCACCGCCACCTCGAACTCCAGCTCGACTGGTCCGGTCCGGAACTGGACCGGCTGCCCCTGACCACCCGCCTGCGCCGCGCTCAGCTCCCGGCGCACCGCCGCGATCGTGTCCGCCAGACTCGCCAGATTGCCATATCCCTCACCCACGCCACTACACCCCCTCCACCAGGCATCATCCCCGTTACCGCACCGCAACGCCAGCAGTAGCTGAATACCGTAACCCAAACAGCTGCTGGAACGGGCGCGTCGCCGAAATGCCAGACGGCGCCGAGCGGCGGTCGTCAGCTGACAGCATCGCCACCGCCGGAGTGCAGGTATGGCGGCCACGGGATTACCGCTGGCCCAAGACGTGCCCGTTGCGGCCTCTTCTCGATCCATCCGAATCAGCGCGCGGCGTCGCCGTTACGACAAGGTCATCGTCACCGCATGCGATCGGCGTCGTGGTCCGTCGGCCAATCCCTCCAGAACCAGACGAAATTCCTCGACGCCCGGTTTTGGCCACGGCCGGCCCGCCACCGGATAATGGCCGGTTATCTGGTACATCGGTACGTATAACCACGGCTGGACGGGCGATCCATGTTCATGGTCACCGCGCGACTCCCGCACGTTATCCGGTACATCCACCCGGGCATCCCTGAGGCGGCATGGCAACGCGGCGGACGATCACGATCGTTCTCGGCGAAGACCTGACCGGCGAGCAGTACGCCGACCGCGGGACGGCATCTGCGGCGTCCTGAAGATCGGCCACGCCGCGCCTACGCCGACGTCATCGACCGCCTGGCCGCCGAGCTCGGCCCGCACCGGCAGCTCCCTACGGTGCCGGCGGCGAGATCGCCGCCGCGCTGCGTCGCCTGTGGGGCAACCGCGCCCCGGCTACGTGAAACCGCAACCGGGCCGCGGTAGCGTCCTAGCTGAACTGGTGCGCCAGCAGGCAACGTTGGCCGAGGCCCGGTCAGCTGCTGGTCATTAGCGTAAGCGACCGGCTAATGGGCTGTTATCCCGGCGGCGTGGGCGGGACGTCGGCCCAGCCTGGTGACGTTCGCCGGATGGCGGCACCCGCCGCCAGCTGAGCGTCAGCACGAAGGCGGCCATGGCGGCCGTTACTCGGGGGAAGCGATCGATATTGTGCCGAACTTCGTGGCCAGCATGGCCCGAAATGACGATGCTTCCTCTTCTGCATAGTTCAGAAGGGCTAACTTTGGAAGCTTGTGTCGTATTGGTTGACGAGCCGATATGGGTGCGGCAAACTTCGGCTGTCTCTAGTGGCCGTAACGATGTACTCGTGTCAATGATCAAGTCTTGTAGACCTACGATCGAGAGATATACGGCGGCCTTATCTAGGTCAGCGGTAGGGGAGAACCGCGATTGTCTGGGGGCACGATGAAGCTATGCGTCGGGACGCCGATCCCGCGTTCACCAGATATCAGAATCATGATCGGCAGGCAACGAATCGTCTCGCATCGTGGGAGATAACCCGATGACGGGGGAACGGCCGGGCCTGGCGACAGGCAGGCAACTTTGCCTAAAAGGATGTCAGTAAAGGATATCAGTCAATATGTTTGACGATCGGCCTGATGGCGCTGCGGTACCGACGTCTGCAGCGCAGGTTATTGAGGTCGTCCGTGAGGTGACCCGCCAGCTGGCCCCTGACGAGCTCCCCGTGTTTGATGCTGTGGCGGATGCTTGGTCGTCTGGTCAGGTACGGCAGCATCGACGCGGGCGGGTGCCCGGCGCCGCGGTGGGCCTCGGCATCGAATCGATTCTGCTGTGCGAGCTGCTGTTCCCGATCATCACCGGCGCGATCGGCCAGGTTCTCGGCGCCGTCGCGATGGAGCGGATCCAGCCTAGGCACCGGGCCCGGCATTCGGCCCGTGCGCGGCGGTCGCACCCGGCGCTGAATGGCGCGGGGACGGCTGGTCCCAGCGGCAGCCATGGCGGACAGCTCAGCAGCGAGCAGGCACAGGACTTGCGCGAAGTATGCCAGGAGCTCGCCTGCGCTGACATGCCGCCTGCCGAGGCTGCGCCGCTGGCCGAGGTGATCCTCCTTACGCTGCGTTCTGAGCTTTGGCGGTCATGACAATGAGTTCCACGGCCATGCCCAGGCCAGCCCTTGCATCCTTGACCGGCCAGCCTCCATCGGCACCGGGGCCGCTGCTCGGCCTGTACGCTCTGGTATTCACCGTGCTCGGCTGCATCGGGGCCTTCGCCGGCGAGGTCTCTTTCCTCGATGACCGGGCCGTGTCGGCGGGCTATGACCGGACCATTGCCCGGTGCGTACAGCGCCCGATTATGAATTCGCAGCTGGCCATCCCTGCCCTTGATCGTTGCGTCTCGAGCAGTTTCCGGCTGGAGGGGTTGTTCGTCGTGGCCGTGGCCGTGGCCGTGCCGGCCCTGACGGCTATGGTGAGCCTGGTAGTGCCGGGGGTGAGGCAGCGGCGCCTAGCCCGGTCTGGCAGCTCCGACATCCCGGACGCGGCAGCGAGGTTCGAGGTGCTGTGTGACCAGGCCCGGCTGACCGGGCGGCGGCGTCCTCGGCTGTTTGTCAGCGGGCTGGGGCAGCGGCAGCGGGAGGCCTATACGACCGGCCTTCCCTGGCGGCGCCCGCTGATCGTGATCCCGCCCAAGATGGCGGTCGCGGCCAGGGACCCTGGCCGCTTTGATCCAGCGGTGCTGCACGAGATGGCTCACGTGCGTGCGCGCGACGTCAGCTGGGTGTCGTCGGTGCGGAACATCACCTGGATAACTATTCCCGCCGTCGCGCTGGCGTGCATACCGGAGTTGTTCGACGCTGGCGGGGGGCAGTTCTCCGGCACGGTCGTGATTCAGGCCGCCGTTTTTGTGGCTGGGACGGCGCTGGTCGCGCGGGAACTGCTGCGCCGCCGCGAGATCGAGGCCGACCGCCAGGCCGTCCTGTGGCTGGGCTCGCCTGAGCCACTTCGTGGCCTCCTGGAAACCGGTGGCTGGCCTGTCCGCGTGAAGCCGGGCCGGGCCGGGGAATGGTGGTCCCGTCCGCTGGCGCGGCATCCGTCGCTGGCCGCGCGGATCTCCGATTTGAGTGATCCGCTCGGCAGGCAGGACGGCGGTTTCGTTTACACCCTGGCGGCTGGCGTGGTCGCGGTCATGGCGATGAACACGTCCTACTTCATCGCCTGGACCCTCGATGAGGTGGATGGCGGGTGGCTGCCGGCCCGCGTGTCAGCGGGCGCCGCTGCCATCGTGCTCGGGCTCAGCCTTACCCCGGCGCTGGTCCGCCGGGCGGCCCGCGCCCGGCGCACGGGCACGCCGGCGGCCTGGTGGCAGCCCGTGGCTGGAACTGCGTCAGGCATGCTGGTCGGCGCGCTGATCCCGCCCGTCACCACGCCCGGCGCCACCGCCTCGATCCTCGCCGGAATGGATCTGCGACGGGTGATCATCACCCTGTTCCTCGCCTGTGCGGGCGCCGGACTGGCCACGCTCACGGCCAGCCTGGCCAGCTTGGCCGCCGACGGCCGCCCGCACCGCTGGCCGGCCGCGCGAACCGCATGGCTGGCCGCGACGGTCTGCGGCTGCAGTGCCGCCGCCCTCTGGCCGGTTCCTGGCTTTGCCATGGGCCAGACCTGGCGGCAGTGGGTGATGGTCATCCTCCCCGCAGATCCATGGCGCTGGCTGGTCGTGCCTTACCTGGGGACCGTTCTGCTGCTGACGGCGAAGGACTGGCTGCACGGCGGACGCGCCCCCGCGCCCGCACCGCTGGGCGGGACCGGCCGGGCGGGCACCTGTGGCTGGCGTGCCCGGGATGCAGCGGTCCTGGTGATCACTCCGGCCTGCGCGGCGGTCGTCGGCGCGGCGCTGTTTCTCGCCCGCGTTCACCTGGCCGCTGTCCCGCCGTACGTCACGGTCGCGCGCGTGACGGAGGAACGGTGGTGGGCGTGCGCCCTCACCGGCTGGGTCGTCCTGGTCATCCTGGCCCTCGCCGGAGGGGTCCCGCGCCTGGCCCGAGCGTGCCTTTCGGCGTGGCTGGCGACCGTGCTGGCCGGCCTGGTGCTTATCGCGCACGGCGCCCCTGCCGTCTATGGCGCCTTCGAGCCGGTCTCGTCCGCGATCACGACGTCGAGCGTGTTGCTGTTCTACCTTGCCCTGCCGACCGCCTGCCTGGCGTTGCTGCGCGTCCGCCAGCCCGCGGTGGCAAGGCATACGTGGCCCGCGCCGGTCGCAGCCAGCGCTGCAACGGCCGTAGCAGTGACTGTCGTCTTCGGTACTGGCCTCATCGGCACGTTCGCCCCGCCGCAGCCCGCGAGCCTGACTGCGCCGCACCTGACAGCGCCCGCCTCGACCGGCACGTTTACGTCACGGCCGCACGCAAGTCCGGCTCCGCACGCCCGGTCTGGACCCCGACGTACGCAAGCCCGGCTCCACCGCACGCCAAGTCCGGCTCCCCATGCCCCCAGGGCGGTGCAGATCCTGACGCAGGCAGCAGCCGAGCACATCGCTGGCGCGGTGGGTCCTTACCTCGGATCGGCGTGGGTGCCGGGCAGCTTTCCTGCATCCGCCCCCGCGGTCGTGACCTATCATCCTGCCGACTGTGCCGCCCTGGCTCATGAGGACTACCTGAACGCGCTTCCCAGGCCGCTGGTCCGGGCCGAGGACCGGTACAAGGCCGCGCCCGCGCTCCCCGACGACGGGCTTGAGACCCTGAGCGTGCGGGTCGAGTCCTTTCCCCAGCCGGTTCCCGCCTCATTGCTCGCGGCGGCCAGCCAGCTCTTCCAAGCCTGTCCCAGCTACACCTTTCAGACGTCCGGATCCCAGGTTGCCGGATCAAATGGCCTGTCGTATGTCACCACCCATGCTGCCCCACTGCCGGGTCTCGGCTTTCCGGCATGGCGTGCGGATATCGCCATGGACCTAGAACCGGGGAGCGCCTCGGTCACCTGGATCATGATCACGGCCGGACACGACTTCCTGCTCATCAGCCAGCAAACCATGTCTCGCGGCAGCGAGTCGCAGCCCGATGAAAAGGTCCTTGCCGCCGCCGTAGTCGCCACGGTTGATGCCCTCGCCCGCACACTGACGTCGCCGGCCTCGAGATGAAGAACCAGACCGTGATGCGAGCAGGATCATGTCGTTGATGCCGACATCGAAGAGTGCCGGTTCACCTGCCGGCCTTCTGTATCGGGAGTCCGATTCGACCGCCAAAAACACTGGTGGGATCGCAGTGGTGCCCTTGCGCCCACCGCAGGCCCTGCTGTACGACGTTGCTGCACGTCAGAAGACTCCAGCCGGACACAGTGACGCTTCTGACCGTGCCTTACAGCGTCCCGCCGCTCCCATTTGCCGACTGTAGGGATCCATGTTCACTTGGCCGGGAGTGGAGTCTGTCTGTCTGGGATTGCGGGGAGCTGGCCCACAGTTAGATCAGCGCGTTGGGCCTGTGGATAGCGTCTGCTTGCGCGGTGCTCGCATCTTCGCCGCCGCCCTTTCCCAGACCGATGTACCGGATAACGTGTCCGAGTCGCACACGCTTCCATGCCCGTACCCAGGTCCTCGCCATGATTCGCGGCCTAAAGTACCGGATAACCGGCCATTATCCGATGGCTGTGCCGGGTCGGCCGTGGCCGCTGGGCATCGGTGGCCGACGGGCGACCGTGGGCCTGAGCCCTGCGGGCTGGGTCGGCTGAGCCACCGCGCGCGGAAGACGCGGCGGATCGAGTGCGAGCCTGATGCGGGAAGTTGAGGACCGCCTCCTGTTGCGGCAACTGCTAGCGTTGC
>Ga0187814_10000775_pt1 | contig 11427 bp, 15 predicted proteins | sample NC_S_4_FD_132450 | JGI IMG/M metagenome (GOLD analysis project Ga0187814, IMG submission 132450) | Wetland sediment microbial communities from Neuse River Estuary, North Carolina, USA - ASW-S_4 | ecosystem: Environmental > Aquatic > Freshwater > Wetlands > Sediment | place: USA: North Carolina...
ACCCCGCATCGCTCGGCGACACCGGCTCCTGGACTCAGCTCAGCGCGCGGGACCTCACCGAGGTGGAGCATCCGGTGCTGCCGGACGGGTTCCGGTTCCGCACCGCCGACGAGGCCGGGCCGGAGGCCGCGGTCCGGGCGCACGTGGACGCCTGGGCTCCGTCGACGTACACAGCCGAGGGCTACGAGGGCGTCCGGCGGACGGCCACGTATCGCGGCGACCTCCACGTCCTGGTGGAGGCGCCGGACGGGACCCTGGCCTCCTCGACCATCATGTGGCTGGACGAGGCCAACAAGACCGCCGAGTTCGAGCCGGTCGGGACGCATCCAGGCTACCGGCGCCTGCGGCTCGGCACTGCGATGCTCCTGCACGGGATGCATCTCGCGCGGGGGGCCGGAGCCACTCACATGACGGTCGCCTGTCTGGGGGCGCCGGGGCATCCGGAGGCGCGCGGGCTGTACTACGGCGTCGGGTTCCGGGAGTTCACGCGGGACGCGCCGCTCATCAAGCCTGCGTCCCGCCACCACGCCAGCTGACCGCGGACGTCGGCGCATCTCCTATGTTCTTATGTTGCCGCGCCGGTATGTTCTTATGTTGCCGCGCCGGCCGCCACGGCGGCGTGGGCCGCGGCCAGGCGGGCGCCGGGGACGCGCGACGGCGAGCAGGAAACGTAGTCCAGGCCCGAGCCGCTCGCACAGTTCGATCGAGGCGGGGTCGCCGCCGTGCTCGCCGCAGATGCCGAGCTTGATCGCCGGGTTCACGCGGCGGGCCGCGGTGATGGCCGTCTTGATCAGCTCGCCGACGCCGTCCGGGTCCAGGCTCGCGAACGGGTCGGGCATCACGACCTTGAAGTCGCTGACCTACAAAGGGACACTGCATCGTGCACGAGGACGAGGCGACCAAGGCCTGGTTCTACCCGGCGCTGGCCGCGGCCGTCCGGCCCGGCGACCCGGAGGCCGCGGCGGCCTTCGTGCGGCACCTCGCCTCGCCGCGCCGGGTCGTGCTGGAGGTGGTGCCGGCGGGCCGGATCGGCTTCGACAGCACGCAGATGTGGCGGGATACACCCGACGCGGCGCGCCGGGAAGACGTCAGCCAGGGCGGCATCCCTGACCGCGATCAGGGATGCCCCTGAGGCCTTCGGGGGTGCAGACCAGGGTGCGACCGGGGCTGATCCGGATCGACGGCGGCCGCCGGCGGCGGCAGCCTTGAAGCATGAACGCAATCACCGCAGACGGCGGATCCGCCACCGTTACTGACCAGCCCCAAGCCCGCCAGCTGCGCCGCCAGCCGGGACCGCTTCCGCTAAACCCTGACCTGCAAATAGCTTGACCTGAACGGAGACCGATCACAATGCTCGGAATCATCGCCCTCGTGGTTATCGCCATCGTGGCCCTGGCCGTCCTCAGCGCCACCGTGCACTTCCTGTTCTCCCCCTGGCTGCTGGTGGCCATTGCCGTCCTGGCCTGGATAAAGTTCGGGCCGCGCCGCTCCCACCGGTAGCCCGGGTGCCCGCCATCCGCTGCCCGGCCCGCGCTGAGCGCGCCGCCGGGCAGCGTCGTCCTTGCCGAGTAGAGCCCTTGCCGCGGATATCGCTGATCGTGACGTCAAAGCCGCATGCGGACCGCCTGCACGGCCTCGACCGCCGTGTTGTGCTGCCGGGCTGTCGGTCCATGTCGTTACCATGACCCCCATAGTCAGATCACAGTAAGTAATCATGACGATGCGCTTACGGAATATCGTCCGAGCCTTCCCTGCGGCTGTTCGTGCGGAACAATCGTCACATCTCGTGTGGTTCCGAACACGCACGGCTTCTGAGGCAGCGGTTGCGAGAAGGCTGAGAGCGTCATGGCAGTACAAACCCGCCCGACTGGCCTGACCGTCTGGTCGTGGCTCCGGCTGGGCGCGGGCCTGTGGCTGCTCCGCAAGACCGTCACGTTGACCAGATGGCTGCTGCTGGCCGTGGCCGTGCTTGCGGCCTGGCCGGTGACGCTGGTGGCGGGCATCGGGTACCTGGCGGCGTGGCTGCGGGCCTGGCCGGCGGCCCGGCTGTACCGGGCCGCGGGCTGGGCGCTGCCGGTCACCGCGGCTGGGCTGGTCTTCCTGGAAGTCCGCACGCCCGGCTGGATGGCGGCCCGGACCCCGGACCGGAGCTGGGCTCACGGCTGGGATCATCTGGCCGCGGCCGACCTGGCCCGGATATTCCTGCTGCTGGCCCCGGTCACGGTCCCGGCCGGGCTGGCGCTGGCCGGGCTGATCCGGGCCCGGCCCGACCTGAGCGACGAGCAGGTCCGCACCGCCGACGCCGGGCCGGAGCCGGTGCCGCGGTGGCAGCCGCTCATCAGAGCGGCCCGGGTCCCGGCGCGGATCCGGTGCGGCCGCCCGCTGCGAGTGCTCCTCCGGGCCGCCGTCGCCGCGGCCCTGTCCCCGGTGGTACTGCACCTGATCCCCGGTACCGCGGCGGCCCCGGCCGATGTGTTCGGCCTGATCTGGTGGTTCGCGCTGACCGGACGCAAGGACCTGGCTCACCCGCCCGAACGGTAAGACGGGGAGTCAGCCACGAGCTGGCCAGGACCAGCGGGCATTTCGTCAGGCCCCCGGGGAATCTGGCACGACGACGTCCGTGCCTGAAGTGTGCCCGTCGCTCGGAGGCGGATCCAGGACTGCAGCGGGAGGCTGAAGTCGAGGATGTCAGCAAGACCGGGCTTGGTCTCGAACCCGGTCGCGCGCCACTCCGTGTGGGTTCCGCCCCTGGACAGCGGCGCGTAGATGACTCGGCTGCTGCCGTCGGCGGTTGTCTTGTAGTCGGTAATCCGCGTCACGCCTGATACATCGAGCGTGTACGGTGACCTAGCCAGGTCCGCGACCAGCTTGTTGTACTGCGGCATGTCCTTCGGTCGGACGGCTGCGCCACGTCCATGAACATGAAGACGTCCACCCGGGCCGGGCACTGGAAGAGCGTCGGCACCGCTGGGTCCACGTTCACCGTCATGCTCAGCCCGCTGGTGTCCAGCACGTCCGCCGCCGGCAGGGCGATATGGAAGTCGACGTCCGGGACACTGGGGCTTAAGGTATCCAGCACATCAGGCGGTCCGTGCTGGACGAGCGCGGACACGGCGAGGAAGCCGGCGCAGGATACGAGGGCGAACAGCGCGAACCGCTGCCGTCCGGCCAGCATCATCACGAGGACCAGGGCCAGCGCGCAGATGAGCGCCGCTGACGCGGACCCGACGCTGCCGCTCAGCCCGTCCCAGAACAGGAAGGGCAGCACGCAGAGGATCACCGCCGCCCGCCTGCGTATCTCGCCGGCGTCGCACACGAGCACCGGACAGAGCGGGCGCAGGATCAGTGCCTGCAGGAAGACGCCGAGCAGCAGGAAGCCCGCGCCCGGCAGCCAGTGCGATATGGGATACGGCGACCAAGATTTCAGGGAACCCAGGTAGGTGAAACCGCCCGTCAGGGCCCGCGCGGTCACATAGGAGAGGACGGCCATCGCCGTATCAGACTGCCGGCGGCCCCGGGATTTCTCCACGTGCGCCCCGATGGCGGCGATCAGGACCACGATCCCGCATTCCTTGAGCACCCAGACTGCGGCGCCTGGGAAATACGCGCAACAACGGGAGGGTCAGGTCAGCGAACTTCGGTGTACTCGCTGCGGTCCAGCCGCACGACGTTGGCGTAGTCGCTGCCCTGTGGCTCTACGACGTCGGCGTACTGGCTGCCGTCCAGTCGCACGACACGGAAGCTGTCCCCGGAGAGCAGCTTGCGCAGGTGCCGCATCCCGCTCATGCCCGCGAGCGCGACAGCTACGGCGGCGGCGAGGATCGAGCCGCCGGACAGCGCGAGCCCGCCGGCGACGTGTCCCAGCATCATCATCACCACTCCGGCCAGCAGGGCCACCGGCACGGCCGCCACCAGCAGCAGCGCGAGCAGCGTCACCGCGATCACGGCCCTGGCCGACCTGCCCGGCGTCCGCTCCGCGTACCAACCGGTCATCACGCTCACCTCTCAGGGCCCCGAGCTCTTCAAGGGCCCACGTCTGCCACAATCACACGACATGTCGTGTCTTCTGGGTCAACGCGCCGCCCGGTCAGAATCATCCCGTGACCGTCCGGCGCGCTGACCGCGGGCGGACAGGCGAACTCCGCCACCGGCAGATCCTCGGCGGACATGGCGCCAGATCTACAGACCTGCGATCGCTTGAGAGCCGCCGACTTCTCACCCTGACTGCGGCTGAGCAGGCGCCGCTACCCACGAGTTCGGAGGATGAAAAGGCTTACCGGCGAGGGCCGTCGGCCAGACTATTCGTTCCTGCCAGCACGTCCTGGCGCATAATCCTCCGCGCCTTCTCGGGTTCTTCCAGAATGGGGCTGTGAGCAGACCGGTCAAACGAATAGAAACCCTTCAGCGGCGCCTTCAGCCTTTCAAAATAATCCTTTGCCAGCTGGTAGCTGACGGTATAGTCGTATATGCCGTGGAAGAAATAGGCGGGAAGGGCAAGCTCAGGAATCCGCTCGGCCAGATCCGTAGCCAGCATCTCGTCCCACAGGACGCTCGCCCCGGATGAGAGCTTGCCGCGCCACATCTTGATCTTTTCGGCCGACGTGTACTGCGGGCTCCGCAGCGACGGCCAGACGACGCCGCTGAGTGCGGACTTCATGTCATGCGTCGTACCCACGCCCAGCCGGTGCATGGCCCTGTCGCGCACCGCCAGGTATGCCTTCGGCGTCCCACCGGTCATGGTCACCGGGGCCGCCTGGAGGCTGCGTACCATCCTGCTGTCGCCGGTCTCCTTGAACCGTCCGAGCATATACTCGTACGCCAGCCTCTCCGACGTCAGCTGATGCACCATCTGCGCCACGCCAATGTACGCCTCGTACAGCTCGGGTGCCCGGGCAGCGGCCTGCAGCCCGATGAAGGCCCCCCCCGAATGCGCCATGAGGTAGATCTTCTCTTGGCCGAAGCGGTTCCGCAGGTAGCCGGTCACCGACACCGTGTCGGCGATGAACTGCTCGGGCGTCATCGTTTCGGGCGGGATGCCGGGACGGTACGACAGCCCGGCGCCCCGCTGCTCCCACCAGGCCACCGTAAAATCGTTTTCAAGGCCTGTGGGATACCGCTCCGTCAGGAAGTACTCCGGCATACCCCCATGCAGAAACAGCAGCACCGGATGCGTTGGATCTTTGCTCTGGATGAACATCCCCTGCCGCACGCCGTTGATATCGGCAAAGGCCTTCTCAGAAATGCTGCCGCGCACCGGGCGGCCGTTCTCATCGAGGACAGGCTTCGGCCTGCCACCGCCCAGCAGCTTCAGCGCACTCACACGAATGAGTGTGCCACCCAAGACGATAAAGATCATGGTCCAGCCACGGCCGCCTTCACAGCGGGGGACGAAATGGGCCCGATCTGCGGGGCCTGGGCTCCGGGAGACGCCGGTTCAGTCAGGGCGGGGATCGGCGGTGACGGGTCATGGGAAGATGTCTGATGAGGAGTAATGGAAGCGACCATCGGATTCGACCTGCGCTCGATCGTCTCGGACCCCAGCTGGACCGCGGATCGAAGGGCTCGCCATCTGCTACGCCGTGACGTTCCGTCGGTGCGTTCGGTCGATCCGCTGGTGTGGGAGCGGCCGCCCGGACTCCCGCCGTCGCCGGAAGCGGAGGGGTTGTGGCCTAACCTGTCCGACCTGCTCGCGGCGGCGCGCGCACTGGACCAGGCTGGCGCCGTGGTTGTGCGGATCACGGCGCTTGGAGAGGACGGGGGGACACCGGAAAGCCTTGATCCGGTCGGGTCGGCCGTCGAACGGTATGACCTCCTTGGCTACGATGTCGCCGACTACGACCTGCTGGGCGGCCTGACCAACTGTGGCTATACGCCCGAGGAGGCGGCGGCGCTGGCGCCGGCCTGGGCGCCTCTCCTCAACGAATGGCACCTGTTCGACAATCCCGACGATGCGACGGCGTATGCGGCTGTCACGGCACAACGAGTGCCCGAGCACGCGCCGTTTTTCGGCTACGGGATTTATCAGCTGGGCTGATCGCCGCCGCGACGCTAGCCAGTTCGGCCGCGCACTTACAGTAACCTTGATAGGCCACTTCATGGTTGTTGCATATGTGGCCTCTGGCTGTCCCGCCGCATGCTTTGTCAGGGGCATGACACCAGGCGCGTTCCTTCGGTGCGCGGTATAGCCACCCTCACCAGCTGACGGCAGGCAGGTTGCTCGGTTAACATTCAGGTTCCTTTATGCGGAGCGTTCGTTGGCGCCGGGGATCCGCGGGACCTGGGACAATCCGACCCGGACGCCGTGCCGGAACAGCCGCAGGTCCGCGGCCTTGTCGTAGTCCGGGATAGCGGCCAGGCCCTGGTCACGGGCGAGGTTGGCGGCGTGGATCAGGGCGCGCAGCGCGTCAGCGATCTGGCCGGGCCAGATCGCTGCGGGGTAGGACTGGGCGGCATCTTCGATGTCCCTGAGCAGGTGAGCTGCGCGCAGCGTGCAAGTCATGCTGGATGACCTGCGCGGCCATCTGGAAATCGCCGCAGGCGGCAACGGGACACGCACTCACTTCAGGCGGCACCGGCACTTACGAGGCCGCCAGTAAATCACCTGGCGCATGATCCGGCTTGCGGCCCCAGGTCAGGAACAGCATGCCGGACATCACGACCGTATCGGGGTCATCGAGGTGAGCGCGGGCCGCCGCGTCCAGCTCGTCAAGTTCTGCGTCCGTGGCCAGGCCCATCTCCAGCACCTGCGGGCGCATGCTTTGCACCAGGTCCAGGCGGATGGTCCGCCGGGAGTTGCCGTGCGGGTACATCTGCACCCTGGCCTCCGCCTCGACCTGTCGCAGTCCCGCCCGCCGGAAAAGCTCCGGGACCCGGCGGCCGATCCACGGATCGGCGCCATTGCGGCGGAACGCCACCGTGAAGATGTCCCGCAGCCGGTCGAACGCCGGGTGCGGCGGGTAGCACAGCGCATGCTCGGTGTCCGGCTCCATGGACGCCACCCACCCGCCCGGGCGCGCCAGCCGCATCATCTCGGCGGCAACTTCGCCGGGCTCGGGCAGGTTGACCAGCAGCGTGCGGGCGTGCACCAGGTCAAACGAGCCCGGCGGCAGCCCGGTGCTCCGGGCATCGGCCGTGACGACCTCCACGCCGCCCAGCCCCCGCTCGGCGGCGAACCAGGCCGCCATGGCGGCATGCGCCGGGTCTGAGTCCAGGCCCACGACCCAGCCCGCCGGTGCGACCCGCTCGGCCAGCAGGTCCAGGACCCCCCGCGGACCACACCCCAGATCGATCGCGCTCTGCCCCGGCCTCAGGCCGACCCGGTCCAGCAGCGCCGCGCTGTCCGCGGCCAGTTCCTCAGCCTGACGCTGCAGCCGAGCGCTCTCACCCTGGCTGCTGCCCAGCGCATAGACAGCACCGGCATCCTGGCCCGTCGCGCCCGCAGCCGACCCGATGGCCTCGCCCATGCCGCACCACCTCGCAAGCGGGAGCCGCCCGGCTACACGTTACCGATATCCCCAGACGGCTGACCAGCCCCGCAGCTGCCCAAGCGGGCTCGATGAGCATGGTCCTCGCCGGCCGACCCGGCCAGGACCGGCATCAAATCCTGCCGGCCACCAACCAGCCACGCAAACCAAATTTAAGCCTCAGCTACCTTTAGCGCGCTGCGCTATTAAGCCCTCAGGCGGCACGGAGACCTGATGCGATCACGTTGCTCGAACACCTATCGGCAAGCCGGGACGGGAGAAGAGTTCGGTTATTCGTTACAAGACGTGTGGCTGACGAGGATGATGCGCGAAAGAGCCGCCGATATGGTCGGCAACTCCGCCGTGGGAGTGGCTGCCTCAACTGGGCCCGAACAGGTCGATATGCGCACCAGAACGCCGACGCATGTGAACGTTGGCTCAGCCCTCGGCTCGGGGCGTTGCGCCGCCGAGTTCGCGTGACGGATCCGAAAGACTCCCCCGGCCAGGGCGACGTCCACCAGCTAATCGTGGCGGACCTGCGGCACTTGCCGGTCATAAGGGCCACGTCCCGGGACAGCGCCTCGACTATCTGCACCACCGATCTTCCCCGCCCGAGCGAACGCCGAGGCCACCGCACCACTGATCACATCGCCCCGTAGATCACCGCAGCCTTGTCACCTCGCAGCATCCCTTCTCCTTGTCCCGTGTGTGCCTGATCCTGTGACGCTCACCGGCGTCGGCCTCATCGGAGTTCACGAACGGGGCCCGCCGAAATCGACAGCCCACAGGCACTACGCGCCAGCCGGAACCTCCGTACAGGTATGGCTGAACCGGCGCTGGACAGCCGCAGGCTCCGCCGCCCAGCCCGGGCGGCATGATCTTCAACGCGCTGCTCGCCGGCGTCACCACCACGACAGTCACCGCCGTGGTGCTCACCCTCTGCTACTGCTTGTGCCGAATGGCCCTTGACCGGCACCGCCTCGCCAGATGGGAGTCGGCCTGGGCCACCGTCGGCCCAGACCGCCAGCCCCGACGCGCTGCCCGCCCCGCTGGAGGCGATGAGCCTGGGGGAGTTCGAGCCCGATGTGTGGATCCCGTCCTCGCACCCGGCGGCCCGCCGCGGGGTGATCGGCCTAGACGAACTGGCCGGCCTGGACGTCATCCACGGGCCGCGCCGCGCCAGTCCCGCGATCTACGACCGCTGGCTGGAGGTCCTGCGGGCGGTGGACCCGCGGTTCGAGTTCGCCGACCCGCCGTTCCGGCACTGCCTGCCGATGGTGCTCGCCTTTGCTGCGACTGCCAGCCGGACCGCCGCGGTGCTGACCGGCCCCGCCGTGATCGCCGGGCCCCCGCCCGACGGGCACCGGTGAGATGGCCCGGGTCTGCATCGTCGGCCACCCGCTGACCGTGACGGCGGCCCTGGTGTGGAACGGTGACATGCCCCGCCCGCTCCAGCAGCTCCTGTTCGAGACCGCCGACGGCGCGGCCTCGCCGTCGGCATCCTCGCCGCCTGCGGCCCAACCGGGGCAGCAATATGGCGCCGAACTGATGAGCGGAGGACTCCCGCCCGCGCGGTGCTGGAACTAGCCGGGCCAGGTTGCATCCCGCCGTTGCCCGAGGCGGATCGGCGTAACCGGATCAGGCCAAGGCTCAGTGCTATGGCATCACCGAAGATCGGAAGGCAACTGGAGAAGGTCATGAGAGACTGGCGCGACATCAAAGCCGCGATCGGAGACCGGGTTTTCTGCGTCTCGGCCGGCGCCGCCCACGGGCCAGCCATTCTCGAGGCGTGGGTCGAAGAGGTGAACCAGACGCGCGTCCCGGTGCGGACGGCCGCTCGCCCGTTCGGTGGCGGTGACTGGCTGAGATCACCTCGTCCTGGCCGCCGCGGATAGGCAGCACTCCCAAAGTCACCAGATCGGCCGCCGGAGGCTCGGGACTGGTATGACCAACGGCCCATAAGACCAGCCGTATGCGTGGCAGACCAAGGTCCAGCTGCGCACAGAACTGGACGATCAGTGTGTTAATGGCAGCTACGAGCACGTTACCCGTCAGAACGCGTAATCGGCGATCAGGCTCCTAGCGACCGACGCACTTGTGCACGCTGCGACCGGTCGTCGCCCTGGAGGCGGGCGCGCACAATCGCCTGATCTGGCCGGCCGGGTGACAGGCTGGCCGGGCAGACCCGGATTACCTCGCAGGCTGCGGGCTCCTCAAGGACCAGCCCGGACGGGTCGGCTACGTCGGCCGGGTGCCGGACCACGGCCGCGCGCGGGCCGGCTGGGCGCAGATCGTGCCGAGGCGCAGCTGGCGGGCCAGGCGGTCAGTAACTGGTGATGATGGTCGTGACCGGCAATCCGAACCGGCGCTGCGCCTGATGCGGCAAGTCGGCCCTGAGCCAGCGCGAGACGGGCCGGGGCAGGGTGGTCATGATGATCTCGTCGAACTGGCGATCGGCGCAGGCCTTCCCGATGGCCTCCAACGGGTCGGGGCTGCCCAGATCGCCCTCGACAGGCGCGCCCAGCGCGGCAAGCCCGTCCAGAATCAAGGTAAGGCGCTCCCGGGCCTGCGCGGTCGCCTCCTCGTCGGTGGCAGGGCGAGCGTAATAGGTCGCCCACCACCACATGCCTGGCTGCGGAAGCATGCCGCCGGCCGCCACGGGATCGTACTGTGCGGCCTTGGTGTCCGGGACGATCACGAAGAACGAACAAGGCCCCGCGCTGATCCGCTTGCCCAGCTCGTCCCGCAGCTCCGCCGCCTGAAGGGTCTGGTTCGCCACGACAAGGTACCTGCGCATTACCACCACCTGCCTTAAACTATCCCGCGGAACCGCCCCCCGGAACCGTGTGGCGGCTCCTTACCATGCCCAGCATCCCGCGCCAGGCGCTCCGCGATGCCGTGGCCGGACACGTGTCCTGCGCGCCCGCGACCCGGTTGGCATGCACGGACCCCGCACGCGTATGCCTGGCACCGGGCGCGGGAGCGGGTGACCCGGGCCGGGCACGACGAGAGGACCCGCCTCCGCCTCTCGCGGATCTCGATTACGCGGTCTGCGGACCTGGTCCGTGACTCCGCGTCGTTCCGGGGTCCTCTGTCACTGTCATCTCATCCCGCCGCAGGCGCGCCCGCCAGGGACCAACGTCCCGCGCTGCACGGGACCTCCAGCCCGGGCAGCCCCGGCCGCATGCCGGACAAGGCCGACCCCGGGCCTGCTGCTGCACGGCCGACGGCAAGACCCGGGCAGGGTGTCTCCGCCAAGTGCCGGACGGCCACGCCGACGCCACGATCTCTGTCGCCAGCACCCGACACAGCATGAGCCAGTCAAGACGCGAAATAGCCGCCGATCTGGGCGGCGGCGCAGTCGTCCGCTATGGCTGCCTACGCCGCACAGAATGTGTGTTATGACGCGAGTTCAAGTGGCGACAAGCCGCCTCGGGCTCTTCCGACGCCGTTCCGGCTCTTTGGCGGCCTGCGGACGCAGCAATCTTCGAGGAGCGGTTCGTGGTCAGCCGCACCACGACGAGCGTCCTGGCCGTGCGTCGCCGAGTTCGCCGCCGTCGGTTCATGGCCGGGGTGTCGTTTTGCCGCGTCGCCGACGCCATCTCCGGCGGCGCTGCCTTTTCTCGGTCGGATGCATCACGCGGATTGTGCCCATGTCGCAGGTGGCACTGAGCCGCACGACGGGAAAGCCAGGAATTGGCGGCTCGAGGGCGGTATTGACTGGGCCGCTCCTGCCCACCGGTCGGACCTCGAGGCCGCGGGGAACGATGACGGTGATTGCCCCCATGTGGGTATGGACGACAATCTCGACGTCCCAGTCATCGAACTCGGCTTGGCTCAGATCAATCGTCACGGAGCCCATACCTGTGTCGATCTTGGTGAGACGGCTCACCTGCCAGCGGCCCTCGAGGCGAACCTCGCCCATCGAGGTAGAGATCTCCAGCGGCTCTTGACGCCGCCGCGC
>Ga0187814_10000776_pt1 | contig 11421 bp, 11 predicted proteins | sample NC_S_4_FD_132450 | JGI IMG/M metagenome (GOLD analysis project Ga0187814, IMG submission 132450) | Wetland sediment microbial communities from Neuse River Estuary, North Carolina, USA - ASW-S_4 | ecosystem: Environmental > Aquatic > Freshwater > Wetlands > Sediment | place: USA: North Carolina...
TGTCCATCCGGCGCGCCTGAAGTTCCTGAAGGCTGTCCTCAGTCAGGTCGTCGTCCGTCTTCCGCGGGCTGTCGTAGTCGGTAGCCATCTGAGTACTCCATCCCCCTTCATCCGTAGTGCGCAGTCGCTGCGCGGTTGTAACGCTTTCAAGGCCCTAGTTGTGCCCGATTCCGGCGGGGAATTCTGTCACGTTCACGCCCGGCGTACACGCGCCACGCCGAAAGTCCTGACGCGTCCTAATACGGGCTGCTCAGGCGTGTGGTTCACGATCTCGCGGCGCGTCGCGTTCCGGGTCCAGCCTGGTCAGGAACGCATCCAGAGGCCCGAACAATTCCGGGCCTGCCGCGATGGTCATGGAAGTGCTCTCCGGCCGGCCGGACAACCCGCCGACCAGCGCGCCTGCCTCCCGCGCGATCAGGCCGCCGGCCGCGTAGTCCCAGTAGTTCAGGCCACGCTCGAAGAAGGCGTCCATCCGGCCCGCGGCGACCGAGCACAGGTCGACCGCGGCGGATCCGCCGCGCCGGATGTCCCGTACGTGCGGCAGCAAGGCCGCTACGACCTCACCCTGCACCCGGCGGCGCGCCGAATCGTAGCCGAAGCCGGTCCCGACCAGCGCCTGGCCGAGCGCCACGCCGGAGTTGCAGTGCAGCGGGATGGCGGCCTTGGGGTCCCCGTCTCGGTGTAGCCAGGCCCCCCGACCCGCCGCCGCGGTGAACGTCTCACCGAACCTGGGCACCTCCACCACCCCGGCCAGGATCGTGCCGTCGACCTCGGCGGCGATCGAGACGGCCCAGTCGGGCAGGCCGTAGAGGTAATTGACGGTCCCGTCGAGGGGGTCCACCACCCAGCGCACCTGGGCCTGGTCCCCGGCGGCGTCCACGTCGTAGCCGCCTAGGGTCTGGCCGCCTTCTTCGCCGAGGACGGTGTCGCCAGGACGGACCGCCCGGATCCACTCGGTGATCAGCGCCTCCGACCGGCGGTCCATCTCCGTCACCACGTCGGTTGGGCTCGACTTGGTGTCGATGACCTCTGGGCGCTCGTTGCCACGCCACGAGGCCAGCAGCCGACCCGCCTCGCCTGCCGCGTCCATCGCGATCCGCAGCAGCGCCTCAGGATCGGTCACCGCGCCCCGCCACAGCAGTCGCCCGGGCACGTTTGGGTCGGCATGCCCATGCACCCCAAGGCGGCCATCGCCAGGTCCGTACCTCCCGGCTTCGGATTATCCGAAGCCGTGCTATCCGGTGCCGGGACTTCAGGCCTCGGGTTATCCGGCGACGCCTGGCGTTCTTGGACCAGTTCGGTGATCATTGACGCGAACCGCGGGCTGGTGCCGGGCGTCGCGGCCCGCGCGAACGCGAGGCCGAGGGCATCAGCTGTCTCGGCGGCCTGGACGTCCAGGTCGTGCCGGACCTCCATGTGGTCGGACACGAATCCGGCCGGGATCACCACGACGGCCCTGGTCCCTGACTTGGCCAGGTCGCCGAGGTGGTCGCGCACGTCAGGTTCCAGCCAGGGCTGTGACGGCGGGCCGCTCCGGCTCTGGTAGGCCAGCGACCATGGATGGGCGCAGGTACCGGTCCGTTCGGCAATCAGGCGGGCGGCCTCGGTCAGCTCGGTCACGTACCGTCCCCGCTTCCCGGTGGGCCCGCTGGCCTCGGCCATCGCGAGCGGGACGCTGTGGGCGGTGAACACCAGATGGGCCTGTTCGCGCATCTCGGCCGGGAGCGTGGCCAGCGCCGCGCGCGCGCTGTCGGCGAACGGCTCGATGAAGCCCGGATGGTTGAAAAACCGCCTGATCTTGTCGATCCGCGGAGCGCCGGGACCGACGGCCGCGCGCGCCCGCTCGATGTCATCCAGGTATTGCCTGCAGCTCGAGTAGGAGCTGTAGGCCGAGGTGACGAACGCGACCGCCCGCCGGACGCCGTCCTCGGCCATCTGCCGCACCGTGTCCGCCAGGTAGGGCGTCCAGTTCCGGTTCCCCCAGTACAGGGGAAGCGACAGGCCGTTCGCCGCGAAATCGGCCCGTACCGCCGCCAGCAGGTCCCGGCACTGCTGGTTGAGCGGGCTCACCCCGCCGAACGCGTTGTAGTGCTCGGCTACGCTCGCGAGCCGTTCCGGTGAGACGTTCCGGCCGCGGGTGACGTTGGCCAGGAACGGCATCACGTCGTCGGGGCCTTCCGGACCGCCGAACGAGACGAGCAGGAACGCATCGTAGGACGGCATGCCTCCATCCAACCAGGGCCACCGGATTGCTATGGCCACGGGCGCCGGACGCGGGACCGGCACCGGAAACCGGTTGAAACGGTCCGATATCGTGATGATCATGGGGCCAAACGACCGATGACGGGGATTGACGACCCCGGAAGGACCATCGGCCGTTCTCCCGCCCGCGGGCTGCCCCGCCCGCTGCGGCCCTACGGAGACATCTTTCGGATTCCCGGGGCCTGGCGCTTCTCGGCGGCGGGCGTCATCGGACGGATGCCGATGTCGATGTTCGGGCTCGGCACGGTCTTGCTCATCTCGGCGGCCACCGGGAAGTACGGCGTGGCCGGCGCCGTATCCGCGGTCGGTTCGCTCGCATACGCGTTCTCCTCGCCGCAGATCGCCCGGCTGGTTGATGCCCGCGGTCAGCGGCGCGTGCTGCTCCCGCTGCTCGCGGTGTTCGCCGCTGCGACCGCAGCGCTGATCGCGGCCGTGGTGCTGCGGCTGCCGACCTGGGTGTTCTTCGTGCCGGGCGCGATCGCGGGCGCGACCATGCCGTCGCTGGGCACCATGGTCCGGGCTCGGTGGAGCGCCCTGCTGGCGGGCTCGCCCCACCTGCACACCGCGTTCTCCTTCGAGTCGGTCGCCGACGAGTTGTGCTTCATCGTCGGGCCCGCCGCGGTGACGCTGCTGGCCACCCAGGTGTTCCCGGCGGCCGGCGTCGGCGCCGCGGCGCTGCTGTGCCTGGGAGGCACCCTGTGGTTCGCGGCCGAACGCGCGACAGAACCGGTGCCGACTGTTTTGCCCCGCAGGGACGACCGCCTTCTCCCGGAGGGACCCACCCCCCCGGACCCATCCCCCCGATCCTGGGGGGAAACCGTTCCCCCCAGACCCCCTCGGCCTTCCCTGAGGGGCGCTCCCGCGCCCGGCCTGGTCGTACTTGCACCGCTGTACTTCCTGCTGGGCGCGATGTTCGTGTCCGTCGACCTGAGTACGGTTTCGTTCGCCCAAGACTTCGGGCACAAGCCGCTGGCCGGGTTCATCCTCGGCACGTACGCGCTCGGCAGCGCGACGGGCGGGCTCTGGTACGGATCCAGGCAGTGGCGGGCACCGATCGAGAACAGATTCGCGCTGACCCTCACCCTGACCGTGATCGGCGTGGCCACGTTCTGGGCCCAGCCGAACCTGGTCACGCTGACCTGCGGGATCTACCTGTGCGGGCTGACCATCGCGCCGACGCTGATCGCCGGGTTCAGCCTGCTCGAGGCGCAGGCCAAGCCGGGCCGGCGCACCGAGGCCATGTCCTGGCTCAGCAGCGGCATCGGCGTCGGCCTGGCCGCGGGCTCGTCCGCCGTAGGCTTCATCCTCGACGCGCACGGCCCGCGGGCAGGATACGCGTTCGCCGCCGCCTGCGGTGTGGCCAGCGCGGCGACCTGCCTGCTCGGCCTGCGCCGTCTGCGGTCACCGGCGGTCCCGGCCTGACCGATCGCGCCTCAGAGGTTGTTCCGGGCGTACTCGCTGGCCAAGGCGAGCACCTCATTGACGTACCACGTCGCGTGGTTGTAGGCGAAGATTGCCCCAGCCAGCGTAGCGCTGCTCCCTCCGCCGGAGGCGCACAGCAAGCGCGCGGCCGACGGCACGGCGTCCAGCGGGTTCATGATGTCCGGCGGACCCGACGGGCCGAACCCGTCGGTCCCCCAGATCGCCCAGGTGGACGGCAGGAACTGCATAGGCCCCCGGGCGCCTGCGCTCGACGGGCCGTCGTTCGCGCCGTCACCGCTCTCAATATCGCCGATCGCGGCCAGCACGGTCCAGGACAGGCCCGGGCAGTATTGCCCCGCCGACTCCTTGAACAGGTCTAGCCAGTTAGCCGGCACGCCAGTCGGCGCGTTCGCCTCCACCGGCAAGTGGCCGGCCGTGACCAGGGAATACGCCACCAGGTTTACCACCTGGCCGCGCTTGCCGATGAGCGACTGGACCTGCGTCTTCAGCGCGGCGAGGTTGGCCTGCGGCGCGTTGATCAGCACGGCGAAGTTCTTGGCCAGCCCGAGTTGCCCGGACCGGGCCAGGTCCACGATCGCGTCCGCACCGGGCACGCTGAGCGCGGTCGGCCCGCCGAACGGCACCTGCTCGAGGATCGCAGCCGAGACCGGATACGACTTCCCGGCGGTCAGGTGCAGCTTGCTGGCCGCGGCGTCGGAGCTGATGAGCTGGCCCTGGCTCAGGTTCGACCAGACCGCCGCCGAGGCCGACGTGGCCAGCGCCGTCCAGGGCCGGAAGGCCTGCGGCGAGACGCCGAGCACGTTGGCGCTATGCCCGTTGACCGTGATCTTCCCGCCGTCAACAGGCAGCACCGCCACCACGCCGCCCAGCTTGCTGATCTTGGCCACCTGGGCGGAGCTGATGCCGCCCGGGACCGCGGCAATCAGGTCGGGCACGAATTGCTGCCGGGGGGCGGTCCCGCCCGATCCGGAGGACCCGCTGGTCGGCACGGAACCCGACGAGACGTGGGAGGAAGGTGTACCTCCAGCCGGGGCGGCCACGGCCGCATCAGCGGCCTGGACCACGGATCCGGCCACGCTCACGGACATCGCGGCCGCGGCAGCAGCGGTCAGGGCTACGCGACGGAGGGACAAGGACAGCACAATGTATATGACGATATAAGGCCCCCTGCGCCAACAGAAACCCTCGAAACGACTTCTCAAAGAGATCTTCAGCTTCGCCAGACGGATCGCCAGGATCGCCGATACCAGGGAGAGGGTCATGCCGGACAGCCCGGAGCACGTGCCGGTCATTGCGGTCGCGAGCGGTAAGGGCGGCGTCGGGAAGACGACGGTCGCGGTGAACCTGGCCCTGGCCCTGACCGCGCACGGGCGGCGCACCGGCCTGGTCGACGCCGACCTGTACGGTCCTGACGTGCCGCGCATGATGGTCTGCCCCGGCTGCGGCCAGACCACCCCGCTGTTTCCCGCGGCCCCCGACGAGGACAGCATCTGGGGCCTGATCCCGAAGCTGGCCAGCATCCCGTTCAGCTACCAGGCCGTGCGGGACGCCGACGACGGGCGGCCGGTCATGGTCACCGGCGCCGTCCCCGAGCAGGTCGCCGCCTACCAGCTCATCGCCGAGCAGGTGCGCGAGCGGCTCGCACGCCTCCGCGGCCCGGCCGGATCAGGCGATGGGGGCGAAACGGATGTTGTGTGACGCCCCGGACGCGCAGAACGCCAGCATGCGCTCGGCTTCCCGGGCCACCTGATCCCGCTCCCGGGAGGCGCCGAACAGCTCGACGGTGAGCGTGGCCGTGCTCTTGGTCCTCGCCAGCCGCCACATCCCGGCTACGAACCCGTCGATCAGGACCGCTCCGGGGAAGACGCCGTTGATGGTGTAGAACCGCTTCAGGTCGTCGGCGTGGACCACACGCGACCGGTCGGCATCCGAGCTGGCTGAACGTCATCGGCTCGGATTCGACCAGCTCCCGCCCGGCCGCGGCCACGGCCGCCGGGTCCACCCCGGTCAGCTGCTTGCCGAACGAGCCGCGCAAGCCGCGCTCGAGCACCGGCTGGACCAGATTGCGCAGCGGCAGGCAGTCCCGCGCCGATACCAGGCGGATAGTGCCGCGCATCAGCGCGATCCTGACCACGCTCCGGTCGGTGAGCAGGGCGGCCAGGTCCTGCGGCCGGAATCCGCCGAGCCGTGACCACAGGCCGTAGTAGGGCGGGAACGGCGCCTGGGCCTGCAGCCCGACCAGATGCTCGATGGCCTGGATCACTGTGGCCCGCCGGCGGCTCGCCTCGTCTGGCAGGTCGACGCGGTGGAGCAGTAGCTGCCGGCTGAGCAGGGCCCGGTTGAGCGCCCGCCGGCTCAGCACTGCTTGACTGCTCATCGCTGGAAGATTAGCAGCGGCAACGGCCGGGGGTGCGGGTCGCAGCGCGGCCGCATTGACCGAATGGACGGCAGTGCCGACGCGGAAGGCTACGCTCTTGCTATGAACCACGAGGCAAGCCGCGGCCCCGCCAGCGCCGCGCCGCGCGGGACCGGGCGGCCACCGAGGAAACAGCCGGCCCGACCGTCGCTCGGCGGCGGCGCTCCCGCCCAGGACCGCGAGCTGCGAGCCCAGGGCCGGGAGACCGTCCGCCGGCTGCTCGAGGCGGGCATGATTGAGTTCGAGGACCGGGGCTTCCACGGGGTGCGCGTCGATGACGTGGTGCGCCGGGCCGGCATCTCCCACGGGACGTTCTACCTGTACTTCTCCAACAAGGAAGACCTGTTCAAGGCCCTGCTGAAGGACGCTCTGCACGACATGGAGATCGTGGCGGGCGACTTCCCCGTGGTCACCAGCGACGAGACCGGGCTGTCCGTGCTGCGCCAGTGGGTCAGGAAGTTCTTCCGGGCCTACGCCGCGCACGCCACCGTGATCCGCATCCTCAGCCAGGCTGACCTGGTACCGGAGGAGGTGTTCGGTGACGGCCTGCAGCTGTTCTTCAGCATCGCCGAGTCCATGACCACCGGAATGACCGCCGCCGCCGAGGCGGCCGGGCGGCACCAGGATCGCGCCGAGCTGACCGCCGTGGCCTGCCTGATGATGCTCGAGCGGGTGAACTACCTGATCAGCGCCGAGGTCCAGCTGCCGGAAGACGAGATGGCTGACCGGATCGCAGACATCATGTTCGCCGCGTTCGGGCTGAGCGTTTCATGATCACGAAGACTCTTGTACCGCATAGGACCCAAAGCTCTTCGTGATCATGGAGCGTGTTGCAGCTGTGACGGGTGTGGCGCGGGGAGGGGCGGCGCGGGCAGCGTCAGCGGCTCGGCGCTTGCAACTCGGTGACCGCGGCCAGGGCCTGGCGGGTGGCGGGGACGTTATGGACGCGGAAGACGCGGGCGCCGAGCCAGGCGCAGATGGCCAGGGCGGCGATCGTGCCCTCGGCGCGCTGGTCGACCGGCAGGGCGCCGGAAATGCCCAGCGCCTCGCCGATGAAGTCCTTGTCCGCGACGGCGACGAGCACCGGCCAGCCGGTGCCGGTCAGCTCCCCCAGGCGCCGGGTGATCTCAAGCGATTGCCACGTGTTCTTGCCGAAGTCGTGGGCGGGATCCACGAGGATGGCGCACGGACTTACCCCTGCCACCACGGCCCGTTCGGCATAATCCGTGACGTAGGCGGTCAGCTCGGCCACGACATCGCGGTACGCGGGCCGGTGCGGGCGGGTGCGGGGCGGCAGGCCGCCTGCGTGTGAGCAGACCAGTCCGATGCGGTGCCGGGCCGCCACCTCGGCGAGCCGCGGATCGACGCCGCCCCAGGCGTCGTTGAGCAGATCCGCGCCGGCCTGGGCGACCACCTCGCCGACCTCGCCGCGCCAGGTGTCGACGCTGATCACGACCTCGGGGTGGCGTTCGCGTACCGCCGCGACCAGGCCCGCCACCCGGTCGATCTCCGCGGTGGGGCTCACCTCGTCGCCGGGCCCGGCCTTGACCCCGCCGATGTCGACGATGTCGGCCCCGTCGGCCACCGCCTGGCTGGCCGCGTCCAGCGCGGCGCCGAACTCCCGGGTGGACCCGCGGTCGAAGAACGAATCGGGCGTCCGGTTGACCACGGCCATGATCCCGAACGATCCGTGGTGCCACTGCCTGGTGCCCAGCCGGAGAGTCCGGTGGCGTTCGGCGGGGCGGGGGTATCCCACCGGAAGGAGGCTATAGCACTCGCGCGGTTCGGGGAGAATCTCTACGTGCGCTTTCTCAACGGGAAGACCCCCGAGCATGACCTGACCTACAGCGACGTCTTCATGGTGCCGAGCCGGTCGGGCATCGGCTCGCGGCTGGACGTGGACCTGGCCACCGCGGACGGCAGCGGCGCCACCATTCCCGTCGTGACGGCCAACATGACCGCGGTCTCCGGGCGGCGGATGGCAGAGACCGTCGCGCGGCGCGGTGGCCTGGCCATCTTGCCGCAGGACATCCCCGCCGACGTGGTGGCCGACGTGATCGCGTGGGTGAAGTCCAGGGACCTGGCGGTGGAGACCGCGCTGACGCTCGCGCCGACCGATACCGCAGGCGACGCGCTGAGCCTGCTGCCCAAGCGGGCGCACAACGCGGTGGTGGTGGTCGAGGACGGGCGGCCGGTCGGCGTGGCCACCGAGGCCGATTGCCTGGGCGTGGACCGGTTCACCCAGCTGAGCCACGTGATGTCGGCCGACCCGTTCACGCTGCCCGCCGGCGCGCCGCCCGAGCAGGCGTTCTCGCTGCTGCACGAGGGACGGCACCGGCTGGCGCCGGTGGTGGACGGCTCCGGGCGCTGCCTGGGCATCATGACACGGACCGGGGCGCTGCGCGCGACGCTGTACTCCCCCGCCGTCGACGCCTCGGGACGGCTGCGGGTCGGCGCGGCCCTCGGCGTGAACGGCGACGTGGCGGCCAAGGCCAAACTGCTGCTCGACGCGGGCGCCGACGTGCTGGTGGTGGACACCGCGCACGGGCACCAGGAGAAGATGATCTGCGCACTGAAGGCGGTACGTGACCTGGCGCCCTCGGTCCCGGTGGTGGCGGGCAACGTGGTCACCGCGGCCGGGGTCGCCGACTTGGTCGCGGCGGGAGCGGACATCGTGAAGGTCGGCGTGGGGCCGGGCGCGATGTGCACGACCCGGATGATGACCGGGGTGGGCCGACCGCAGTTCTCCGCGGTGCTCGAGTGCTCCGAGCAAGCCCGGCGGCTCGGCGCGTCCATCTGGGCCGACGGCGGGGTCCGGCACCCGCGGGACGTGGCGCTGGCGCTGGCCGCGGGCGCCTCGAACGTGATGATCGGGTCCTGGTTCGCGGGCACCTACGAGTCCCCGGGCGACACGTTCCGGTCCCCCGACGGGCGGCTGTACAAGGAGAGCTTCGGGATGGCCTCGGCGCGGGCGGTGCGGCTGCGCTCGGCCAGCGACTCCCCGTTCGAGCGGGCGCGCAAGGAGCTGTTCGAGGAGGGCATCTCCTCAGCCCGCATGTACCTGGACCCGGTGCGGCCCGGCGTGGAGGACCTGATCGACATGATCGTGGCCGGGCTGCGCTCATCGTGCACCTACGCCGGGGCCCGCGACCTGGCCGAGTTCGCCGACCGGGCGGTCGTGGGCCTGCAGAGCGCGTCCGGCTACAGCGAGGGCATGCCGGTCCCCACCAGCTGGTGATCGCGCGGCCATCGCGCCGCCCGCGGGGGCATCGTGCGGCCTGCGGGGGCCGACGGCCCCCCAGACGCGCGATACTACGGCGAGCACCGCAGCGGGTCTGCGGGGGGTTCGAGGGGGGTCGTCCCCCCTGGGGGATAACAATCCCCGCTGGGCCAGCACAGCTACATCGCATTGAGCCAGCGGACGGGGGCGCCGTCGGCGGCGCGGCGGAACGGCTCAAGCTCGTTGTCCCAGGCCGTGCCGAGCAGCCGGGCGATCTCGTCCTCCAGCGACGCCAGGCCCGCCTGCATGGCCAGCGTCATCGCCGCGCGGAGCCGGTTCTCCGGCACCACGACGTCGCCGTTGGCCGCGGTTACGGCGGTGAAGATGCCGAGGTCAGGCGTGTAGCAGTGCCGCACGCCGTCACAGCCCGGTGAGCTGTCCTCGGTGACCTCGAACCTGAGCCGGTTCCACCCGGCCAGCTCGGACGCGATGGCTCCCGCCGTACCTGGTCGCGCGTTCCAGCTGAGCTCGGCCCGTAGCGATCCCGGGGAGGCCGACTGGCCGACCCAGGGCATGCTAACGGACGCCCCCACTATTCGGGCTACTGCCCACTCGATGTGCGAGCAGAGCGCCGGGGGCGCCGAATGAACGTACAGAACACCTTGTGCGGACACCGTGCCTCCTCAGACGAGATTCGCCTTCCCCAGCGTCCTCGTCAGCGCGGCACGGACTGCCCTACACATTGTGCCTCATGCCCGCCGCCAACACCAGTTCCCCGGCCAGGAAGACCACGGGAATTCGCAAACATGACCAGCGCCGCGGCCACGGCGATGGCCACCGCCGCCCACGGGACGAAGTCGCCCAGCTGGTCGTAGATGGTCCGGGCCGAGGCTGCGGGCAGCCCCAGGCGGACCGTGACGACGCCGTGGCCGTCCTGGCCCATCCAGGCCAGCAGCCGACCCCGGGCGTCGTAGGCGACCGTGTCACCGGTCAGCGCGGCCTGGACCACCGGCCGACCCGTCTCGGCCGCACGGACCGCCCCCAGCGAGGCGTGCTGGTCCGGTCCCCAGGTGCCCTGGAAGGTGGACGTCGCCGACTGGTACACGATCAGCTGGGCACCTAGGTCGGTGTCCACCCGGGCCATGTCCGGGAACGCGGACTCGAAGCAGATCAGGACGCCGATCGGCAGCGGGCGGCCTTGCCGGTCCGTCGCGTACAGCAGGTGAGCGCCGGTGCCGGGGATCATGTTCGACGACGCCGCCTTGCTGATCTTGGTCAGCCAGCCGAGTTGCTGCCGGAACGGTATGTACTCGCCGAACGGCACCAGGCGGGTCTTAACGTAGATGCCCTTGATCCCGGTGGGACTGACCAGGACCGACCACTTCTCGTGGCCCTTGCTGGGCACCGTGGCGTCCTGGCTGACCAGGATGTCGGCCCCGTCGGCGGAAGCCAGCGCCTCTATCTGGTGCAGCATGGCGGCGGATCCGGGCACGGTGAGGTCGACCGCGATGCTGCTCTCGCCCCAGACGATCAGGTCGGGCGCGACTCCGCCGAGTGTTCCACCCCGGCTCAGCTGAGCGGTCAGCGTCTTCGACGCGTGCGCACGGAGGCTGTCGTTGCCGATCACGCCCGGCTGCACCATGGCGATCGTGACCTGCCGGACTGCGGGACTAGGCGGGGTCAGCGCGAAGGCCAGCGGCCCGGCGGCGACGCTGGCCAGCGCGGCGGCCACGCCCAGGCCGGCCAGCCCCAGCCGCCCGGAAGAACCAGGCAGGACGGCCGCGCCGACGCGCGGCAGGGACTCGATCACGAGCACGATGGCCACGTTGGCCAGCACGAGCACGAAGCTGATCAGCCAGACCCCGCCCACCGCGGCCAGCGCGAGGACCGCGGGATGCTGCCACTGGCTGACCCCGAACACTGCCCACGGGCCGCCCAGGGCCTGCCAGGACCGCAGCCATTCGGTGAGCAGCCAGCAGCTGGGCACCACCACCAGCGCGGCCAGCGCGCGCGGCCAGCTGAGCGGAGGTCGCAGCAGCTTCTGCGCGGCCACCCCGAACGGCACCCACAGGACGCCGAA
>Ga0187814_10000778_pt1 | contig 11417 bp, 9 predicted proteins | sample NC_S_4_FD_132450 | JGI IMG/M metagenome (GOLD analysis project Ga0187814, IMG submission 132450) | Wetland sediment microbial communities from Neuse River Estuary, North Carolina, USA - ASW-S_4 | ecosystem: Environmental > Aquatic > Freshwater > Wetlands > Sediment | place: USA: North Carolina...
CATCACCTTCTTGTAGGTGGCCATCGCGCCCTGCTGCGCCACCGTGTCCAGCACCTTGCGCACCTGGTCCGGCCGGGCCCGCGCCTTGCCGACCATGGACAGGTTGGCCTCGTGGACCTTCATAATCTCGGTGCCGGTGGAGATGAGCGAGAACAGCGACTGGACCAGGACGCCGCCGGGCCGGCACGCCGGGACCGGTGCGTCCAGGACGGTCAGCTCCCCGGACTTGTAGTTCTGGGCTATCTGCTTCATGATGTCCCGTCCGTCATGCCGCCACGCCTTGTGACCGTACATTGCGATACCAGAGCTCCAGGCTCAGCAGCTGCCATATCTGCTTGGCGTGATCCTCGCGGCCGGCTTGCTCGTCCTGGATCAGGCGCCGCAGCGCGCCGGAGCGGATCATTCCCGTCCCCACCAGCTCGCCCCCGACCAGCACGTCGTTGATGACCTCCTGCAGGTCGTTATGCACCCACGCGCGCAGCGGGGCGCTGAAAGAGGCCTTCGGCCGGTACACGATCTCGCGCGGCAGCCAGCTCTCGGCCGCGCGCTTGAGTGCCACCTTGCCCTGCCGGCGCTGGATCTTCTCGCTGCCCGGGATGGAGAACGCCGCCCGCGCGACGACAGGATCGACGAACGGGACGCGCACCTCCACCGACGCCGCCATGCTCGCCCGGTCCGTGTAGGCCAGGTTGAGCCCCGGCAGGAACAGCCGCGTGTCAGCCAGGCACATGCGGTTGATCTCATCGGCCAGCGAGTTGTCGTGGTAGATGTCGCTGTGCTCCGCGATGACCGCCTCGACGTGGCCGGACAGGTCCGGGCTGAGCAGAGCGCCGAGCTCATCCGGGTCGTACAGCGTGTAGCTGCGGCGGAACCGCGGCTCCTCGGGCAGTTCGGCGAAGGTCAGGAAGCGCTTGGCGAACCGGGCGTAGCGCAGGCCCCGGCCCTTCACGCTGACCGGGAACCGCTCGACCGCGAACCGTACCCCGGCGCGGGGCGCACGCGGCAGCCTGCTGTACTGGCCGGCCATGACGCACGCAATCTGCTTGCGGTAGCCGCCGAACAGTTCATCGGCCCCCATGCCGGACAGGATCACCTTGACCCCGCGCTCACGCGCGGCCTCGCACATGAGCAGCGTGTTGATCGCGGCCGGGTCGCCGATCGGCTCGTCGAGCACGTCGACCATGCGGGGCAGGACGTTGACGATATCGGGCGAGATCTCGATCTCGTGCAGGTCGATGCCGTACCGCGCCGCGACCTTCCGCGCGTAGACGGCGTCGTCCGGCATCGCTTCGAGCCGCTGGTCCTCGGGCCGGAAGGCGATCGTGTAGGCATCTATCTCCGCGGCGGCCTGGTGGGCCAGCACGGTCACGATGCTCGAATCCAGGCCGCCGGACAGAAAGCTCGACACCGGCACGTCGGACACCAGGTGCGCGGCGACCGAATCCTGGATCACCGGGCCCAGGTCAGCGGGCGGCCCGGCCGCGGCTTCGGCCGCCACGTCCGCGGTGCGCCAGTACCGCCGCACCGTCAGCGTACCGTCCGGGCGCAGCAGCGCCCACGAACCCCCGGGCAGCTTGTGCACGTCCTGGATGGCGCAGCGCTGCTCGGGCAGCCAGTAATACAGCATCGAGGCGACCAGGGCGCCGGGCTCGATCCGCAGCTCAGGGCCGATCGCCGTCACCAGCGCCTTCAGTTCCGACGCGAAGACCGCGCCGCCGCCCCGGGGCAGGTAGTACAGCGGCTTGATGCCGAACGGGTCACGAGCCAGGGCCAGGTCGCCGCTGCGCTCGTCGAACACCGCGAACGCGAACATGCCGCGGAACCGGGGCAGGGCATCGGCGCCCCAGCGCCGCCAGGCCTCCAGCACCACCTCGGTATCACCCTGCGTCCTGAACCGGACACCGCCGGCCGCCAGCTCGGCTCGCAGCGCCCGGTAGTTGTACAGCTCGCCGTTGTAGACGATAGTCAGGCCGTCCTGGCGCATCGGCTGATCCGCCGCGGTGCTGAGGTCGATGATCGACAGGCGGCGGAAGCCGAGCTGCGCCGTCACCCGGTCGTCCTCGTGACTCCAGAGGCCGGCCGAATCCGGCCCGCGGTGGGCGATCCGGTCGGTCATGAGATCGGCCAGCTTGTGGCCATCGGGCTGCTGATAGCAGCCGGCAATCCCGCACATCTCAGCCCCTGCTCCGCTCGAGCGCCTCGGCTCCCGCCGTCACGCGCTGGTACACGTCCAGGTAGGCGCGCTCCTGGTGGGACCAGGCCAGTTCCTGCTCCACCCGGGTCCGGCCCACCTTGCCCAGGAGAGCCCGCTTCGGCTCGTCGTCCATGAGCTGGACGATGGCCTCAGCGTAGTCGCGTACGTCGTTCGGCTTGACGTACACTGCGGCGTCGCCGCATGAAACACGGGTCTCGCGCAGGTCGAAGGCGACCACGGGCATCTCGAACGCCATGTATTCCATCGACTTGTTCATGGTCGACACGTCGTTGAGCGGGTTCTTGGGGTCGGGGGAGAGACCGACGTCGGCGGTAGACAGGATGCGCACGACGAGTTCGTCCGGCGCCCGGCCGGTGAACTCCACGTGCCCGGCCAGGCCCAGCTCATCGCGCAGCGCCACCAGTTCCTTGTAGCAGTCTCCGGAGCCGATCAGCGTGAAGGCGATGTCGTCGCGGCCGAGTTCGCGGACCACGATGTCGGCGGCCCGCACCACGATGTCGACGCCGTCCTGCGGCCCCATCACGCCGATGTACGCGGCCAGGAACCTGTGCCCGCGGCGCAGCGCGGCGTCGGCGGGGCCGCGCCGCAGGCGCTGCGGGTCGGGGCCGGTGCGGACGACCGTGACGTCGGCCGGGGACTTGCCGCTGCGCCTGATCGCGATGTCGCGGTATGAGCCGTTCGTGGAAATGACGTGATCCGCCGTCCGGTGCGTTCTGCGCTCCAGGAAACGCAGGGCCCGGTAGGGCAGCTTCGGCCCGTCGGGGAAGCGGGACTGAAACAGTTCCGGGCACAGATCGTGATGATCGAAGACGAACCGGGTGCCGTCCAGGGCGCGCAGCAGCATCGCGATCGGCCAGAAGACGTCGGGCGGATTGCAGGCCTGCATCACCGCGAAGCGGCCCGAGCGCCGCGCCTTCAGCGCCAGCCAGGCCGTGGCGAGGAACGAGTAGGCGTACTCGGTGACGAAGCTGAGCTTGCTGCCGCCGGGTGCGTACGGCCGGTACTTGTACAACTGCACCGTGTCCACGACCTCGTACGCCGGGTCTCCGCCGCCCTTGGGGCATACCACTGCCACCTGGCAGCCGGCCGAGACCAGGGCCTGGCACTCAAGCCACACCCGCCGGTCGAAGGGCACCGGAAGGTTCTGGACGATAATCAGGACGCGACGCTGCACCCCTACTAGAGCATCCGGCGGGCGATCGTGATACGGCGGCCCTCCGGAGCCCCGGTGGTGGTGCGGTGATGGACGGGATTAGCCCGCGAGGTATCAGAACGGGATCGTGGCGGGTCTTATTGTTACGGGTTGGCTGTCGCCGTGCCGTGAACTGATATGCCGGACCTGGAGCGTGGTACCGATGAGAGTCCTGGTCGCGGGGGACCTGCCCGCCGCTGGTATGCTCAATGAGATGTTCGGCCAGAACACCGGGCATCCCGCGCCGGACGCCCGTCCCGCTGCCCGTGGCTAACGGCGGCCGGGGCCTGGCCTCGATCGTGACCAAGGTGGCCGGCCGCTTCAGCTGGGGCCTGGCCGATCAGGGCATGTCCAGCTTGAGCAATGCCTTCGTGAGCTTTTACATCGCCCGGGAGCTTGGTGCGAGCAAGTTCGGCGCGTTCAGCCTGGCCTACGTGACCTATTCCTTCGCGCTCAACGCCTCCCGCGGCCTGGCCACCGACCCCCTGCTGGTCAGGTACAGCCACACGGACGCGGGCACGTGGCGACGGGCGGTGGCCAACTCCACCGGGACCGCCGTGATTACCGGCCTGGTGGCCGGCGCCCTGGCGCTCGTCGCGGCCGAAGCGCTCGGCGGCACGACCAGGCTGGCCTTCCTGGCGCTCGGGATAACCTTGCCCCTGCTGATGCTGCAGGACAGCTGGCGGTATTCGTTCTTCGCGGCCGGGCGTGGCCAGCAGGCCTTTCTCAACGACACCATCTGGACGGTGTCGCTGCTGCCAGCGCTGCTGATCCTGCGGTTCACCCATCACGACGACGTGTTCTTCTTCATCCTCGCGTGGGGTCTGGCGGCGGCCGTCGCCGCTCTGGCCGGGCCGTTCCAGGCGCGGGTCGTCCCTAGCCCCTCGGGCGCCGTGACCTGGCTGTCGAAGCACCGTGACCTCGGGCCTCGCTACCTGGCGGAGAACACCTCCAACGCCGGCGCCAGCCAGCTGCGCACCTACGGCATCGGGATCATCGCGGGTCTGGCCGCCGTCGGCTACGTGCAGGCCGCCGGGCTGCTGATGGGGCCGTTCCTGGTCGTCTTCATGGGAATATCGGCGGTCACCGTGCCAGAGGCGGCCCGGATTGTGCGTCGTTCACCGCGGTACCTTCTGCTGTACTGCCTGCTGGTCGGCGGTGGACTGTCTGTCCTGGCGCTGGCCTGGGGAGGCGCCCTGGTGTTCGCACTGCCCAGGGGGCTCGGGAACTTGCTGCTCGGCAAGCTCTGGGAGCCGACCGCCCACCTGGTGCTGCCGGTCACGATCGGGGTCATGGGGGCGTGCCTCACGGTCGGCGCCACCGCGGGGCTCCATGCTCTCGGTGCCGCGCGCCGGAGCCTGCGCGCGATGGTCTTCGCGTCGCTCCTCTACCTGGGCTGCGGTCTGCTGGGCGCGCTGCAGGGGGGAGCCCTCGGGACCACTCGCGGTGTCGCGCTGGCCACCTGGATCGGGGCGCTGCTGTGGTGGCGGCAGCTGCGCGTGGCGATGCGGGAGCATCGTATCCCCACGTCCTTGGCCATACGCCCCTCGCGGGACGTGCAGCCCGCGGCCACGCTGCGGCCGGCGCATGCCGCGCCGCTGCCGGCGCGATCGGGACAGGCGGGCCTCGCGCCGGCCGCGGTCAACGCTAACGGCAGCCTCGGCCGGCAGCCGAGCGGCGCGCTGGCCGTTATGGACGCACATGAATCGCAGGACCCCGATCGCACGCTCGCGTTCTCACTGGACGCTGGCGCCGCTGATCGGCCGGCTCACGTCAGCGGAAGCGGAGCTGGTGACGGCCGCCGGACCGCCCAGGGCAACGGAGACGACACGGTGATCTTCGAACGGCCGGCGCATGGCCGGTACAAGTCGGCATTCCTGCCGCTGGATGTCAACGACGACCTGACAAGTTATCAATGGGACCTCGACGACCTGGCGGAGGGAGATGAGCAGGAACGGCCGCCGGTTCCCGGCGCCGCGAGCCAGCGCTTCACTCGCCTGCCCTACCTAGTCGCTGCTCTGCGCCGCCTGGCCTGGGTGTGGTGTGCTGCCGCCCTGATCGGCGCGCTGGCGGGGGCCGCCGCCTTTAAGGCCTTTCCTCCCGCCCGCAGCGAGGCCTCGACGTCGATCCTGGTGAGCACCAACCCGGCGGACATTCCCACTAGCGCGATATTGACCGAGGTCGCCCTGGCGCAGAGCCGCCCGGTCGCTGAGCTCGCGCTGAGCAAGCTGGGGCTGAGTCAAAGCCAGGTGGCCAGCGATCTGAGCGGTTTCCTCAAGGCTTACTCGGTCACGAGCACCACCGATAGCGTGATCATCATCACGGTCAAGGCGCCATCGGGCACCGAGGCGGCCAACGCGGCCAACGCCCTGTCGGCGGCGTACCTTCAGTACCGGAAGGACATGCTGCAGGCTCAGGAGCAGGCCGTACTGGCCGCTCTCCAGCAGAAGATCAGCCAGGCTGAGCAGGATATCGCGGCGATCGGCACGCAGATCGGCCAGATACAGGCGCTCCCCGCGTCCCCGGCCGAGGAGGCCAAGCTCAGCGAGCTGAAGAACCAGCGAGCCCAGCAGCAAGCGGAACTGACTCAGCTCGAGCAGACCATCAGCACCAATCAAGCGACCACGGAGTCAAACACAGAATCGATGGTGCGGGGTACCTTCGTGCTCAATGTCGCCGTACCCACCGCGCACTCTCGGCTGAAGGTAGCACTGATCTATGTCGCTGGAGGCCTGGCCGTGGGCTTCCTGATCGGTCTGATCATCGTCGTGATACAGGCGCTCGCGTCCGACCGGCTACGCTGGCGCAGCGATATCACGCAGGCCCTTTCCGCCCCGGTCAGGCTCAGCGTCGGGACCGTACGGGTCAGGCGCTGGCTTCCGCGCCGGCACAGGCTCGCGGTCGTTCATGACGACGAAGTGCGGCGTATCGTCTCGTACCTGCGCACCGTCGTATACGGACGGGGTGTTTCCAGCCTCGCCCTGATCGCGGTGGACAACGAGGACGTCGCGGCGGTCACCCTCATCTCGCTGGCCGTTTCCTGTGCGCAGGAGGGCAAGCGGGTCGTGCTGGCCGATCTGTCCGGCGGTGCCCGCGCGGCCCATCTCCTGGGTACCGGCGCCGCCGGGATCCACACGGCTGTCGTGGACGGCGAGAGCCTGGTGGTCGCGGTACCAGGCCCCTACGCCGTGGTCCCCGTCGGTCCTCTCGACCGCTCCCCGGCACACGCCCTGCCGGAGGCTGGCGAGGATCTGCTGGCGGCCTACCATTCGGCTGACCTGATGTTCACGTTGGTGACCTTGGACCACTCGATGGGCGCAGAGTACCTTGCGACCTGGGCGAGCGATGCCGTGGTCGCAGTGACCGCCGGCCAGTCGTCGGCGACCAGGATCCATTCCGTCGGCGAGCTGATACGGCGAAGCGGGACGCAGCTCGTCTCGGCGGTGCTCGTGGGCGCGGACAAGTCTGATGAAACGCTCGGAATGGCTCATGCACCGGGCCAGCTCGCGCCGACGGGCCAGAACGGGCGGGCGGACAGATAAGCCGCACCCGCCGCGGGCCAGTGGATTTCACCGGCCGGCACCGACGCGCACGACAGGTTCTCCTGGTCAGGAACGTCTCGCGGCCACGAGGTAACCCGTGGCCAGCCAGCGGCTCCACCTGGTCCCGGCCTCGCGTTCGTGGTCCGGTCGTCCGGCCCGGCCTGCCGTCGACGGAAGACGGCCGAAGGGCGGGACGGGCAAGGTGAGGTCATAGTAAACAAGCTCGACCGGTTCGAGATTGGCTTGCCTCATCAGTCGCCGGAGTTTACCCGGCGTAAGCCCATGGATCCCGGTAGTGCCCGTCCTGTGCCGCCGCGCAATGGGAACATGAAGGAGTATCTCGACCGTTCCGAGCACTCGGAGCAAGGGGCGGTAGATGATCCACTCGGTGATCCGGTAAAGGCTCAGCGGGTTGAGCATGGTGGTCACCGCCAGACCGCCCGGCCGGGTAACACGGGATATCTCACTGACCGCGGTGCTGGCGTCGGTGTACTCCAGCACGCCCATGGCCAGCGTGACATCGAAGGTTGCGTCGGCGTAAGGCAACGCCTCGAGCTGGCCCACCGCCGGATACACCTTACCGAGGGAGCGCGCGCTCGCCGCGCAGTATTCGACCATGGCCCGGGACTGGTCGAGCACGCTGATGCGGAAATCATGGGGCCGGGACTTCAGCAGAGCCTGAGCCATGACCCCTGGGCCGCATCCCGCATCGAGCAGATCCCCCCCGGGACAGCTCGCCAAGATGTCTTGTACGAGCCGGAGACGGGTCCGCAGGAATCGTCCCACCGCTCGTGAATTCTGGTAGGCGCCCGCATATTCGTCGGCCGACTGTGCACTGCCGTACTGAGCCGCGACGCGTTCCCTGCGTGACGATCTCTTAAGGTACTTCGGCGTCATGGCACCAATTCCGCCTGAGCTCTTTAGCCCGCGGGCGGCGGCCCGCAGGCGGGCGGTCGTCCGTGGGGATCACTATTGGCCGGAACAGCATGGCGCCACGGGCACGCGGAATAGAGTTGGTATCACCAGGCCTCCCTCCCAACGGCAGGGCAATGCTATCGCTCGTGATAACGACGGCAACAGACGCAGGGTTCCCGCCGGACGGCGTGGTCCTTATGCCGTTGCGCGGTCCCTCCACTAGGCTCCATTGGGGGAGACCCGTAGGGTCCGCCCGTATCAGGAACGCGACACGAGCACAGGCAAGGAGCCGACGGTGGCCTCCATTGAAGCGATCCATGCCCGGCAGATCCTGGACTCCCGGGGCAACCCGACCCTCGAGGTCGAGGTGGCGCTGGACGACGGGACGGTCGGGCGGGCCGGGGTACCGAGCGGCGCCTCGACCGGCGCCTTCGAGGCCGTCGAGCTCAGGGACGGCGGCTCTGAGTACGGCGGCAAGGGGGTGACCCGGGCCGTCCAGAACGTCATCGACGAGATCCAGCCCGAGCTGCTCGGGCACGAGGCCGACGACCAGCGGCTGATCGACCAGGCCCTCATCGACCTGGACCGGACGCCGGACAAGTCACGGCTCGGCGCGAACGCCATCGTCGGCGTCAGCATGGCCGTGGCCCGGGCCGCCGCCGACTCCAGCGGCCTGCCGCTGTTCCGCTACCTGGGCGGCCCGAACGCGCACGTGCTCCCGGTTCCGCAGATGAACATCCTGAATGGCGGCGCCCACGCGGACAACAACGTGGACATCCAGGAGTTCATGATCACCCCGATCGGCGCCGCGACCTTCGCCGAGGCGCTGCGCTGGGGCGCCGAGGTCTACCACGCGCTGAAGTCCGTGATCAAGCAGCGCGGGCTGTCCACCGGCATCGGCGACGAGGGCGGCTTCGCTCCCGATCTGGAGCACAACCGGGCGGCACTCGACCTCATCGTCGAGGCGATCGGCAAGGCCGGATTCACCCCCGGCCAGGACGTCGCGCTGGCGATCGACGCCGCGGCGTCGGAGTTCTACTCCGACGGCGCCTACAACTTCGAGGGCAGGCCGCAGACCTCGGCCGAGATGACCGCCATCTACGCCGAGTGGCTGGACGCCTACCCGCTCGTGTCGCTCGAGGACCCGCTGGCCGAGGAGGACTGGCCGGGCTGGCAGCTGCTGACGGCCAGCGTCGGCGACCGGGTGCAGGTGGTGGGCGATGACATCTTCGTCACCAACCCGGAGCGGATCCGCCGCGGCATCTCCGAGCACACGGCGAACTCCCTGCTGGTCAAGCTGAACCAGATCGGCTCGGTCACCGAGACGCTGGACGCGGTGAGCCTCGCGCACCGCGCCGGGTTCAGCTGCGTGATCAGCCACCGCTCCGGCGAGACCGACGACACCACGATCTCAGACCTGGCCGTGGCGACCAACTGCGGCCAGCTCAAGACCGGTGCGCCCGCCCGCGGCGAGCGGGTGGCGAAGTACAACCAGCTGCTGCGCATCGAGGAACTGCTCGGGGACGCCGCGAGCTACGCGGGAACAGGTGCCTACCCTCGCTTCGCGGCGCAGGCCAGCGAGGGCTAGCACGGGCAGCAAGGCCTGATGTCCTCACCCCCCGTTTCCCCCCGGACCACCCGGCTGACCGGCCGGGCCGCGGTGCTGGCGGTGGTGATCTGCGCGATCGCGCTGAGCCTGGCGTATCCGGTCCGCGAATATCTGGCCCAGCGCCAGCAGATCGATCAGCTCGTGGCGCAGCAGCAGACGATGCTGACCCAGGTGAAGAACCTGCAGGCACAGCAGGCCAAGCTCGCGGACCGGTCCTACATCGAGCAGCTGGCCCGGCAGGAGCTCGACATGTGCTTCCCTGGAACCCAGTGCTACGTCATCGAAGGCGGCCAGCCGCTGCTCAACGGCACCCGGCCGCCGCAGTCGGGACCCGAGCCGTGGTACGCGAAGCTATGGCGGTCGGTGGAGCAGGCCGACGCGAGCCCGGCGAAATGATCACGGCCCGGGACGCGGCGGTCATCGCCGCTCAGCTCGGCCGGCCGCCGCGCGGGCTGCTCGGTGTCGCTCATCGCTGCCCGTGCGGCCTCCCTGACGTCGCGGAGACGGCGCCGAGGCTGGCCGACGGCCGCCCGTTTCCCACCCTGTACTACCTGACCTGCCCGCGCGCCAGCGCGGCGGTGAGCAGGCTGGAGGCCTCGGGGGTCATGCGGGAGATGACCGCCAGGCTCGCCGACGGGGCCCTGCGCCGCCGCTACGAGTCCGCGCACCGTGACTACCTGGCCCGGCGGGAGGCCGCGGCGCGATCGGCGGGCATCGAGCCGCTGCCGCCCGGCACCCAGTCGGCGGGCGGGATGCCGGAACGGGTAAAGTGCCTGCATGCGCTGGTCGCCCATGAGCTCGCGGCGGGCGGCGTGAATCCCTTCGGCCGCGAAGCGCTCGACGCCGTCGGCGACTGGTGGCGGCCGGGACCGTGCGTGCCCGGGCCGTGCTCATGACCCGCCGGGTCGCCGCCGTGGACTGCGGGACGAATTCGCTGCGGCTGCTGGTCGCGGACGTCGATCCCGCCCGCGGCGAGCTGACCGACGTGGCCCGCCGGATGGAGATCGTCCGGCTGGGGCAGGGGGTGGACCGGACGGGACGGCTGGCGCCAGAGGCGCTCGCCCGGACCGCCGCCGTGCTGCGCGACTACGCGTACGTCATCGCGGCCACGTCGGCTCGATCGGTGCGCATGGTAGCCACCAGCGCCACCAGGGACGCGAGCAACACGGCCGAGTTCACCCGCCAGGTCAAGGAGATACTCGGGATTGCGCCGGAGGTACTGACCGGATCCGAGGAGGCCATGCTGTCGTTCACCGGGGCGACCGCCGAGCTGGCCGGCACGCACGGCGGCCCGTTCCTCGTCGTCGATATCGGCGGCGGGTCGACCGAATTCGTGGCCGGGGAGGCTGTGTTTCCTCGGGGGGACGATCCCCCCCAGACCCCCCCTGATCCCCCCTGGGCCATCTCGGTCGACATCGGCTGCGTCAGGATGACCGAGCGGCACCTGCACGGCGACCCGCCGTCCCGCGATGAGGTGGCCGGCGCCACGGCCGATATCGACGCGGCCCTGGACGCGGTGACCGACGCGGTTCCCGTCCGGCAGGCCCGGACGCTGGTCGGGCTCGCGGGCTCGGTCACCACGGTGGCAGGCATCGCGATGGGCCTGCCGGCGTACGACCCGGCCCGTATCCACCATGCCCGCGTATCAGCGGCCGACGTCCATGAGGTCACCCGGGGCCTGCTGGCCCAGACCCGGGCTGCCCGGGCCGCGATAGGCGTCATGCACCCGGGACGCGTGGACGTGATCGGCGGGGGCGCGCTCATCCTGGACCGGATCATGGAGCGCTTCGGGTTCAGCGAGGTGCTGGTGAGCGAGCACGACATCCTCGACGGGATGGCCTGGTCGCTGGCTGTCCATATCCCCGGCGACGTACGACGCTGAGCAGTCAGGTGGCCACCGAGGAGGAGTACCTGGTCGCGCCGGGCGACTGGCCGGACGATCCG
>Ga0187814_10000779_pt1 | contig 11410 bp, 11 predicted proteins | sample NC_S_4_FD_132450 | JGI IMG/M metagenome (GOLD analysis project Ga0187814, IMG submission 132450) | Wetland sediment microbial communities from Neuse River Estuary, North Carolina, USA - ASW-S_4 | ecosystem: Environmental > Aquatic > Freshwater > Wetlands > Sediment | place: USA: North Carolina...
GGCAGGGCGGAGTCGGCGGCACCGGCCAGGGCGGCGCCGTGTTCGCGTCGGCGACGGTCAGGTACTCCGGGCTGAGCTATCTCAGCCCGGCCGTCGCCGGCGGTGCGGCCGGCGGCCCCGGCGCAGGCGGTGCCGCGGGCGCGGCCGGCAGCGGCGGCCTGGGCGGCGACGGCACGGTCGCCGGGACGGCAGGAGCCGCCGGCTCGGCTGGTTCGGCCGGTGATCCGGGGAACCGGGGCGCCAAGGGCGGCAGCCTCGCCCCCGAACTGCTCGGGCCGAGTTCCCCGCTGCCCGGCCTGTCGATCAAGCCGGCCATCTTCCTGCCCGCGCAGAAGGGCCACTTCTACAGCATCGGGATACGCCCCTCCAAGGGCACCGGGCCGTACACGTTCACCGGCTTCGGCGTCCCGCCCGGCCTGGTCCTCAATCCGCGGACGGGGATACTCAACGGCACGCCCACGGCCCCGGGCACGTACGCCGTCGAGATCTACGTAGCCGACTCGAGCAGGCCGCTCAAGCACGTCGGCGCCCTAGTCGGCACCCTCAAAGTCTCCAAATAAGGCAGACCAGCACCAGGCGCACCACATCTACCAAGATCAAATTAGCGTGGCGGATCCGGCTACCCCCAGCTGGCCGGATCTTCCACGTTATCGAAAATCAGTCGGGAACCTGCAGGGCGTGCGGGGAGTTACATTTAGCGCAGGGAATTCTGAAGTGGAATTCTCCGGTTTGCCGGGTATTCCGCTAGCGGAGCGGCCTGGCGCGGCTGTTAGCCTGCTCGTAGTCACGCCTTGCGCGGGGAGGCATCACTGTGGGGAGTCGCTGGTGGACGGCGGCGGGGGTGGCCGCCGCGGCGGCTGTCGTCGCGGTGTTCCTGGCCGCCTCGACACCGGGCGCCGCCCCAGCCGGGCACCCGCGGTCCACGCCGGCGGCGGGCGCGCACACACCCACGGCCCGGCCAGGCGCCGCACAGCCCGCGACCGCACAGCCCGCGACCGCACAGCCCGCGGAAGCACCGTTCAAGCTCACCGGCCCGGTGGTCGCGCTCGGCGACTCATACACCGCGGGCGACATGCTGCCGATGTCCCTCAGCAGCCGGCCGGTCGGCTGCCTGCGGTCTTCCAACGCGTACCCCGCCCTGGTGGCGAAGGCGCTCGGTGCTTCAGCCGACCTCGTCGACGCGGCTTGTACGAACGCTGGCGTCAGGGAAATGACCCAGCCGCAAAGTACGTACCTGGGGACCAACCCACCGCAGTTCAACGTGCTGGCGCGTGACGACTCCCTGGTCATGATGACGCTGGGCGGCGACGATATGGGGTTCCTGAGCGTGCTCCGCACCTGCATGGAGCTAAGCGTCACCGACCCGGGCGGCAGCCCGTGCAAGAGCCACTTCACCAGCGGCGGCACGGACCAGCTCACCGCGCGGGTCACGGCCGAGGCCGCGAAGCTGACGACGGTGCTTGATTCGATCCGCGCGCTCGCGCCGCACGCGCGGGTGCTGCTCCTCGGGTACCCGGACGTCCTGCCGCAACGAGGCGGCTGCTGGCCAGTCGTCCCGATCACCGACGGCGACATCGCCTGGATGCGCGGCATCGAGGCGCAGCTCAACACGATGCTTCGCCAGGTGGCCGCCGCCGCGGGCGCAACCTTCGTGGACACCTACACGCCGACGATCGGGCACGATTTCTGCCAGAACTCGAACGTCAGGGACTTTGAAGGCCTCGTCCCGACGTCGCTCGCCTTGCCCTTCCACCCGAACGCCCGCGGCCAGGCCGCGATGGCCGCCGCGGTACTCGCGGCGCTCCATGTGGATCAGGCCCAGCCGCAGGCGGCCGGCTGAAACCGCTAGAACTGCTCGGCGTGCCTGGCGCGGCGCAGCGAGCGCCCGCGCTGGCGCGGCTCGGGCAGATTGCGGGCAAGCTCTTCGGGCAGCCGCAGCAACGGGTTCGCGGCGCTCGCCACCACGTCCTGCGCGAGCTCGGTGACCCGCCGCCCGCGCGACCGCGCGGCACCGCGCAGCAGGTCGAACGCTTCCCTGGGGCGCAGCCGGTGCCGTTCGGCGAGCACGCCGATGGCCTGCTCGACCCGGACTCGCGACGCGAGGGCGTGCTCGAGCTGAGTGACAGTGACCGCCAGCCGCTGGGCCTCATCATTTTCCCGAACGGAGCGGGCCGGCTGTGCGGCCCTGCCATTGGGCCACCCCGTCGGCGGACGCGGCGCCGGCGGCCTGCCGTCCGCCTGCTGGCCGGCGCCCTGCTGGCTCGCCCCATGCTGACCGGCGCCCTGCTGGCCGGCCGCGGGCTGGCCGATACGCTGCCGTCCCGCGCTCTGCCCCGCCTGCCGGGGTGAGCCGTTCTCGTCGACGGCTGCCATGAGCCTGGTGTCATCGTCCGCCGCCTGGTCCGCGGCGAACAGGTCAGCGAGCACCATGGCGCTGGTCAGGTCGGGGACGTTCTCACCGCGGACCACCCAGCCGTGCTCCGCCTTGCGCACGATCACATCGTCGTGCGCACCCTCTCGACCCGTTGACCCGTTCACGCTCATATTTGCCTGCTTCCCCCTGGTCCCTACCACCACGACGAAGGCGCCTTCCACCACTATCAACGCCAGAGCACTGATTGGCGAAATCATTCGTCCAGAATTTCGCTACGCGCGCAGAGACGGCACGCCCCAGTTCGGGATAAATGGTCTTTTATCCCCCCGGTATTCGCGGCCGTCAGCCTGCCTGGGGCGTGGCCAGCTCGGTGAGCCGGGCCTGCACCTGCGCGGCCGATGGGTTGACCATCGTGCTTCCATCGGGAAACAGCAGGGTAGGCACTGTCTGGTTGCCCCCGTTGACACTCATCACGAACTCCGCCGCGGCCTGGTCGCGCTCGATGTCGACCTCGACCATCTCCACGCCGACCCGGCCCAGCTGCGCCTTTAGACGCCTGCAGAACCCGCACCACTGAGTGGTGTACATGGTGAGCGGCACCGGTTGCCTCCTTGTCGTTCCCTGACCTGCCTGATCCGTCATTGTCCTGCGGATGCAACAACTTTCAAGCGCCGCGCGTTCCCGTACCCGCCGCGGGTTTGGCGGCCGCAACCCGCCCGGTGCGCGAAGATGTGACGGATGGACGCGGATGACCTGCTAGCGGCGCTCGACCCCGAGCAGCGTGAGGTGGCCCTTGCCACCCGGGGGCCGGTCTGCGTGCTCGCCGGCGCGGGCACCGGCAAGACCCGCGCCGTCGCGCACCGGATCGCCTACGCCGTGGCCAGCGGAGTAGTCAACCCGGCGCATGTGCTCGCGCTCACCTTCACCGTGCGCGCGGCGGGCGAACTGCGCGGCCGGCTGCGGGCGCTCGGCGGCGGCGCCGAGGTGGTGCGGGCGAGCACGTTTCACGCGGCCGCCCTGCGGCAGCTGAGCTACTTCTGGCCGCGGGTGGTCGGCGGGCGGCCGCCCAAGCTCGCCGAGTCCAAGCTCCCGCTGTTGCGCGAGGCGGCCCGTGACCTGCGGCTGCGGCTCGACGGTCCCGCACTCGCCGACGCGGTGACCGAAATCGAGTGGGCCAAGGTCTGCCAGACCCATCCCGACTCGTACCTGCCCGCCGCGGTCGCGGCGGGCCGCACGCCGTCGCTGGGCGTCGAGGAGGTCGCCCTCCTTTACCAGGCCTACGAGCAACTGCGGCGCGACCGGCAGCTGATCGACTTCGAGTCGGTGCTCGAGCTGACCGCGGCGATCTTGTTCACCGAGCCGGCCATGGCCCGTGAGGTGCACGACGCCTTCCGCCATTTCACCGTGGACGAGTTCCAGGACGTCAACCCGCTGCAGAAGCTGCTGCTCGACGCCTGGCTCGGCGGGCGCGACGACCTGTGCGTGGTGGGCGACCCGCGGCAGACGATCTACTCGTTCACCGGGGCGACGGCCTCCTACCTGCGGGAGTTCCCGGCCGGCTACCCGGGCGCGACGGTCCTGCGGCTGGTGCGCGATTACCGCTCGACACCGCAGGTGGTGGCGGTCGCCAACCGGCTGGCCGCCTCGGTTCCAGGTGCCCGCAGTTCTTCATCGACATCAGCTGTCACCTCAGACGCACTAATCGCACAGCGACCGCCGGGACCGGAGCCGTCGGTGTCGCGCTACGACGACGAAGAGGACGAAGCGGCCGGCATCGCCAACCAGGCCGCGGTGCTCCTGGCCCAGGGGGTGCCACCGCAGGAGATCGCCATCCTCGTGCGGGTCAACGCGCACACGGAGCGGTTCGAGAACGCGCTCGCGGCGGCCAAGGTGCCGTTCGTGGTGCGCGGCGCCGAACGGTTCTACGACCGGCCGGAGGTGCGCCAGGCACTGGTGCTCGTGCGCGGCGCCGCCCGGGCGGAAAGCGCCGGCGCCGACGCGACGCTGGACGGCTGGGATCTGGCCGCGGCCGTCCGTCATGTGCTGGCCGGCGCCGGGCTGACCGCGCAGCCGCCTTCGGGACGCGGCGCCGTGCGGGAACGCTGGGAGTCACTGGCCGCGATCGCCGCCCTTGCCGAAGACCTGGCGGCGGCGCACGAGCAGGCGTCGCTCGCCGACTTCGCCGCCGAACTCGCCCGCAGGGCGGAGACCGGCCACGCTCCGGTGGCGAGCTCGGTGACGCTCGCCACCATGCACGCGGCGAAGGGCCTGGAGTGGGACGCGGTTCTCCTTCCCGGGCTGGTTGAGGGCATAATGCCGATCGTGCACGCGCGAACGGCCGAGGCCATCGAGGAAGAACGGCGACTGCTCTACGTGGCGGTCACCCGGGCGCGAAAGCACCTGCGGCTGTCCTGGGCGCCCGCCCGCGCACCCGGTGCCGGGCATGTCCGCCAGCGCTCGCGGTTCCTCGCTGCCATGTTCCCGGCCGTCCCCGTTCGCGAGGCTGCCAGTGAGTGACGCCCTGGACAAGCTCCTCGACCTGCTGGACCTCGAGCAGATCGAGGTCAACATCTTTCGCGGACGCAGCCCGGATGAGACAGTGCAACGGGTGTTCGGCGGCCAGGTGGCGGGGCAGGCGCTGGTCGCCGCCGGGCGGACGGTGCCGGATGACCGGCCGGTGCACTCGCTGCACGCCTACTTCATCCGGCCTGGCGACCCGGCGGTACCGCTGGTGTACTCGGTGGACCGGGTCCGCGACGGGCGCTCGTTCACAACGCGCCGGGTGGCCGCCGTGCAGCACGGCCGCACGATCTTCACGCTTTCCGCATCATTCCACCGGCCTGAGCCGGGCCTCGAGCACACCACGCCGATGCCCCAGGTGCCGCCGCCCGAGGACGTGCGGCGCAATGCCGAGCGCCTGGAGGACGTGCTGCGCGTCCCGCTGCCCGCGCACTACAGGGACAGCCCGATCGACGTGCGGTCGGTCGGGCCGCTCAGCGTGGAGGCCGAGCGCGACCCCTCGCTGCGCACCACGCGGAACCTCGTCTGGCTGCGAGTCGACGGGAACCTGCCCGACGACCCGCTGCTGCACGTCTGCCTGATGACCTATGTCTCCGACCTGACGCTGCTCGACACGGTGCTGCTCGGGCACGGGGTGTCCTGGTACGACGGCCGGACGTCGGGGGCGAGCCTGGATCACGCGATGTGGTTCCACCGGCCGTTCCGCGCCGACCAGTGGCTGCTGTACGCGCAGGAGTCGCCGATCGCTTACGGAGCCCGCGGGCTAGCCAGGGGAGAGGTGTTCACGGCAGGCGGCGATCTCGTGGTATCGGTCGTCCAGGAAGGCCTGATCCGCACAAGGCCTGCCGATCCTGGAACCTGACCGCCCAGGTCACCGTTCATCCAGGTGCGCGGCTACGGCCGGGTGAACGGGTGGACTGGGCGGTGGTCCGGTTCACCGGCAGCGGAAATTGCAGGTCAAAAATACGTTGCCACGTCGTGAGCGGTTACGTAGGCTTGCGACATGTCCGTGGGCCACAGTGTCGACCCTTCTGGAAGGAGGTGCCCATCGTGACGATCAACACGCTCAGTGCTTCGGTTGCCAGGTGCGGCGCCGTTCTTCCTGGTGTCGTCACGCCGTGGGCCCAGCCGTCCGGCGCAGGGGCGCACTCTGCCCTGCCGCAGAACTTTAGCCCGGTCGTCGTCACGACGGTGCCGGACTTCGTCACGCCGCGGCGGGCCGCGGTCATGGCGCAGTCGCTCACCGTTATGGCTAATGGGCTGCCGATCGACATCCGTAAGCAGTACGTGCACAAGACCCGCGTCAACGCTGGTGGCGATGGCGCATCGGGTCCGCATCCAGAACGGGAACCGGCCTAAGAAAGGCCGGCCAAGATCCCCTTCAGGCCGCGGACCCACAGGGTCCGCGGCCTAGTTATTTCGCAGGCTCGGTCCCTCGAACAGGACAACAGGACCAGCGAGCGAGAGGGGATGGCACCGATGCAGTGGCCCGATGCCACCGTGAGCGCGGCGGGCGCGGCGGGGTTCGAGGCAAGACCGTCTGGGGCGCCGGGGTTCGAAGCGGTCGGCGTGATTGAGCAGGAGACGTCCGCGAGCACCGTCGCGACGCTCTTCAACGTCGCCGGCGCGCCGAGCGGCCTGGACCTTCCCTGCACGGAAGACCCGGAACTATTCTTCGCCGAGTCTCCCGGAGACGTGGAGCAGGCGAAGGCCCTTTGCCAGGGCTGCCGGGTGCGGATCGCCTGCCTCGAAGGCGCGCTCGAGCGGCGGGAGCCGTGGGGCGTCTGGGGCGGGGAACTGTTCCTGCGCGGCACGATCGTTCCGCGCAAGCGGCCGCGTGGCCGCCCGCGGAAGGAAGACGCAGCGATAGCCAAGGCCGACGAGCAGGCGGCCTGAGCCGGCACCGCGGCACCACCAGATCCGGCAAGTACACGGGAGCGCGGCGGCCCCGGCCTCACCCAGTAGGCCGGGTGCCGCCGGCTCTGGCGAGCACACGATGCGAAACCAGTGACACAAGCGACACAATCCAGAGGTCAAAAAATGTACATGTCAGAAACCCTGGCCAAGGACCGACATCTCGACCGTCTTGAGCAGGCACAGGAGATCAGGATCGCGCGGCAGGCGGCCGAACTGCGCCGACTGGAGCGGGTCAGGCAGCGCGCCGAGCGCAAGCTGCTGCGCGCCTGGCAGCGCGCGGACGAACTCCGCATGACGATCGAGACAGCCGGCTAGGTCACCCCCGTTGCGACCCGGGATGCGCGTGGGCCATCCCGGGTCGCCTCATGTCACGAGGCCGTGGGGATCGCCTCCGCCTCGGCGAGCGGATCGTCGGCGTAGCCGGGCACCCAGCGGAGCACCTCGGCGCGGAACGGGCCCTCGCATCCCAGCTGGCACAGCACGCCGATCCCGGACGTGGACACCCGGTGGATGAGCACATACGAGGGCGGGACGTTGAACTTGCGGGTGACGTTGGACGCGCTCAGGTCGGTGACGCGCGCCGCCTCCCAGCGCATCCATTCCCTGCTGAACTGGAACGTCTCCACCGACGACGGCTCGGCGAGCGGCGCCAGGAAGGCGCTGAGCCCCTCCAGGTCCACCGAGATGCCCGGCCGCAAGAACCCGTTGACGCGCAGTTCGCGCTCGACCTCGTCGAGGTTGGGGTCGTCGGTGTGCATGATCCGCAGCAGCCGTCCGAAGAACGGCGGCAGCCCGTCCGGCAGCCGGTCCACCGCCCCGAAGTCGAGCACGCCAAGGCGCCCGTCGGGGAGCAGCCGGAAGTTGCCCGGATGCGGGTCGGCGTGCAGTAGCCCGGCCCGGGTTGGCCCGGAGAACAGGAACCGGGTCAGCAGAATGCCCGTGCGGTCCCGGTCCGCCTGCGATCCGGCGCTGATGATCTTCGAAAGCGGCGTGCCGTCCATCCACTCGGTCACCAGCACGTGATCGGTGTAAGCCACCACGGGCGGCACGTAGATGTCCGGGTCGTCGGCGTACGCCAGCGCGAACGCCTGCTGTGACTCCGCTTCCATGCGGTAGTCAAGCTCCTCGGCGACCCGGTTCCGCAGCTCTTCGAGCAGCGGCTTCGCGTCCAGGCCAGGCATCAGCATGTTGAACAGCCATCCGGTCCTGCTTAGCTGCGTGAAGTCGCTGATCAGCGCCCGCCCGGCGCCCGGGTACTGGATCTTCACCGCGACCTGCCTGCCGTCCTTCCAGACGGCGCGGTGCACCTGGCCGATGGACGCGGCCGCGGCGGGGTGGTCGTCGAAGGAGTCGAACTCAGACCGCCAGTCCTCGCCGAGGTCGGCGGCGAGGACGCGGTGCACGCTGCTCGCGGGCAGCGGCGGCGCGGATTCCTGCAGCTTAGTCAGCGTCGCCCGGTATGGCTCGGCGAGTTCGGGTGGCAGCGCTGCCTCGAAGATGGACAGCGCCTGGCCCAGCTTCATCGCGCCGCCTTTGAGCTCCCCGAGTACCCGGAAGATCTGGTCGGCGGTGCGCTGCTGGATTTCATGGGCGACGAGTTCTGCGGACCTGCCCCCGATCCGCTTGCCGAGGCCGAGCGCCGTGCGGCCGGCGAACCCAAGTGGGAGCCCGGCGAGCTTGGCGGTCCGGCTAACGGCGTTCCGCGGGACATCGTTCACACTTGCATTGTCCGTCAACTGGCGGCCTTTTATGCCTAGTAATCGTTGCCATTTATGTGACAGCTGTGGCTCTCGCGGCAGCCGCCGAGCTGGTCCGCAGCATGTCTACAGTCCCTCTACAGCGTGCCGCGCCCGGCGCCGATTCCCGTGACGGCCGTGATCTGGGTCGCGCCGCATGTGCACGCGGCGTGCGGCAGCCAGCTCCGGCGGCGCCACTGCCAGTCGGGAAGCACCACCTCGAGCGTCCCGTTCGCCGTGACCGGCGGGCGCGGCCCGGCACGGTCGATGAACGTGAGCGACTGCGCGACCGCGAGCGCCGCGGTCGCGGCGGCAAGCGCGGTGTCGCACGCGCGCGGTGACACGTCCGCGGCGAGAGCGCCGCCGGCCTGCGCGAGGATCACCGGCCAGGCGCGGTCGCGCTGCGCCTTGCGCAGGTCGACGCAGCGCAGGCACGCCGAACGTCCCGGCTCCACCAGCGGTCCGACGACGCCGATCGCCTCGTCGGCGAGGACCGCGAGGTGCGGCACCCGGTTGCGCATGAGCTCGGCGACTTCGACCGGGTCCGGCCGCCCGGCGAACACCGCGAGGTCCGGCAACCGCGTGGCGTCGTCCGCGGTGCGAGTCTCAGGCGCGACACGGCGGATCGCGCGGGCGACCCCGGCGGCCCGGTTAGTGCCCACGTCGCCGGCCTCAAGGCCGGCGGGCGTGATGTCCGCGGGAGCCGCCGTGCCGCGGTCCCGGCAGCTGACCCAGGCGACGCCCGAGGCGGCGAGAAACGTGGCGACGCACGCGCCGACCCGGCCCGCGCCGTACACCCGGACGAACGCCGCCCTGCGGCGCGCGATCACCCGGGCGCCGCCGTCGCCGTGGCCGTACGCCAGCGAGGCGCAGGCGAGCTCGGGGACGAGCCGCGCCCGCAGGTAGTCGGGCAGCGTCTTGTGCAGGTGCGCCGGGAAGTCGTCGAGGACGCCGGCCGAGGCGAGCAGGCCGAGCACCCGGTTCGCCGCGTCGGGGGCGATGCCGTACGCGGCCGCGGTGCGCACCACCTCGGCCGCGTCCCGCGACCCGTCGAGCAGCGACACGATCGCCGCGGCCTTGCCAAGCCCGGTGAGCGCGGCGGCGCGCCGGGGATCCACGCCGACCTGCAGCGTGTCGCGGTCCCGCCACAGCGGCCGCAACCCGGCCTTCAGTGCTGGTCTCATGCGGACAGCGTGACACCACCCACTGACATTCCGGCGTCACTCGCTGTCAGGATCACCGCCAGGATCACCGTCAGGACTGCTGTCCTGATTGTCCTCCAGGTCCGAAATGTCCAGCTGATCCTGGCCGCGCACGAACGCGTCCGGGTCCTCGAGGTCCTCCGCGGTCGGCAGCAGGTCCGGGTGGGCCCACAGCGCGTCGCGCCCCTCGATGCCACGGGCCGAGCCGAGACCGGCCCAGAGCACCGCGGCCTCGCGCAGCATGCGCGGGCGGAGCTCGAGGCCGACCAGAGTCGCGAAGGTCCGTTCTGATGGACCTCCGGTAGCCCGGCGACGGCGGATGGCCTCGGCGAGCGCGTCGGCATGTGTCAGACGCGGTCCCGCCGCCGCCGCCACGACGGTCGCCACCCACCCTTCCACCAGCGCGAGCGCGGTCTCGAGCCGGGCGAGCGCCGCCTTCTGCTGCGGGGTGTCCTCGGGCATGAACAGCGTCTCGCCGGCCAGCGCCTCGCGCAGTGCCTCCGGGTTGCTCATGTCGATGTCCGGCATGGCCTCGCGCAGCCGGCCCATGTCCACGGTGATCCCGTTCGCGTATGCCTCGACAGCGCCGAACAGGTGCTGGCGCAGCCACGGCACGTGCGCGAACAGCCGCTGGTGCGCCGCCTCGCGCAGCGCGAGGAACAGCCGCACCTCGCCGATGTCCACGGACAGCCCGGCGCCGAAGGCGGCGACCCCCGACGGCAGCAGCGCCGCGGTTCCCTCCGGGCCAAGGGGCAGGCCGACGTCGGTGGAGCTGACCATCTCGCCGGCCAGTTCACCCACCGCGGCGCCGGTCTGTCCGCCGATCATGGCACCGCCGAGCTGCCGGAGCATCGGAGCCAGGCCTTGCAGGCCGCCGAGCCCGCCCAGGCCGCCGAGCATCGCCCGCATCTCTTCGGGCATGTCCTCGCCAAGCTGCGAGGGGTCGATGTTCACCATCGAGCTCATCGCGTCGACGCCCTTGACCGCGATCGGCTCGCATAGCGACGACCAGACCGGGAAGGTGGCCTCCAGCCATTCGGACTGGCTCCATGCCTCGATCTTCCTGATGCCGGATGGGAACGCGGTGACGTCATCGAGCCACAGGTCGGCGAGCCGTACCGCGTCGGTGACGGCGGCGCGCTCGTTCGCCAGCACGCTGGGATCACCCTTGGCCGCGATCGCGTGCCTGGCCAGGTTCTTGGCCAGCTCCCAGTTCACCGGGCCGCCGCTATAGGACAGCAGGTCGGCGAACTGCCTGAGCGCGTCGGCGAACTGGTTCGTGCCGCCCGCGCCGCCCAGGCCGCCGAACGGTCCGCCGGGCGGTCCGAACGGCCCCTGGTCACCCGGCTTCGGGTCGTCGTCGCCGGGTCGGCTTGGCGGGCCGAAGCCGAAGGGAGGACGGTCAGGCATGGTGCGCCCCCTCAGCTGTCAGTTGTTCGGGCAGGATAGAAGGGTCATAGTCGCCACGCTATTCGGGAGCAGCCGATTTTGAGAAACTCGAGACGGCAGGTTCGCCTTGAGCGAAGCGTTCGCCGTGAGCGTAGCACCGCGCCCACGCTGCCCGTCGTGGCGGTCACCGGCGCGGCCCGCGGCATCGGCCACGCGCTTGCGGTCCGGCTGGCGGAGTCGCCGATGGTCGGCCGCGTCGTGGCAATAGACGA
>Ga0187814_10000781_pt1 | contig 11405 bp, 13 predicted proteins | sample NC_S_4_FD_132450 | JGI IMG/M metagenome (GOLD analysis project Ga0187814, IMG submission 132450) | Wetland sediment microbial communities from Neuse River Estuary, North Carolina, USA - ASW-S_4 | ecosystem: Environmental > Aquatic > Freshwater > Wetlands > Sediment | place: USA: North Carolina...
GCCCGCGGCCACGTCCACCACGTCACCGGGTGCGCCGAGGCCGCCGACTTCCTGGGTCAGGATCAGCTTCATACGAGACATCGGTCCGTTCCTCCCCTGCCTCAGCGAGCCGTGCTTGTGTAGGGGAGCAGCGCCATCTCGCGGGCGTTCTTGATCGCCGTCGCGACGTCGCGCTGGTGCCTCGTGCAGTTTCCGGTCACCCGGCGGGCACGGATCTTGCCCCGGTCGGAGATGAACTTGCGGAGCAGCCCCGTGTCCTTGTAGTCCACGTAGCTGATCTTGTCATGGCAGAACGCACAGACCTTCTTCTTAGGCTTGCGCATTACTGGCTTCGCCATCGTGGTGCTCCTTAGCAGAGCCCCGCATCAGCGGGGATGGTGTCGTCCGGTGTCATCCGGACATCGGATATTTGTCTAGAAGGGAGGCTCGTCGGAGTAGCCGCCATTGTCGGAGGCCCATGGGTCCTCCTGGCGGCCGCCGCCGGACGAGCCCTGCTGGCCGCCGTAGCCACCGCCCTGGCCACCCTGGCCACCCTGACCGCCCTGGCCGCCGCCGTACCCGCCGCCGCTGCGGTTGGCGCGGGCGACCTTGGCGGAAGCGTTCCGCAGGGACGGGCCGACGTCGTCGACCTCGACCTCGTACACGGTCCGCTTCTCGCCTTCCTTGGTCTCGTAGTTCCGCTGCCGCAGCCGGCCGGAAACGATGACCCGCATGCCCCGCTGCAGGGACTCGGCCACGTTCTCCGCCGCCTGCCGCCACACGTTGCAGGTCAGGAACAGGCTGTCGCCGTCCCGCCATTCCCCGCTCGCCTGGTCACGCACCCGCGGCGTCGAGGCGACGCGGAAGGTCGCCACCGGCTGCCCGGACGAAGTGAACCGGAGCTCCGGATCGGCGACGAGGTTGCCGACAATCGTGATCGGGGTGTCACCAGCCGCCATCGGGGCCTCCTGTTGTGGTGCTCGGGCTCTAGTGGTGCTCGGGGCGCAGGACCTTCGTCCGCAGCACGCCCTCGTTGAGGTTGAGCTGGCGGTCAAGCTCCTGGACGGTCGCGGGCTCGGCGTTCAGGTCGACAACGGCGTAGATGCCTTCCGGCTTCTTGTCGATCGGGTAGGCGAGCCGGCGCTTGCCCCAGATGTCAAGCTTGCCAATCGTGCCGCCATCGCTGGTCACGACCTTGAGAAACCCCTCGAGCGACGGCTGAACCGTGCGCTCCTCGAGGTTCGGGTCGAGGATGATCATTATTTCGTAGTGGCGCATGCGCGTCCCATGCCTCCTCTGGACTGACGCGGTCACGGTCTTTCCGTGACAGGAGGGTGCGAACAGCGGGAAGATTTTCGTGCCACCGTCCGCAGCGCTCTACTCTACTGCATTCCCCGGTCTGCATTCCCCGGGCCGCAGTGGGTAAAGTCGCATCGGAACCCGGATAACGGAGTAAACCCCTTGGGAGGGCCGCTGTGGCAGGTACGACCGGGCGCAACCACCTTTCTTCGCGCGTGTCGCTGAACTCGGACGGGCGACCGCACCCCCTGCTGAACTTGGTCGCCGTCTTCACGCTGCTCATCGGCCTGGTGTCGTTCGTTGTCGGCCTGGTCATCAGGAACGTCCCGAGCGCCGACACCCACGTCATGGCCATCATTGCCGGGGTAACCGGGCTGGTGTGCATGCTGGTCGGCCTGGTTGCCCAGATGCTGTCGGCGACCCGCGAGCAGCGGGTCATCATCGTCACCGGCCTCATCGCGGGCTTCGTCGGGCTTGCCCTTGGCCTGGCGCACGGCGGGTTCTCCTAGCCGCCATATGCTCTAACGCATGACGCGCATCGGAGGTCATTTCCACAGCGACGACCCGCTCGGGCAGGCGGTGGCGTGCGACGCGGGGCTCGCGCAGTTCTTCCTCGGCGACCCGCAAGGCTGGAAGGGTCCGGTGATCCCCGGCGGGGACCCGGCCGCGGTGCGCGACGCCTACGCGAAGGCCGACGTGGACGCGTACATCCACGCGCCGTACGTGATCAACGTGGCGACGGCCAACAACCGGATCAGGATCCCGTCCCGCAAGCTGCTCGACCAGCAGCTCAAGGCGGCGGCCTCGATCGGGGCGAAGGGGCTGATCGTGCACGGCGGGCACGTCACCGCCGGGACAGACCCCGCCGACGGCCTGGAGAACTGGGCCAAGGCCGTCGAGCGGATCGAGCGGCCGCTGCCGATGATCATCGAGAACACCGCGGGCGGGACCGGCGCGATGGCCAGGTCTCTCGACAACATCGCGCGGCTGTGGGAGACGGTGAGCGCGGCGGCGGGCGACGGCGGCGAGATCGGATTCTGCCTGGACACCTGCCACGCCTATTCGGCGGGCATCGACCTCGCGGACGTGGTCGACCGGATCAAGGCGATCACCGGGCGGATCGACCTGGTGCACTGCAACAACTCGCGCGACGAGTTCGGGTCCGGCGCCGACAGGCACGCGAACCTGGACGCGGGGACCATCGACCCCGCGGCACTGCTCGACGTGGTGCGGGCGGCCGGCGCGCCGACGGTCTGCGAGACGCCGGAAAGCGGGCTCGCCGCCGACATCGGCTGGCTCCGCGAGCGGGTCAGTTAAATGTCCGTGGTTGAGCACCGTATGCGGCATCAACCTACGGACATTTAGCTTCAGCCGGTCAGGCGCCCCGTCCAGCGGTCCGCCCGCTGGGTCGTCATGGTGCCCGGCGGCGCGAACACGGTCCCGTTCAGGATGAAGGATGTCCTGTACCACGGTGAAGGCGAGCAGGCCGACGGCGAGAAACCTTGCGATCAGCGTCGCGAAATACCAGCCGGGGCCGATCCCGGTGGCACCGGGGGCCGGGTAGAGGTAGACGAAGTAGGCCCAGATCCCGAAGAAGTAGCCGGCCTCGGCCAGCTGCCACACGGCGTACGCCCAGATCCGCGGGCTGGCCAGCACCGCGAACGGCACCAGCCAGATGACGTACTGCGGCGACCACACCTTGTTCAGCATCAGGAAGGCCGCGAGCAGCAGGAAGCACACCTGTGGCAGCCGGGGGCGGCGCGGGGCGGCGAGGACGAGCACGGCGATCGCCACCGCCGCGACCGCGAGGGCCGCCGACGACATCGTGTTCAGCTCGCGGGTCGAGGAGTCGCCGAGTCCCGGCAGGCCGAAGTACTCGAACATGAACCAGACGGATCCCCAGTCGGCGCCCCGCGACTGGCTGAAGGCGAAGAAGTGCGCCCAGCCCGCCGGCGCGGCGATCGCGACGGGGAGGTTGACCGCCAGCCAGGCGAACGCCCCGGCGGCGGCGGTCCTGCCGAACTCGCGCATCCGGCCGGCGCGCAGGCAGAGCAGCAGCATGGCGCCGAAAACGATCAGCGGGTAGAACTTCGCGGCCACGCCAAGGCCGAGCAGCACCCCCGCGAGCACGTCGCGGCGCGCCGCCCAGGCGGCCACCCCGCCGGCGGTCAGCGCCATCGCGAGCAGGTCATAGTTGATGAACGCGGTCAGGATCAGCGCGGGCGACAGCGCCACCATGAGCGCGGCGCGCTGGCCGGGTACGATCCGGCGGTCCCCGTTCCCGCGGTCCCCGTTCCGGCCGGCCGCGTACCCGGTGGCGAGCACCCCGGCGACCAGGCAGATCGTGAGCAGCCCGGCCGTCACGTAGTAAAAGGCCCGGCCGCGCGTGTAGGCGTCCGCGATCGACCGCACCAGGACCGCCGCGAGCTGCATCGTCGCCCCGGTCAGCACCGGGTACTCGACCGGGTGCCCGGTGTAGGGCACCTGGCCCGAGCTCAGCCCTTCGACGAAGTACAGCGGATAGATGTCGGTGTAGCAGGCGTCGGCGAACTGGCTGGTGAAGCTGTTCCAAGCGCCGCCGTAACTGCACGGCAGCTTCTCCGCGACACCGAGCAGCGCCGATGTCACCGACGCCGTGACGCCAACACCGGCGAGTGTCCTGTACCGCACGAGTTCCCTGCCCCCCACCCCGGGAATCGCCTGTTAGCCGCCGGGGTTGCCGCCGCCGCCAGGCGTCGCCGTCGACGTGTCCGTTGACGTCGACGTCGGGGTGGTCGGCGGTCCGGTCGGGAAGGTTAGCGTTGGCGTGGGCGTCGGGGACTGGCTGCCGTTCCCATTCCCGTTGCCCTTGCAGCCGAACCCGAATGGCTGCTGCTTGCAGGTGGGCGTCGTCGCCGGCTTCGGCTTCGGCTTCTTCTTCGGCGGCAGCTTGCCGACCTGGTTCCACGCCTGACCGGTGAAGACAGGGCTGAGGAACTGCTGGACGGGCAGGTTGCCGAATTCTGCCGACATGAACGTGTGCCAGATGTTCGCCGGCCAGGTGCCACCGAAGCCGCCGCCGCCGAGCGCGGTCAGCGTCTCCGGCGAGTTGGGGTTCTGCGACTCGGTGAAGATGCCGACGACCAGCGTCCATTGCGGGATCGCGCCGATGAAGAACGCCGACTTGGAGTTCGTGGTCGTCCCGGTCTTGCCGATGATCGGCCGGTAAGGGCCGAGCGACGCGGCGGTACCGGTTCCGTCGACGGTGGTCATCTCCATCGCGTACTGCACTTGCGAGTCGAGGTCAGGGGTGAGCACCTGGTGTGACGTGACCATGCTGAGTTTCAGCGGGCCTTCCGGCGCCTGGTAGGACTGGACGATGTGGGACGAGTGGTATATGCCGCCGTTGTCGATCGTCGACAGCATGGTCGCCTGCTCGTTCACGGTGAGCGATGCGGTACCGAGCGCCATGCCGACCTGGCCGACCAGGTTGCTCAGGTTCGACCCGTTGGGAAATGGCTCGGTGTTGACGCCGAAGTTGCCCGCCATCTGGATGATCTGCCGCGTGCCGGCCCGGTGGGCGAGGTCGGTGTAGGCCGTGTTGGACGACTGGGCCAGCGCGTTCTGCACGGTCGTCGCGCCGCCGGCCTTGGTGCCCGCGATCGTCTCGCCGCCGTCGTTCGACACCTGGAACGACTCGCTTACCGCTTTGGCCGGGTCGGTGGCCGACAGCACGAGCGGCTCGGTGTCCGGCGGGACGTACAGCGTCGGGCTCGCGTTCAGCGTGCTTGTCTGCACGTTCATGCCCTCGTTGACGGCCGTCGCGAGCACGTACGGCTTGAACGAGGAGCCGACCTGCTCGCGCGCGTAGATGGCGGTGTTCAGGTCGCAGTCGTAGATCTTGCACTGCTGGGCCGACATGTTCTGGCCGCGGCCCGGGTAGATCGCGACGATCGCGCCCGTGTTCGGGTTCTGCAGCTCGGCGCCGATCAGCGCGTAGGACGGCAGCGTGTAACCCGAGGCCTTGATCGCCGCGATGTTCTGGTTGACCGCGTTGTACATCTCGACTTCCATCGGCCGGCTGATCGTGGTGATGATCTTCAGCCCGCCGGTCTCCAGCGTCTGCACGGAGACGTTGTCGCCTTGGGGGTAGGTCAGCTCGTTGTAGACCACGTTCATGATGTACGGCGCCCACGGATCGCTCGAGCTCGTGGTCGCGGCCGCCTCCTGGGTGCTCGCCGAGCTCTGTGTGTCGGTGAGCAGCTTGGGGAACGTCATGGTGTCGGCCTGCGGCTGGCTGAGGTCGCCTATCTTCACCATGCCGTCAAGCACGTAGTGCCAGCGCGCCACGAGTTCGCTGCGGTACTGCGGCAGCGGGTAGTTGCTCGGCTGCTGGATGATCGCGGCGATGACCGCCGCCTGGGCGACGGTCAGCTTGGACACCGGCACACCGAAGTACGTATGCGCCGCCGCGGCGATCCCATAGGAGTTGTCGCCCAGGTAGATCGTGTTCAGGTAGTTGGTGAGGATCCACTGCTTGGACTTGGACTTGGACAGCTTCTGCGCGATGAAGATTTCCTTGATCTTGCGGCTGACCGTCTGCTGGGTCCCGATGTTGCTGTAGTACTGCCGGACGAACTGCTGGGTGATCGTCGAGCCGCCGGAGAGGCTGCCGCTGCTCGTGAGGTCGTCGTAGGCGGCGCGGAGTATGCCGGTGGGCGAGATGCCGCCCTCGGTCCAGAAGCTGCGGTCCTCGGCCGAGATGGCCGCGTCCTGCACCGTCATCGGGATCTGGCTGTAGCTCAGCAGCTGCCTGTCGATCGGGCCGATCGTCCCGATCGGCGTCGTCCCGTCGCTGTAGTACACGGTCGAGTTCTGGTCGAGCACGTTGGCGGCGAGCTGCGTCGGAATCGTGGCGCTGCTGTACGCGTAGAAGTAGGCGCCGACGATCAGCAAGATGAACACGCCGAACCCCGCCGCGACGATGCCGAGCGCCTTCTTCCAGGTCCAGTGCCGCCACCAGCTGCCCTTGACCTTGCCGTTGCGCCGCCCGGGGCCGCCAGGACCCCCGGGACCGCGGCCGCGACCGCCGCGACCAGGACCGCCGGGGCCGCCGGGGCCGCCAGGTCCGCCCCGCGGGGCCTGGTAGGCCGTGGCGTCGTAGGCGGTGGCGTCGGCACCGGCACCGTAACCGCCGCCCGCCGGCCCGCCGGCGGCGAAGCCGTTGCCCGCTGGCCCATTCGCGGCCGACGCGCCGGCCGCTACCCCTGCCCCAGTGGAGTTCTTCCAGCCCTTGCCGTCGGCCCAGTACGTGTACCCGCGCGCGCCTGACCCGCGGCGGCCCTTGCCGTTTGCCGACGGCCGGACGGCGCTGGTCGTGCCGGTCTCGTAGTCCGAGTCGATGCTCGGGTCCCGCCAGAACCCGTCGTCCCCCCAGCCTTCCGGCTCGGGGTACTTGCCCGCGTCAGCTCCCCGCCCCCTAGCGGGCCCATCCGGCCCGTTAAAGTCGTTGCTACTCACACGTCCTCGCTGTGGCTCTGGTCGAGCCTGGTGGCCCGTTCCTGGCGATGCAACACGTTACCCGCTGGGGCGGCTCGCCCTGGCTCGTTCAGCGCAAGCCTCCACGTGACGTAAGAAACGCGTACGCCGCGTCAGGCCCCTGCGGCTACTGGCCACTCCGCGCACGGCGCCCGCGACCCGCCGGGGGCTCGCCAGTACCGAGAACGTAGGACGTGGCCAGGTGGTTCCAGCCACAACTTTGGCAGACCTCGACCACATAGACCCTGAATTCGCCGTATTCGGCCGCCATCTCGGTCAGTTCAGGGCCCCGCTTGACCCGCCCCGCGTACTGTCCGAGTTCATCCCCGTACACATAGGTGACGTGCGTGAGGTTGGTCTTACGGCAGATCGGGCAGCGGGTCTCGGTCGGCTCGCCGTGGTACTTGGCCGCGCGCAGCAGGTAGGGGTGAGCGTCGCAGACATCGGCCACCGTCGTATGGCCCGCGTACACGGACGCGAGTGTCGCGCGCCGGGCGAGCCCGTAGTCCACAACGGATCGGCGAGAGGCCATGTCCCACAGGGTACGTCGGCTCACCCGGCAACGCCGAGCCCGCGGTGTCACGGCGTCGCCAAGTGAACGGCGGGTTGCCTGCCGGCGAACGGTTGCATATGCTGATAGTCACAGTCGATATATCGAACCGAGATATCGGTTAGAGATATCGTGAAGATATACCCAAACGGTACGCACCGGGGAGGGATGCCGTGGGCCGCAACCGATCTGGCGTGCTCGAGTTCGCCGTACTAGGGCTGCTGCACCGTAGGCCGATGCACGGCTACGAGCTCAGCAAGCAGCTGAACATGCTGCTCGGCACGTTCCGCGCGCTCTCCTACGGCACCTTGTATCCCTGTCTCAACAAGCTGTACGCGGAAGGCCTGATCGCCAAGGAGGGCGACGAGGCGGCCGCGGAACTCGGCCAGGTCCCCGCCCGGCAAAGCGCCCGGCAGGCCGCCCGGCAGGGGACGGGCCGTGCGGGGCGCTCGAAGATCGTCTACCGGCTGACGGCCGAGGGCAAGGAGCGGTTCCAGGACCTGCTCGCCGAATCCGGCCCCGCCGCCTGGGAGGACGACGAGTTCGGCGTCCACTTCGCGTTCTTCGGCCAGACCAGGGCGGACATCCGGCTGCGGATCCTGGAGGGCAGGCGCAGCCGGCTGGAGGACCGGATGGAAGGCGTGCGGGCGGCGCTCGCGCGGACCCGGGAGCGGGTGGACAGCTACACCCTCGAGCTTCAGCGGCACGGCCTTGAGTCGGTGGAGCGCGAGGTGCGGTGGCTCAACGAGCTGATCGACTCGGAACGCCGGTCAGAAGCAAGCAGCGCTCCGGGCGGACCCTACCCGCCCGCGGGCCATACCGATATAGATCGCGGAAGCGAAAGGGAGTCATCCTGATGGGTGCTGTATCTGCCAAAACCGTGCGCGTGGCCATCGTGGGGGTGGGCAACTGCGCGAGTTCGCTCGTCCAGGGCCTTGAGTACTACAAGGACGCCGACGACGCGGCCCGCGTGCCGGGCCTCATGCATGTGCGGTTCGGCGGCTACCACGTGTCCGACGTGGAGGTGGTCGCCGCCTTCGACGTGGACGCCAAGAAGGTTGCGTCGACCTGGCCGAGGCGATCTTCGCCAGCGAGAACAACACGATCAAGTTCGCCGACGTGCCGCCGACCGGCGTGATCGTCCAGCGCGGCCACACCTTCGACGGTCTCGGGGAGTACTACCGCGAGATCATCACCGAGTCCGACGAGAAGCCGGTCGACATGGTCGGCGCGCTGCGCGAGGCCCGGGCCGACGTGCTCGTGTCCTACCTGCCGGTCGGCTCCGAGGAGGCCGACAGGTTCTACGCGCAGTGCGCGATCGACGCCAGGGTCGCGTTCGTGAACGCGCTGCCGGTGTTCATCGCCTCCGACCCGGTCTGGGCGGCGAAGTTCGCCGAGGCCGGCGTCCCGATCGTCGGCGACGACATCAAGTCGCAGGTCGGCGCCACCATCACGCACCGCGTGCTGGCCAAGCTGTTCGAGGACCGCGGCGTGGAACTGCTGCGCACCTACCAGCTGAACTTCGGCGGCAACATGGACTTCATGAACATGCTGGAGCGCAAGCGCCTGATGTCCAAGAAGATCTCCAAGACCCAGTCGGTGACCTCGCAGATCCCGCACGAGATGGAGAGGGCGGCGGTGCACATCGGCCCGTCCGACCACGTGCCGTGGCTCGATGACCGCAAGTTCGCCTACGTCCGGCTTGAGGGCAAGTCCTTCGGCGACGTGCCGCTGAACCTGGAGTACAAGCTCGAGGTGTGGGACTCGCCGAACTCCGCGGGCGTCATCATCGACGCGATCCGCGCGGCGAAGATCGCCATGGACCGCGGCATCGGTGGCCCGGTGATCTCCGCGAGCTCCTACTTCATGAAGTCGCCGCCCGAGCAGTTCGGCGACGACGTGTGCCGCGACCTGGTGGAGAAGTTCATCCGCGGCGAAGTCGACCGCTAAGGCCGGATCCCGGCGCCAATGGCCCGTACAGCCGCCGCTGGCCGGCTCTGTGCGGGCCATTAAGCTGAACAGGTGTCCGTAGGGGCGGAACCTGGGAGCCAGGTGCCAGGCGGGGCCGGTAGCGGCGAAGGCGCTCCGGCTGGCACACAGCGGAGCCGGTCGTCGCTCATCGGCGACCTCAGGGTGGTGCTGGCGGAGCATGGCTTCCGCCGGCTGTTCGCCACCCGGCTCGTCTCGCAGACCGGAGACGGCGTCATCACGGCCGGGGTCGGCACGTACGTGTTCTTCAACGCGAGCACGTTCCCGAGCCCCACGGCGGGTGCCGCCGCGTTCGCGGTGCTCTACCTGCCGTACTCGCTGATCGGGCCGTTCGCCGGGGTCTTCATCGACCGCTGGTCGCGGCGCCAGATCCTGGTCTGGTCGGCACTGATCCGCGCGGTGTTCGTGGTGGCGACGGCCGCGCTGATGGTGGCGGGCAACCGCGGCGTGCCGCTGTACGTCGCGGTGCTCGCGGTGCTCGGCGTCAACAGGTTCTTCCTCTCCTCGCTGAGCGCCGCCCTCCCGCACGTGGTTGCCGAAGACAAGCTGGTCATGGCCAACTCGGTCTCCCCGACCGTCGGCGGCATCATGAGCGCGATCGGCGGCATCCTCGCGTTCGGGCTGAACACGGCCACCGGCGACACCGAGCGGGGCGCCGCCGTGACCGTGCTCGTCGGCGGCGGCTGCTACGCCGCCGCGGGCCTGGTCGCCGCGACCATGCGCAAGGACCTGCTGGGCCCGGACCGGACGCTCTGGCAGCCCGGGCGGCTCGCGGACGAACTCGCCCGGGTGGCGGCCGGGCTGCTCGCCGGCGTCCGCTACGTGCTGGGGCAGCGCGGGCCGCGCGCCGCGCTCGGCGTCACCGGAGGGTTCAGCTTCCTGTTCGGGCCGCTGTTCCTGATGGCGATCATCTTGTACCGGAACTACTTCTACCCGTCGCACGCCACGACCGCGTCGTCCCATGTCGCGGTGCTCGCGGCCGCCTCGGCGGTCGGCTACGCGTGCGCGGCGCTGGTCACGCCGCCCGCGACGAGGCGGATGTCCAAGGAGGCCTGGATCGCGCTGATGCTGGTCAGCGCCGCCGTGGTGGCCGGCGTGCTCGGCGAGACGTTCAACCAGGTCGCGTACCTGGCGATCGGGTTCCTGCTGTACCTCGCCAGGCAGGGCGTGGCGATCTGCGCGACCACCATCCTCCAGGAGGAGGTCGAGGACAGCTACCGGGGCCGGGTGTTCTCGTTCTACGACATGATGTCCAACGCCACCTACGTGGCGGGCGCCGCGCTGTTCGCCGCGTTCATGCCCGCCAACGGAAGGTCCCCGGCGATCGTCGCCATCGTCGCCATCGGCTTCGCGCTCGTCGCGGTGGCCTACTGGCTGTCGGCTGGGCGCAGCCCGTTGGCCTCCGCCCAGCGCAGCAGCTCCTGAGTGGCCCGCTCCCGGCCGAGCTCACCCTGTTCGAGGCGCACCTCGAGCAGGTAGTTCCACGCCTTGCCCACCAGTGGTCCTGGCTTCAGCCCGAGCACCCGCATGATCTCGGTGCCGTCGAGTTCGGGCCGGATCCTGTCCAGCTCCTCCTGCTCGCGGAGCACCTCGATGCGCGCCTCGAGCGCGTCGTACGACGCGGCCAGCCGCGCGGCCTTGCGCGCGTTCCGCGTGGTGCAGTCCGCCCGGGTCAGCGCGTGCAGCCGGGTCAGCAGCGGCCCCGCGTCCCGGACGTAGCGGCGCACCGCCGAGTCGGTCCACTCGCCCTCGCCGTAGCCGTGGAACCGCAGGTGCAGCTCCACCAGCCGGGACACGTCGGCGATCACCTCCTTGCCGAACCGCAGCTCGGTCAGCCGCTTGCGGGCCATCTTGGCCCCGACCACCTCGTGATGGTGGAACGCGACCTTCCTCCCGGGCAGCAGCGTCCGCGTCTTCGGCTTGCCGATGTCGTGCAGGATCGCGGCCAGCCGAAGCACGAGGTCGCCTGACAGCCTGTAGCGCGGCTCCAAGGCGATCGCCTGGCGCAGCACGGTCAGCGAATGCTCGTAGACGTCCTTGTGGTGGTGATGCTCGTCGACCTCCATGCGCA
>Ga0187814_10000782_pt1 | contig 11401 bp, 12 predicted proteins | sample NC_S_4_FD_132450 | JGI IMG/M metagenome (GOLD analysis project Ga0187814, IMG submission 132450) | Wetland sediment microbial communities from Neuse River Estuary, North Carolina, USA - ASW-S_4 | ecosystem: Environmental > Aquatic > Freshwater > Wetlands > Sediment | place: USA: North Carolina...
CAAATCGGTACCCCCGCGCCCGTTATTAGAGAGAGGCCCTACGCGGACCTCGCGCCCGAAGGGGCGGCCGACCTCCCAAACCGTGCGTCGCCTCGCCCCGACGCGGCAGGCACCGGCCCCCCCGCTGGAATCACTCTGACGGGGGGGCCACACTCGGTTTGCCGCGCGTGTTGGGGCGAATCTCCTAGCGCAGCCCCTCTCGCGCTGCCGTGACCGAGGAGCGTCCAACGCAGTAGCGCCCGAGCTCAGCAACATTCCTGCGCGCTCGCCAACCGGAGACCAGCCTCCAGCGCCTATGCATCGCGCTTGGGTAGCTAGCGCGCTGCGCTGGGAGTCAGGGCGAGTGACGGTTCCTTGTCGGCCCGCTGTTAGCGCTCGCCCCTATCATCCCAACGGGGCACGCACTGAGTCTTGCCGCCGTGAGACGCACTGTGTATGGGTCGTTGGACCCATCCCGGGTTCAACGACCTGAACGCCGATTATTCGGGTAACGATCAGCAGCTCGCTTCACTACTGCTGATCCATGATTTCGACAGCGCGATGGAACGCTCACGGCCGTTTGAACGAGAAATGAGTCGTGTGGCCGATTGAACTGCCGAGTTCGGCGTGAGATTCTGGGTAGAGCCCGTTTACGGAACTGTCGGACTGCAACGCCGCTCATTTCTCAAACGAACGCTCTTGGTGAAAAGGACGTGGGCGCATGGTAGCCGAGGTGAATCTCAGCGCGATTGAACTGGCGTTGGTAGCGGAGCTGAACCTTGAGATGGCCCGCGCCTTTGACGAGGTGGCGGAGGATGCTATCCAGCGCCTTGAAACGCGGCGAGCTGCGCGGGAGCTTGCATCCCGGCGGCGAGAACGGGCACGGCTTTGTCACCTGGAGGCCCGGCGGCTAGGTGCAGAACCTACCTTCCCTGATGAGCAATTGACGGCCGAGGCCAGCCTCTCTTACACGGGACCGGAGCGGCGAAAGCAAGAGCGTCGCAGACGCGAGCGTCGAGCAGGCAGATCCTTGCCCTCCCAGGCCCGGCGTAGGACGGAGGTCGGTCATGACCGACGGACGAACCCTGACCGGCGGCGAGGGGAGAGAAGGCGCCACCCGCCCGGGCAGTCAGAGTTTTCGCCGGCTTCTCCTTCGGGTTGACAAGAAAGGCCGAGGCGCTCATGGATGCGGGCGCCGGGATCGCTCGAGGCTACGCTCGGCGTGGTCGACCGCCAGCGGTAACTACGGATGCCGGCCGCGTCGTGATTACGGATGCGGGGCGCGTCGCCAGCCCTCATCATCAGTGATGACGAAGGGTCGTCAGTCGGATTTCTCTCCGAATAGGAGAAGGATTAACGAGGCGGCCTTTCGCCGTGCTTGGACGCTCGGCATTTCGGCCGGTGAACGGTGCGAATCGACAAGCGACGGCGAAGGCCCGTTCGCACTCCGTTCGTGTGTGAGCTGCTCGACGAGGCAGCGGAGCAACGGGTCCGGCGCTCTAACTGGCCCGCGGACCGGCCCGCAGAGGCCGAATCGCCCGTGTTCACGGGCTTTCCGTACGGTCTGAAAACTGGAGTCCGGTGACCCCGGACCGCGGGTTCGAATCCCGCCCCCTCCGATCCAGCCGCTTCATTGAACCCGGCCGCACCGGCTTTCAGCAAAACCGGCCCGCTTCGTCTACGTGGCTTCCTCAAACCCCATCTCCCCACTCCAAGGCACCCCAAGCTTCACCCGAATCCGGACGGTGGCCAGCGGCGACTCCTGCTGCTTCGCGCCATAGACGACGTCGCCCGGCCCGATAGCATGGGCGCCCATGACTGATCTGGCACTCACAGAACCCATCGTCGAGCGGGAGGAGGAGGCTCCGGCCCACCCGCCGATCGAGATCCCGGACTTCGAGATCGTCCCTCGGGTCGGCCTCGTGCTCGCAGCAGTCGTGATGGCGCTGGTGATCGCGGCCATCGCTGTCAACAAGCTGTGGCCGCTCGAGTTCTTCCACGTCGCCGGGGGCGCGGCCTGGACGATCCTCGACCTCTTCCTCGGGCTTGTCCTCGGCCCGATCATGGGCGCGATGCCTCCGCCGTCCCGGGTCCAGTTCACGACCCGGCTGATGCCAAAGATGGTCGTGATCATGCCCGTTGTTGTGACGATGACCCTCGCCGCCGGCTGGCAGCTGTCGACGAAGCTGGGCACAAATTTGACCTCGTATCCCAACCATGGGTGGGTCGTGGCGAGCTTCATCGTTGTCGGCGTGATGTCGGTGATCGCACTGGGCCTGTTGGAGCCGGCCAACATCGCCGTGCTGATCGAGTTGAAGAAGCCCCGCCCCCGCCCCGAGGTGATCGAGCGCCTGATGAAGCGCTTCATCTTCTCCGCCGGGATCCTCGGGGTGATGCAGGTCGCGACGCTTGTGATCATGACCAAGCTGGCCTCCTCATGAGCGAGCAGAGCTACCCGCCCGTAACCCAGCTCGCGATGGCGTCGTTGGCGCTGATCGTCGCCGGGGGCATCTACCTCTCCTCACACCTGCCCCAGCACGTGCCGCTCGCGCCTGCGGTGGTGCTGCTCGCGCTCTCGGCGCTGCTTCTCGCGGCCAACCTCATCGCGCTCGCGCGCGTCAGGGGCTTCGCCTGGGACCGGTTCTTCCAGGTGGCGAAGTGGTCGTTTCTGGCATATGTGGCGATCGGAGGGATGATCGAATACGTGTTCTTGCGCAACCATCTGAGTGGTGGTCCGCTCGTCGTGCTGACGCTCTCACTGGTCGTGTTCTCCGTCCACGTCCCGACGCTCGTCGGATTTACGGTCGCCCGCTACTACCAGCCGGAGGAGCTGCCCGCCGCCCACGCGGAGGCGTGAGGTGTGGCCGCCGGCGGCGCTTGACTTCCTGCGCGAGCTGGAGGACAACAACGACCGGGCATGGTTCAAGGCCAACCGCGCCCGCTATGACCGGTCGCTCGTGGAGCCGGCGCGCGAGCTGGCCGACCGCCTGAGCCACCTCGGCCGGCCGCACTTCTTCCGCCCCTACAACAACGTCCGCTTCCGCCCCGGTCCCCCGATCAAGGAGCAGCTCGGTGTCGCGATCGGATACGGAGGCTCCGGCGGCTTCTACTTCGAGCTCTCGCTGGACGGACTCCTCGTGGCAGCAGGGATGCACCGTCCTGCGCCGGACCAGCTCGAGCGCTTTCGCGCCGCGGTCGATGACGACCGCAAGGCCGCGGTGTTCGAGCGAGCGGTGGCAACCGCCGAGGCGGCGGGGCTCGCGCTGGCCGAGCCGGAGCTGAAGCGAGCTCCCCGCGGCTACCAGCCCCACCATCCGCGCCTCCCACGCCTGCAACTGAAGCGCCTTACGGTGGCGCGCCGTCACCCGCTCGAGCTGTGGCTCCACGAGCCCAGCTGCGATCAGCGAATCCAGGCCGAGCTCGAAGCCGCCGCCCCGTTCGTCACCTGGATCGGCGAGACGGTTGGCCCCTCGACCCGCCCGCCGGCCCGCTGACGCAAGGCTAGAATCGGCACGTCGCGGCGCCACCCGCGAAACCAAGCGCCCGTAGCTCAGCTGGATAGAGCGTCGGTCTACGGAACCGAAGGTCGGGAGTTCGAATCTCTCCGGGCGCGCTGAAAATCCGCGGGTTTCGCCAATCGGCGTGGCCCAATAGTGGCCCGAACGTCGGTCGCACTCCGGAGAAAAATGTCATCCGAGCCCGATCCAAGCCTGCTGTTAGGACTCGCTGCATCTGGTGTAGAGCAAGGAGAGCTGGTTGCCGCTGAAGATGAGCGACTGCGCGCTCAAGTCGAGCAGCTGCTCGCGTGGTTGGAGTCGGAACCGCACATCACTGAACAGAAGCGAGAGCAACTCATCCGGGGATCCGCCTCCATATGGTCTGAGGGTGAGAACAATCGCCGAGGTCCTTTCGCCATTGACCGACATCGATCAGACAGAGCGGCGTCTAGCCCTTCTGAGAGGACAAGCCGCAGCGCTCGACGCTGCCGCTTCATCGGCGCGAGCGAACGCCGCGATCATCGTCGCCCTCGAGGCAATCGACCGTCGTTAGTGGAGGAAGCTGTGGAAATGAACGACAAGGAGATCCCAGACTTTGGGCCACTCGCCGCGGAGATCTTCGAGGAACTGCTCACCGAGCTGCAATCGAGGCTGACTCAGGGATTGCAGACGTATCCGGAGGCCGACCGCATCGCAATCATCACCGCGATCTCGAAGGCCGGCTGGCAGGGCATCCTCACGGGAATTGCGATTCACGCCCACGAGGTCAACCAGAAGCAAGAGGACGTCGAGTTCGACACTTGGATCTACCCCGACGATGTGCCGGACTTGTGGGCCCAGCGCTACGGCGAGGGAGGCGGTACCGGCGTGGCCCAATAGTGGCCCAAACGTCGTTGAGAGCGCTTCCCGCCAGCATTGGCGATCTGCTTTCCGAACCGTCCGAATCCCATGTGTTTGCGGGGGATTCGTCGCTTTGCGTCGTCACCCGTCGCGACCGTCGGCGCGGTCTATGGAACCGAAGGTCGGGAGGCTCCTCGAGGATCTCCGTGGCCTCGAGGACCTTCCTCCGTCATCAAGATTCCAGCACCGAGCGGAACGTACCGAGCCTGTCGAATACTCCCGCGTCTCGCGCGAGCTGTGCGACGCGCTCACGCTGGGTCGGGGTCAGGCCAGACACCAGACCCACGAGCCGCTCGCCAAGCCTCCTGCGGCTCTCGTCCCCCATTGCCCGTGCCACTTGGAGCAGGGTGGTCCAGAGGTCACGATCTTTGGCCGCGCGCACCAATGAATCCAGCACCACCTCCTGGGCAGCGGCCGCGTCGGCGAGCTCGCCGCACAGGCGCTCGCCCAGGCGGCTGAGCAGGTCGAGCGCCTCCGGCCACAGGTCGGCGTCAGCGGCCGCGCGAACGAGGCCGGCCCGTCGCTGTGCAGGCAGGAGCCCAAACACGTGATCGAGTCGTTCCTCGTCCTCAAGCACGAATGCGACGCGCAGGAGGGCTTCATCGTCGACCACGGCGAACACGGCGACGATCGCTTCATCCGTGAGATGCCCAGCGAAGCGACCCATCGCGACGTACTCCTCTCGCTGGCGCAGTTCGTGGGCGACCTCGGCGACACTCTGCGCAGGCAGACGGGTGATGACCTCGCGCGCACGGCGAGGATCGAGCTCGACGGCGAGGTCCGCCCGAAACGCTACCGGCAGCTTGCCCGCGACTTTCCCCGCACGGTCAGGCTCGAGGTACCCGGTCACGCGTCCCGCCAGCAACGGGCCAAAGGCCCGCTCGGCGATCGTGGCAAGGACCGTCGGCGGAAGCAGGCGACTGGCCGTCGCGAGTCGCTGCAGCCTGCGGCTCTCGGCCTCGAACAGGACGTCGGTCGCCTGCTCGCGCAGATGTCGGATGGCGACCGGCCCGACCCGATGTAGGAACGCGAGGTCATCCGGTGCCCGTCCAAGCAGCCGCGCAAGCTTGATTACCTCCGCACGGACTCGGAGGGCGTCGCTCATCCAAGAATCCGCCGAACCGCCGCGCGGAGCGGCCTCGGAACGTGTGTAAGCGCACTTTCTGTGGCGTCGTCGAGCGCCGCCGATTGCTGCTCTTTGGCCTGGCGCACCGCGGCAGCCAGCGCTCGCAGCTGACCATCGCTGAGCACCGCCAGCTCGTCCGGCGGGGTGGCCCCCAACTCGTCCTGCAGTGTTTGCAGCGCGTCGTGTTGCATCCCCAGCCGCGTTTGTGTAGTCGGGGCGGCGAGGATACACCGGACCGCCTCCCGTCAGGTCTGGGCGCTCGTGCGCGCCCCGCGCTTCGCGTAGGACGTTCCTGAGGGAATTTCGGGGCCAGACGTGCCTTGACGGTCTAAAACACGACGCGCAAGCCCACCTCGCTCAGCCCTGCCCCTGGCTTAGGTAAGTTGCCCGCTCGCTCGGGGAGGGCAAAGTCACCTGAGGTCACCAGGTAACCGCGAGTCGGTGGTGAAGTCAACGGTGACGCCATACCGCCCCCGACGAAACCAGGGGGCTGCCCACGAATCTCGCGCTACGCCTCGGAGGCCACGTCGGCCCGGTGTTCCCGACCCACGATCCCGTAATCGACGAGCCCACGTTCATGGGCTCGCACGTCAGCGGGACCGCTCGCATCGAGCCAGTCACGCCACCCGGCACGGTCTACGTCACCGAGCCCTTCGCGGCGGCGCTCGTCCTCGACAGCAGCCGCGAGTTCGCGTGCGACTACGTCGGCCGCATGTCGGCGGCAAAGGACTACGGCCTGCTCAGGATGTACCGACTCAGGCGCAGTCGGAGTAGCGACCCCACGGTCTGAAGGCACGGCTCTGCCACTCAGCCGAACCACACGCTTCAACGTGCAGTCCAGGGAACCGGACGCTAATCGAACATCGTCGTGATCGCGAAGCGGAGGCTTGGCGCGCGACACCGCGGACACAAGCTTCCGCTTGCCGGTAGGACCAGCTGCGCACCCCGTGGGGGCCGCCAGCTCATGACCCCATCGTCGCCTGGAGAGATAAAGAGTGTGGAGGCGGGCTGCAATCGCCGAACCGGGAGCGTGAGCTGCGGGAAGCGCGTCACGGCTGTCTGAGTATCACTCTCGGTGGTTTCGCCAGGCCGGCGAACGCTCGGGCTCGTGTCCCCAACGCTCTCGGCGCCATTCTTCCTCGATCTGCCGCTTAGCGCGCTCCTCGTCGTCCTCGAAGTCCTTCATCTCACGCTCGAGCTCGCGCTCCTCGCTGGCCATCCCCTGTTCTTCTTTACGGATCGCGAATTCGTCATGATTCTCTTCGTCACGCAAGCGGGCAAGGTCGTCGTGCTCGTCCACTCCATGATGTTCGCCCAACGCGAGGTGACTTTGGATCCGGGAATACCCACAGCGCTCGGCCGTAGGACATACGGACCTGCGGCTCAGCTCGCCGCCTCTTGAAGAACCTCGTGTAGCTTCTCGGCGAACTCCTGAGGGTCCGACCCCATGCCGCCGTGAGCGCCAGGCAGGTACGTCCCGGAGATCCCCAGACGCTCCGCGAGTGCTATGGCTGCCCGGCGGGCCGCTGCCCGCAGAAAATTCATCGCGCCGGAAGACCGCCTCGCTCAGGAGGGTCGCGTCGGCAAGGCCTCGTCGATTCGCCTGGCCTGATCCCCTGCTTCGTCACACGAGATGACCAGACGGTCGAAGTCGGCGCCGTCGGCTTGGACAACAACGGCTGGCTTGCGCCGATAAACGGCGACGAAGTCCCGAAACCCCGACCCGCGGCAGGTGCACAGCGAGATCACCCCGGGAATTCCAAGGCCCGGTGCACGGACGCCACGGACCTCGGACCGGGGATCGTCACTGACCCGCACGGCAGTCACCGAGGAGAGCGGGATGCGCACGTCACCGCGCATCGCTCCGAGCTTCTCCAAGGGACTGAGCCGGACGACGAGGTCGGATCCGTCAAGGACGAACTTCGGAATGCTCGGTGTCCCTTCCGTCCCGGGGATCAGAGGAGCGCCTGAGCGATCGGGAAGGCATCGACGATCACGTACGCGCGGAGGTGGAGCGGGAGCGGCGTGCCGTGCGGGATCTTTAGGCGAACCGCATCGATGCCGCCCGCACCGTCCACGTTGAGAGCGGTGTTCGTGCGGTAGTCGATCGCGACCGGCGTGCCGCTGCTCGCGTCGGTGAGGAGGATCGCGGCTACGTGGTGAGCCGCCGCCGGCAGCTGCGGTCCGATGAGGCGAACCTCGGCGCTGCCGTCGTCGGTGGCGGTCGGTCGCACGAGCGTCACACGTCCGGCACGGACGCCCGCGGGGCGGGTGCTGGCTGGTCCGCGATACGCGGTCGAGATGAAGGTTCCGCTGGTCGCGAGGACGCCGCTCGGGTTGCAGATCCCCGTGAACAGCAACTCCGGCCCGTAGTTCGGGACGGTGGAGCAGACCGCCTCGGCGTACAGGTTGGCGCCGGGCGCGAAGCGAAGATCCGCATTCAACTGGCCGCGCAGCTCGAACCGGCGCAGCGGGACCTCGCCGAAGCTGAACTCGAGCGAGACGTTCGGGCTTGCGAGGATCACGGAATCGCCTTCATAGCGCCCGGCGAGCGGGAAGGCGAACGTGCTGGTCGGGTCGACGAGCTCCTGCCCGTGGGTGCCCTTGACGGCGCCGATTACCCACAACAGCACCGTGTGCTTGGTCCTGGCAATCGTCGAGGCGATCCAGTCGTAACTGTCGAAGCCGATCTGGTTGACCGAGGCCAGGAACGCCGGCATCGGCACCGACAGGCGACTGATCGTTATCGCGCTGACCGCGTTCCGCCCGATCTGGAGCGGGAGGCTGGCGGGCGGCGTGGTGGTCCCGAGCGTGATCGTCTGGGCGAACGATCCAGCTCTTGGGCCGTGCGAATTGAAGTTGCCCATGTTCGCGCCGTTGTTCGTGTACGCGCCAGCGATCCGCAGCCGGTACTTGGTGCCCGGTCGCAGGAAGCCATCGGGGAGGACGTAGAGGTAGTGGCCGTCACCCGATTCCTGGGCGGTGAACGGAAACGCCGGCCGCGGGCGCACCAGGCGGTCGGGGTCCAGCATGGCCGCGTTGACCGTCTGTCCATGGTGGCGGACGATCAAGCGCAGGTTGATGACGGTCGCCGTGGCGACGCCGCCGACGCTGGCGGTCGGGATCACATTGCCACCGACGTTGACTGGGAACACCCGGCGCTCGTCGGGATGCAGGTATGCCGCCGGTCTGCTCGAGCAGCGGGGATCGCGGCGGTGCAGGCAGTAGTCGTAGGGCACGTAGTACACGTAGCCGTCCTCGCCGGCGATGTAGATCCCGGTCCGGCCGAGCGCCGGTGATGCGTTGAGGTTGTTGCGCACGCGGAGGTACGGGTTCTCTGGCGTCGTGTCATACGACCAGCGCAGTCGACCGGTGTCGGCGTCGATCGCGTAGAGCTTCCCATTCGAGGAGCCGACGTAGGCGATGTCGCGGTGCCCGGGAGCCGGCGCCGGGCCGAGCGCGGGAGACGAGCGGACCGGTTCCCCGGTGTCGTAGCGCCACAGCAGCCGACCGCTCGGCGTAAGAGCGTAGATCGATCCGTCGGCCGAGGCGATGTAGACCGCGTCGGTGCGACCCGCGCGGTCCTGGCCGAGCGCCGGCGAGGCGTAGATGTGGTCGCTGGTCTTGAAGCTCCAGCGAACCGCGCCGGTGCTCGGGTCGAGCGCGTAGAGCCTCGAGTCGAATGAGCCTACGTACACGGTCCCATCGGAGCCGATCGCCGGCGAGGAGATCACGTAGCCCGGGACGAACGTGTGCCACAACGGCATGCCGGTCGCGCTGAGGTGGTAGACGTTCAGATCGAGCGAGCCCCAGAAGCTCGAGCCGTCGGCAGCGAACGCCGGGGTCGTCCAGAGCGAGTTGCCCGCGGTGAACGCCCACCGCTGGGCGCCGTCGGGGCGGATCGCATACGCGGTTCCACCCGTGTTGCCCGCGTACAGGATGCCGCCCGGTCCAACGGCTACGTTCCCCTCCCACCAGTCGACCCGCTGGGCGGCGACCGGTGGCACGGAAGCCTTGAACGTCCAGACAACTCTCGGTCGCCCGGTCTGGGGCGTGGTCAGGTGATAGAGCTTGTCGTCGGCCGAGCCGAACGTCAGCGGTGCCGATCCGAGCTTCGGGTCGTAGGCGGAGAGCGCAGCGGCTGCGTCGATCAGCCCGCCGGTCTTCAGGCGCCAGCGCAGCCGCCCGTTCGGGTAGATCGCGTAGAAGTAGGTGTCGGCCGAACCTACGTAGATCGTTCCATCGCCGCCGATCACGGGCGTCGAGAAGATCCCGCGTCCGGTCCTGAACGCCCACGGCAGATCGCCGTGGTAGCGAGCGACGATCGGGCTGAGCCCGGTGTTGCGCGAGTCGTGGCGCATCTCAGGCCACGGCGACGACGCATCGAGCGGCACGCTCGGGACAGCAAGCGTTGCGCTTCGCCCGGGTGCTCCGTCCCACGCGCCAAGGCAAAGCAACACCAACGCGAGCAGGACCCCAATCGCAGCCAGCGAGCGCCGGCGCGCCGGATGCGTCATGACGAGCCGGGCGTACTCCAGCGGGTGAACGTGGGCCACACGTCAAGGATCCGGCCGTCACGCACCGCGTGCAGCGCACCGAAGTAGTCGATCCCATCCCCGCCCTGGTTGGGCCAGCAGAGCACATAGTCGGAGGTGTTGAGCTCGCCGGGTGGCGCCCAGACCATGCAACGGCCACCCTCCCGGTCATCGTCTTGGACGCCGGCCGGGTAGACGAACGCGGGCTGGATGCCGGCTTGGTCGGGCCAGGTCGATCCAATCAGGAAGTACTGCTCGCCGAGGATCGGAGGCAGCGGTTCATCGGTGAACAAAGTTGATGGATAGGGGCCAACGTCCTTGAGTACCGGCGCGGCCTGTGCCAGTGCCGACGCCAGCCCCTGGGGGTCGAACCCGGCCGCGAGGTAGCCGGCGTACACGAACGCCGATCCCGGGCTGATCTCGTTGATCTCGGGCTTTCCCGCCCAGTTCTTGTAGTTCGAGCTCCCGGGGCCGTTGCGGATCAGTGTCGCCGGGTCATACAGGTCACCGCCCTCGGCGTGCAGCTGCTCGAGGTAGTTGGAGAAGTTCTCGCTTGACTGCTTGGCGACCGCTCGCCGCCAGCCCTCGTCCGGGGTGACCGTCGCAAGAGCGTCGTAGCACAGCACCGCCCGCAGCCGCAGGTGGCGGCGCGCCCGCCGCAGCACCTTGATCGCGGCGCTGATGTCCTTCGGATGGTGAAAGCCGCCGCGTCCCTCGCCAGAGTCGAATTCCAGGCAGATGTCGAGCGGCAGCGGCCGCCGGCTCGTTGGGGCCAGCTGAGCCATGTACTCCAGCAGCTCGAGTTCGCTGGCCATCAGCGTCAGCCGATGGCGGCGCTGGCCGGGCGGCGGGGCCGAGCCGAGATACGCCCGCAGCTCGCCGCGCGTCGGCGGGTAGCCCATCAGCAGGTCGGCGCCCGCAGGCGCCGCGGTCATGATCTGATCCACCGTCCGCAAGTGGAACACCAGGCCACGCGGCTCAGGGAGAAGGCCCATGATGTAGGCGCACAGCTGTGGGCACTGGAAGACCTTCAGCGCCGGCCTGACCGCCCAGCGCTGCGCGCGCGCGAAGTCGACGACCACCTTGGCGTTCTGATCGACGGCGGCGAGGTCGACGAACATCAACGGCTCCCCCCGGCCTTGCTCACGGGCGAGTCGCGCCAACGTCGCGTTGCTCGTCGGCCTGCCACCCGCCCCAAGCGGCCGCGGCAGAGCACGGCTGGCGCCTGCCATCGACTGCCCCATCGTCGACGCCGCCGCTCCAGGTGCGGCGACCGTCGCTGCTGCGACCGTTCCGGCCACAGTCACGAAGCCCCGTCGGGTCAGCCCACTCGGTCGCTGATCGTCAGACACGCTCATTTTTCC
>Ga0187814_10000783_pt1 | contig 11400 bp, 11 predicted proteins | sample NC_S_4_FD_132450 | JGI IMG/M metagenome (GOLD analysis project Ga0187814, IMG submission 132450) | Wetland sediment microbial communities from Neuse River Estuary, North Carolina, USA - ASW-S_4 | ecosystem: Environmental > Aquatic > Freshwater > Wetlands > Sediment | place: USA: North Carolina...
GGCGAGCTCGCCGCCGTCCTCCGGGTCGACAATCCGGCCGTGGACGTCCGCGCGGCGCGCATCGACGGCGGCGGGCGCAGCGACCCGTCAGACCTCCGGGCGGTGCTGACCGATGCCGCCGCACGGCGGCCCGCCGGTGCTGCCTGCGCGGTGGTCATCCCGCTGCTCGCGACGCCCAACCCGCCGGTGGCCCGCCGGCTCCGCGAGGTCGTCGCCGCGAGCCAGGTGAACGCGGTCATCAGCGGCTTCATCAACTCCAACGCGATGATCGCCGAAGTGCTCCACATCCGGCTGGCGGAAGCCGGCCTGGCCCGCGCGGACCGGGTGCGGCTGTTCAGCATCGTCACCGCCGCCGACGGCATCCTCATCGCCACGGTCGGCGGCCCTGACGCCGCCGCGGCGGCCAACGTCACCTCGGTCCTGCTCGCCGCGCGGCTCGCGCTCCCGGTCATCACCGCATCCCTGGACGGCTCGCCGTCGATCCAGGAAGGGGCCATGCGGCTGAAGGAGATGGGGGTGAACCGGCTTGCCATCGCTCCGTGCATCATCGGTCCCGAGGCCAGCCGGAGCGACCTGGACGCGATGGCCACCGGGACCGAATGCGCCGCGCCGCTCGGGGCGCACGGCAACATCGCCAAGCTCGCCGCCATGGCCTACGGCCAGGCCATCAGCCAGCTAGAGATACCCGGCGAGTCGCTCTTAGGAGCTGCCCGGCACTCGCGGGCCCATTCGGGGCGAACCAGGGACAAACCCACGCAACCGCCCTCACCCGAACAACGTCGTAACAGGTAGGAACCCTCTAAGTGACGATTGTGGGTGAGTGGCATGCGGATACTGTCCAGGGCGCTCCGCATAGGCGCGGCGGTAACAGTCGCGGTTGGCGTTTCTGTTGGCGTGGCGGTGTCCGCGCAGGCGGGCGACAGCCCGGCGGGCTTCCACTTCGGGACCGACAGCTGGCCTGTGTCGATCCCGGGCAAGGCACCCTACGTGAACCCGGTCGTCGGCGGTAACTACGGCGGTTACATCGGCATGGCGGGGAACTGGGCCCGCGTGGAAAAGTGCACGACCGGAAACTTCCTCGCGTGGTCCTCGGCCAACAGCGCCCAGGCGAACACCGATTACAGCACCTACCACATCGGTATCGGCACCGGCGTTTACTGGTACATGGGCGGCCCCGGCGTCGACCCGCACTACAACGGCACGACCACGGAAGCGTCTAACTGGGGCGCGGCGCAGGCGGCCGACGCGCTCGCGGCCATGAAGAGCCTGCACGTCACGTACCCGGTGGTGTGGGCGGACATCGAGCTGCCGGGCATCGCCCCCGCCCCCGACAACGGCTGGAACAGCGTGTACACCTCGCCGTGCAGCGGGAAGGTCAAGCAGGCCTACGTGCCCATCAACGTCGACCGCGCCGAATTCAACGGGTTCGCCAGCTACATCTCCGCCCACTCCGCTTACAAGGTGGGTGTGTACTCCGCGGCTTCGGTGTGGACCTCGATCTTCGGCACCGGCTCGGCCTCGCTGATCCCCAGCACCTACGAGTGGACCTACCTGCCGGAGACCTCCAACCTGAAGCAGTACCCGTACGGGTGGTGCCTCGTGCAGGGCAAGTCCCGCACGTGCGCCCAGTTCTTCGGCGGGCAGACGAGCTCGAGCAAGTACGCGCTCATGTGGCAGTGGTCGGGTGGCGGCGGCGTCCGCAACGCCTACGGCGACTTCGATCAGATCGACGTCTCGCGCATGGGCTGACCGCGCGAAGCTTCCTAGACCGTCCCCGCCAGCAGCGGGTCGAGTCGCAGCGACGGATGGTCGCGGGTGATCGCGTTGAGCCGCCACTTGTCCGCGAACAGGGCGAGCAGCGCCCCGTCCAGCCGCCGGGTCAGCACCTCGGCGCCCCGGACACCGGCCAGCGCGGTGACGCCGGCGGCGTCCGTCAGCCGGGCCAGCGAGTAGTCGAGGTGAGCAAGCTCTGACCGGGCGCCGAACTCGTGCTCGAGCCGGTGCAGCACCACGTCGAACTGCAGCGGCCCGACCGCGGCCAGCACCGGCGCCTGGTCGCCCCGCAGGTCAGACGACAGGACCTGCACCACGCCCTCGGTGTCGAGCTGGTCGATGCCCCGCCGGAACTGCTTGTACTTGCCGGCGTCCTTGCACCGGACGACGGCGAAGTGCTCGGGGGCGAACGACGGGATCGGCGGGAACGCCACCGGCTGGTCGCTGTAGAGCGTGTCCCCCGGCCGCAGCGCCCCGGCGTTGACCAGCCCGATCACGTCGCCCGGGTAGGCGGTCTCCACGGTCTCCCGCTCCTGGCCGAACATCGCCTGCGCGTACTTGGTCGCGAACGGGCGGCCGGTCGCCGCGTGCGTCAGCACCATCCCGCGGGTGAACTGCCCAGAACACACCCGCACGAACGCCACCCGGTCCCGGTGCGCCGGGTCCATGTTGGCCTGCACCTTGAACACCAGCCCGGAGAAGGGCGCGTCCACCGGACGCTCGTCGCCGTCCACCGAGGCTCGCGGCGCCGGCGCCGGCGCCAGGTCGCACATGGCGTCGAGCAGGCGGCGCACGCCGAAGTTCGGCAGCGCGGCGCCGAAGAGCACCGGCGAGGACTCGCCGGCCAGGAACGACGGCATGTCGATGTCCGCGCCGATCTCGTCGAGCAGGGCGAGTTCCTCGGCGGCCGCCTCGTACGCGGAACCCTCGCGCGCCAGCGCCTCGTCGGCGCTGAACACTTCCTCCAGCGCCCGCTCCGCGCCGCCTGGCATCCTCGTATACGCGGTATACAACCCGGTAGCACGCTCGATCAGCCCGCGGAAGTCGCCGGCGATGCCGACCGGCCAGTTCACCGGCGTCGGCCGCAGCCCGATCCGCTGCTCGATCTCGTCCAGCAGTTCGAGCGGCTCCCGCCCGGGCCGGTCCCACTTGTTCACGAACGTCACGACGGGCACGTGCCGCGACCGGCACACGTCGAACAGCTTCAGCGTCTGCGGCTCCAGGCCCTTGGCCGAGTCCAGCAGCATGATGGCGCAGTCCACCGCCTCGAGCACGCGGTAGGTGTCCTCGGAGAAGTCCGCGTGGCCCGGGGTGTCGAGCAGGTTGAGGACGTGACCGTCGTAGTCGAAGCGCAGCGCCGCCGAGGTGATCGAGATGCCGCGGTCGCGCTCCATCGCCATCCAGTCCGAGGTGACCCCGCGGCGCCCCGCCTTGCCGTGCACCGCACCCGCGGTGTTGATCGCGGACGCGTGCAGCGCCAGCGCTTCGGTCAGGGTGGACTTGCCCGCGTCCGGATGGCTGATCACCGCGAACGTCCGCCGCCGCGTCGTCTCGTCACGGACGACGGCGTCCGGCACGGTCCGCTTCTCTACATCTGTCACCGACACCGCGGCAATACTCCTCACTTAGCGCGACTTCCAGATCCGGAACAGGAGAAAATCAAAATCAATTCCCCGAACGTACGCGTGGCTCCCGCCCGCAGCCCAGATTATGACCGACGGCCACGGGTGGGGCTTGTTATCGCTGTTCCTCCAACAGGCCGAGGTCGCGCAGGCTCTCGGCCGTTCCGACGACCGTCGTCTCGGCGGGACGCGGCTGCCAGCCGAGCAGGCTCTTCGCCCGGTCGTTGTGGATGACCAGATCCGGCAACTCATCTCCGGGCGCTTCCTCGCTAGGCACGCGCTTGGCGAGCGACCCCAGCCGGTCCCGCAGGATCTGGGCCATCCGCAGCCAGCTGATCGTCGGGCCGTCAGCGAGCGCCAGGAAGCGCTTGCCCGCCGCCTCAGGCGCCGCCATGGCGCGGATGTGCAGGTCCGCCACATCACGCACGTCGGCGACGCCGAAGCGCTGGCGCGGGACGACGGCCATCGTCCCATCTAGCATCATCTTGGTGCGCTGCAGCGAGGACCGCACCTCCGTCGTCAGGGTCGGCCCGAGGATGAACGTGGGGTTGATCACCACGAGCTGCATATCACCACCGTGGTGCTCAATGAAATCCCAGGCGGCGCGCTCCGCGATCGCTTTCGAGCGCGGGTACGGCGGCAGGCCGGGTGTATCGGGATCGGTCCAGTCGTCCTCGGTGTACTCGGCGCTCGGCTTGGGTGTGTAGCCGACGGCAGCGAAAGACGATGTCAGCACTACACGCCGGGCACCGGCGTTGCGGGCAGCGCGCAGCACGCGGACCGTGCCATCACGGGCGGGGACGAGCACATCGTCAGGATTGTTCGGCTGGATCATCGGCGACGCAACGTGATAGACCTCCGCGCAACCGTCAACCGCGGCGGGCCAGCCATCGTCTGCGGTGAGGTCCGCTGTCACGACCTCAAGACCGGCATCGTCGGCGTCGCCGCGACGGACTGCCGCGCGCACCGCGGCCTCGCGGTCGATCGAACGGACCGTGGCGCGCACGGGGGCTCCGCTTCGCAACAGCGCGGCGATCAACTGGGTGCCGACATAGCCAGAACCACCGGTGACCAGTACGGGGCTCATCGGGCCGCCTCCATTTCCATGCGGTCGACGGCGGCCCGTACCCGCTGCCAGGCCGCAGCCTCGGCGTCGGCGTCGCCGCGGTCGCGGGCGTCCCACACGGCAGCCTTCTCCCGCAGGTAGCCGAGATGCGTGTGCCGCCTCTGGATCTCCGCTTCGACGCGCTCGGCGTGCCGTAGCAGCAGGTCACGCTGCTCAGCAGCCGCAGCGCGACCACGCGCACGATTCTCCTGGTAGGTGCGCATGTCCTCGATGCCCATGCCCATAGCGCGCAGGCAAGCCAGCGCCTGGAGCGCGTCGACATCCTCGCTGTGATAGCGGCGGTGGCCACTGCTCGCGTCCCGCTCGATCGGGCCGATCAGCCCGACCTCTTCGTAATAGCGCAACGTCGGCTCGCTGAGCCCGCTACGCCGCGACACATCCTGAATAGTCAAAGCCGTCATGACAGCAGCAAACCAAACCTCAAGCGCTTGAAGTCAAGGCTCGCGAGGTCGCCTTGCGCGCTCCGGTTCGCTCCCTCTGGCTCCTTCGGTTGCGCTAAGCGACGCCGTGAACGTGCGCTGTACTGGGAGGACGGGCGCACGGGTAGCGGGTGAGGGGGGCCCTGTGAGGGCCTGTGCGCCCGTTCTCAAGCCTGCGGTAGACGAGGTTCCGCACCGGGGACATCGGGGAAGCGGTCGCCACGGCACTGGACACTGCGGGCGGGAAGGACCTCGAAATCCTCGGTGCCGACGTGGCCGGTCAGCGCCTGCGGCGCGGGCTCGTGGACGAGATCCTGGTGTACGTCATGCCGGTGCTGCTCGGGGACGGCATCCGGTTCTACTCCTCCCCGGGTGTCGAGAGGACAGACCTGGAACCGCTCGGCAGCACGCAGTCGGGAGCCGTCACCATCCTTCGCTTCGCGTCCGCAAGCAGTCATCGGTGTAATACCGCGGCCAGGCGTGCGCTCCACGACCCGCAGGTCCTAGTTAATGGCCCGCCAATTGCCCGGCGTCCTGTTACTGCCCGGCGAAACCCCAGTGTTCGGAAACCTGCTTCCGGCCCGGGGCCTTGTCGCTGAGAGCGGCCGACGGGAATCGAACCCGCACTGTCAGCTTGGGAACTGGATTGTCATGCTCCCGTGACCGGCAAGCCGCAGCTCACCCGCCATCATGGGTTGTCCATGAGTTTCCACAGAATACCAGTCTTGACTGGTTGATCGGGCAGGCAGCGGACACGGTGCTGACAACTCGGAGCAAACAAAATGGCTGACATTCCAATTACTACCGCAGACACTCTTCCTCCAGCCCTTGGAGGGAACCGCGAAGTCAAGCGTATAAGAGTAATAAAGTTCACGAATCATAGTTCTGCAACCGAAGCGCAGAACAAGCTTATCGCGCGGGCTCAGGAACTTGGCTACGATGCGGTGGTAGGTGTGCGTTTTATTGCATACCCTGACGTAACGGCTCCCACATATGTAGCAGGCTCAGCGCCTATTAATACGCATATCCTATGGGCTGTGTATGGAACAGCTATAGGCTGGTGAATTTAAGAGAGTGGCACGGCAGTCTTGGGTGTTGTCCGCCGGTCATGTGTACCGGAGCCACTCAGCAGCGATCCCCGTGGCTTCCTGAATCTGGTGTGCAATCTGAGTGATGATCTCGTCTGGGTTCAGGTGTGAGATGTCGCCGTCGAAGATCACCTCCCAGCCAGGGTCCTCAAGCGAGAAGCGGGCTGGGATGACTAGCCATCCCTCGTGGCTCGACGGCCGGATCAGGTATTCGGCTTCGGGCATACGAAGATCGTCTCATGCGGCCGGTAGTCCCAGAATGTGTGGCACGCGCGAAGCACAGCTCGCTCAGTTCCGCCCGTCTGTGCCGCATACTGGGGAATGTGCGCCGTCATCACAGCGACCAGGAACAGCGACGCAGGATCGATGCGTACCTGACCGGCGCGGCTGACGAGGAGAGGGGCGTGGTCATGCTCGCCCTGTTTGGCCACGCCGTCATCTTCTTGCTTCTTTCCGCGGCGGAAACGATCTGGATTGGGTCCACGGCGGTTCGGGTGTGGCGGCGCCGCGAGGTGGGCCTGACTCAGGCAGTACGAACCGGCGTGCACAAGCCCACTCTGGTGGTCCTCCTTGCTGCACATGCCCTCTATGTCCTGCTCCAGAAGGCCGGCATCGCGAAGCTTGACCGGCGGAGCATCGAATATATGGCGCACAAGCGCGGGGCATCTGATCCGTAGTCTCGTGCCGGGCCTACAGTGAGTTCATGGGGGCCCTGACGTGCAGGTCAGGCCATTGGGCTGACCGAAAGATGGGCCTGCGTTCAGCCTCGGCTTACAAGTCTGTGAGCGGGCTTGGAGAGATCGCTGGACCCTAAGGGTGCAGGGGGTAGCAACCTTATCGCGCTTAGGGATGGGGAGTCCGCTAATTGCGGGCACCAGTGGTCTCTCAGCGCATGACGTCGGAGCGGATCTGGCTGGTTTTCGATGCGCCGTCGCTGAGGCTGAAGGCAGGGCCTGGCGAGTAGAGCACCTCCCCGAAGCTCACGCGGTCTGCCCAGGAGCAGATGATGTCCCCGTGTGTATGCCCGCATGCCAGTGCCACGCCATTGGCATCTGGGAAAAACTTGGCATCGGTTATATTGGGGGGCGCCTGACTATTGGCGCGGCTGTAATCACGTTGGCCGCTTGCGGTGGCCAGCGCACCGCTCCTCCAGCTACAGCATCGCCCGCTTCATCCTCACCAGCGCCGCAGGCCAGTAAGTCGGCAACAACGACGGCCGCGGACTTCCCCGATCAGCTACTCGGCCAGTACGAAAACACGTCTGCAGCCGCAGAGCAGGGGCCTGAGCACCTTTAACAGGGACTACGTTTCCCAGCTGACGACGGACCTGGGCGGCAACTGGAAGACCGCAATATACGGCCTCGATACGGAAGACGCGGCCACGTCCACCCTTAATTTCTTTCTCGTGGTCGCGGGGGCAGTGGCGAGGACAATAGCATCCCCGGATGATGTCGAGCGTAAACTTCAGAATGATTGGTTGGCAGCGGGAACTACACGCTGGACCTGCGCCAGTTCACCAGACTGGTGCCACGCCCGCAGTGTCAGGGGGGAGTGGGCCATTGCGGGCCGAGCAGGGCGTTGGCGGGGACGGACCGCGGCGCGAGCAGCCTTTCAGCCTGGCCGGCGCCCACGACGGGTAGGCCGGCTGGGTCCAGGAGCCCGACCTGGACCAGCAGCGAGGCTTGATCCCAGTAGATGTGCTCGTGGTCGAGCTTGCCGTCCCGGAATCCGGCCACTACGCACACCGCCAGCCGTACCCGCCTGCCCGTGGGCGGCACGCCGGGAAGCATGTGGCTCATGGTGATGTCATGGGTGAATGACATCACCAGCTCGTCAACCACCTGGTTAGTGCCGGCGGTCCGCGAGATCCGCTCCATCGTGGTGTCCGCCGGCCAGTGGCCGATGAAGATCTCCTTGTAGAACCGGCGTACCTCCGCCCTCCCGGTCCCTCCCGTCAGGACCGGGACGTGGGTGAGGTAGGGGTCGCTGGTCATCGTCGCCATCGTGGCATCTACGCTCTTGGTGGCGAACTCCGCCGCCAGGTGGTCATCAAGCACTTCCGCCAGCCCTTGAGGCTGATCCGAACCCGTCATGCGCATCCCCCCGATCGCAAAGACCCGGCCGCCCGCTGACATGGCATGCCTGCCACCGTGCGGCCAGTGTGCCCCATGGCCTATCTAACCCGCCGCCCGCCGACCCTCCCGATGCGCCCGGCACAAGACGGCCCGGGCAGGACGCGGCAACCTCGGCTCCCGCCCCGAACGGCTGAACATGCGCACCCGGCGCGGCCATGACTCGGCGCGTGATCGGCCATCGCTACGGCGGGTGATCGCGCCAGGATGTCCCAGACGGGCAAGGAGCGAAGAACGCCGAATCGGCGCGCGAGATGCATAGCATCGGTGACGGAACGAACGTGCACATATTGTCGGTTCGGCGCATCGGGCCTTTGTTCAATGTTGTGACTGGGGAACTCGATTCCGCGCATGCGCCGCGCGACATTGGCTGAGCCTGCGGCCCAGCGCGTGAGAGTTGGCTGACCAGCGCAGGCGGCAGGGACACTGGCCCCCGGTTACGAGGAGGTGGCTGCACCATGTAAGAAGGCGGCGTTACGGGACATTCCATGATGACGGCGCCTGCCATGCGATCCGTGAACGTGAGGAGCTGGATCGTTGACTGATCCCGATTTGATCGAGCGGTTCACCTCGCTGTACGACGAGCATTACCCTCGCGTCTATTCCTACGCGGTGAGCCGGGCTGGCCGCCAGATCGCCGACGAGGTCGTGAGCGACGTGTTCCTCATCGCTTGGCGGAGGCTGGGCGAGGTGCCTGATCACGCCTTGCCATGGCTTCTGGTGGTGGCACGGAATGTCATAGCCAACGAGGTTCGTGCCGCTGCCCGCCGTGAGTCGCTGGCAGCCGAACTACGGTCGTGGCAATCGGGAACCGTGCCGGATATCGCCGATCAGGTGTCCGAACGCCAGGCAGTTCTTCGCGCGCTGACGGCTCTATCCGACGACGACCGGGAACTGCTCACCCTTGTCGCCTGGCATGGCCTTTCGCCGCGGGATGCCGCGCAGGTTCTCGGGTGCTCGGCCGCAACGTATTTCGTGCGGTTGCACCGGGCCAGACGACGGCTGGAACAGGCGGTGTCCGCCGGCGCCGGAGGACCGGGGCGTCGTCAGTATGTGGCAGCCCCATGAGGAAGGCGATCCCGATGAACACGATGGAGATGCTCGCCCAGGCCAGGCCGGCCAGCCTGGACCCGCGGCCCGACCCGGCGCGGCGGGCGAGTGATATCGCGGCGGCCCTCAGCGTCGGGCAGCCAGAGCCGGCAGCGACAGCCCCGGCGACCCGTCGCCATCACGCGCGCAGGACGCGCGCCGTGCGTCCCTCGCGCAAACTTGCCGCGGGAGCCGGGTTGACCGCGCTGGTCACTGCCACGGTCGCGGCCTTCGTGGTGGTATCCGCCAACCACGGCCAGGTGACCGTCGACCATGGCCGCGCGAACGCTGACCGTGGCCAGGTGATCGGCAAAGCTTCACTGCGCACCGCCGTGCTCGCCGCGCTGGACACCGCTTCGGGACAGATCGGCTATGTCCGCACCACGACGTCCGCTAACGGGCGCACGGACGGCGTCGCGGAAAGCTGGACCTATCCGTGGCTGCCGCAGACCGGCCAGGAAGTCCGGAACCTGACCCGCATCCATGACCCTCGTCACCTCAGTGATCCCGGCGATTACGCAGAGACCGAGACCATCTACAGGCAACCCGCTGCGGCCAACACGACGGTCAAAGCCGAAATCATCGAGGTGCTCTTCAAACAACGTAAGTGGTACGAACAGCAGGCACTTTGGTCCGGCCCGCAACAGGCGCAGAGTCCGTCCTACATCCGTCAGCAGATAGCCGCCGGGCAATTCACTGTCGCCGGAAAAGCTGAAATCGATGGCCGGCAGTCCATCAAGCTGATCATCCACGAGCCGGCTGACCCCGGCTTGCAGCTGGACGGGACGCTGTGGGTGGACGCGACGACGTACTTGCCGCTGCGCAGCGTGATCAAGTCCGTGGGAACTAGGCCCGGTGGTCAGCTCGACCTCACCACAGTGAACGACATGTCCTACCTCGCGCCGACCGCAGCCAACCTGGCGAAGGTCCAGATATCTATCCCTCCCGGCTTCACCCGCGAAAGCCTGCCCTGATGGCCCTGGCAGCGCGGCGCCGCGATTCTCTCCTGGGCACGGCCAGGCACCCACGTTCTGTGATGGGCATGCCGCAGCGGATAGCGTCCCGCGCCGTCTGGTGCAGGTGCGGCAGCTATCGCCAGGCTCGGGCCTCTCCGTCGTGCGGCGCGCCGGACGGACAACTGCGGGACTGCAGCGACCTTCTTTTCAGTCAAGTCTTCCCATGCGATGCCGTCGACGGGCGCGGCACGGTCCCCGCCGCGATCGCGAGCGCGGACTCCCGATCGGCGAACCCGCCGCGCTCGCCCAGCCGCGCGCCGTCCTCCCCGGCCGTGACACAACCATCACCACCACGTCGGCTGGGGTCGGCTCATCCAGCATGACGCGGCGATCGATGCGCCGCTGATCGACGCCGCCTTGCCCGGTATGCCGTGGCCCCTTGGCGCCGTTGCTAGCGAGTCGGCACGAGAAGCTCCCGGCCCCGGTAGAACGCCTCGTGCTCGTCAAGGACGTAGGGAGCCATGGCCCCGCGCCGTCGTGCTTCGGCATCCGAGGCCCGCCACGCGTCGCATGACTGCCTTGATGCCCAGAAAGACACGCCGATGATCTCCTGCTCGTCGCCGGACCAGTACGCGTAGGCAGTCAGCATGCCCTCCGGATACGGACCCGGCCGCCAGGCCCTTTCGAATTCGGTTAGCGTGCCCGGCTTGATCCGGCGTGTCGTCATCCAGACGAAATGCTCCTCCATCGCAGCCTCCTCCGATCCGGTGCGGGCAGCGGTCGCCCCCGGCGGTGACGCCCCTCGCTCGATTCAGTCCTGACCCGCGCGTGCCCCGTCGGCCGGCGAACTGAACCCACCACCGGCGGTAGGTGACACCTTCGGCACTGATCGCTGACGCATGTTCTGGGACACCCCGTCGGGGAACAGAGCCGTCCCGGCGCGAGTGGCCGTCGGTCTCGGGCCCGCGGTTGTGCTGCAGATCAGACATTCGGGAGCGATCTTCGATAGGCGTACCATTGGGCCGCGTTGCCTTCTACAGCGAGGGTTCCGTGGAGGCCAGCGCCCTCCGCTACGAAAAGGAACTTGCGTCATGTCAGTGATCAGGATCTCGCGGCCGAAGCGAGACTGGTCGGTGTCGCTCGCGACTGTGCTCCCTACCGCCTTGCTCGTTCGCCTCTTTAGGCTTCATTGGAA
>Ga0187814_10000784_pt1 | contig 11397 bp, 9 predicted proteins | sample NC_S_4_FD_132450 | JGI IMG/M metagenome (GOLD analysis project Ga0187814, IMG submission 132450) | Wetland sediment microbial communities from Neuse River Estuary, North Carolina, USA - ASW-S_4 | ecosystem: Environmental > Aquatic > Freshwater > Wetlands > Sediment | place: USA: North Carolina...
CATGTCGTGGACGCGTTATCTTAAGTGGTGTCTCCGACGTAGCTCATGTGAGGCGCCGTACGCTGACCAGCGGCTCTTCTCTTCTCGATGCCGCTTTTGGGTTCTTGTTCCCGCCCATAACCTTACGTGGGAGACATGTCTCGCACGCAAAAACCCCTCGTGACCAGGGATTCTTCCAAACGGACTTAAGATAACCGCCGATCTGGGCGGAGGTCGGCACGATGCTGATCAAGATGGGGCCAACCCAGATTTGGGAATTCTGCGCGCTCGCGAGTCGGTACGGACAGCGGTGCTGGCCTGCCTCCATGGTGTGCCTGACTCGTGCGGGGCCGTGCCGGGAGCCGGCCCGCTGCTTCGGCGATGACGCTGGCTGGCTCGCGGCCGGGGTGGTCGCGTTACTGTGGACCATCGTTGGCTGGCGGGGAATCACCCGGTACCGGTGGGGAGCCCCGCGCTGCGAGGTGGAACTCAATGCGGGCGGCGGGGGTACGTTCCTGTTCGCGGGCCAGCAGGGTCAGCGCGCGGGTATCGGCTGCGGTGGGACGGTTCAGGTCCAGGGCGCGTGGCCACAGCCGGACGTAGCGGACTGCGGCGACTTCGGCCGCGTATACCAGCGCCTGACCGACTAGGTATAGCAGGGCGAACATGCCCGCCACGGTGGCGAAGCTGCCGTAGACGGGTCCGGCCTTGGCCACCAGCCTGGCCAGCAGCGGCGCCCCGGCGTTGAGCACCACCGTCACCGCCGCCGCGCCCAAGACGGCTCCCGGCCACAGCGCCCGGACCGGCGCGGGCCGCGCCAGCAGCAACTTGGCACCAAGCAGCAGCACCGCGAAGACGACCAGCGCCGACCCGAGCACCGCGGCCGCCCGCTGCACTGCGGGCTGGCCGGGCAGTGCGGTGGCCACCACCGTGAGCGCCCCGGTTGCCAGCGCTCCGAGCAGCAGCATCGCCAGCACTGCGAACACCCGGAGATATCGTGAGAAGAAACCGGCCCGCTGGCGGTACGGGACCGCGGCGACATGGTTCAGCGTCTGGTAGGCGGAGAACACGACACCCGTTCCGGACAGTAGCAAACCGATCAGGCCGGCAATGAACGGGATCGTCGACGCCGGCAAGGTGGCCAGCGAGTGCTCGACCGTGGATCGCAGCGCCTGCGGCACGATCGCGGTGACCAGTCGCTGCCGCAGGTCTGGGTGATCTGCCAGCACCCGTGACAGTACCGCCACCCCGAGCAGCAGCAGCGGGAAGATGCTCAGGAACCCGTAGTAGGTGATCAGCGCCGCCTGCCGCCCGCCCTCATCATTGCCGTACTTCTTCACCACCGCGTAGGGGAACCCCAGCACACCATGCTCGCGCTGCAGGCGGTCCGCCCACGCGATGATCCGGTTCACCAGCCCGCTCAAGCCTTCCACGCTCATAGGCCCAGCCTGCCCGGAACGGCCCTGGCAGGTCATCACCCCTGGTGTGTGCGGCCGGCCCGGGCCGCTGCTGCAGCATCGATGGGTGCCCGGCCAGCGGCCTCTGGACCGGTCGTGCCGCTCTGAGCCAGCAGTCAGCATCGGGCTAAACCGACAGAAAGCATCACGCTGGGTGATACGGAAGGCCAGCGGCAACGCGCCGGGCGGATGACGGGCATTCCGGAGGAAAGGTTACCGAGATCACGGAACCGCTGCCGGCGGGAGCCGGCGGGCCAGGCACGGCCGCTTCATATGAGATCTGAAGCTCCCCATGTCTGCTTTCCCGGCACCCATCTTCCAGAGGCGAGAATCCGGCTGGTACCCGCAGGCCGCCATGCCCGGCACAGCAATGAGCCTGGCTGCAATCGCCGACTGGTAACCGCCTGAGGCTACGCGCGAAAGCCACGAGCGCGGAAGCAGACGATATGCGCGCCCTCATAGCCGCTGCCGGTTTACCAGCCAATCACGCCGAATCGGCAGCGCGCGCAGCGTCCTTCTCTGTCCGCTCACGCTAAGTGATCAATTCTGGTCTAGGGCTGGGCGCACAGTCCCGCCGATCTGGCGCACGTCACTGCTGCTCGGCGAGGCTGACCGCGTCGCGCAGAACGAGGTGTTCTGCGTCAGATGGGCCGCCGCGGGCGCTTTGGAACCCGCCAACGCCGAACTCGCCAGCTGAACCACAGCCGCAACCGGCCCGCCTGGCGAACGCCTGAGAGCAACTCTGAAAAGATCGAGATTGCCGATCGGGTGGTCTGCCGGGCATGTGACGGCGCCGGCTGGGTGCTGTCACGCTCTGGTGCCCGCAAGTGCTTGGCAGCAAATACGCGCTGGGTTGTAATCGAAGGAGTGTCTCTGCCCGGTTTTGGAGGTGCCCGGTGACGCCAGCGGAGTTGCGGTCCGCGGGCCGGCTTGGTGGGTATGCCGTCGCCGGGCTGACGGCCCGGATTGAGCAGGTTCACCGGGCCGTGGCTGGCCGCGTTTTCGGCCAGTTGGGTGTGGCGGCCGCCCCCGTACGGGTGATCCACGACACCATCGCCGGGGGCGTCTATCTCACTATCCGGGGCAGCGCCACGGTGGCAGGCGCGGTGAGCGGCGAGGTGGCGGCGCAGATCGGTGCCAGCCGTGGCCCCGGGGGCAGCGCGGCCGGCACACCCGCTGGGAGCCTGGCCCTTTCCGCGCTCAACGCCGTGGCAGGCGATCGGCTCGGGCCCGGCATGGCCCCGCTCACCATCGGGATGACCGTGCGGGCGGCCGGGCGCGATGTTGACCTGACCACCGAGGAGCTTGCCGCGGCGTTCCCGCAGGCCACCCCGCGGCTGGCGGTCTTCGTGCACGGGCTGGGAGCAAATGAGGACTTGTGGCGGTGGCGCAGTAAAGGCGAGCAGCGAAAGCCCTACGGCGAGCGGCTGCGGGCGGAATTTGGGTACACACCGGTCTACGTCCGGTACAACACCGGCCGGCACGTGTCCGACAATGGCCGCGACCTGGCCGCGCTGCTCGACCACCTGACGGCGGCATGGCCGGCGCCGGTGGGCGAACTCCTTCTTGTCGGCCACTCCATGGGTGGCCTGGTCATCCGCAGCGCCTGCCACTATGGCCAGCAAGCATCAGCGGCATGGGCGCCGCGGGTCCGTCACGTGTTCTACATCGGTTCGCCGCACCTGGGAGCCCCGCTTGCCCGGGCCGCAGGGTTCGCCGGCTGGGCTTTTGGCAAGGCGGCAGAAACACGGCCGTTTGTGACGATGGTCAACGGTTGCAGCGCCGGGATCAAGGATCTGCGATACGGCTACGTGCTCGACGACGACTGGGCCAGCTGTGATCAGGACAGCTGCCTGCGCGACCACCGGCACGACACGCCGCTGCTCGCCGGGGCGAACCACTACGTGATCAGTGCCACGGTCACCGCCGACCCAAGCAGTGAGGTCGGCGCGGTGGTTGGTGACCTGCTCGTCCAGCCAGCCAGCGCGCACGGCAGGCGCCGCGGCATGCAGCACATCGGCTTCCGCATGGACTCGGGCCGTGGGCTCGGCGGGATGCATCATGTCGATCTGCTCAGCCACCCCGCCGTGTGGGAGGCGATGCGCGGCCTCCTGCAAGCGCCTGAGCGTAACTAGCGGCGCTGGCCGCGGCCCGGCGCCCCCGCGCCGGATCACGGGTCATTGACCTGCACCCACACCCATCCTCCCTCACGCGCGGAATGAGCGAAATAGCATACCTCAGGATGTCCGGACCGCCAATGTCGAAGGGGCGGTTGACGCCGGGGGGCAGTGCCGCGGAGCCGACAAGATAGCGCAGCACATCACGGACGGCGGTGGGCTGGATGCGGGTTCTCACCCCATTTCGGGGTGACCATCACCGGCAGGCGCTCGGTGAGATGATGGAGTATCTCCAACGACGCCGACCCGCTGACGATGATCAGGGCAGCGTGCAGCGCGGCCGTCGGCACGCCACTGCCCAGCAGGATATCCCCAGCCTCCCCGTGCGAGCGCGGGTGCGGTGAAAGGAGCCGGGCAGCCCTCGCACCACCGCATCTCGCTCCTCCAGAGGGGCACAATGCACGGCCTGACCGCCGCCTGCCTCGGTGATGCCGCCCGCATTTGACCGCGAGTCGCCTGCACCTACCAGCGGGTTTGCCGCACGGCCAGCATCTTGTCCCGTAGGTCGCGACCTTTCGCGCGGGAGATCGCTCCCACGAATTCCGGCGCGGTCGCGCCGAACTCGGCGACGAGCCGGGGTACAGGGCGGGCGACGATCGTCTCCGTCCGGCCGTGCTCGATGGCGTCCGCGACCGCGCGGGCAACCTGGGCGGGCGTGCTGGTGCCGAGCCAGGCGGGGGCGGGGAAGCCGGCGCTGGCGAACATTCCCGCCCCGCTCACCGGCCCGGGGTAGATGGCCGATACCCGGACTCCGGTTGCGTGCCAGTCTTGCGCCAGCGCGAGCGCCAGGCCGCGCAGCCCCCACTTGGTCGCGGTGTACGCAGGCCCGTTCATGGCGGTCGCGCTGCGGCCCGCGATCGAGGAGACCAGCACGACATGGCCCCGCCGCCGCTGCAGCATCCCGCGCGTGACACCGCGTATCAGCAGCGCGGGCGCGGTCAGGTTGACAGTGATGACGCGCTCGACCTTACGGCGGGGTCGAGCGCCTGCACGGGATCAGCTTCAGCGTGGATTACGGCGAGATCTTCGGCTTCCTGGGCACCAACGGAGCGGGGAAGACCACCACGATCGAGATCCTGGAAGGCTACCGGGCTCGCGACGGAGGAGAGGTCTCGGTGCTCGGCGCCGATCCGGCGCACGCCGGACGGGACTGGCGCAACCGGATCGGGCTGGTGCTCCAGGAATCCGAGCTCAACCCCGTCTACACGGTGCGGGAAACAGTCACGATGTTCGCGCGGTACTTCAGGCGGCCGACCGATCTCGACGCGATTATCATGTCCGCTGGCCTGGCGGACAAGACGGACGAGCGGGTCGGGCGCCTGTCCGGCGGTGAGAAGCGCCGGGTAGACGTGGCCATCGGCCTGGTCGGCGATCCAGAGGTGCTGTTCCTGGACGAGCCGACCACGGGGCTTGACCCGGCGGCCCGCCAGGGCATGTGGGCGCTGATCGAAGGGCTTCGCCATGCGGGCAAGACGGTGTTCCTGACCACCCACTACATGGAGGAGGCCCAGCGCCTCGCCGACCGGATCGTGATCCTGCGGGCTGGCACCATTGCGGCTCACGGTACTGCCGAGCAGCTCAGCCGGACGCTGGGCCATGCGACCAGGATCAGCTTCCTCGCGCCTCCGGGAATCGGCCTGGCACAGGTATCGGCGGCCGTGGGCACTCAGGTTCAGCAGGACGGCCGGTGGCTGGGCTTCAGCAGCGACCAGGCCCAGCGCGACCTGACGGTCCTGCTGCGCTGGGCCGCCGAGCGCGGCGTCGAGTCGCCGATATCCGGGTGTCTCCGCCGACCCTCGACGACGTCTTCGTCCATCTGGCGGCACCTGCCAGCGGTCCCTCCGGCGTCAGCTCATGAGCGACGCCGCCCTAGCGCAGCCCAGGCCCCAGGCCCGCTACGCGCTGAAAGGCTTCCTGCGCGAACCGCGGGCATTCGTCTTCACCGTGATCATGCCATTGTTCTTGCTGGTGATCCTCAACGCCATCTTCCATGGGACCTCATCCTTCTTCCACCTGCGGGTCCCATTCGCGGTCTACTACACCCCGGCGATCATCTCCTACCAGATCATGCTCGCCGGCTACAGCTCACTGCTGATCGCGGTCACCACCGAACGCGAGCGCGGGATGCTCAAGCGGCTGCGCGGAACGCCTATGCCGGGCTGGGTCTTCCTGGCCGGGCAGATCATCCGGACGACCATAACGGTCGCGGTCACGGTCGTGGTGCTGGTCGCAGTCGGCAGCGCCATCTACCACGTGGGCATCCGGGCCGATACGGTGATCGGCCTGGCCGTGTACACGGTGACCGGAACCGCCTGCATGTGCGCGCTCGGCCTGGCCAGCACCCGCGTGTGCGCCACTACCGAGGCCGCATCGGTCGCCGGGCCGTTCACCACCTTGATCCTTCGCTTCATCTCCGGCGTGTTCATCCCGGCACCGGTCATGCCGGCCTGGCTGCTGGATGCGGGCAAGCTGTTCCCCCTTGAGCACCTCGCCCGAGGCCTCCAGCAGGCCTTTGCCATGCCCGGCTCGACCGGCATCACCGCCATCGACTTGGCCGCGCTGGCGGCATGGGGCGTCGCCGGTCTCACCGCTGCTCTCGCAGGCTTCCGGTGGGAGCCGCACGACAGTTGGTAAGCCGCCATCTCGCCGACTGCACCCGGACCAGCCGCGGAGTTTCTCTCAGCTAGGCGAACCGGCAGCACACGATGACCCGGCTCGCCGCCGCTTGTGCCCAGATCGGGCCTCTCCGTTCGCTGCTGCCCTGGCAGCCAGACGAGCTCCAGACCACGCCACCGACAGATCTGGACAATCGGAGCGGCCGACGTGATCTCTCGGCCGCTGCAAGGCTCGCAACCTATTCGGCGCTCGGCGCGCACCGCCCTGCGGCGATCGCCTCACGCTACGTGATCGATCCTGCGCTGGGGCTGAGCGCGCAGTTCCACCGGTATGGTCGGCAACCTGATCGCCAATGTGGCCACCCGGTGTCGTGCCGGACGGGGCGATCTGGGCGCCCTGCGGCACGGCCGCCCTGTCCCCTGTCGTGCCCATGAGCGGAAGCCTGCCGGGCGGGTCCGGGCTGCCCGTGCATACTTGGGGCGTGACGAACGTGCAGCGGATCCTGGTCACCGGCGCGGCCGGCAAGGTCGGGCAGGCGTTTATCCGCCGACTGCTGGCGTCCGGCGACGATCGTTTCGCCGGGTTCACGGTCCGGGCGCTGTGCCACAACCGGGTCTTGCCCGCCGGTCCCCGCCTCGAGGTCATGACCGGCCCGATCGACCAGCGTGCGACCGCCGGTCGGGCGGTGGACGGCGTGACGCACGTGCTGCACCTGGCCACCAGCAAGGAAACGCCCGAGACGATCATCGACGTCGCGGTCAAGGGCCTGTTCTGGCTGCTGGAGGCCTGCCGGGCGAGCCCGGTGTTCCGCCAGTTCATCCTCATCGGCGGGGACGCCGGGCTGGGCCACTTCTACTACCCGCACCCGGTGCCGGTGACCGAGGCGCAGCCGCACAGCGCCTACCCGGGCTGCTATGCGCTCTCCAAGGTGCTGGAGGAGGTGATGGCCGAGCAGTACGGAATCCAGTACGACCTGAACGTCTGCTGCCTGCGGGCGCCGTGGGTGATGGAGAAAGACGACTTCAGGTACCAGCTGTCGTTCGGCGAGGATGTCTTCGGCGGCCCGCGCTGGCGGGACCTGGTCGGAGCCGAGCGGGCCGCCGCCTACGCCGCCAGCGGCACCGTCCCGGTGATGCTCGATGAGCAGGGCCGCCCGGTCAAGCGGAACTTCGTCCACGTCGATGACCTGGCCGACGCGGTCCTGGCCGCGATCGACCATCCGGCAGCACGGCGGCAGACCTTCAACATCTGCATGGACGAGCCAGTCGACTACGGCGAGCTCGGCGCCTACCTGGCCCGGTCCCGGGGCCTGCCCACCGTCGGCGTCCGCACCCCCTACCACTCCACCTGGCTCGACAACGCCAAGGCCAGGTTCCTGCTCGGATGGCGGCCACGATACGACCTGCGCAGGATGACCGACGAAGCCTGGGACTACCAGCGCGCCCCCGACGACCCCCGCGTGATCTGGTACCCCGGCTAGCTACGCCCCGCACCCCGGACGCAACCCGACCACCGCGTTACAGCCGAGCACCAGACCCAGCGCGCTCAGGGTGCGCCCAAACCGCCGATCTGGACGCCAGCTCGATCGTCAGCCAGGGGTTGCGAGCCGCGCCCGAGCTGGGTGATATGAATGGCGATCTAGCCCTGCCCAGCAAGCCCCGGCAGGTATGCATCGAGCACTGAGAGCGTCGACGGCAGCCCGGGCCTAGCGCAGCGCGGGACATAGTCATAGTCCGGCGGGCCGTCAAATGGCCCGGTGGCGACGCCGCCGACGGGCAGCGTGACCCGGACCCTGAGCGGGCCTGGCCGGTGGCCGCACCAGTTCGCCCAGAACACGACCAGATCGGCCGCATCGGGCCTGCCGGGTGCCAGCACGACCGGCCTGAGCTGCAAGGTGGGGACCCGCACCAGCCGCACGGGCAGGGACGTCCCGTCGGCCCGGACGATGGTCACCGTGGGCAGGCCGCGCAGGATGCACGGGCCAGAGCCGATGTTGGTGAACTCGATGTCACCATGGACGCCGAGGCTCTCGCCTTCCCGTCCCGCGTTGATCCGCAGCGCCGTGCTCGCGCAGCTGGCCAGGCCCCATACGGGCGAGGTTGTCGGCTGCCCAGTTCCGGGTGAGGTCCGGCCGGGGCCGGCCGGACCTCCCGGTGCCGCGCAGCCAGCCAGCGCCAGGGCCGCGCAGCTTGCCAGCCAGGCACGCCGCCTGGAGTGGCTGGCGTCCTTGCCCGCCGATGATGCCCTCAATGTCACATGCTTAAGGACGCGGCGCTACCTCCGGCGGTTGGGGCAAGCACTCACGCCCGGACGACGGCATCTCGATCTACCGCGCGCGGTGGCCAAGGACCGCTCACTTACATGATGTGACAGCTGGCCTGCTCGCCGAGCCGCCGTTCGGGCGCGGTTGTGGGGCGGGGCGCTCAATCCCCAGGGTCGTACATAGCTGGGTGTTCGGCGACGGGTGCACGCGTTAGAGTCTCGGTAGAGGGAGGCTGCGTGGTGGTAACGCTTGTCCTGGGTAGTACGGCCGTATGCAGCGACGGGTACCGCGGTCAGGTACGGGCCGTTGTTCTGGACCCTGCCGCTGGCACGGTAACTCATCTGGTGGTCGAGCCGGAGGTCCGGAGCGGGCTTGCCCGGCTGGTGCCTTTGAACCTTGTCGACGCGTCACCAGGCGGGACCCGGCTCCGCTGCACCGAGGCGGAGTTCCAGGGCCTTGAGGCCGCGGAGGAGACCTTGGCGGAGTTCACGCTCGACTACCAGGTCCCAGTTCAGCTGCTGCCTCCCGGCTGGCGCGGTGCGGGCGGGCCAGTCGCAGAGGGCGACGCGTTTTCCCGGATCCCGGAGAAGGAAACCATCGACGTCATCCCGCCGGACGAGGTGGAAGAGCGCCGCGGCGGGCACGTTCACGCCACCGATGGCGATATCGGGCAGATCCATGCCCTCCGCATCGACCCAGCCAGCCGTCAGGTGACCCACGTGCTGGTCAGGGAGGGGCACTTGCTGGCCCGCAAGGATGTCGCGGTCCCGTTCGGCAGCGTGGCCGGATTCGACGACGACGGCATCCGGCTTAGCATCACCCGGCAGCAGATACGCGACCTGCCGCCGGCGGACGCCGATCCGTCCGCCAGATAGGTTCACTCACCGGCCGCGAGAACCGCCTTATTGAAGAATCGCTGTAGGGCGTTACGGTCGAGGTCGTAGCGTTCAAAGGCCCGGCGGGCTTGGCTCTCAGATCCGCTGCCGGTTGCTTTGGCTGGCCTGGCTTTCGAACGACGTGCCAGCCTGCCGGGTCTTGCCGTGGCGTGGCTCAAAAGAGGTGCGACGCGACCGGTCCGGAATAAGGCATGCCCGCCATGGTCCCATCTGCCGTAGGAGTGAAGGAAGGGGCAGGTCATGGCGGTGGTGATGATCGGCGTGGACCCCATAAGGGGTCGCACACCGCGGTGGCGGTCAGCGGGGATGAGCAGCCGCTTGGCCAGGTGCGGGTCAGGGCCTCGGCAATCCAGGCGCAGCGGCTGCTGGAATGGGCAGCGGCGTGGCCGGAGCGGACCTGGGCGGTCGAAGGCGCCGGCGGCCTGGGGCACCTGCTTTCCCAGCAGCTGCTGGCAGCCGGGGAACAGGTCCTGGACGTGCAGCCCAAGCTGGCCGCGCGGGTCCGGCTGCTGGGAGCCGGCGCAGTGAACAAGAACGACCCTAACGATGCCCGCTCGGTGGCCATCGCCGCGCTGCGCTCCAGGACGCAGCATGAAGTCAGGCCCGATGATCACGCCACGGTGCTGAAGGTATGGGCCAAGCGGTACCGGGACCTGGGCCGCAGCCGTACTCAGACCGCCTGTCGGCTGCACTCGGCGCTGTGCGAGCTCGTCCCCGGCGGCATCGGCAAGGAGATCACCGCGGCGCACGCCGCTCGCGTCCTGGAGCAGGTCAGCCCGTTGGACGCCGTCCAGCAGGCCCGCTGGGAGCTGGCCGCAGACCTGCTCGATGACTTGCGCCGGTTTGATGCCCGGCTGGGCGAGGCGAAGAAGAAGCTGGCAGCGGCGGTGCAGGCCACGGGGACGACCCTGACGGAGATCTTCGGTGTCGGCCCGGTCATCGCCGCCACCGTGATCGGCGAGGTCCGCGACATCTGCCGGTTCGCCAGCCGGGACCGGTTCGCCGCTTACAACGGCATCGCGCCGATCGAGGTCTCCTCCGGCAAGCGGAAGGTGCACCGGCTGTCGCGGCGGGGGAACCGGCGCCTGAACCACGCGATCCACATGGCCGCGGTCACCCAGGTCCGCTACCCTCACAGCGACGGCCGCCCCTGCTACGACAAGAAACTGGCCGAGGGCAAGACCGCCAAGGAAGCACTGCGCGCCCTCAAACGCCAGGTCAGCGATGCCTTCTACAAGCACCTGAAAGCCGACGCCGCCCGCGCCGCGGGCACCGGAAGTCCGGGAGGGCAACCGGGGAGCGACTCTGTCGCCAGCGCGGCCGACTCACACCCCGAACGCCAGCTCTTCGGCCAAGCCACTCCCGGACCTGCCCTAACCCTACGATCAGCGCCCTGCGACGACCACGCCCGCACCCCCGCGGGACCGGGTGCCGCGCGCGCCGGCGGGGCAGGCCCTGGCCTGCCCGCTCTTCCTGCCCCCAGGGGCCGTAGAGGCTCCGGGGTCAAGGCCGGCCGTCAGGCCGTCGCCGCAGGCGATGCGCAGCAGCCTAATGGGCATATGGCAGGTCACCGCTAGCAGCAGCCAGGGGTGGTTGGAGCCCTTCTTCAAGATCGCGGGGCCTGCCTGCCGGATCCATGTCTATAACGATCCAGGGGGGTGGTGACGCCTTGACCAAGACTGGCAGGATCTGGCTGGTGCGGCCGGTGCCGGGAACCCGTTACGCACACCCGGGCATGACCCCTCGGGTTAGATCCGGGTCCCGGCGCCGGCCGTGTAACGGATGGTTAGCGACACGCCGGGCCGCCTCCCCGGGAAACGCTGTCTGTCCGGGTCCGACGCTGTACCAACGCGGCCGGGTCAGGGCCTCCCGGCGCCCGGTGCAGGTGCCGGGAACGCTACAACCCGCCCGCTAGGCTGCGGCGACCCGGGCCCGCCCCAGGTCTGGGCGACGACGTACAAGCGCGGGTCCTCCCCGCGGCTGAGCGCGCAGGCGAAGGCGCCGCGATC
>Ga0187814_10000785_pt1 | contig 11396 bp, 16 predicted proteins | sample NC_S_4_FD_132450 | JGI IMG/M metagenome (GOLD analysis project Ga0187814, IMG submission 132450) | Wetland sediment microbial communities from Neuse River Estuary, North Carolina, USA - ASW-S_4 | ecosystem: Environmental > Aquatic > Freshwater > Wetlands > Sediment | place: USA: North Carolina...
ACCCAGCACCCCGACGTGCACCGCGTCACCCCCGGATCTGCGCGCCATTGTACAGGATGGCGGCGCCCCGCGGTAGCCGGGCCCAGCCCCGGGCGTGCTAGGATGGACCCGGGAGGCTGAGGCCCGTGGCCAGACTCATCCGTGAAGCGGAAGTGGACCAGCTCCTATCGATGGAGGAGGCGATCGCCGCCGTCCGCGAGGCGTGCCTCGCCCAGGGCGGCCAGGAGCTCGCGGAGCTGCCCCGCCGGCGCCTGCGCTCCGATCGCGCCGTCCTCTCGGCGCTCTGGGCCGAGCACCCGGGGGCGGGTCTCGTCGGCGGCAAGGTCTACGTCGTGACGCGCGCAGGCGGCGTGCGCTTCCTCGTGCAGGTGTTCTCCGAGGACAGCGGTCGCTTGCTCGGCCTGATCGAGGGCAACCGCCTGGGCCAGCTGCGCACGGGCGCCGCGTCGGCGGTGGCGACGGACGCGCTCGCGCGCAAGGAGGCCTCGACGCTCGGCATGATCGGCGCCGGGTACCAGGCGGAGACCCAGCTCGAGGCCATCAGCCGGGTGCGGCGCCTCTCGGAGGCGCGTGTCTACGCGCGCGACCGCGCCCGCCTCGAGGACTTCTGCGCGCGGCTCGCGGGGCGCACCGGCGTGCGCGTGGTGCCCGCCGACAGCCCCGAGCAAGCCGTCGCGGGCGCCGACGTCGTCGTCACGGCGACGACGGCAAAGGAGCCGGTCCTGACCGCCGCCATGCTCGAGAGCGGTCAGCACGTCAACGCCATCGGCAGCAACCGCCTGCACGAGCGGGAGCTCGACGGCCCGGCCGTCCTGCGGGCCGCCGTGGTCGTCGTGGACTCGCGGCCGACGGCCAAGGCCGAGGCCGGCGAGCTCACGCCGCTCGCTGCGCGGGGCGAGATCGACCCCATGGAGCTCGCGAACCTGGGCGAGGTCCTGGCCGGCGTGCGGCCCGGTCGCCGCCACCCGGACGACGTGACGCTCTTCCTTTCCCAGGGCGTCGCCCTCTGGGACCTCGCCGTGGCGTCGGTCGTGCTGGAGAAGGCCCAGCGCCTCGGCGTCGGACAGGAGGTGGACCTGCTCTCGTGATGTCGTGGAACGCGGCCGCGCGGGACCGCGCATGAGCCGCCACCGCCAGATCCGCCTCGCGGACGGGCGGCAGGCCAGCGTGCAGGAGTTCGGTCACGAGGGGGAGGCCGTGCTGCTCCTGCCCGGCGCCGGTGCGGATCGCATGGCGCTCGGACTGCAGGGTCGTGCCCTCCAGGAGGACGGCCTGCGGGCCTTCTCCCTCGACTACCCCGAGCTCGGCCTGGCGCCGGGCCCGCTGCCGCGGGACCTGGCGGATCTCGTCGCCTACGCGTGCGCGGCTCTGGACGCGCTCGGCGTCCAGAGCTGCCACCTGCTCGGCCAGTCGCTCGGGTCCAGGGTGGCGCAGGAGATCGCGCTCACGCGCCCCGAGCGCGTGCGCTCCCTGACCCTGCTCGCCACCTGGGGACGGCAGGACGCCTGGCTCGACCTCAGGGCCGGCATCGTATCGCTGATCGTGCGCCAGCCGCTGCCCGAGCGGCTTCGCCTCCTGCCCTACTTCATGGCGTCGCGGCCGCTCGTAGCGCAGTTCGCCTCCGGCTCCGACACGACGCTCGGCCTGCGGGGCAGCCGGGCGGTGAGCGACGAGACGATGGCCCACTACCTGGCCCTCGCCCAGGGCCGCGACCGCCTGCCGCAGCTTCGGCACCTCCAGGTGCCCTGCCTCGTCCTAGGCGGGGAGCGGGACCTCATGACGCCCTGGGAGTACGGGCAGGAGGTGGCCCAGGCGATCCCGGGGGCGCGCTTCGTCCGCATCGACGGCGAGCACGCGTCCCACCTCTTCCACTACGAGCTCGGCGAGCGGACGAACAGGGAGATCCTCGCCTTCCTGCGGGATGTCCGGCGCCCCGCGCAAGGAGGCGCGAACTGATGGCATCGCTCTCGGACCTGCCGGAGCACGAGCGAAGGCTCGTACTGCGCCTCGCCTACTGGTCCTGGCTCGCGCTCCTGCTCGGCGCGACGGCGCTCGTGCTCTGGATGCGCGGCACCCTGCCCATCGCCTTCCTCCCGGTGGCAGCGGTGCTCTTGGCCCTGTTCGTCGCCTTCGAAGTGTGGCAGCCCATCTTCGTCCGCCGGCAGTTGCGGCGGTCCAAGGGCCAGTAGGACGCAAGGCCGCTCCAAGGAGTCCACGTGCCGGTGCCGCCGCCGCACCTCGTCCAGCAGGGTCAGCCGGTGGTCGGGGTGGGGTCAGTGCTGGACGTGCAGGAACAAAAGTGGCCGCCGACGGAGGTCCGCGGCGGCTTGGAAGGTTTTCCTAGAAGCGCATCGCCCAGATCTGCTCGGCCCTCCGCGCGCAGTGTCGGGCCCCCGAAGTTCCGGGGGGCGGCGTCGCGCCGCCTTCCTCTCAGGCCGTGCCGGACCGCCGCCGGCTGCGGGCGGCCTCGTCCCGGATCGCCTCGATCTCGCCGTCTGGAATCGGCCGGTCGAAGCGGCGGAAGCCCGCCACCGAGAAGCCGTTGCGGCGAGCCATCTCGCGGATCTCCCGCACGCGCTCCGGCCGGATGTCGAGCCCGAGGGTGTAGGGTTCGTACCGCCGCTCGAGCGCCAGGATCATCGTCTCGGCGATGCAGGCCTCGGCGTAGCCCGGCGGGAACCCGAAGTCGTAGTGGAAGTCGACCTGCCCCGGCACGGCGATGACACCGCCGTCGATCACCAGGACGTCGCGCCGGCTCTCGTAGACGCGCTCGGAGACGTTGCGCGGGCGCGCGACGTCGCAGACGACCGAGCCGGGCCTGAGGTCCTCCGGCTCGAGCAGCACGCCCGTCGCCGAGGAGACGGTCAGCACGACGTCCGCCGTGCGCGCCGCGGCGCGCGCGTCCGTGCCCACCGAGACGTCGGTGCCCGTGCCGAGGTCCAGGAGCGAGCGCTGGATCGCCTGCAGCTTGTCGACGCGGCGGCCGATCAGGCTGAGGCGCCGCACCGAGCCTGCCAGGGCCGCCGCGACCGCCCGGCCGATCGCACCGGTGGCGCCGACGACCGACGCCTCGCACTCGGCCGGCACCATGCCCATGCGTTCGGCCGCGAGGAGGGCGCCGTCCACCGCGGAGGCCGCCGTGTAGGAGTTGCCGGTCGTCACCGGGATCGACAGCGCCTTGTTCACCGAGACGCCGTGGTCGCCGACGACCTTCGTGAAGGCGCCCAGCCCCACGATGCGCGCCCCCAGGCGCTCGGCGAGGCGCCCGGCGTCGACGATGCGCGGCAGGAGCTTGGAGCGGAAGGGCATCTCCAGCATCAGGCGCGCCGAGATGGGCAGGATGACGAACCAGCCCTCCGCCTCGACGCCCGTCGGCGAGCGCACGCCCGTGATGTGCGACGCGCGGTACGGCGGCAGGTGGCGGAACGCCTTCTCCACGAAGGCCTCGGGCAGTACCTTGAGTGCCGGGTACTGCCGCGTGTAGTCGACGAAGTGCAGCGGGTGCAGGACGAAGGCGAAGCGCTCCACCCCTCCACCCCTTCCTGTGCACAATACTGTGCACAATAGTAGCAGAGACGAGTCGGCCTGCAAAGCGCCGACGGGTCCCGATGCGAAGGGGCGCCCCACCGGGCGCCCCGCTGCTTCACACGCCGCCTTCGCCGCGGCCCCGCTTGCCGCCGCGCCGGGAATCATGATGCCGCCTGAGATCCGCCTGTCGGTCGTCGCTTTCCTTCATGAAGCGTGCGAGGCGGTCCTCGAAGTTCTGCGGCCTTGCCGGTCCGCGCCGCGCGCCGCCGCCCGGACGCGTACGCGCCGGGGATGCCCCGGGCTTGGCCTGGCGGATCGAGAGCGCGATCTTCTGATTGCCATCATAGGACAGGACCTTGACCTTGACCTGGTCCTGCTCCTTGACGAAGTCCTTGATGTCGTTGACGTAGGAGTCCGCCACCTCGGAGATGTGGACGAGTCCCGTCTTGCCACCCGGGAGCAGCACAAAAGCGCCGAAGCGCGTGATGCCGGTCACGACACCCTCGACCACGGAACCCACGACGATATCCTGCTCCGCCAAAGTCTCCCCGCTTCCCGCATGGGCTCGTAGACCCAATACCTCTGATACGAAGTTTAGCGGGCGAGCGTGGACCCCGTCAAGCGAACAGGTCAGCGCTGGACCGTCAGAACGACGGACTTGTCACCGGCCGGCACGTAGTGGAGGACGTCGCGGACGGCCTGCGCCTCGCCGGCCGTGGTGCGCAGCTGCCGGGCCTCGGCGCGCAGCCCGGCGTTGTGCCGCTCGGTCGCCTGCAGCTGCTGCAGGGCCTGCTGCTCCTGGGCCCGCACGTGCATGAGCTGCACCTCCCCGACCGCGCCCGTCCCGAGGAGGTACAGGACGGCGGCCGCGAACATCAGCCGGCCCGCGCGCAGGCGGATCCGGCGCGGCCTGCGCCGCGGGCGCTCGGACCGCTCAGGTCGCTCGGCGGGCTGCGGCTTCTTCTGCTGCGGCGACGGCGCGCGCAGCGCCGCTAGCCCGATGGCATCAGCTGCTCTCGCCAATCTCCTCGTCCTCCTCCGCGTCGTTCGCGTTCAGAGCGAGCGGGTCGCCGTCGACGACGATCACGACCTGGTAGCCCTTCGTCTTGGCGCGGTGCAGCAGGGTGGCCACCGTGGACTCGCTGAGCTGGAGCTGCCGGGCGATCGCGTCCTGGCGCGAGCCCGTCTCCTTGAGCGTCACCACCTGCCGCTCGCGGAAGCTGAGGCGCTCGGCGCCCCGGATCTCCAGGTGCAACCGACAACGCCTCCTTGCTTGTCCACAATTTGTCCACAGTTTGTGGATTGTTTGTCCTAGTTTCTCCGTTCACGCCGCGTCTCCTGCCAGGGCGCGTGCAGGATGCGCAGCAAGGCGCCGGCGACGCCGGCGCCGCACGCGAAGCCCACCGGCACGTACGCCCTGAGGTCGCCGAGCGTGCCGAGGAAGAGGGCCCCTGCGGCGGCCAGGCTCAGCAGGCTCAGCAGGGTGGCCTCCGCCAGCCCGTGGCGCAGCGTGCGCCGTCGGCCGAGGCGCGTCGCGAGGTACCAGAGAGGCACCGTCAGAATGCCGACGGCCGCCGCCCAGAGCAGCCGGTCGAACTGCTCGAGCAGCGGCAGGTCGATCACTTGAGCAGCCGGCTCAGGCGGCCCTTGCGCCGGCTCTCCTGCTGGTAGCTGAGCGCGTGGATCGCGCCGTCGAGCTTGAGATCGCCCTGCTCGAGGTCGAGGTGGCGGATGTGCAGCCCCTCGCCCTTGACCGACAGCAGGCCGAGCTGCGTCGCGAGTGCGATCTCGTGCTCGTCGAACGACTCCACCTTGGTCACGCCGGTGATCTCGAGCAGCCTGCGGTCGTGCAGCTCCAGACCATGATGCTGCTCGCCTTGCGCGCCCGGCATGCGTCCACCCCCGCTACTGGATGCTATGCGGGGCGGCACCTGTTGTGCCTTCTCCAAGAGGTACGGCGGGGCGGCTGGGCGAAAGGGACCGGACGAGGTCGGGCGGCAGCCCGGGCCCCGAGAGGAGCGATGTCGTGGCCATGATCCTCAGGCGCGCCTGGGCCATCGTACGCGGCCGGCCCGGCGCCTACCTGCAGCTCCTCGCCACGCTGCTCGTCTGCACGGCCGTCGTGGACGCCGCCCTCCAGATGGCGGCGCTCGGCGGGGGTAACTTCGCGGGGCCCGTCGAGATCGGAGCCGGCGCGCTCTTCCTCGCCGTCTTCGCCTTCGGCTACGGAGGGGCGCTCGGCGCCATGGCGGAGGCCGCGCGCGGCGAGCCGCCCTCGCCGCTCTGGCGGCGCGGGGCGCGGCTGTGGGGCAGGACCCTGGGCCTCTTCGCGATCGACGTCGTCTTCCTGGTCGCCCTGCTGATCATCACTGGGCTGGTCCTCGTCGCGGCCGGTGCGCCGCAGGCGATCGCCGCGGCGGGCGGCGTGCTGTCCATGGCCGCAGGGCCCGCCCTCGCGCGCGCCGTGCTCGTCCTCCTCCTGACGGCCCTCGTGCTCTACCTGGCCGTCGGCCCGTGGCTCCAGGCGGCGCAGGCGACGCTCTTCGTCGGCGGGCGGGCGGTGCTCGACGCCATGGGCGGGAGCTTCGCCGGAGCCTACAGCCGCCGGCAGATCGGCTACTGGCTCATGGTGCTCGGCGTCGCGCTCTTGCTGGACCTGGGCTCCGCGTTCGGCGAGAGCCTGCTCGGCAGCGCGGGGACGGTCGCCAGCCTCATCCTGAGCCCCGCCCTGCTCTGGGTCGTCACGGCCCTCGCCTTCGCGACCTACCAGGTCCGCGGCACGCAACCCTGAAGGAGTGATGGACCATGCTGCGCCACGTGCTGCTGCTGAAGCTGAAGGAGAGTGCCGGCCCCGACGCCCGGGCCGACCTCGTCGACGGTTTTCGGCGCCTCACGGCCGAGATCCCGAACGTCGCCGCCGCGACCTTCGGCCCGGCCCTCGGCCTCAAGGGAAGTTCCGGCGTCCCCGCGGACTTCGCGGTGCTGCTGGACTTCGCCACGCCGGAGGACTTCGCGGCGTACATCGCGGATCCGCGTCATCAGGCCTTCGTCCGGGACGTCCTCGCGCCCGTGCGCGAGGCCGGCTGGTCCGCGCAGATCGCCCTCTAGAATCCCTCAGAGCAGGTGGCCGCGCTGCACCTGCCGCCAGATGTCCGGGTTCTCGAAGCCGAGCTCCCAGATCGCTACGCCGCCGATGCGCGACGCGCGGGCGAGCGCGAGCTTCTGAGCGAATGAGCGCTGGTCCTCGTACCAAATGTTGTGCACCACGCCCACGGCGTCGGTGTAGGCGAAGTGGTACTCCTGCGCGACCGTGTCCCAGATCGGCTGCTTGCCGATCTTCTTGAGCGTGTTCTGGGCTTGCCGCGTCGAGACGGTGTTCGACGCGCCCTGGCTGGTCCAGTCGTAGCCGTACGCCGCGGCGCCGAGGTAGATGCGCTCGTGGGGGATGCGGGCCAGCGCGAACTGCAGGTTGTCGCGCACCCAGTCGAGGGGCGCGATCGGGCCCGGCGGTCCGCCCTGGTAGTGGTGGTCGTAGGTCATGAGCACGACGGCATCCGTGACCTTGCCGAGGGCGAGGTAGTCGTAGGGATGGCTCATCTGCTGCGCGATCCCCACCTTGGGGAAGACGGCGACGCCGAGGCCCTTGCCCATCGCGTGCAACCTGCTGCCGAGGCTGTTGAGGAAGGTGGAGAGGTCGTCGCGCGACTGCGGCGCCAGGAGCTCGAAGTCGATGAGGACGCCCTGGTAGTCGCGGGAGTTCACGAGCCTGAGGATCGTGCTGGCCATGTTCGCCCGCGTTTTGGCGTTGTCCATCGGGTCCTGCCCGGAGTTGCCCACGAGCGGCCAGACTGCGACGCCCTTCTGGTGCGCCGTCGCCGTCACCACCGGCTCACGGGTGTCGTCCGTCAGGTTGCCGGCCGCGTCGATCCGGTACCAGTACGGGCTCGCGATCTGGATCTGCCTGGCGTGCGCCGTAAAGGAGCCCCACGAGTTGCCGTTCTCGTAGAACCCCATCACCATCGGCCGCCAGAACAGGCTCCATGACCGGCGCGGCAGGTAGGAGGGGCGGGGCGAGCGGGCGGCGCGGGCGAACACGAAGACCACCAGCAGGGCGGCGAGGGCTCCCCCGATCACCGGGTAGCGCCAGCGGCTCAGCCAGGAGAGCAGGTCGCGCCAGCGGTCGCGCCATGCGGGCATGCGGCGATCCCCCTTTGCCCACTAGGCTCGCTCGGGAATCGCCCGCCGATGCATCGGGCGAGCGGTCGGCTCATGCCCGGCTAAGGCACGTCCCCGCCGTCCTTCGGCCGCGTCCAGAGCGTCTCGTAGAGCACGTCGGAGCGCCCGGGAGCACGTTCTGGCACCAAGAGCACGCGCACCGCCGTCCACCGGCCGCCGATATCCACCACGATCTCGTCGCCCACGTGCACCTCGGCGGACGGCTTGGCCGCCTTCCCGTTGAGCACGACGCGGCCGACCTCCGCGGCGTCGTGCGCCACGGTGCGCCGCTTGATGACACGCGCGACCTTGAGCCACTTGTCGAGCCGCATGGCCCCACCTCCCGCGCAGACGCCGAGAGCCGGGGCCATGGCGCGCCCCGGCTCTCGCGGTCCGGACCTACTTGCTGATGGAGTCCTTGAGCGCCTTGCCCGCCTTGAACGCCGGGACGCGGCTGGCCGGGATGTTGATCTCCTTCTTCGTCTGCGGGTTCAGGCCCTTGCGCGCGGCGCGCGAGCGAACCTCGAAGGTACCGAACCCAACGAGCGAGACCTTGTCCCCACCGGTGAGAGCCTCACCGACCGCGTCGACGAAGGCGGTGACGGCCTTGTCCGCGTCCTTCTTGCTCATCCCGGCGCGTTCGGCGACCTTCGCGACCAGCTCGGTCTTATTCGTAGGTACCCCTCCCCTGCCGATTGTCGTCGCGTATCTTTCGGCAATTGGCGCACCATTCCTTCTTTTGTGGCGCCAATCTACTCATTTTGGGCCATTTCCCATGCGGAGGCGGCCTCTTCCGCCCCGGCTGCGGAGAGCCTTCGGCCCAAGATGGCCTCCGCCCGGTTGCAATGCGCCTTGAGCGAGGTGAGCGTCCGCCGCGCCTGCACCTCGAGATCCTCCCCGGCGGCGATGCGCCCCTCCAGAAAGTCGCTCATAGAGCCTTCCCCCAAGTGAGCAATACCGCAGCGCATGATCTTGCGCATCGCCTTCTCAAGAGCCGCAAGCGAGGAAAGCGACGCCGGAATGCCGTCGAGTTCGCTGGCCCGATGCGTTCCCTCCTCCGCCTTGAGCTCCTCCCAGCGGGGCAGGAACTCCTGCGCGCTCGCGTAGTGCTCGTCGCCAAAGACGTGCGGGTGGCGGCGCACCAGCTTCTGCCACAGGGCGTCCGCCACGTCGGCGAGCGCGAACTCGCCGCTCTCCCGGCCCAGCTGGGCGTGGAAGAGCACCTGCAGCAGCAAGTCTCCCAGTTCTTCCGTCATTGCATGCAGATCCCGCTCCAGAACAGCGTCGTAGGCCTCGGCCGCCTCCTCGAGCAGGTACGGCAGCAGGCTCTCGTGCGTCTGCTCGCGATCCCAGGGACAGCCCTGCGGCGCGCGCAGGATCTCCATCACCCGGATCGCCGCGGCCAGCGGCAAGGCCGACGCCGAGCCGAGCGGCTCCACGTACAGGACCTCGTCCGCACGCCGCCCGGTCCAGAGCTCGCCCAAAGGTCCCGTGCGAGGCTCGCGCCCGCCGAGCAGCCTCCCGGCGCCGAAGAGTGCGAGGGCCGGCGGCGCAGCGCCGTCGGGTGCCCCGTAGACCGCGACGCCCTGCCCTGCCGGCCACGGATCCCGGCGCGACGCGTGTCGGCTCACGGTCCCCCTCGGCAGGTCGAGGGCCTCGACCAGCGGCGCCGTCCAGCGCACGTCGCCCCCCGCCGCCCGCGCGGCGCCAAGCCAGGGGTCGTCCGGCTCCGGACCGCCCGGCAGCAGCACGACGTCGTCCTCGGCGAATGCGGCGGGCAGCGCCTCCGCGACGCTCGCGCCGGTCGCGCGCAGGCGGGCCGTGACCCCGAGCCCGGGCGGCACGAGGATCCGGCCGCCGCCGCCCATCCCGATCTCCTCGGGCAGCACCGGGGGGAACGACATCCCGATGACCCGCATCCACCATCATCTCCTGCCCGCCAGCATGCTCCGCGCTCGTTGCGCGATCCGTCCCATGGCTTCCCGCTCGGCGGCGCCGAACCCTCCCGAGAAGCCGAGGAGCAGGCCGTAGGCCGCCGCGGCGGCGGCCACCGTGAGCAGCGTGGCGACGCCGGAGCGCGGTGCGCCGAGGGCGAGCACCACGCCGGCCATGCCCCCGGCGGCGAGCGTCGGGGCCATGAACGCCCAGGTTCCGATGGGGCCGGTCAAGCGCCTGAGCGCCGTGACGTTCAGCAGGGTCCAGACGAGGTAGGCGATGCTCGTGGCCTCGGCGGCGCCGACGATGCCGAACATCCGCACGAGCGGCCAGGTGAGCGCCGCCTTGACGGCCGCGGCCGCGGCGAGGTGCACGAGCGGGCGCCACGTCCGCCCGTAGCCCTGGAGCGCCGCCGCCGCCACCTGGGCCAGGCCGAAGAGCAGCGCGCTCGGCGACAGCACGATCAGGCTCAGGGCCGCACTTGCGCTCCCGAACAGGATCGACACGATCGGGCGCCCGAGCAGCGCCAGCCCCAGCGCTGCGGGCAGCAGCCAGCGCCATGTGGCCGCCAGCGACTCCCCGGCGAGGTTCCTGGCGCGCTGCGCGTCGCGTCGGGCCAGCGCCGCGGCGACGGCGGGCACGAGCGCCACCGCGATCGCGCCGCTGATGATGGCGGGCAGGGCCACGAGGGGCATGGCGTAGCCGCTGAGGATGCCGTAGGCCCCCGTCCGCGGGCCGGCGCCCAGCCCCTGCATCTGCAGCGCGGCCGGCACGATCACGAGGTCCAGGATCTGCATCACGGGAACGCCGAGTCCGGTGATGGTGATGGGCAGCGCGATGGCGACGAGACGGGAGAGCAGGATACGCGTCGGGCGGCCGTAGCCGCCTCCCCGCGGTGCACTCCTGCGCCCGCGCAGCGCGAGCAGCAAGAGAAGCCCCGCTGCGGCGCCGAGGCCGGCGGCGCCGGCGACGCCGGCGGCGGCCCACTTGAGGCCGAAAGGGCGCAGCAAGAAGGCCAGGGCGACGATGCCCAGGACGCGCACCAGTTGCTCGACCACCTGGGAGATCGCGGTGGGGGCCATGTCCTGATAGCCCTGGAAGTAGCCCCTGAGGCCGGACATCGCGGCGACGAGCAGCACCGCGGGCGCCACGGCCGCGATGGCGGGCGCCGCGCGCGCGTCGCGCGCCACGTGGGCGGCGAGCCACGGCGCCCCGAGGAAGAGGGCCGCCCCGCCCGCGGCGCCCAGCCCCACCAGCAGAATCGTCGCGATGCGCAGGATCCGCTCCGCCTCGCGGTGCGCGCCACGAGCGGCGCTCTCGGCGACGAGGCGCGAGATGGCGACCGTCAGGCCGCCCGTCGCGAGCGCGAGCGTCAGCGCGTACGCGGGGTAGGCCATGTGGTAGAGCCCTACGCCCTCGGGACCGAGGAGGCGCGGCAGGACCAGCCGGTAGAGGCCCAGGAGGCGGCTGAGGATGCCGCCGAGGAGCAGGAAGCCGGTTCCCTGCCAGAAGGCCACGGCGGGACACCCCCGCTGTCATTCCATGCGGGCACGGCGTCAGTATGCGGCGAAGCCGCGGACGCGCGCCGGGTCACCGCGGAACGGGCGTGCAGGCTCGACGTTTGTCCTGGCGGACGGTTGGGAATCCTCACAGCCGTGATAGGAGGTGATACCAAGATGGACGCTCGCAGACACGCTGCAGAGCAGGCGTCGCGCGGC
>Ga0187814_10000787_pt1 | contig 11391 bp, 9 predicted proteins | sample NC_S_4_FD_132450 | JGI IMG/M metagenome (GOLD analysis project Ga0187814, IMG submission 132450) | Wetland sediment microbial communities from Neuse River Estuary, North Carolina, USA - ASW-S_4 | ecosystem: Environmental > Aquatic > Freshwater > Wetlands > Sediment | place: USA: North Carolina...
AGTTCTCCGGGTCGAAGGTGTAGTCGGAGTCCAGCGATGGCTCCACGCCATCCGGCAGGCCATGCGCCGCGAACGTGGCCAGCGCGATCTCCTGGATCGTCTTGCCCGCCTCCGGGTCGCCGCGCACCGAGAACCGCCCGGGCGACCACTCAAGGTCGTCCACGGATGCTTCCAGCATCGCCGCGGCGATCACCTTGGCCTTGTCGATGACCTTGTCGCACGCGCCAACCAGGGCCATGCCGCCCACCGCCAGCGAGCGCGAGCCGTACGTATCCATGCCCTTGGGTGACACCTGGGTGTCACCGTGCAGCACCCGGATGTCCTCGAACGGAACCCCGAGCTGGTCTGCGACTATCTGGCTCCAGGCCGTCTCGTGCCCCTGGCCGTGCGCGCTCGAGCCGGTCACGACCTCGACCTTGCCGGTCGGCAGCATCCGGATGGATGCGTGCTCCCAGCCGCCGGCCCCGTAGGACAGGCTGCCGAGCACCCGTGATGGCGCGAGGCCGCACATCTCGGTGAAGGTAGAAATGCCGATACCGAGCCGGATCTTGTCGCCGCGTGCATTGCGCTCCGCCTGCTCGCGGCGCAGACCGTCGTAGTCGAAGAGTTCCTTAGCCTTCGCCGTCGCCGCCTCGTAGTTGCCCGAGTCGTACGTCAGGCCCGCGATCGTGGTGTACGGGAATTCCTCGTGCTTGATCCAGTTTCGCTCCCGGATCTCCATCGGCTCGATACCCAGCTCGACGGCCAGCTCGTCCATGATCCGCTCGATCGCGAACGTCGCCTCCGGCCGCCCGGCACCACGGTAGGCGTCGGTCGGCATCTTGGTGGTGAAGACACCGGTGCAGCGGAAGGAGTACGCGTCCATCTTGTAGATCGCCGGGAACATGAACGCGCCGAGCAGCGGTATCCCAGGCGTCACGAGCATCAGGTACGCGCCCATATCGGCCAGCAGGTCGACATCGAGAGCGCGGATCCGGCCGTCACGGTCGGCCGCGATCCTGATCCGCTGCCACTGGTCGCGGCCGTGGTGCACGGTCATGTTGCCTTCGCTGCGGGTCTCGGTCCACCGGACCGGCTTGCCCACCTTGCGAGAAGTGAGGACGGCCAGCACCTCCTCGGCGGTGACCTGCAGCTTCGATCCGAAACCGCCGCCGACATCGGGGGCGATGACGCGGATGTCCTGCTCGGGGATGCCGAAGAACGCGGACAGCGCGAACCGCAGTACGTGCGGGATCTGGGTCGCCGACCAGACCGTCACCTCCTCCCCTACCCACGAGACGACCACGGCGCGCGGCTCCATCGCGCACGGAATCAGCCGCTGCTGGCGGTAGGTGCGCTCGAGTACCACCGGCGCATCGCGGAACGCGGCCTCGACGTCGCCGTTCGCGAACACCCACTCGTAGCTCTTGTTACCTGCCTCGTGCACCTTCGGGGAGTCAGGATCGAGAGCGGTGCGCATGTCGAGCACCGGTGGCAGGGGCTCGTAGTCCACCTCGATTGCGGCCAGCGCATCGGCCGCCTCGTAGTTATCCCGCGCGACGACCACGGCAACCGCCTCGCCGACGTACCGGACCTCGTCGACGGCCATCGGCGGATGCGGCGGGATCACGATGTCCGGCGTCACCGGCCAGGCGCACGGCAGGCTGCCCTGCTCGGCAGCGAAGTCGGCGCCGCTGAACGCGGCGACGACGCCAGGCTGGCGGAGGGCGCCGCTGACATCCACATTCTTGATCTTCGCGTGCGCGAACGGGCTGCGGAGGAACGCGATCTGCAACATTCCCGGCTGCCGGATGTTGTCGGTCCAGCGGGTCTGGCCGGTGATGAGCTTCGCGTCTTCCTTGCGCAGCCGGGCCCGGCCTAGCTCGGCGGCTGGGGCTTCGGTTGTCGCTGTCATGAGGTGACTCCAGCCTCGGCGGCGCGCTTCACAGCGCGGACGATGTTCTCGTAACCAGTGCAGCGGCAGAGGTTGCCCTCCAGGCCGTCCCTGATCTCCTCCTCGGTCGGGTGCGGGTTGTCGCGCAGCAGGTCGGTGGCCGCCATGATCATTCCGGGCGTGCAGTAACCGCACTGCAGTGCGTGCTCTTCATGGAACGCGCGCTGTACCGGAGTCAGCTCGCCATTCGACAGTCCCTCGATCGTGGTGATATCCGAGCCGTCAGCCTGCACCGCGAGTACGGCGCAGCTCTTAACCGACTTGCCGTCCATGAGCACCGTGCAGGCACCGCAGTTCGAGGTGTCGCAGCCGACCGGCGTTCCGGTCTTGCCCAACACTTCCCGGAGATAGTGGACCAGCAGCAGGCGGGGCTCGACGTGATCGGAGTAACCGACGCCGTCGACTGTGACGGTGATGTGCGTCATGCGGTGACACCTCCGTGTTCATCCAAATGCGCCGATGCGGCCTGGCCAGACGCGGGATAACCAGCCGTGTGACCAGATGCGCCTCTGGCCAAACCTAAGCCGGCGCGCGATCGCCCGCTAGACCCTTGGCGAGTGGCGATCTCGGGTCAGCCGATCCGGAGCACCTGGAACGACTCGGCCAGCCGCCCGTCGGGCAGGCCGCCCAGCGCCGCTGTCCTCGTCAGCGCTCCGCGTAGCACCTGCTCAAGTGCGTCCGGGTCGCGGATCTGGCTGACATGACAGCGCAGCGCCGCGATCTTGCGGCCGAACGTGTCGGTGATGTCGACATACTGGGTCGGCGTCGGGCTACCGGAGATCCACACCTCGGGCACTGCCCACGGCTCGAGCCTCTCGTCGGTCAGCAACTCGGGGAACGCGAACGGATTGCGCGCGTCCGGGTAGACGGCATCGAGCGACGCCGAGCCAACCGCCCGGTGGTCTGGGTGGCTCGTGCCCATCCGGGCATAGTTCCGCTCTGGCGACGGGCAGACCACCCGCTCCGGGCGCAGCAGGCGGATCATCCGCGCGATGTCCCGCCGCAGCGCGAGGCTGGGCTCGACCTGTCCATCCGGATAGCCGAGGAAGTACAGGTCGTGCACCCCGACCTGCTTGGCCGCCGCGGTCTGCTCAGCCTGCCTGATGGCAGCCATCTCGGTGCGGGAGATCTCCCGGTCGCTGCCACCGGCGTCGCCGTTGGTCACGATGCAGTAGCTGACCGAGACGCCGGCGTCGGTCCACTGGGCGATCGTGCCGGCCGAGCCAAAGTCGACGTCGTCCGGGTGCGCCGTGATGACCAGGACGCGGGCTACGTTCGCTTCCTCAGGCACCAGTCGATCCTATGGTCGCCGGAGCACGAGAGTTAAGGTGGAGCGTGACCAATTTCGACGCAGATCGGTCATATGCGGAGGGGCTGGATGCGGCTGACCAGCTCTCGTCCTTCCGCGACAGGTTCGTGCAGCCGGACCGGGACCTGATCTACCTGAACGGCAATTCGCTCGGTCCGTTGCCGGTGCGGACCCAGGCCAGGATCGCCGAGGTCGTCGATCAGGATTGGGGCGTCGGCCTGGTCAGGTCCTGGGATAAGTGGCTGCACCTGCCCAGGCAGGCGGGCGACATGATCGGCGACCGCCTGGTCGGGGCGGCGGCCGGGCAGGTGCTCGTCTGCGACTCGGTCACGATCAACGTGTACAAGCTCGCGTGCGCCGCGCTCGATGCTCAGCCGGGCCGTGACGTCATCATCACCGACGACGACAACTTCCCGACTGACCGCTATGTCCTCGAGGGCATCGCCGCCCAGCGCGGCTGCGAGCTTCGGCTGATCCACACCGACATCGACACCGGCCTGAGTGAGCATGCGCTGGCCCACGCGCTGGATGACCGCGTCGCGCTGGTGGAGCTGTCGCATGTCGCATACCGCAGCGGTGCGCTCGCCGACATGGCTGCACTCACCCGAGTGGTGCACGAGGCCGGCGCGCTCACGCTCTGGGACCTGTGCCACTCGGTGGGCGCGGTGCCGGTCGAGCTTGATGCGTCCAGGGCTGACCTAGCTGTCGGCTGCACCTATAAGTACGTCAACGCAGGGCCGGGCGCACCCGCGTTCCTCTACGTGCGCGACGAACTGCAGCACCAATTGCGCCAGCCCATCTGGGGCTGGTTCGGCCAGCGCAACCAGTTCGAGATGGGGCCCCGCTACGACCCGGCGCCAGGCATCACGTCATTCCTCACCGGCACGCCCGACATCGTCGGGGCGGTGGCGGTCGAGGAGGGTGCCCGGCTGCTCGGTGAAGCAGGCATCTCGCAGCTCCGGGCGAAGAGCCGCGAGCTGACGGAGTACCTGATCGCGCTCGCGGACGAGTGGCTGGCCGAGCTAGGCTTCGCGGTCGCTTCGCCGCGCGCGACGGCCCGGCGCGGCGGCCACGTGAGTCTGCGGCACGATGACGCGTGGCAGCTCTGCCAGGCACTCTTGCGTGCCGGCGTGGTTGTCGACTACCGCACGCCGGGCCGGATCCGGCTCGCACCCGCGCCTATCTGGACGTCGTTCGCCGAGGTGTGGGACGGCATGGACCGGCTGCGCGAGATCGCGGCGAGCAAGTCCTACACCGACATCCCGCCAGAGCAACCAGATCTGACGTGATGCAAGAGTTGTTGACACGCCGTAGCGCGTGTCTCTAGCGTGTCTGCAGTGCCTGGGTACGGCCTGATCGATACCGGTTACGCAGTGCGCCTGCGTGCGGCTGCCGCGGGCAGCGACGGGCCTGTCTACATGCTTGGTCTCACCAAGTTCCGGGCCGGAACTGGAACCGCGGCAATGCCAGACCACGCACCGGTCCCGATACTGGCCTCCGTCGGCGCCACCGTGTGCTTAGCGGCCAGCGTCGTCGCGAGCTCCCCAGACTGGGACGGGGTCGGCGTGGTCGGCTACCCGAGCAGACGTTCGTTCATCGACCTCGCTTACCAGCCGGAGTTCCTCGACTGGCACGCGGCCAAGGAACCGCGCGTGGAGCGCGCCACGGTGCTCGGGCTGCTGCCGTCGTCGGGCGGGCTGCCGGCGACCGACTGCCAGCGCATCCTGCTCGAGGTCTGGAACGGACCCGAGCCCGCGCCGGTCGTGACCGGGCCAGCGACGTCATTCGAGGTGGAGGGCACCATCGTCGGCGACGGCCGGCACTGGAGCGGCGTGCGGTACACCCCGATCGAGCCGGGCACCGCGCTCCCGCTGCTGTCGGCCAGGTTCGGCTACCAGGCGCTGCTGCTCGAGCCGACGATCCAGCGCTGGCGGTGACGCACTAGCGGCCGCACCTCGACGGTGCCTATGATCCGCTGGATGCCTCAGCTCGTGCCGGATGTCGCGACCGTCGACTTCCACTTCGACATCATGTGCCCGTGGGCCTACCAGGCCTCGCTCTGGATCCGGGACGTGCGGGACCAGCTGGGCCTCGACGTACGCTGGCGGTTCTTCAGCCTGGAGGAGATCAACCGGGCAGCGGGTAAAAAGCATCCGTGGGAGCGCGACTGGTCCTACGGCTGGTCCATGATGCGCGTTGGCGCGCTGCTGCGCCGCATCGACCCGGAGTTGCTCGACCGCTGGTACCTCGCGGCCGGTACCGCCTTGCACGTTGACGGCCGCAAACCGCACCGGCGGGAAGTGGCCGAGGATCTGCTCGCGGAGCTCGGCCTCGACCCGGGCCTAGTGAGCCGCGCTGTCGCGGATCCGAGCACGAACGATGAGGTGAGAGCCGACCATGACCGGCTGACCAGCCTCGGCGGGTGGGGCGTGCCGACCCTCGTGTTCGGCGGCAGCCGCGCGCTGTTCGGGCCCGTGCTCATCCAGCCGCCGACTGGCCACGCCGCGATCCGGCTCTGGCAGCTGCTGATCGCCTGGCTGGAGTTCCCGCATCTGTATGAGGTACAGCGACCCAAGAGCCCGGCGGACCTAGCGGAGATAGCCTCGGCCTTCCGGCCCTATCTCGAGGCCCGCGACTGGGTCACGATCCAGAAGGAGACGCCGTGACGGATCTGGCCACTGTCCGCGATTCGCTTGAGCAGTGTTACGACGCGATCGAGTCGGTCTGCGCACGCCTGGACGGCGACGAGTGGCGGACGCAGTCGCTGTGCCCGGACTGGACGGCTCGCGATGTCGTTGCTCATCTCGGCATGATGGAGCGCGTCATGACCGGCTGGCTGCCGGCCAGCGCGGCGGACCGGCCATCGTTCGACCGGGCCCGGGCGTTCCAGGAACAGGCGGCCGCGCTCGATGACACCGCGTTCGGCGGCAGGATCGCGGAGATATTCGCCGACCGGCGGTCCGATCTGGATCAGCTCACCGCCGCCGACCTCGACCGGCCGTCCTGGACGCCGATCGGCCAGAAGACCTACGGCCAGTTCCTGGAGATCAGGATCTTCGACTTCTGGGTGCACGAGCGTGACATCACCACGCCGCTCGGCTGGTCCACAGACGACGCGGGGCCGCGTGCCGAGATCGCCCTCGGCCAGGTCACCGGCTCCATCGGCTACATCGTCGGCAAGAAGGTCGGCCTGCCCGACGGCACCAGCATCCAGTTCCACCTGACCGGTCCCATTGCGGAAGACATATCCGTGGTGGTCGACGGCCGCGCCAAGCAAGTCGACCGCGTCGCCAACCCGACCGTCGAGCTGACCACCGACACCGTGACGTTCATCCAACTGGCCGCCGGCCGCATCGACCCCCAAGCCCAGATAGACGCGGGCCGCGTCACCTGGACCGGTGACCGCGACCTCGGCGACCGCGCGGCCCGCAATCTCCGCTTCACGATCTGACCTCGGGCCTGACCGACTACTCCCATTCAATCGTGGCGGGGGGTTTGCTGGTGATGTCGAGCACGACCCTGTTGATCTCCGGCACCTCGTTGGTGATGCGGGTCGAGATCGCCGCCAGCACCGCGTCCGGTACCCGCGCCCAGTCGGCCGTCATGGCGTCCTCGCTGGTAACCGGTCGCAGCACGACGGGGTAGCCGTAGCTGCGGCCGTCGCCTTGCACGCCGACCGACCGCACGTCGGCGAGCAGCACCACCGGGCACTGCCAGATCTGCCGGTCGAGCCCTGCCGCCGACAGCTCGGCCCGGGCGATAGCGTCAGCGGCCGCGACGATCCGGAGCCGCTCGGCGGTGACCTCGCCCACGATCCTGATGGCGAGGCCTGGCCCGGGGAACGGCTGCCGCCAGATGATTTCCGCGGGCAGCCCCAGCTGGCTGCCGACCTCGCGCACCTCGTCCTTGAACAGGTCCCGCAGCGGCTCGACCAGCTCGAACGCCAGGTCCGCTGGCAGGCCGCCGACATTGTGATGAGACTTGATGTTGGCCGTCCCGGTGCCACCGCCCGACTCGACCACGTCCGGGTACAAGGTGCCTTGGACCAGGAACGTCGGCGCGTCGCTCTCGCCCGCGATCTCGCGCGCCGCTCGCTCGAACGCGCGGATGAACTCGCGACCGATGATCTTGCGCTTTCCCTCGGGATCGGCCACCCCGGCTAGCGCGGTCACGAACACCTCGGCCGCGTCGACCACCGTCAGCGCGACGCCGGTCGCCGCCACGAAATCCTTCTCTACCTGCTCGGCTTCGCCCGACCGAAGTAGCCCGTGGTCGACGAAGACGCAGGTCAGGCGCGAGCCGATCGCCCGCTGCACGAGCGCAGCGGCCACCGCCGAGTCGACGCCGCCGGACAGCCCGCAGATCGCCGTGCCGTCGCCAACCTGAGCCGCGATGCGCTCGGTCTGCTCCTCGATCACACCGCGCATGGTCCAGGTTGGCTGGCATCCGGCCGCGTTCAGGAACGCGCGCAGCATCGCCATGCCGTGCTCGGTGTGCAGTACCTCGGGATGGAATTGCATGCCGTACAGCCGCCGGCCCGGCGCTTCCGCCGCGGCGACCGGCGTGCCAGCCGTCGTCGCAGTGACCCTGAATCCTGGCGGCGCGACCGCGCACGTGTCGCTGTGCGACATCCACACCCGTTGCTCGCCGGGAAGGCCCGCCAGTAGCGCCCCGGCCTCAGCGGCAGCGCGCAGGCCGGTCGCCCCGTACTCGCCGCCACCGGTGCGCCGGACCTCGCCGCCTAGGTCGCGAACCATCAGCTGGAACCCGTAGCAGATGCCCAGGATCGGCACCCCGGTGGTCAGCAGGCCGGCCGGCGCGGGCGGCGCGCCCGGCGCGTAGACCGAGGCCGGCCCGCCGGACAGGATGATCGCGGACGGCCCGCGGGCCAGCATCTCCGCCGTCGTCATCGTGCTCGGCACGATCTGGGAGTAAACGTGACACTCGCGGACCCGGCGGGCGATGAGCTGCGCGTACTGGGCGCCGAAGTCCACCACGAGCACGGGACCCGATTCGAGGCTGACCTGCCCGCCCCGGCCGCCGTCCACCATGACTGAAGTCTAGTGGCGGGGGTCGCTAGGTCGGCGGACCCGACTTCCCGGCGGTCGGCTCCGGCGCGGCCGCTGCCGGACTGACCAGGACCCTGGCGATCCGCCGCCCGTCCAGCTGGGTCACGGTCAGCCGGCGGCCCGCGACCTCGGCCGACTCGCCGCTGTCGGGCAGGTGACCGAGCGCCGCGAGGAGATAGCCAGCCACCGTCTCATACGGTCCCTCGGGCAGCTCAAGCCCGGTCTGTTCAGCGAACTCGTCCAGATTGAGCAGACCGTCGACCTCGAGGTCGCCGCCGTGCAGCTGGCGCGGATGGCTGGCTTCGGCGTCGTACTCATCCTGGATCTCGCCGATCAGCTCCTCGACCAGGTCCTCGAGGGTCACGATCCCCGCGGTCCCGCCGTATTCGTCGACCACAATCGCCAGGTGCGCGCGGTCGCGGCGCATCTCCGACAATGCGGACAGCACCATCTTGCTGATCGGCAGGAATTTGACCGGCCTGCATACCTCGCCGACCTGCCGGGAGTCCAGTTCCGCCCGGCCGTCCAGCAGGTCGCGCGAGTGCACGAAGCCGATCACGTCGTCGTAGGACTCCTGGTACACCGGGAAGCGCGAGTACCGGGCGCGCTCGGCGATGTCGGCGGCCTGCGCCAGGGGCATGGACGCCGGCAGGAATTCCACCTCCGTCCGCGGTACCAGTACCTCGCGGATCTGGCGCTTGCCCGCGTCAAAGACCTCCGCGACAATGTGCCGCTCGTCCGGGCTGAGCGCCTGGTGCCCCGCCACCAGGTCGCGCAGTTCCTCCTCGGTCATCACGCCGCGGCCGGCGGCCGGGTCGCCGCCGACCAGCCCGACGACCAGGTTCGTGCACTTCGACAGCAGCCAGACCAGTGGCCTGGCCAGCGTCGCCAGCCGGTCCACCACCGGCCCTGCGACCAGCGATACTCGCTCCGCCCGCTGCAGCGCGATCCGCTTCGGCGCTAGCTCACCGAAGACCAACGTGAAGAACGAGATGATCAGTGTCACCGCGATCAGCGCCAGCGGGTCGCCGACCGCGCGCGGCATGTACTTGCTGAGCTCGTTCCCGAGGCGGTCTGACAGCAGCGCGGCGCCAAACGCGCCGGATAGCAGGGTCGCAAGCGTGACGCCGATCTGGACCGACGACAAGAACCGGTTAGGGTCCTGGGCCAGCCGCGCCGTGCGCTGACCGCGCCGGCCGCGCCGGCTCAGTGACCGTACCTGACCCTCACGCAGCGACACCAGCGCCATTTCAGCGGCCGCGAAGAAGCCGCCGATCAGGATCACGGCAAGAACGAGGAGGATATCCCAGCCGACGCCATTCACGTCCGGATCCCCGACCCTCGTCAACTCGGCTTGCGTGCAGGCTGCCGTCCGCACCCAGGTCCGGCCCCGGAACCCCCGCGCCTGCTCGTTCCCGGAGGACGACCCCCGGAACCCAGCCGCGCCGAACTCGGCTGCAGCGGTAATTTGCAATAGTCTATGCAGTCTGCCCGCTCCGGTGAACCGTACTCGCCGAGCCCGGCCGGACGCCGGGCCGACCGCGACCGTTATTGGCGGAATTGCTAGCGGCGGCCGGGTCACGGTGCGCCAGCTGCGGGTACCCGCTGACAGCGCAGGGAAGGATGCTGGCCGTGGCCGGACTGCATGACGAATCCGTGGCGATCGCCGGCGAGCTGACCGAGCTGCGCCGGTCGATCCATGCCGAGCCGGAGCTCGGGCTCGACCTGCCCCGCACCCAGCGCAAGGTGCTGGACGCACTCGCCGATCTGCCGCTGGAGATCATCCTCGGCCAGGGCCTCAGCTCGGTGACCGCGGTGCTGCGCGGCGGGAGACCGGGGCCGGCGGTATTGCTGCGCGCGGACATGGACGCCCTTCCGGTCACCGAGCGCTCCGGGCTGCCGTACGCGTCGCGGATCGACGGCGCGATGCACGCCTGCGGCCACGACCTCCATACCGCAATGCTGGCCGGTGCCGCGCGGCTGCTGGCGATGCGCCAAGACGAACTGAGCGGCAGCGTCATATTCATGTTTCAGCCGGGCGAGGAAGGCTCGGGCGGCGCCGAGATCATGATCCAGCAGGGCGTGCTGGACGCGGCCGGGCCACGGCCGGTCGCCGCCTATGCGCTGCACGTCGCGTCCGCGCTGCTGCCGACGGGACTGGTTGCGAGCCGCGCCGGCACCGTTATGGCCGCCGCGGATAACCTCAGCGTCACGGTGCACGGCCGCGGCGGTCACGGCTCCCAGCCGCACCAGGCGGCGGACCCGGTGCCAGCCGCCTGCGAGATCGTCCTCGCCCTGCAGGCGATGGTGACCAGGAAATTCGATGTGTTCGACCCGGTCGTGCTCACCGTGGGCGCGTTCCACGCCGGGACGGTCGACAACGTGATCCCGGACGACGCGCGGTTTACCGCGACGGTTCGCTCGTTCTCGGAGGCGGCCAGGTCAGTTATCCGGCAGGCCGCACCGAAGCTGGCTACCGACATCGCGACCGCGCACGGCCTTACCGCGACTGCCAAGTACACCGACGGCTACCCGGTGACCGTGAACGACGCAGCCGAGCTGGCGTTCGCCGAGCAGACCGTCGGCGACGTGCTCGGAGCGGGCCGGTTCGTCGCCGCGCCCAACCCGATTGCCGGGTCAGAGGACTTCTCGTACGTCCTTGACCAGGTGCCGGGCGCGTTCCTCATGCTCAGCGCCGTACCAGCCGGTGTTGACCCAGTCGGCTTGCCGTTCAATCACTCGGCCAGCGCCGTCTTCGACGACGGGGCGCTGCCGGACGGGGCGGCCCTGTACGCCGGCCTGGCCAGAGCCCGGCTGGCGCAGGCCGGCTAGCGCAGGCCGGCTACCCTGCGGCCGGCCTGGCGCGGTCACAGGCTCGCTACGTCCGCCTGCTTAGCCCGGACCGCCTCGGCCGCCTCGCGCAGCGAGGCGAGTTCGGCGTCGGTGAGGTCACGCTCCACCACCCGCTGAACGCCGGCGCCGCCGATCTCGGCCTCAACTCCGAGGAACACGCCGGAGATACCGTACTCGCCGTCGACCCACGCGCAGACCGGCATAATGGCGCCCGAGTCCTCGGCCAC
>Ga0187814_10000788_pt1 | contig 11383 bp, 9 predicted proteins | sample NC_S_4_FD_132450 | JGI IMG/M metagenome (GOLD analysis project Ga0187814, IMG submission 132450) | Wetland sediment microbial communities from Neuse River Estuary, North Carolina, USA - ASW-S_4 | ecosystem: Environmental > Aquatic > Freshwater > Wetlands > Sediment | place: USA: North Carolina...
CCCTGGATGGCGAGCGAAAACCGAGTCCAGCAAGGATGCAGGCACGAAGCTGTAGCAGCGCTACAGCGAGCGCCGAGGACGCCGCTGGGCGAAGGTTTGCAGCCGCCAGACAGGGCAAAGGTTCGCAGAAGGGGCACTAGGTCAGGACGAAGTAGTCGCGGTGGACGGCCTCCTCGGTGGCCCTGGGAAGGACCTCGCGGACCGCGGCTGACTTCAGGCCCCTAACCTGGCGCAACTCCTCCGCCGAGTAGTTGCTGATCCCCTTGCCGACCGACTCGCCGTCGTGGGCGATCTCAACCGCGTCGCCGGCATCGAAGTCGCCCGCGATGTCAACGATCCCGACCGGCAGCAGGCTGGTGCCTCCTTCACGGAGCGCGCGGGCAGCGCCGGCGTCGACGACCACCCGCCCGCGGGTCGGCTTCGCGTATTTGAGCCACAGCTTGAAGCTCGAGTAGCGACCGGCGCGGGCTCCAAACCGCGTCCCGACCGCCTCTCCCCGAGCGGCCGCGAGGATGGTGCCCGGCATCAAGCCGCTTGCGATCACTGTCGGGATTCCCGCCGCGGTGGCCATCTCGGCGGCGACGACCTTGGAGCGCATCCCGCCCGAGCCCAGCGGGGAGGTGGCGTGCCCGATCTCGAGCCCTTCGAGCGACTCGAACTCGGTCACCTCGGCAACCAGTTTCGCCTCGAGGTCGGCGCGTGGATCGGCCGTAAACAAGCCTTCTGCGTCGGTGAGCAGCACGAGCAGCTCCGCACCCAGCAGGATCGCCACCTGGGCAGCGAGGAAGTCGTTGTCACCAAAGGAGATCTCGTCCGTGGTCGTGGTGTCGTTCTCGTTGATCACCGGGACCACCCGCCAGTCGAGCAGCTTGCGCAGCGTCTGGCGAGCGTTGACGTAATGCGTGCGGGCGCTCATGTCGAAGAACGTCAGCAGCACCTGGGCGGTGGGGACGGCGCGTTCCCGCAGGAGCTCGTCGTAGACCTGGTAGAGCCTGCCCTGCCCTACCGCGCTCGCAGCCTGGAGCTCGTCGATCGCCCGCGGCCTGAGCGGGATCCCCCTCACGCCCATGCCCCTCGCGATCGCCCCGCTCGTGACGATCACGGGCTCGCTACCCGCGCGATACAGGGTCGCGAGCTGATCACAGATCCCGGCGAGGACGTCGAGCCGCGCCTCGCCGCCCTCGTCGACGACGATGCTCGACCCAAGCTTCACGACCAGAGATCCCATCGCGGGCAGAGGTTAGGCGGTGCCGTGCCGACCCCTGTCCCTCGGGTCCGACGGCGGGCCGGCGTGCCGGGACGCCGGCAGCGCAGCTAACCCGTGAAGCCTGAGGGTGACCGGGGCGGTCTGCTGCCGGCCGACGAAGCCCCGCACCACGGGTTGGCCGGAACGCCGGCGCACGGGTTCGGCATCGTCTTGAGGTTCTTAGGCAGCGGGTGCATCACGACCTCGGTGCGACGCGGGTAGTGCGAGCCGGCGGGACACGGCGTGGTCGGACCGAACACCTGCGTGTCGCAGAGGGCCTGGAAGACGAACGGAAGGTTCTGATCCGAAGCCGACGCAATCGGTCCGCAGACGGGGTTGGTCTGCTCGAGGTTCGCCGGAGAGCTCGTCAGCGTTCCACCCGTGTCGGTGTTTCCGCTGTAGCAGTTGATCGGGCTTCCGGCCGTGAAGGTCGTCTCGGCGAAGTCACCGTTGGTCGGGTTTCCATAGAAGCCGTTGTGTGTGAAGGTGTTGCCGACCAGCGCGTCGTTCCAGTCGTCGTAGAAGCAGGCGATGGGGATGCCCAGCAGCGAGTAATTCTGGATTCCGCCGACACACGGGATGGCGTTGGACGGTGGCGTCTCTGTGTCGGGATAGCCCTGGAAGACGACCGCCCAGGCTCCGTTGTTCTTGAACACGTTGTCCATCACCGTGTCGTCGCGGCCTTCGATCGAGACGCCCGTCCCCACCGGGCCGGCGGCCGCGGCTCCCGACGAGGGAACATTCGGGTTGTTGTTGTCGTGGACGTAGTTCTTGTAGAAGATCCAGCAGGAGTGGGCGCCCGCGATCTGAGGCTTGACCCCGGCCGGACACTGCCCGGACTGCGGCGAGGGCCAGTCGCTGTTGTTCTGGCTGTTGGTGTCGAACCCGTCCTCGTTCTGGCTGAACTGTGAGTTCTCGATCAGCAGCGGCCCGCCAGAGTTCGTGCCGGAGTAACCGAGCGCGTTGTACTGCCCCCAGGCGTGATTGATCGTCTGGTGGCACTGGTCCTGGCACGCCCCGATGTAGTACCCGGAGTCGTTGAAGTTGCTCGCGTAGGTCTGATCCCAGGTCCCGCCATTCCAGTTGCTGGAGAAGATTCCGTAGGTCGCGGCGGTCTTCTCGTTGTGGAAGAAGGTCGAGGTCGCGGTCAGATACGAGCCGTAGTAGCCGTGTCCGCCGATCTTGCCGCTGCCGTCGCCGCCGTTCCACCAGATCTCGTTTCCCGAGTCGCCGGTGCCTCCAAGGAAGTTGCAGGCGGTCAGGTTCTGAACCCAGACGTTGTTGGCCTTCCAGATCATGATTCCGTTGAGCCCGAGCGGACCGCCCTTGGCGGCCGGGCCCATGTTCTGGGCGCTCGCTTTCTTGCTGCAGGGAGCCGATCCCGGCTTGGTCCCATCCACGATCACCGCGTTGCGATTCATCCCGCGGATGTAGAGCCCGGCCTTGGTGATCAGGACTCCTGCCGCGAGATCCGATCGTCCCGGCACCCGACGGCTCGAGCTCGTCTTGTAGTCACCGGGTCCGATCAGGATCCAGTCGCCCGGCTTCGCCGCATCCACCGCCGCCTGAATCGAGCTGAACTGGCCCCTGGTCCCGTGATAGGTGCCCACGAGCAGCACCTTCGCCCCGGCGGCCGGCACGAAGGCGAGGGTCACCAGACCGGCGATCCAGCAGCTCCGGATGCGCCCCATCGGCCCACGATACACCAGGCGTTGGTTTCCAACCTAAAGCGGGCGAGCCGAACCGGCGGCTGCCGCCGGCATCGTGGGGAGCTCAGTCGCCGGAGGAAGCAGGTGCATGATTACGGGTGAGGATGCGGATGCGCCGGTGGTAGGTGCCCACGAGCAGGACCCGCGCCGCGGCGGTTGAGGCCAACGACAGCGCCGCCAGGGCGATAGTGACCACCGCAAGACGACGCATCCGATCTCTCCTCTCCCGGCCTCCCGCGCACCGCGGACCGTACTCAATGCCCTGGATCGAGGTCGAACGCTACGCCCGCGATCTCGACCTCGTCGCCCGGCTCGAACCCGTGCTGCTCCAGGGCGTCGATCACACCGATCCCGCGAAGCCGCCGCTCGAGGTACGCGAGCGCGTCCTCGTTGTCGAGGTCGTAGCGCGCCACGAGCCGATCGATCCCTCTACCGCTGACCCGGAAGCTCCGCTCACCGACGCGCTCGACCCGCCAGGCGCGGTCGGCGGCGGGGCGGAAGACGCGGTGCTCGGCTAGCTCGGCGATCGGCCGGCCGTCGGCGTCAGGCGCAACCCCCAGCTCTCCCGGCGGCACACGCCGGATGAGCTCAGCGGAGAGCTGGTCCAGTCCGGTCCCGGTCACCGAGGAGGTGACGATCACCGGCACTTCGGGTCCAAGACGCTGCTCCCAGCGCTCGCAGGCGGCTGCTTGGGTCTCCTCGTCGACGAGGTCGGCCTTCGAAAGCGCCAGGATCCTCGGGAGCCCCGCGAGGCGAGGATCGTGCAGCGTCAGCTCGTGCTCGACCGTGGCGTGGTTGTGCAAGGGATCCGAGCCGTCGAGCGGCCCGATGTCGAGCACGTGGACCAGGAGCCGGGTGCGCTCGATGTGCGCGAGGAACTCGTGGCCGAGGCCCGCCCCGGCAGAGGCGCCCTCGATCAGTCCCGGAATTTCGGCGATCACGAGCTGCCGGTCATCGAGCTCCAACGTTCCCAAGGTCGGGTCGAGCGTCGTGAAGGGGTAGTCGCCGACCTTGGGGCGGGCCCGGGTCAGACGCCGTAACAGCGATGACTTTCCCGCATTGGGCAGGCCAATGAGCCCGACGTCCGCGAGCAGCTTCAGCTGCAGCGTGACCCAGGTCTCCTCTCCGGCCAGACCGCGCTCGGAGAAGCGCGGGGTCTGGTGCGTCGGACCGGCGAAGCGCTTGTTCCCACGGCCGCCCGGGCCGCCGCGCGCAACAACCGCTCGCTGACCCGGATGCACGAGGTCGTACCGGCTCCCGTCTAGCTCGACGAGGACCTCCGTCCCCGGTGGCACGGATAGCTCCAGCGTGTCGCCATCCCGGCCGTGGCGCAGCGACCCCTCGCCGTGACCGCCGCGTCCCGCGCTGAACCGCGACCTGCGCCGGAAACGGCTGAGGTCGCGCAGCGATTCGTCGCACACGAGCACGACGTCTCCCCCGCGCCCACCGTCTCCGCCATCCGGCCCTCCCTTGGGCACGTGGGCCTCACGACGGAAGCTCAGGCAGCCGTTGCCCCCGGCTCCGGCCTGGACATGGATACGCGCGCGGTCCTGCATTGAAATGATGCTGACAGCTGGATGACTCACGCGGCCGACATATTGCGAGCCAGCCGGATCACTCGGGCGCTGCCCATATACGCGAGGCCGGAGGCCGAGCAGGCAGCAAGCCCGAGGGCGAGCGGAGGCCAAGCGTGAGCGAGCCCGTTTTCCTCATCACCGGCGCCTCGAGCGGGATCGGCGCCGCCACGGCGCGCAGGGCCGCGGAGGCCGGCTACCGCTTGGTCCTCGCGGCGCGATCGCGCGATCGGCTGGTCGATCTGGCGGAGGAGCTCGGCGGCGCCGATCGAGCGCTGGCGGTGCAGTGTGACGTGACGGAGTGGGACGAGCAGGAGGCGATGGTCGCCGAGGCTCTCGAGGCGTTCGGGCAGCTTGACGTCGCGTTCGCCAACGCGGGCTTCGGGGGAGCGCGTGGATTCCTGAGCGATACCCCTGAGCACTGGCGCGCGATGGTTCTGACCAACGTATACGGAGCCGCACTGACCATCCGCGCCACCGTCCCCGCTCTGAAGGAGACGCGCGGGCATCTGCTGTTGACGGGGTCGGTCGCGGGTCGCCGTGCGCTGCCGGGATCGCTCTACTCCGCCACCAAGTGGGCGATCACCGCGATGGGCGAGTCCGCGCGTCAGGACTTGAACGACACCGGCGTGCGCGTCACGGTGATCGAGCCCGGAATGGTCGATACGCCTTTCTTCAACGAGAAGCCCGCGGCCGCTCTGGAGGCCGATGACGTGGCGCGCGCGGTGCTGTTCGCGGTCTCACAGCCCCCGCACGTGGACCTCAACGAGATCCTGATCAGGCCGACCGCACAGTCGGGGTAGCCGCTCGGCGGGCTTCCGCGTGGCGGCCCGCGGAGCGCCGCAGCTCCGCGGGGCGCGCGAGGACATCGGCCGCCACCCGTCTTCGCTCCTCCCGCACCTGCTCCTCGCTGTAGCGGACGACGGTCAGTCCAGCTGCGCGCAGATGCATCTCCTTGCGACGGTCACGCCTCAGTTAAGCGTCCCGCGAAAGGTGTCACGGAACAGGGTGTCGAATTTCAACAACATCGTGTTTTGCTCACGGACTTCAAGAAGTTCCTGCTGCGCGGGAACGTCGTCGATCTCGCCGGGGCTGGCGTCTGAGGGCGCCGCTGGGTAGGCGCGCTAGGAGTCCTCGGCGGCGCTCGAGGCGCCCGGGGAGCCATCGCCGGCGGGCTGGACGGAGATCATCCGCCCCTGGCGCCCGCGCTTGAACACGACCGTTCCCGCGGCCCGCGCATAGATCGTATCGTCCTTGCCGATGCCCACGCCGTCGCCGGGCTTGAAGCGCGTCCCGCGCTGGCGGACGATGATCTCCCCGCCGCTGACCGCCTGACCCGCGAACACCTTCACGCCGAGGCGCTTGGCGTTCGAGTCGCGTCCGTTCCGTGAGGAGCCTAGTCCCTTCTTATGCGCCATTTCCGCCCTCCTCAGGGGTCGCCGGGGGCTTGTGCGTCGCAGGTTTGCGGGCCGGAGCCGTGCGGCCTGCGGGCTTCTCGACCTCGCCCGCCGCCGCCCCAGCACCCGCCGGGGCCGCCGCCTCAGCCGCCGCGACCGCCACCTCCGCCGCCTCAGCCGGCTCGGCTGCCACCGGCTTCGCCGTGCGCCGCCCTGGGGACGACGAGGATCGCCGCGAGCCCAGCTTGATCGAGGTCACCTCGAGGCGGGTGAGCTCCTGGCGGTGCCCGGTGCGGCGCTTGTAGCCCCGCTTTGGCTTGAACTTGACGACGCGCAGCTTCGGGCCGCGCTCGTGGCCGACGACGCGGGCTTCGACGGTAACCTTGGCGAGCTCCTCGCCGTCGACCACATTCGAGCCGTCGACGTACAAGAGCGGCTCCAACGTGGCCTTCGCGCCGTCCTCGACAGGCAGGCGCTCGACGAGCAGGGACTGGCCCTCCTCGACGCGATACTGCTTCCCACCTGTCTTGACGATCGCGTACATGCTCACTCGGACGATGAACCGGCCTGCGCCTTAGCGCCGGAACGGCGCCGTCCGCCTCTGCGGCCGCGGCGCCGAGGCTTCGATTGTAGGCCATCGCCCTCGGCGTCCGGGCTCGCGCCCTCGGTAGGGGCGGATGTGTTGCGGTCGGGTCGCGGCCCGGGCTCGGCATCCAGCAGCGTGGCAGCCGCCTGCGTCCGGCCGGCCTCCTCGATCCGCACCAGGTGCTTCTCGCCGACGTACGGTCCGCCGCCGGCCACGGAGATCATGTAACCGTCGACCTTGGCGACCGCGTCACCCGGGCTGTACATGTGCGGCTCGACGATCTCCACGTGCACCTCCTCGCCCACGCGGAAGGGCAACGCGCGCTCGAGCACCTCCTCTCGCGTGCCCTCGAGGAGAACTGCGAAGTGGTCGAGCGGAAGGCCCTCGGAGCCCTCGAACACGAACAGCTTGCCCGTCTCCTCCTCAACGGCGCGGAGGCCCCGGGCGTCGTCCCGAGTGAACTCGGCGCTCACCCTCGGGTTCATCTGGATCAGCAGAGCCTCGGCAGAGGTCTCCTTGGCCACGTCGCGCATGCGCCGCTCGAACTCGATCGCGAGCGTCTCCTCGGACTTGATCACTCCCTCGCCGTGGCACGTGGGGCACGGCCTGGTCATGATCTCGCGCACCCCGTCGGTGACGTTCTGCCGCGTCATCTCGACGAGGCCAAGCGGCGAGATCTCGACCACGAACGTCTTGGTCCGGTCCTCGTCCAGCGAGGCCCGCAGCGCCTTCAGCACGGCGTCGCGGTTGCGCGCTCGCGCCATGTCGATGAAGTCGATCACGATGATCCCGCCGATATCCCGGAGCCGCAACTGGCGGACGACCTCCTCGGCTGCCTCCAGGTTGGTCTTGGTGATCGTGTCCTCCAGGCGGGCTCCCTTGCCGCGGCCGATGAACGACCCGGTGTTGACGTCGATCACGGTCAGCGCCTCGGCGTAGTCGATCACCAGGTAACCGCCGCTTGCAAGGTCGATCCGGCGTGAGAGCGTCGAGTCGAGCACCTGCTCGACGCCAAAGGCCTCGAACAGCGGCTCCCGCTCCTCCCACAGCTCGACCCGCTCGACCAGGTCGGGTGCGGTACGTGAGAAGAAGGACACCAGGCGATGGTGCTGTTTGGCGTCGTCGACGATCGCCCGCTCGAACTCAGCCGAGAAGACGTCCCGCACGACGCGGACCGAGAGGTCGGCCTCCTGGAAGACGAGCGCGGGCGCGGTGGTCTCGTCGACGCGCTTCTGCAGCACCTCCGAGAGCTTGAACAGGTACAGCAGCTCCCGCTCCAGATCGGCGCGCGTCGCCCCTTGGGCGGCCGTGCGGATGATCGCGCCGGCACCCTTCAGGTCGAGCTTGGCCGCCTCCTTGCGGAGCCGCTCACGCTCCTTGTCGTCCAGGCGCCGGGACACCCCGACGCCCTCGCCGAAAGGCGCATAGACCATGTAGCGGCCGGCGATCGTCAGCTCCATCGAGAGCCGCGCACCCTTGGTCTTCAGGGGGTCCTTGACCACCTGCACGACGATCTCCTGACCGGGCTTGAGCAGGTCGGTGATCTCGCGCCCCTCGCGGCCGGAGCCACGCCCGCGGCGGGGTGCGTGCACGCCCGGCAGGATGATCTCGTCGACGTGGAGGAAGCCGTTCTTCTCAAGGCCGATGTCCACAAATGCGGCCTCCAGGCCGGCCAGGACGTTGTCGACGCGGCCCTTGTAGATGTTTCCGACGATCGAGCGCGCGCCGCGCCGCTCGAGGTACAGCTCGGCGACTCGATATCCGGCGCCGGGGTTGCGGGCCTTACCCCGCTTGCGAGAGCGGCCGTCCGCCGCCTTGGACGAGGCGACGGTTCCCGTCGCCTCCAGCAGCGCGACGCGAGTTTCCCCGCGGTCGACGCTGACCAATACTTGCTTCTTCAATTGTCATTCAGTCCTTTGTTATTGGGCCGCGCTCGCAGGAGGCGGCGCGGCCGGTGTTTGGGCCGCGCCCCGCGGGGCTGCGGCTACCACAAAGCTCAGACCAGGCTGCGGTTCTTTCCGGTACTCGCCATTCGCGCCTGCACATGTATCGACTGTAGAAGGCCCAGCGCGATGAACGTCACGATCACCGAGGAGCCGCCGTAGCTCATCAACGGTAACGGCACCCCGGTGGTGGGCATGATGCCGATCGTCATGCCCACGCTCACGAAGACCTGGAACATCAGCATCGCGAGGATGCCGCCGGCTATCAGGGTTCCGTACAGGTTCTTGGCCATCGTGAGGATTCGCAGCGCTCGCCAGATCAGCAGTGCGTACAGCGACAGTACGACCGCAGCACCCACAAAGCCGTAGGTCTCGGCCAGCGCCGCGAAGATGAAGTCGGTCGACGGGGCGGGCAGATAGTCGAGCTCCGTCTGTGTCGCTCCCGCCACTCCTCTACCAGTCTTCTGCCCCGAGCCAATCGCGATCTCCGATTCGTTTAGCTGGTAGCACGTCGGGTCCTTGGTTGTACAGACCCGCGGTGGGTTGAGGAAGGTCGTGAGCCGCTGCTGCTGGTAGGGCTTGAGCACGTGTACGCCCAGGGCGGGCGCCCCCGCCAGGACCAGCGCGATCGACGCCGCGAACAACGCAACCAGCGCGGTCAGCTGCTTCCACGACGTGCCCCCGACGAACAGCAGCATGAAGCCGATCGCCACGTAAACCATCCCGGTGCCGAGGTCGGGCTGAGGGATCACGATCAACGCCGGGATCAGCGCCAGGAGCATGATCAGGGCGGTCGTCCGCCGTTCGTGCAGGCGGCGCAGCCGGTCGACGGCGAACGCCGACAGGGCCACGATCAGCAAGACCTTGCCGAACTCCGAGGACTGGAACTCCAGGAACGGCAGCGGGATCCAGCGGCGGGCGCCGTTGATCGGAGACGTCCCGAACACCACGATGTTCAGCGCGATCATCAGCCCGTAGAGGAAGTATTTGTACTCACGTAGTCGCGAGTAATCGATCCGCGTTAGGACCAGCGCGATGAACACCCCAAGGCCGGCGTAGATGGCCTGGCGCTCGACGTAGTAGCTCGGGCCGGGATCCTGACCACGCGTCGCCACGCGGAGCGTGACCAGCGAGCATGCGACCAGCCCGAGCGCGGCCAGCAGCAGCAGCGGATCGATCATCAGCAGCCAGCGCGGCCGCGACACGGCCGACTCCTCCGCGGGGCGGATCGAGGTGCCGGCACTGACGCTCACAGTGTCTGCGAGCTCCCCGCCACGTACTGGCCCTTGTTGCCGAAGAACCACTGGGAGAGGATCTCCCGCGCGACCGGGGCCGCCCCGATCGCTCCGAACCCACCCTTCTCGACCTTCACCACGACCACGATCGGCTTGCTGGTCGCGCCGGGAGGCACAAAGCATGCGTACCAGGCGTAGTCCTGCTCGACTCCGTCGGTGATGTACTGCGCTGTACCGGTCTTGCCGTACACCTGCTCGGGGAAATTGCCGAACACGTCCGCCGAGGTTCCGCCCGGCACCGAGGCCGCCTCACGCAGTCCCTCGCGGATCGTGTCCAGGTAGAGGGGGTCGATGTTGAGGTGCCGCACCGGCGGCGGGTTGATGGTCTGAAGCACAATGCCGTCGGCGTTCTGCACATCGAGGCCGACGTGCGGGCGGACGATCGTGCCGCGGTTGGCGATCGCGGAATAGGCGACCGCGAGCTGGAGCGGGGTCACCTGGACATCGCCCTGACCGACCGCGAGGTTCTCGTTGTCGCCGACCGACCAGGGCCGGCCGTCGGCGATCCCGCAGCTCGCGGCGGGAGTGAAGTACTCCGATGGCGGTACGTGGTGCTTCTTCTCGCACTCGAGCTCGACCTGGTCGACCTGCGCCCGCCAATTCGGCGTCGGCAGATTGCCCGCCTCCTCCCCGCCGATGTCCACGCCGGTCTGCCGCCCGATCCCGTACTGGTGCGCCCAGTACTGGAGCGCGCCGCCGTTGGGGGCGGGATTGTTCGTCAGGACCCCGAGGTTGTAGAAGAAGTCGTCGGAGGAGACCCGGATCGCGTCGACGAGTTGGAGCGAGCCGTCGACCGCGTTGCCGGCGTTGTGGCGGCACTGGCCGCTGAAGCAGTACTGACCCGTGTCGTCGAAGACGTCGTCCACGCTCCACGCGCTGCTCTCGAGCGCGGCCGTCGCCGTGATCGGCTTGAACGTCGAGCCTGTGGGTCCGACGCTCTGGATCGCACGGTTGAGCAGCGGGTAGTTGGAGGCTGGGTTGTTCAGCGCGAGGTAGACGGACTCGGGCACCGGCTTGGTGAAGATGTTCGGGTCGAACGTCGGCAGCGAGCCCATCGCGTAGATCTGGCCGTTCACCGGATTCATCGCCACGAACGCACCGCCGTCCGCGGGCGGGTTGTTGTCGATCGACTGCTGGAGCGCCTGCTGGCCGACGCTTTGGAGCGCCATGTCGAGCGAGAGCTTGAGGTTATTCCCGGCGATCGGGGGAACCTCGCTCAGGACGCGCGTGAACTGCCCGAGCGAGTTGACCTGAACCTTCTCGTCGCCGTCGGTGCCCTGGAGGGCCCTGTTGTAGGACCACTCCAGCCCGGACTGGCCCACGACCGCGCTTGGCGGCAGACCCTTGAACCGCGGGTCCTTGAGCTCGCAGTTGTTCGGCGTAGCGCGCGCGCCGGGCGGGGGATTGCAACTGAGTGGACCGATCGTCCCGAACAGCTGCGCGGCCAGCCCGTGGTAGGGATACTGGCGCAGCCACACCTTCTCGACGCTGACGCCCGGGAACTGCTGGGCGCGCTCCTCCAGATAGAGCAGGACGTCCTTGTTGGTGATGTCCTGCTCGACCGTCACCTTGGCGTAGGAGAGCTGAACGAATCCCCTGGCCACGGCGCAGGCGATCTGAGAGAGGTGCAGCA
>Ga0187814_10000789_pt1 | contig 11380 bp, 8 predicted proteins | sample NC_S_4_FD_132450 | JGI IMG/M metagenome (GOLD analysis project Ga0187814, IMG submission 132450) | Wetland sediment microbial communities from Neuse River Estuary, North Carolina, USA - ASW-S_4 | ecosystem: Environmental > Aquatic > Freshwater > Wetlands > Sediment | place: USA: North Carolina...
AGCCGGTGCCCGCCTGCGAGGACGCGCGCGCCCTTCGCGACCGCGTCCTCGACGTGCGCCTGCACGATCTCGACCTGCGGAGGGTTGATGAAAGAACCCACGTCGACCGACCCGAAGTCGCCGGGCACGCCCTGCCGCAGCGCCCGCGTGCGGTCGGCGACCATCGCCACGAAGTCGTCGTAGATCGGCTCCTCGACGTACACGCGCTCGACCGAGATGCACGTCTGGCCGCCGTTCTGCATCGACCAGAAGACCGCCGCGTTGGCAGACCGCTCGAGATCGGCGTCGGCCAGCACGATCATCGGGTCCTTGCCGCCCAGCTCGAGCGACACCGGCGTAAGCGTCTTGGCCGCACGCTCCATCACCTTCTTGCCGGTCTCCGTGGAGCCGGTAAACATGACCATGTCGACGTGGTCGACGAGCGTCAGCCCGATCGGACCGCGGCCGACCAGGACCTGGAAGATGTCATCGGGGAGCCCGCACTCGCGCAGCCCCTCCCCCATGAGCAGGGAGGTCATTGGGGTTACGCTCGAGGGCTTGTGGATCACCGCGTTGCCCGCCGCCAGCGCTGGGATCGCATCGCCCACGCCGTTCGTGAACGGGTAATTCCATGGCCCGATCACGCCGACAACGCCGATCGCCTCGTAACGGACGAGCACCTTGCGACCGAACAGGAACGGGCTGCTCGGCTTGATCTTCTCGTCGGCCATGTACCTTGACGCGTTCTTGGCCCAGAACCCGAACGCAGCGGCGGCGTAGCCGAGCTCCGCGAGTACCGCGTCCTCGCGCGTCTTGCCGGTCTCGGCCACGAGGGTGTCGAGGAACCGCTCAGAGTTGTCCAGCACCCACTTCTGCGCCCGGCGCAAAACCTTCGCTCGGCCCTCGAACCCGCGCGCCTGCCAGCCCGCCTGAGCGTTCCGCGCCCGCTCGACCATCCCGGCCACGTCGGTGTCGCCCGCCGCCCGAAGTGTCGCGATCGGGAGCCCGTTCGCCGGGTTCTCGACCACGATCGAGTCCGCCGCCCCTTGGCCGTCCGCCTGCTGCTCAACCGTTGTCGCCATCGACCCGCCGCCTTCCAGTAGTAGCTCTGTATCACTGAACACTAATCGTCCCATTTCGGCTCCGCACCGGACCCGTCCGGCGACCGTTCGCGAGAGACCCCCCAATGCCGGTCGGTCTTCGCACGCTTCTTGCTGCCTTCGCGGGCGCTGGTCTCGGCCGGCTCGGCCAGATGCACCTGCGCGCCGACCCGGCGCAGCTCCTCGACCACGAACCGCCAGCCGGTCGTCGCCTCCAACGCCACCTCGAGCTCCTGGCCGCCAAAGCGTGACAGGAACCGGCGCACACCGGCGCGATCCGTCGGCGCTACCTGGTCGAGGTCGACTACTGGCTCATCAAGCTGGGTGGCGCGCACGTGTGGGCGGACTTCGTCGCCGACATCGACAAAGGCGCCTACCGCGTGGCCCATCCCGCCGACGCGGACCTGACCCGCGCGGCGGAGCTCGAGCTCGCATACCAGGACCTGGGTCTTGGATTCGTCGACGCCTCGATCGTGGCGCTCTGCGAGCGGCTCGGGGAAACGACCCTCGCGACGCTCGACCGGCGCCATTTCTCGGTCGTTCGACCTCGCCACTGCCCGCACCTCACACTAGTGCCGGATTAATAGCGCGCGAGCTCGGCGCTGAGGCGCGGATCCCCGACGAGCATCTGCGGTGTCGGACTAATCCAGACGGGAATGCGCCAATCGCGTTCGAGCCGCACGACCTTACCTGCGAAACCAACGTCGAAGGCGCTTCGTGCGCTCGCGGAGCTGCGAGTTCTTGTCGTACACGCGAACCACAGTTCCGCTCGGGACCCGAATCGTCGACCGGGTCGGATCCCCTGGCCGTCGACGGCGAGCCTGGTAGCCTGCTTCGTCGTGGGACGGCCTTGGGGCAAAGGCTGGCGAGTCGCGCCGAGCGTATCGCGCCGCCTTTGCCGGGTCTCGGTGGCGGCTGTCGTCTGCACCCTGATCAGCGGCGTCTGCGCGTCCAGCGCGCTCGCCGTCGTGGGCATTACGAACGCGCGCCAGGTCGCCGGCGGCGACATCCATGCCTGCGCGGTGATCGGCATTGGCCAGGTCAAGTGCTGGGGAGACAACAGCAGTGGGCAGCTTGGGGACGGAACTTCGACCCAGAGGAACACGCCGGTGGTGGTGAAGGGGATCACCAAGGCCACGCAGGTCGCCGCAGGCTACGCCCACACCTGCGCGCTGCTCGCCGGTGGCAGCATCGAATGCTGGGGAGACAACTACGACGGGGAGCTGGGGGACGGAACCACAAGCGAGCGCAAAACACCGGTCGCGGTCGAAGGAATCAGGACAGCCATCAGAGTCGCCACCGGCTATTACGACACGTGTGCGCTGCTCGCCGGCGGCTCAGTCAAGTGCTGGGGAGCTAACGTCGATGGGGAGCTGGGGGACGGCACCGACACAGGACCCGTCAGGTGCGGCAGCGACCACGAACCTTGTAGTCCGACCCCAGTCGTGGTGAAGGGCATCGCGCGCGCCACATCGATAACCGCCGGCGCGCTTCACTCGTGCGCGTCGCTCGCCGATGGTGCCGTTAAGTGCTGGGGGGACAACCTCGACGGGCAGCTGGGAAACGGAACCATGACCAATCGGCTCACACCTGTCGCGGTGAGAGGGATCACTACTGCAGCGCAGGTCACCGCCAGCGCATTCAACTCGTGTGCGCTGCTCGCTGACGGCCACGTCGTCTGCTGGGGGGCCAACGGCGATGGCGAGCTCGGCGACGGTACGCCGACCGGACCGAAGCTTTGCGGCACCGACCGCGACCCGTGTAGTCCGACGCCCGTGACGGTGATCGATATCGACGACGCGAAGCAGATCAGCGCCGGGGGGGACACCACAGAGGGCGTCGACCACGTTTGCGCGCTGCTCGCCGCCGGCACCGTCAAATGCTGGGGGTACGGATACGACGGGGAGCTCGCTGACGGCATGACCAACAATACGAGCACGCCGATCTCGGCCCAGGGCGTCACGGGAGCCACTCAGGTTGCGGCAGGTGCGTTCGACTCGTGCGCGGTGTTCGGCGGCGGCAGCATCAAATGCTGGGGGGACAACTCCTCGGGGGAGCTCGGAACCGGAACTCCTACAGGCTTGCGGACGAAGCCGGTTGCCGTGAAGAGGATCACTGACGCCACGTCGGTCGTCGTGGGCGGATACCACTCGTGCGCGGTGCTCGCCGGCCGCACCGTCGCATGTTGGGGAGACAATGACAATGGGGAGATCGGAAACGGGAGCATGGCGGGCGGAGACATCCTCACGGAGGTGGCGGTCAATGGCATCGACAACGCGACCGAGGCTGGTGCCGGTGACTACCACTCTTGCGCGCTGCTTTCCGGCGGGGGCGTGCAATGTTGGGGCGATAACTCGCATGGCGAGCTTGGGATCGGATCGACGAACGGGCCAAGCAGCTGCGACGGCGACCCGTGCAGTCCAGTCCCAGTGGCGGTGAGCGGGATCACCACCGTCACTCAGATCACCGCAGGCTACTTCCAGACGTGTGCGCTGCTCAGTGCCGGCAGCATCGAGTGCTGGGGAGACAATCAGTACGGTCAGCTCGGAGACGGCACGACAACGGACAGCAGCGTGCCTGTCGCCGTGCAGGGAGTTTCCACCGCCACGCAGGTCGCCGTCGGTGAAGGGCAGACGTGCGCGCTGCTCGCCGGCGGCACCGTCGAATGCTGGGGGAACAATTACTACGGGCAGCTAGGCGACGGCACGACGACCGACAGCAGCACGCCTGTCGCCGTGCAGGGGATCACCGATGCCACCCAGATCACCGCAAGCTATGACGATACGTGCGCGCTGCTCGCCGGCGGAACCGTCAAATGCTGGGGGTACAATGACGACGGGGAGCTTGGGGACGGCACTGACACAGGCCCTGAGACATGCGGCCTCTACGACGACGCGTGCAGCCCGACGCCCGTCGCAGTGAGCGGGATCACGACTGCAACGCAGATCAGTGCTGGCGGGAACCAGGGATGCGCTCGGCTCATCAACGGTGGGTTGAGATGCTGGGGCGCCGACTACGACGGGGAGCTTGGTGACGGTTCGGCGGGCTACAGCCTTTTGCCGGTGCTCGGCCGGACCGCCGTCGCGATCCCGGTCTCGGGCGTGGTGTCTATCGAGCCTCCGCCGGGCAAGTCGGTGAAGTCCCGCGCGGTGGGCTCGCCGCCGGCGTCGAGCGCCGCGGCCAAGTCCTCCGGCTTCGTGCGACTGAACGCAACGCGTCAGATCCCGGTCGGCTCGAAGGTCGATGCGCGCTCGGGGACGATTCAGCTCGTGACCGCGACGGGCGTCGGGCGCCAGACGCAGAGCGGAGTGTTCGGGGGCGGCGCGTTCACGATTCGGCAGGCCACGAGCAAGGGACAGAAGGGACTGACCACGCTGACGCTGCTCACCGGAACGCTGAAGGGAGAGCCCAACTACAGTGTGTGCAAGGCTCCCAGGGCCACGGCCTCCGGCGTCGCGGGTGCGGACGCCCACGCGGCCGTCAGCAAATCCGTGCTGCAGACCCTGCGCGCGAGCGCGCACGGCAGGTTCCGCGTCCGCGGCAGGTACAGCGCTGCGACGGTTCGCGGAACCGTCTGGGATACCATCGACCGCTGCGACGGAACCCTGACTGTCGTGCATTCCGGCACGGTGCTCGTGACTGACTTCGCAAAGCACAGGACGATCGCCGTTCACGCTGGCCACAGCTACCTCGCCAAGGCGACCTGACCAGTACCGCACGAGCGGAATTGCGATCCACAGAACATTTCCCCTTGGTCACGACCACGATCACCCGCCGCGCGACCACCGTGCTGCCCCGCGCCAGCGACGAGCACCGGGGGGGCACAACCTCGGGCGGTGGACCACTCGAATCGGCCTCCCCGACCACCCCACCCGCAACGCTGACATCGCCGCCGCTGTTTGAGATACCCCGGGCTGGTCAGGCGTCGCGCAAAGCGAAATCCCCAGTGAATACTGGGAGCTTGCCATGGCGACAGACCATCACAGGCGTGGGGCTTGCCGTGCAGAAGGTCGAGGGTTCGAGCCCCTTCAGCCGCTTACCCCGTGCAGGGCTGCAGGCGGTTGGTTGTGAGCAGAAAGCCGCGTGCAGATGTGAAAGAACGCGAAGGCGGCGTTGTTGAGGCTCGCCGAATCGCGGCTGTTGACAAGCCCCCAGGTCGCGACACCGGCCAGCACGGCGATCGCCAACAGCGCCGGCGCCACGGCTCGCGGCTGCCGGCTGTTCGCGCTTGTCTTGGGCGTCACCTTGAACGAGCCGCGCCGCCGCGCGAGCGTCAGCAGCGACGCGACGATGAACACCCAGAACGACGCGGCGGCGAGAGCGAGGGCGGTGAACGTGTACGAGCCGGCGCGCGGCGCCGTCGACAGCGCAACGACAAAGTACGGCGCGAAGTGCAGCAGGAACTCAGGCGCGGTCAGGTGGGCCAGGGGCTGAACGCCGGCGACCTGGTCACGCCAACCGACCACGCCTATCTGACCGACTTCGCGTTGGCGCGGCGGGCGACCGACCTGACGGGCCTGACTGAGCAGGAGCACCTCGTGGCGAAGTTCGACTATCTGGCTCCCGAGTACGTCGCGGGCGGAAAGGCCGACGCCCGAGTCGACATCTATGGCCTCGGATGCGTGCTCTACGAGGCGCTGACGGGGGAGGTGCCATTCCCGGGTCCAGGAGCAGCCGCGAAGATGTACGCACACGCCTCGTCCGACCCACCGTCCCTGCGCGCTCGACGGCCGGAGGTTCCAGAACGACTCGATGCCGTGGTCAGGCGGGCTTTGGCAAAGGATCCAGCCGAGCGGCAGCAGTCCGCCGGCGAATTCGCGATCGAGGCGGCCGGCGCAGTAGAGCTATCAGCGCCACTGTGGGCGGCGCAAGCCGCTCCCAGCCCCTCGCCAAGCGGTGGCGAGGAACGGTCCGGGCTCGGCGCTCCCAAGCGAGCCCGCCTGGCCGAGGTAACTGGCAGGGAGACGCAAATCGCAGCTAACGCTCGACTCGCTGCACGTGACCGATCCGGTTGGGGCTGTGGAAAGCTTCGCGGGTGCCTTTCATTCCCGAGCTGTTCTCGGCACCGGTGCTGGCGCGGTTAGAAGACAAGTGGTGGCGGGAGAAGCATCTGGCTGTGCCGTACTTCGCCGGTTTGATGACCGGTGGGACCGACGCGCTGATTCGCTCCTTCGCCGGCGAGCCCGAGCTGCACCCGATGGACGGATTGACGAGTTGGGGATCTACCAGAGCACCTGGTCTAACCGGCCGGCACGCGAACCGCCCGCCCGTGCTTCAGCCCGACCCTGAGCTGCGCGAACCAGACGTCGTGGGCAACTACCAGCGTGTGCTCGCCGCCGGCGACCTAACGCGTCCTTGTTCTCAAACGAAGGCAGCATCCCGCTTGAACACCGAGTTACGTAGACCAATGCCATGACGTAGTCGCCCGGAGGAGAGAGATGACCACCGCTACACACAACTACTCGGAGCCGATAGTGCTTCGCCCTGACTCGTTCCCGATGCGTCTCTATGAGAAGGCGAAGCGGCTCGGCGTCTGGAACCCGTCAGATATCGACTTCTCGCAGGACCGCGCGGATTGGGAGGCGATGGACGGCGAGCGCCGGAAGGCGATCCTACGATTGACTGCACGCTTCCTCGGGGGTGAGGAGGCGGTGACGCTCGATCTGCTACCGCTCGTGCTCGCCATCGCTCGGCAAGGGCGGCTCGAGGAGGAGGTGTTCCTCACGACGTTCCTGTTCGAGGAAGCCAAACACACGGACTTCTTCAGCCGCTGGCTGCGAGAAGTGCCAGGCTCACCCAGGCTCCCGGCGGCGCCCGAGCCCTCGATCCAGCTCTTCGACGTCGAGCTGCCGAATGCCATGAATGCCTTGCTCGAGGACCAGTCTCCGACAACGATCGCGCGTGCGTCAGTGACGTACAACATGGTCATCGAGGGCGTCTTGGCCGAGACCGGCTACCAGAACTACCACCGCTCGCTGGCGGTGAACGGGCTCATGCCGGGCCTCTGCGCGGGCCTTGTGCACATCAAGCGAGACGAGTCGCGACACATCGCCTACGGCGTCTACCTACTGAGTCGGCTGGTCGCCGAGGACCAATCCGTCTGGACCGCGATCGAGGAACGGATGAGCGAGTTGCGGCCGCTGACCGACTCGATCATCCGCTCCGGTTACGAGGCATACCCCGACGGCATCAACCCGTTCGGTCTCCATGGGGATGAGTTCGCCGACTACGCCGCGAGACAGTTCCGCAAGCGCTATGAGCGGATCTCGAAAGCCCGGGATGCCACGCTCGCCGAGATCGAGGCGTCAAGCGAGCCGGGGGATGTGGAGGACCTCGTAGCCGAGGTCTGAGGCCGCTTGCCCCCGATCTATAAAGCCAGCAGGGCCGACGGGGCGTGAGCCGGCCCATGGCACGCAGCATCTTCTCACCCGTGGCTCGGCCTGCCGCTTTGATGGAGACGCAGTAGCTTGCTCGTCCTCGCTGAGGAGAAGCGAGCGAGCCGCGTATGGGAACATCGACGTGAGAGATGAAGCTGGCGACGTTCATGGCGGAGCGGGGTGCGGTTGCGCTCGGTGCAGTCAGCGCTGACGAGTCGGTTGTGGTTGATCTGCAGCGGGCGCACGAGCAGCTTAAACGGGGGCGCACGCTGTCTTTGGAGAGCATGCAGGCACTGATCGAGAGTGGTGCCGAGGGCATTGGCCTGGTGCGTCAGCTAGCCGAGGCGGCGCCCGACGAGTGCCGGTACCCGCTGGCGGATCTGCGGTTGCTCGCCCCGCTCCCGGAGCCGCCGCAGATCCGCGACTTTTTGTGCTTCGAGGAGCATCTAAAGAACGCGTTCGCCCAGGCAGCCAAGCTAAGCGGTCAGGAGCAGCGCGAGGTCCCGGCGGTTTGGTATCAGCAGCCGATCTATTACAAGGCCAACCGTTTCTCGGTGAACGGACCGGACTGCGACGTTGTATGGCCCTCGTATTCGCAGCTGATGGATTACGAGCTTGAGCTGGCGTGCGTGATCGGAACCGGCGGACGGGACATCCCGCGGGAGGAGGCGGCATCACACATTTTCGGCTACACGGTCTTCAACGATGCGTCCGCCCGCGATGCGCAGGTGATCGAGATGACAGGGCAGCTGGGGCCGGCCAAAGGAAAGGACTTCGACACCGGCAACGTGTTCGGCCCCTGGATCGTGACTGCTGATGAGCTGAGCGATCCGTACGGCCTTGAGATGGTCGCCCGCGTCAACGGCGAGGAATGGAGCCGGGGTAACTCATCGAGCATGCATCACCGGTTCGACGATCTGATCGCGTTCGTTTCGCGTGCGGAGACGTTGCATCCGGGCGAGATCCTCGGGTCAGGGACGGTCGGGACCGGTTGTGGGCTTGAGCAGGGTCGGTACCTCTCGAGCGGGGATGTGGTCGAGCTCGAAATCGAGGGCATCGGCGTGCTCCGCAACCGGTTCGTCCGATGAGTCGCGACTACCAGCGGGGGTTGCAGGAGGTCGGGGAGGGCCTGTTCGCGTATCTCCAGCCAGACGGCAGCTGGGGGTGGAGCAACGCCGGCCTGGTGGTCGCGGGCGACTCGACGCTGCTGGTGGACACGTTGTTTGACCTGAAGCTGACTGAGCGGATGCTCGCCGAGATGCGCCGTGCCATTCCCGCGGCGGCGCGGATCGACACGCTCGTGAACACGCACGCCAACGGCGACCACTGCTGGGGCAACCAGCTCGTTGGCGGTGCGCGGATCGTAGCCTCCGAGCGAACCGCGGCCGAGATGCCTGAGCTGCCGCCGGCGACCTTGGCTGCGCTCGTGGAGCAGGCGCCGAAGATGGGCGAGCTGGGCGCGTTCATTGAGAGTTGCTTCGGCGCGTTCGACTTCAAAGGGATCGAGCTAGTCCTGCCGCATCAGACCTTCCGGGGCGAGCTCTCGCTCGACGTGGGCGGGCGGGAGGCGCGGCTACTCGAGGTCGGCCCAGCCCACACGTTGGGCGACACGCTCGTGTGGCTCGAAGCTGACCGCGTGCTCTTCACCGGGGACATCCTGTTCAACGGCAGCCACCCGATCGCATGGGCGGGGCCAGTGTCGAACTGGATCGCCGCCTGCGATCGCATCATCGCGCTGGATCCGGTCGCGATCGTCCCCGGTCACGGACCGCTCGCCGATCTGAACGCCGTCCGTGAGCTCAAGGCGTACTTCGAGTACCTCTACGAACAGGCCCGCGCGTGCCGCTCCGAGGGAATGACGCCGCTTCAAGCCTCACGCTCGCTGGGCCTGGATCGCTGGGTCGACTGGGGTGAGCAGGAGCGAGTAGTGGTCAACCTCGCGACGATCTACCGAGAGCTCTCGCAAGACCCAGAGCCAGTCAACCCGATCTTGGCGTTCGAGCAGATGGCCGACCTCGCGCGTGGAACCTAGGAGTGCGGCTCAGATCGACTGCGACAGCGGTGCCCGACCTCTATCACGAAGTCAGACGCAAAGGACGCACTTGCTCGAGTTTGCTCGAAGCGGTGGCTGGGGTAGCCCAGGATCTGCGCACGCGTCATGCGCCACAAGCGGGAGCGAGGAGGTCCAATCGATGTCTTCTACGGCAACACGTACGGTCGGTAAGGCTGCGTCAAGCGGTTGTCTGGTTCCAGACCGGGGCCACTAGCTGCGCTCATCGCGGCAGTGGTCGTTGGTGTGGCGTCGGCAACGGCTACCTACCGCGTGTTACGCAGCGTTCGCTGAGCCACCACTACCCGAGCGCCGCCAGTCATGGTCTTACGCCGGTACGCGAGCCGGACTCGCGCGCTTGGCTCGTGCCCGTCTCACCGTCGGCGTCGGTGCTAGACGCGTCGGAGGCGCCGCCATCGCTCGATGGTCTGGCGCGTCTTGCGGGAAGCCGGCCGGCGCGGCGAGCTTGATCGGTGAGTAGGTACTCGATCTGGGCGTTGATGCTGCGCAGGTCGTCGTCGGCCCAGCGGCGCAGCGCGTCGAAGAGATCGGGGTTGAGTCGAAGCAGGAAACGCTTGCTCTCGGCCATCGTTGGTGCCTGGTGCCTAGGTGTAGAGCGTGCCAGTGTTGATCACCGGGGTGGGCCCACGATCACCCGATAGGACGACCATCAGGTTCGACACCATCGCCGCCTTGCGCTCCGGGTCGAGCTCCACGAGGTCGCTGTCGGCCAGCTGCGCCAAAGCCATCTGCACGATCCCGACCGCGCCCGCGACCATCTTCTTGCGGGCGGCGATGATCGCTTCGGCCTGCTGGCGGCGCAGCATCACCTCGGCGATCTCGGCGGCGTAAGCAAGATGGGTCAGCCGGGTCTCGAGGACCTCGATCCCGGCAGTCTGCAGTCGCGTCTGCAGCTCGGTGTGGAGACTCTCGAGGACCTCGTCGGCGCTGCCGCGCAGCGACACGCCCGCCTCCTCGTAATCGTCGTACGGGTACTTGCTCGCAAGATGCCGCACCGCCGTCTCGCTCTGCACGACGACGAACTGCTCGTAGTCCTCGACGTCGAAAGTCGCCTTGGCGGTATCGGTGACGCGCCAGACGACAACCGCCGCGATCTCGATCGGGTTGCCGCTGGCGTCGTTGACCTTGATCCGCTCGCTTTGGAAGTTGCGCACGCGCAACGAGATCCTCTTGCGCCAAAAGACGGTGAACGGGTTCACCCACCACAACCGGGCCTCGATCACGGTTCCGACGTAGCGCCCGAACAGGATCAGCACGCGCGACTCGTTGGGCTGCACCACCACGAAGCCAGGACCGACCAGCACGGCTGCCACCGTAACCGCACCTCCGACGATCCTCAGCCCCGAGCTGAGACCGCCCGCACCAAGGGCGATCAAGACGGCGGCCAGCGCCACCACAGCGAGAGCCACGGCCCCCGCGGGTGGACAGGCGAACGCCTGCGCTGGCCGCTGCTCATGCACCTGACGCGAGGAAAAGGCTCGGGGGTCCAGCGAACCGTCGCTGGTGTCTTTGCCTGATACCACGTTCATCGGCCTTGCAGCTCAGTTCTCCCGAAAGCCCTGGAAGAAAGACCTCGGGCCCACCGAAGGCCGCTTGTTCAAGCGTCCTGGCCTGAGAAAGGGATGTCCCTCCAAAGCTTCCATGGATCCTCCTGGGGATGATATCATCAGAATATTATCGCGATAACGACCGCATGTCAACTTATGCGGCTTTTTCGCGCGACCGAGGCACAGCTAACGACTTTGGCGCTGCCGCGGTCATTGCCGGAGTCGGGTGCCTGGGCGGACGTAGTTATCAACCGTCAAGATCGGTAGAGCATCCCGATGTCGGATCCGCAGGGGGGTGAGATCGTG
>Ga0187814_10000790_pt1 | contig 11379 bp, 9 predicted proteins | sample NC_S_4_FD_132450 | JGI IMG/M metagenome (GOLD analysis project Ga0187814, IMG submission 132450) | Wetland sediment microbial communities from Neuse River Estuary, North Carolina, USA - ASW-S_4 | ecosystem: Environmental > Aquatic > Freshwater > Wetlands > Sediment | place: USA: North Carolina...
CACGGCGAGCGTCCGTCCCGGCGGCGAGAGATCGTGGACGCCGCGATGGAGATGGCCGACCGACTCGTCAAGACCCAGTACGAGTTCCTTCGCAGCGTCATGCAGAGCACTGGAGCTGCGCTCGGCCGAGAGGAAGACGAGAAGTAGAGCGCGGCCGACTCAGCGGTCGCCCCACTTTTCAAGCGCACGGTCGCGCGCGCCGATTCGTGCCCAGGCCCCTCGCGCTGCCGACCACCACTCCATGGCGCGGGGGGTCGATCTAGCCCCCTCCGACCAGCTGCGCCGCGACGTGACCGCGAAGCGCACAGCGACCGAGCGTACGGCCCGACCCGGCGGCAATTAGCCGTTTGCCGCGCTCCACCCCGACGTGAGCTGCCACGGATCAAGCTCGACCGTCCAGCGCGGCGCGGGCCACCGCTCAGCGGCCCACTCGAAGAACTCCACGCCATCGTCCAGCTGGACCGTGACGTGTTGCTGGCCCAGCACGATCCAGGGCCGCTGAGGGTCATGCTCGGTCACGGTGAAGCCAAACTCGGGCACCGAACGGATGTTCCCCATGGGAGCGGACGGCTGCTACGTCCCACCGAGCCCCTTCCGCGCCCTCGTGAGAACGTCCAGCTTCGCGTTGACGTGCTGTATCTGAAGCGCTTGGCCGGAGAACGCCTGATCGTTGCCAGCCGCGAGCACGAACTCATCGACAATCGCCGGGAACCGAGCGCGCAGACCATTCGCGGTTCGCAGCGTCCGCGCTCCCGAGCCTCATGCCCGTGTCGGATGTAGTCGTCCAACAACTCAGGAACCGACCCGACTCGACCGAATGGCCACAGCGGCACGAGTGAGGCGATGAGGCAATACAGACCGCAGAGGCCCAGCAGCCCAAACACGTAGACAGGCCACACCGGGAGCGCGCTGTGTGCAGGCGCAGCAGCGCTCGCCCACGCCACCGCGTTCGGGAGAAAGACCACGGCCACCACCCCACCCGCTGCGCTCCACGGCGCCCTGCTCTCCATGTCAGCCAGCCGTGATCGAGAGCTTCGTGTACTTGCCGCCGTCGGTTCGTACGAGGTACTTCGCCGAGGTCACCCAGCGCTTCTCCGCCACGTCGGTGTACGTCACCCACAAGTCGAAGCTCGGCACGTCGCCCAAGTTCGGAACGTAGATCGCGACGGGCATCACATCGGACACGCCCACGCCCACGACCGTGCCCGTGTGCTTGCGGTCGCCCCATGCTTCCGAGAACTCCCCGGCGTCATTTCGGGGCGTCACGCTCACCTCGATATCCAGCGCAGGGCCCGAGCCGATGTTCGTGATCGGCACCACGACGCGGTTCGAGTGCCGACGCGACCCGGGACGTAGGGAGACTTTCCAAACTCTGTGGGAGCGGAGTCGGGTGAGGCGCGGCTGGAACGCCCGAAGCTCGTTCGGAGCGGTGCGTCAAGGCGACCTTGGCGGCTTCACGATCGCTTCGTCTGCGGGTTGGCTGAAGCTTCGGCGAAGGATCCGTAGGTCCGATGGCGAGTTGCGGGTCGGCTACTGGCTCTGTGACGTCGCCCACTCGTGGAGGCGGCCGGGCACTCCCAACGTCTCCTGTTCAACTTCCACCACCGCGTCTGCGGGAATGTTCGCTCGCTGGGCGGCAGCGATGATCGCCGCCTCCGATGGGGCTTCGTAGAGGCAGTACGTGCGGCGGCGATCCGCGCTCAGGAACGAGAACAGCCAGCGGACGCCCTCGCCGGCGTTGACCTCCTCGATCAGCTTGACGTCGTCGGAGGTCAGCTCGAGTTGCTCAGCGAACGTCCGCTCGATGACGAAAAGCGGCATTGCGAGACGATCCTATCCGCGGCTTCAAGCCTCGACAAGGGCATGCCGGTGTGCGTATGAGGCGGCCTCGGTCCGGTTGGAGCAGCCGGTCTTGCGCAGGATGCTTCGGATGTGGTTGGCGACGGTGTGCTCGCTGATGAATAGCGCAGCGCCGATCTCGCGATTGCTGAGGCCCCGGGCGACGAGGCGCAGGATCTCCGCCTCTCTGCCGGACAGTCCGTCAGGCAGCGCGGCCGGCGCGGCGGGAGCTCCCAGCATCCGGATGCGGTTGCGCAGCGCGGTCATCCCAATGCCAGCTGCCAGCTGGTCGGCTTCGGCCAGCAGGATTGACGCTCTGTGATGGTGACTCTTCCCGCGTGCGAGCATCATTCGCGCGTACTCGTAGGCAGTGTGCGCAAGCCAAGTCGAGGCTTCCATCTGCCGGTTTAGCGCCATCGCGCGCTCGAAGTGATCCTCGGCGCGCTCCCATTCGCCGAGCGTCGCAGCAAGCATTCCCAAGTAGCGGTCGGCGGCCCCGTAGTAGGTGACGAGGTGTCCGATCATCACGTTCGTCCCGGCGAGCGGCGCCAGCTCGGGATAGACGAGCGCCGCCAGCGCCTCGTTGCGAAGTGCGGCGCAGGCGTCCGTTATGTAGGTGAGCGCTGCGACCCACAGCGACTCCCTGAACCGCTCTAGCCCCTCGCTCGCGATCTGCGCTAGCTCCCGTCTCGCCTCCGCTTCCATCCCAAGCTCGACGAGCAGCGACGCGAAGCCTGGGCGCCAGGGGCCACGCGCGCGGTCGCCTCCGGCGAGGATCCTGATCACCGATGCAAGTTCCGCCAGCCTGCCCTGCTCGCGGCGGAGGCTGAACATCTGGATCCCGTATGTGCCGGACGCGTCGCGTCCTGTCAGCAGCCGCCCCGCTTCCTCGGAGCGGCCGGCCATCGCCTCGGCCGCCTGTAGACGACCGTCCGCCAACGCGATCGCCGCGCCATAGTGCTCGGCCACGTGGAGGATGAACGGCTGTCTGGTCGCCTCGGCCATCGCGCGCAGCGCTGACACCTCCGCCCGCGCGGACGGAATGTCGGCGATCGCCACGAACGACGGCACCCGCCACGACATCGCCTCGGCTTGTATTTCGGCGTTCGCGAGCTTCTCCCCAAGAACTTTGGCTTCCGTGAGCATCTCGAGGATCTCCCTGATCGGGGTCGTTCCGCGCGACCAGTAGGAGCGCACTAACACGGTCGCGAGCCCGACGCGGTCATCCAGCCAACGGGCGAGTTCAATTGCGTTGGCGCGGACGATCGCCCCGCGCTCCTGCTGGCCTTGCATGTCAAGTGCGCGCGCCAACCCGCTCAGCAGACCCACTCGCAGCTCTGACTGCTGGTTTCCGAGTGCCGCAGCTGCCTCCTCGAGCACCCCGACGGCGCCTTGGTTGATGCCGGGACGCCAGCAGGCCTCCTCATATCCAATCGCGGCTTGGGCTAGCAGGTCGGCGTCTTGAAGCTCCCGCGCGATTTCCGCAGCCGACCGGAATGCCTCGAGCGCATCAAGTGCTTTACCGGCCCGGTGCCTGACCATGCCGAACTGGAGCAACGCCTCGGCGCGCTGCGCTGCGTCGTCGATCCCAAGATCGAGCGCGGTGCGAAGCAGCTCGGCTGCCTCGTCAAACGCGAGCGCTTCGGTTGCAGCCCGCGCTGCGAGGACGTTGTACTCGATCGCGCGTGCGACCTCGCCCAGAGGCGCCGCTGCGGCGAAGTGGTATGCGAGGTCTGCCAAGGCGCGTACGGATCGCCCTTCGGCGGCTTCCAGAGCTTCTCCGACGCGCAGATGCAGCTCGGCCCGTCGCACGCTCGTCAGCCGGTCATAGACCGCGCGCCGGACCAGTTCGTGGGTGAACCTGTAGGCGAGTCTTCGGCCGGGCAGCTCCACCACGATGCCACTGCGGATCGCCTCGTCGAGCGCTCCGACCAACACGTGCTCTCCCAGCCCTGACCCTCGACCGACCACGTCAAGGACGAATTCGGCCCCGGCTGTCGCCGCCAGTTCGAGCAGCTCGGTGGTCGTCGGCGCGAGACGTGCCAGCCGTTCGCTGACGACCTCGCGGACGCTCTCAGGCGTCCCGAGCTCAGACAGCGGACGGGTCAGCCGTACAGTTCCGTCCACCATCTCGATCACGCTCGTCTCGACCAGCGCACGCCACAGCTCACACACCAAGAACGCGTTGCCTGCGGTGAGATCGCTCATCGTGCGCGCGACTTCGGTGAGGTCGGCGCCGATATGGCCCGCAGCGATCCGCCTGACGAACTCACTCACTTCATCGTCGGAAAGACCTCCCAGCCGCAGCCGCACAACGTCGTCGGAGCGGCGCAGGTCGGCCAGGGTTTGCGCAAGGCCCTCGGGAACGTCGGCTTCGGTATCCCGGAACGTTGCGAAGAGCAGCACCCGACCACTCCACGAAGACCGGGCCAGGTGACGAAGCAGCAGCAGTGTCGGGGCGTCGGCCCAGTGGCCGTCCTCGATCACGAGCAGGACTGGGCGGCCCCTGCTTACGCGATCCAGCAGATCGGTCACGATCGTGTGCAGACGGTGGCGCTCAGTGTCGGGATCGGCTCGGATCGGTGGCGGCAGCTCGCCGATCCGCTCGCCTAGATCCGGCAGTACCCGTGTGAGCTCCCCACCGCCGGTACCCAACGCGGCACGAAGCTCGCGGGAATCGAGCACGCTGACGAGGCGCTCGAGCGCCTGCGCAAACGGCCCGTAGGGACTGTGCACGACGGCGTCGCAGGCGCCGTAAAGGACGAGCGCTCCGTCCTGCGACGCGGACGCAGCGAACTCGCGCACGAGCCGGCTCTTTCCCGAACCGGGCTCGCCGCCGAGCAAGACGACACGTCGACCCTCGCCCTCGGCCCTGGGGAGCAGCATGCGCAGCGTCTCGAGCTCAGCGGAGCGTCCGACGAATGGAAACGGCGACGGAAGGCGGAGCGGGGCAGGAAGGTTATGCGCTGGCACCGCCGTCAGGACGATAGTCAGATCTGATCAGCGACGCAACGGCGCCAGACTTCCGGGTGGGTGGAAAAGTGAGTCAGGGTGAGTCATGACAAGGCCGTAAACCCGCCGTAGTGTCCGCAGTCCCCACGAAGCCGGGACTCCAACAACACGAGGAGGGCCATGAGCACCACCATTCCACCCGCCCATGTCGCGCATCAGGAGCTATCGGACTTTCAGGGCCGGCTGATCGGGCCAGACGACCGCGACTACGACCAAGCGCGCGCGGTCTTCAACGCGATGATCGACAAGCGCCCCGCGCTGATCGCGCAGTGCGCCGATCGCGAGGACGTCGCCAAGGCGATCGGCTTTGCTCGGGATCACGGCCTGCTGCTGGCGGTACGGGGCGGGGGCCACAACGGCGCGGGGCTCGGGACCTGCAATGACGGCGTCGTGATCGACCTGTCGCTGCTCAAGGAGATCCAAGTCGACCCCGACGCTCGCACGGTCCGCGTGGGCGGCGGCTGCACCTGGGGCGAGGTCGACCGCGCCACGGGCGATTACGGTCTCGCGACTCCGAGCGGGATCATCTCGACGACCGGCGTGGGCGGCCTGACGCTCGGCGGCGGCCTTGGTCACCTGACGCGAAAGTGCGGGCTGACGATCGACAACTTGCTCGAAGCGGAGCTGGTGCTGGCAAGCGGCGAGGCGGTTCGCGCAAATGCCAGCGAGAACCCCGACCTGTATTGGGCCATCAGGGGTGGCGGCGGCAACTTCGGCGTTGTCACCTCGTTTCTGTTCCGGCTGCACCACGTAGGTACGATCGTCGGCGGCCCGACGTTCTGGCCAGTCGAGCTCGCCACGGAGGTGCTCTCGGTCTATCGCGAGTTCCTGCCGTCGGCGCCTCGCGAACTGAACGGCTTCTTCGCGTTCCACACGGTGCCGCCCGCGCCGCCCTTTCCGGAGGAGATCCACCTGCGCGACGTATGCGGGATCGTGTGGTGTCACGTCGGCCCCGAAGAGGAGGCTGCCAAGGCGATGGCGCCGCTCCTGAACGCGGTGCCTGAGCCGCTGATGCACGGGGTGCAACCGATGCCGCACGCGATGCTCCAAGGAGCGTTCGATGGGCTGTACCCGCCCGGAGACCAGTGGTACTGGCGCGCTGACTTCGTCAACGAGATCCCGGATGAGGCAGTCGAGCTTCATGCGCGCTTCGGTGCCAGGCTGCCGAGCATGAAGTCAACGATGCACATGTATCCGATCGACGGCGCCGCGCACGACGTCGGTCGGTCCGATACCGCATGGAGCTACCGCGAGGCGCACTGGGGCTCGGTGTTCGCGGGCGTCGATCCCGACCCGGCGAACGCCGGCGCGATCAGCCGCTGGAGCATCGACTATCACGAGGCGCTCCACCGCTACTCGGCGGGCGGCGCCTACGTGAACATGATGATGGACGAAGGTGAGGAGCGCGTCCGCGCGAGCTACCGCGACAACTACGACCGCCTAGCCCGCGTTAAGCGGACCTACGATCCGGACAACCTCTTCCGCATCAACCAGAACATACGACCGACCAGCGCGTGAGCGACAGGGACCCTCCAGCCGACCCATGGATCGCAACGACGCGGTAACGGCCGAGGCGCCACCCGGCGGAGCCCCGTCGAGTGGCGTCCAGAGGCTGAGCGCTTGAGGGCACCATCGATTGTCGAGGAAGCGGACGGCATGGATGATCTGACTGGCGTCGATGCCTCGCACGTACGTCGCGATTTGACGAGACCGTCTTGCCGAGCTGACCTCCCCGGAATAGGGCGGTAGGAGCGGGGTGTTCTGTGAAAGACGTCGACGCTGTAATCGTCGGCGCTCGGTGCGCCGGGTCGACTCTCGCGCTCGCTCTCGCTCAGCATGGCTGGGACGCGGTGCTCGTCGATCGCGACACCTTCCCGAGTGACACCGCGGCGACCCACCTGATTTTCCCGAACACGCTCGCCCGGTTGGAGCAGCTTGGGGTGCTCAACGCCCTGCTCTCCGCTCACGACGTGCCGATGCTCGAGTTCCGCATCGTTGGCCTTGGGCACGAGATCGCAGGCCAGTTCACGCCTATCGACGGCTTCGATGGAGCGGCGGCGCCGCGCCGCTGTGTCCTCGATGAGGCGACTCTCGACGCCGCCCTCGCGGCCGGAGCGCTGGGGCGCTTCGGCGAGCGTGTCGTCGACCTGATTGGCTCTGGGTCTGAGGAGGACCCCGTCACCGGGGTCGTGCTTAAGAGCGGCGAGCGGATCGGCGCTAAGTGGGTCTTCGGCGCCGACGGTCGCGGCTCGACGGTTGCGCGCCGGCTCGGGCTAGAGAAGACCCGTCCGCTCAGCGGAGAGGTCTCCTTCTTGTTCGCCTACTGGCGTGGCGTCCCTGACGACGGCTACGCAACGTCCGATATCAGGGAAGAAGAGGTCGTCAACAGGTGGGCGGTCGACGACGATCTGACCCTGCTGATCACGTGGGGTGATGCCGAGTTCACTCGCGGCTCGAATGAGGAGCGCCGGTACAGGTATCTCGAACGCCTGCGGCATTTCCCTGAGACGATCGAGCCGTGCGTCCACGGGCGGGCCGAGATGGTCAGCGAGCTCGTCGTCGCGCCCGAGTCGCTGATGCGCGGCTTCTTCCGCGCCCCGAACGGACCGGGGTGGGCCCTGGTCGGCGACGCCTGTCACTTCAAGCATCCGGGCACCGCGCAGGGAATCGCCGACGCGGTCGAGCAGGCGATCTACCTCGCCCAGACGCTCTCCTGCTCTAAGCCGAGCCTCGACGACTACGAGGACTGGCGCGACCGGCGCGCCTCCGAGCACTACGAGTGGTCCTTCTTGTGGGGCCGGTTCCCGCGACTGGAGTCAGAGAATCTATTCAGGGGCTGGGCGACCGAAGCCGACGCCGCCCAGGACCTTCGCGACTCATTCAGCCGCCAGATCGAGCCCTCCCGCGTGCTGAGCGAGGACCGCCTCGCACGCTGGTTTACCACCTAGCTCCGAGAGTCGGACGCGGAATCCCACGCCCCCGGACGCGGTCACTCGCGCCGGCAACGGACAATCGCTCCCCGTTCTCAACCGACAACGATCACCGCCTGCTGGGAACCTAGGGCCAAGACCCGCCGCAGCCGCCAGCACGGCTGCAGCGCGAGCAGCCAAGCCAACGCTGCCGAGTCTGAGGACGAGTAGCACTCTCGTCGACAATTCGCGACACTCCTGCATCTATGTTCGATGCTCGCTTATGTTGAGCGGGGGCGTGGTCGTGCGCGTTTTCCCTGCTGAGGGGCGGGTTTGGTTGCTGGGCTGTTCAACATAATCGTCCGGGGTTGATCGACGCTTCCTGTTTTCGGTTTTTGCGATCCGACAGGAGGCAGCGATGGGAGGAAGGGTTCGTACTTGCCCGGTGCGGGGGCCGTTGGCGCCGTGGGCGGCTGGGTTCGAGGCTTGGCTGCTCGCTCGGGGATTCTCGTCTTGGACGGTGGGTCACCGGATCTGTTTGCTGGCCGTCTTGAGTCGATGGCTTGAGCGGGAGGGGCTGGCCGCCGGGGATTTCAGCGAGGAGCGCGCTGAGGAGTTCTTGACGGCTCGACGTGCCGCGGGCTATGTGACGTGGGTCTCGTCGCGGTGCGTGGCGTTGCCGCTTGCGTATTTGCGTGAGGTTGGGGCGGCCCCGGCGGCGGTGGCGGTGGTCGTGGAGGGCCCGTTGGCTGGTCTGCTGGAGGACTACCGCGAGTATCTAGTGCGCGAGCGCGGACTGGCGCCGTCGACGATCGCCAGCTACGAGCGGGCCGCGCGTCTGTTCCTGGAGCAGCGGCCGGATGGCCTTGCGCTTGATCGGTTGACGGCCGCGGATGTCAGTGGCTTCTTGGCGCGGGAGTGCCCGCGGCGGAGCGTGTCGGGCGCGAGGCATCTCGTGGCTGATCTACGTCCGTTGCTGCGCTACCTGCATGTGGCGGGGTTGATCGGCTCGCCGTTGGTGTGGGCCGTACCCGGGGTCGCGGATCTGCGGGATCGGTCGCTGCCTTGCGGGTTGGAGCCCGCGGTGGTCGCCCGTCTGTTGGCGGGCTGTGACCGGCGGCGGACGGTCGGCAGACGGGATTACGCGATCGTGTTGTTGCTGGTCCGGCTCGGATTGCGCGCCGGTGAGGTCGCCGCGATGCAGCTCGAGGACGTGGACTGGCGGGCTGGCGAGGTTCTGGTCCGCGGGAAGCGCGATCGTCTGGACACGCTCCCGTTGCCGGTCGATGTCGGCGAAGCGCTGGTGGCGTATCTGCGCCGCCGTGGCCAGAGCGAGTGTCGCGCGGTGTTCCTGAGGGTCACCGCGCCGATCGGAGCGCTCAGCCGGCAGGCGGTCGGTGGCGTGGTCCGCGACGCGTGCGTTCGGGCCGGGCTTCCGCCGGTCGGCGCGCACCGGCTCAGGCACACAGCGGCGACCGCGATGCTCAGCGAGGGCGCGTCGCTAGTGGAGATCGCGCACGTGTTGCGCCACCGGGAGATCAAGACGACCGCGACCTACGCGAAAGTCGACCGGACCAGACTCAGAGCGCTCGCGATGCCGTGGCCGGGAGGTGCGTCATGAGCGATCTGCACGCAGCCGCACACGACTACTTGGCGGTTCGCCGACGGCTCGGGTTCGAGCTCAAGCACGCTGGACAGCTGCTTGAGGACTACGCCGATTTCATGGACCGTGCCGGCGCGGAGCGCGTCACCACCGAGCTCGCGCTGATGTGGGCGATCTCGGTGCAGGCCCATCCGCACCGATGGCGCCGCCGGCTCGGGGTCGTGCGCGGCTTCGCTCGCTACCTGAGCACGATCGATCCCGCCACCGAAGTTCCCCCGGAGGACCTGCTTCCAGCCCGACTCCCACGCGTCACGCCGTACGTGTACTCGCCGGGCGAGATCGAAGCGCTGATGACAGCCGCACGCGCGCTGACGCCGCGGCTGCGCGCGGCGACGGTCGAGACGGTGATCGGGCTGCTGGCGGTCAGCGGCCTGCGCGCCGGCGAGGCGTTGGGACTGGACCGCGCTGACGTTGACCTCGCCGAGGGTGCGCTGCACGTGCGCGCCGCAAAGCAGAGCAGACAGCGCGAGGTGCCGCTACACGACACCACCACCAAAGCGCTTCTTCAGTACAGCCGCCTGCGCGACCGCTCCCTGCCGACGTCCACGACGCCGGCGTTCTTCGTCTCCCCCCAAGGCTCGCGGCTGACCAGCAAAGCGTTCAACGGAACGTTCGCGAAACTCATCCGCGAGATCGGCCTGGAGGGACATGGCGAGCGACTACGCCCCCGGCCGCACGACGTCAGACACACGTTCGCGGTCCGCACGCTGATCGGCTGGTATCGCAATGGCGAGGACGTCGACGCGCAAATGCCGCGGCTCGCGACATTCCTGGGGCACGTCGATCCCGCCTCAACATATTGGTACCTGCAGGCCGTCCCAGAGCTGCTCGCCCTCATCAGCGAACGCCTCGAGCCGCCGGAGGTGCCCTCATGACTCTGCTCGCACCGGCGCTTCAGACGTTCTTCACCGAGCGTCTGATCACCCAGCGCAACGCCAGCCCGCAAACAATCGCCGCCTACCGCGACACGTTCCGGCTGCTGCTCGCCTTCGCCCGCTCGCAGACCGGCAAGCAGCCATTCGAGCTGGACATCGACGATCTCGACGCGCCGCTGATCGGCGCGTTCCTCAACCACCTCGAACAGGACCGGGGCAACAGCCCGAAGACTCGCAACGCCAGGCTCGGCGCGATCCACTCGTTCTACCGGTACATAGCGCTGAACCACCCCGAACACGCGCACACGATCGCCAGGGTGATGGCGATCCCGACCAAGCGCCACGAGCGCAACATTCTCTGCTACCTCAACCTCGACGAGATCAAGGCGCTACTCGCCGCGCCCGACCAAGCCACCTGGCTCGGCCGCCGTGACCACGCACTGCTCGTGCTCATGATCCAGACCGGCGTGCGCGTCTCAGAACTCGTCGGCCTGCACGTCTGCGACGTCCACCTCGGCACCGGCGCCCACTGCCGCGTGCTGGGGAAGGGCCGCAAAAAGCGTGCCACGACCCTGACCCGCGAAACCATCCAGACCCTGCACCAATGGCTCACCGAACGCCACGGCGAACCAGACGAGCCCTTGTTCCCAACCCGTCAAGGACGACCGCTCAGCCGACACACCATCGGCGCCTTGGTCGCCAAGCACGCCGCCACCGCGGCGAGCGGCTGCCCGTCGCTGAACACCAAGCGCGTCACCCCGCACACGCTCCGGCACACCAACGCGATGCTGCTCAGAGCCAAGAACGTCGACATCGCGACGATCGCGCTGTGGCTCGGACATGAGAGCACCCAGGCCACCCACATCTACGAGCACGCCGACCCAGCACTCAAAGAAAAGGCGATCGCCCGAACCGCCCCGCTCGGCGCCAAGCCCGGCAGATACCGACCCTCCGACAAGCTCCTCGCGTTCCTCGAAACCCTCTAAATATGTTCAACGGACCAAGCCCCGAAATCGCGCTGAGCAGGCAAACCCCAACGCCGCAGACCGCGTCCTCAACATAATCACGCGTCGAACATAGA
>Ga0187814_10000791_pt1 | contig 11379 bp, 9 predicted proteins | sample NC_S_4_FD_132450 | JGI IMG/M metagenome (GOLD analysis project Ga0187814, IMG submission 132450) | Wetland sediment microbial communities from Neuse River Estuary, North Carolina, USA - ASW-S_4 | ecosystem: Environmental > Aquatic > Freshwater > Wetlands > Sediment | place: USA: North Carolina...
CGAGGCCGAGGCCTTCGAGCACGACGCGGTCGAAGCCCTGGCCGCAGGGGTAGTAGCCCTCGGGCAGGAGCCCCTTCTTGTCGAGCAGGACCTTGCACCACAGCCGCGGCAGCTGCACGACGCCCAGAGGACCCTTGGCGGCGACCGGCGCCACCGGCGGAACCTTGCGCATGGCATCGGACCTCCCTTGCGAGCATCGGCGGACCCTCCGGGGCGGGGGGCGCACCGCCACCATTGTAGGACGCGCCCGGCGCGCGGCGCCAGGACATGGCGGCTCGGGCCCGGGCATAGCCTCATGGGAGGAATCTCGGCGAGGAGGCGCGATGCGTGGCCGACCTGCGCGGGAGCCTCGGCCGCTGGCTCGACCTGCCCGAGGCCGCCAGCCTGGACCTGCCGCAGCTGCGCTGCATCGGCAACCTGCAGGTGCTCGTGGAGAACCATCAGGGCGTCCGCTCGTTCAAGGAGGGCGTCGCCGTCGTGGCGACGCGCATCGGTCCGCTCGAGATCTGGGGCAAGGAGCTGCGGGTCGGCGCCGTGGACCGCGACGCCATCCTCGTGACCGGCCGCATCGAGGGCCTGCGCTACGGCCGTGGCTGAGGGCATCTGGCTGCGGCTCGCCTTCCGGGGCGACCAGCGCCGCCTGCTCGCCGCGCTCGCCGAGAGCGGCGCGACGGCCCGCCGCCTGCAGGAGCGCGGCGGCAAGGTGGAGCTCGATGTGCCGGCCGCGGACATCCTCACCCTGCGCAGCGCTCTGCGGCAGCGCGGCGGCGGGAGGCTCCTGCTGCGCGGCCACGGCGGCTGGCCCCTCGCCCTGCGCGCGCTGCGCCGGCGTCCCTGGCGGCTCCTGGCCCCGCTCGTCGCGACGCTGCTCTACCTCTGGGCCGCGAGCCACGTCTGGCAGGTAGCGGTTGCGGGCCCCAGGGGCATCCCGGCCACGGAGCTGACGCGCACGGCACGGCGCCTGGGGCTCTACCCCGGCGCCCTGCGCGCGTCCCTGGACCCCTTCCGGCTCGGGCAGGAGCTCCAGACGCGCGTCCCCGGCCTGATCTTCGCCGCGGTGCGCGTCGACGGCGTCCGGGCGGTGATCTACGCCGCGCCGGCGCTGCGCCCGCCCAGGGCGCTGCCCCCGGCGCACCGCGGGGCGCTCCTGGCCGGCGAGGCGGGCTACGTGACGCGCGTCGTCGTGCTGCGCGGCCAGGCCTTGGTGCGGCCGGGCGACACGGTCGTGCGCGGCGAGCCGCTCGTCGCGCCGCGGGACGGGACGAGCGACGCACAGGTCTTCGCGCGCGTCTGGCGCACGTTCGACTACACCTTCGCCGACGGCGCGCGGCGCAGCTACGAGAGCGGGAGGCGGTCGACGGCGTGGTTCCTGGCCTTCGCCGGAGGGCGGTAGTGGGCGCCGCTCGGGCTCGGCACCAGCTTCGCCGAGGCGCGCCGCAGCGTGCGGATCTGGAGGATTCCGTTCACCTCCGTCGAAGTTGGGCGCTACACGTACGCCGAACTGCGCACGCTGAAGGTGCGGCACAGCGCGACGTACGCAAGGCTGCGCGCGACCTCGCTGGCCTTGGCCACGCTGAGGCGCACCATGCCGGGGGCCCGGCTCCTGGAGCTGCAGACGCGGGTGCGGCGCAGCGGCGGGGAACTTCGTACGGAGGTCCGCGTCGAAGCCGAGACCGACATCGCGCAGGCCGAGGCGGGGGGCGGGACCCAAGATTGAGCGAGGAGAGATTCCAGAGCCGTTTTGAGGTCGAGGACAACCGTGCCGCGGAGCAGATCTTCGGGCACCTCGACGAGAACCTGCGCCTGATCGAGGACGCGTTCCCGGTCGAGATCGCCAGCCGCGGCAACGCCGTCTTGATCGGAGGCGCCGCGCCCGACAGGGAGGCGGTGCTGCGCGTCTTCAGGGAGCTCTTGGACCACGCGCGCACGGACGCGGAGATCCAGGCGTCGGACGTGCGGGCGGCGATCCGCAGCGCGCGCCGCGACGGAGGCAGCGAGCGGCAGGACGTCATCGTGGTCACGACGCGCGGCCGCGGCATCCGGCCCAAGACGGCGGGGCAGGCGGGTTACGTGGACGCGATCCGCAGCCACGACATCGCCTTCGGCATCGGCCCGGCCGGCACGGGCAAGACCTACCTCGCCATGGCGATGGCGATCGCGGCCATCAAGGCGCGCCAGGTGCAAAGGATCATCCTGACGCGGCCGGCGGTGGAGGCGGGCGAGAAGCTCGGCTTCCTGCCGGGCGACCTCCAGGACAAGGTGGACCCGTACCTCAGGCCGCTCTACGACGCGCTCTTCGACATCCTCGGCATGGAGCAGGTCGAGCGGCTGCGCGAGCGCGCCGTGCTGGAGATCGCGCCGCTCGCGTACATGCGCGGGCGCACCCTCGACGACTCGTTCATCATCCTGGACGAGGCGCAGAACACGACGCCCGAGCAGATGAAGATGTTCCTCACGCGCATGGGCTTCGGGTCCAAGGCGGTCATCACCGGCGACGTGACGCAGGTCGACCTGCCGCACGGCGTCTTCTCGGGGCTCGCCGAGGCGGCGCAGCTGCTGCGGGGGATCGAGGGCATAGCGTTCGTCCTCCTCGACGAGCACGACGTTGTGCGCCATGAGCTTGTGCAGAAGATCATCAAGGCGTACGAGATGAAGGACAAGGCCACCTAAGGCAGGAGGAGAGGGCATGGCCAGGAGCCTCTCGCGCTTTTGGCAGGCGGTCGGCAGACGGCGCGTGCTCTGGGTCCTGGGCGGCTTCGTCGCCGTGGCGCTCCTGCTGCTGAGCGGGCTGTTCACGGGTCAGGTCTCGCTCAAGGCGGGCCAGATCGCGTCGAGCGACGTCTACGCGCCGCGCCGGGAGCTCAACCAGCCGCTCTACCAGCAGTTGAAGCAGCAGGCGCTGGCCGGCGTCAAGCCCATCTACGTCACGGACCAGGCCGCGCTGTCGACGATGCAGAACCGCATCGACCGCACGTTCACGACGGTGCTGGGCCTGGAGCAGAGCCTGCCGAAGGGCACGTCCCCCTCCGCCGCCGAGGCCGCCTGGACCGACCAGGTGGGCATCACCCTGCCGCAGGCCAGCGTGGTCGCCATCCTCGACCTGAGCCCGCAGGAGCTCGAGAACCTGCAGCACCTCGCGGACACCGTGGCGTCGCACGTGCTGCAGCAGGCCAACTACCAGCCCTCGCAGCTCGCCGCGGAGAGCCAGGCGCTCGCGCTGGCCGTGGAGTCGCTCGGGCTCAGCCAGGCCTCGCAGACCTACTTCCTGACCGCTGTGGAGAAGGACGCCGCCACCCCCAACATGCGCATCAGCGCGACGGAGACGGCCCAGGCCCAGCAGCGGGCCGTGGCCGCCGTGCCGCCGCCCGTCATCGAGCAGGGCCAGATCCTCATCCAGCGCGGCACGCGGGTGACCGCGCAGGACATCGCGCTCCTGCACCAGTTCGGCCTCCTGAACGGGCAGGTCAACTGGCCGGCCCTCGGCGGCGGGCTCGTCCTGGCGATCGCGGTCCTGGCCGTGCTGCTCGCCTACCTGACGCGCTTCTTCCCGCACATGATGCGCGACGAGGGCAACTGGGGCCTGATCGTCGTGCTGCTCGTCGGCGAGCTGGGCGTGGCGCGCCTCGCGCTGCTCGCCTCGCCGTACCTCGTCCCGCTCGCGGCCGCCTCGGTGATCGGCGCCATGCTGTTCGACGCGCGGATCGGCCTCGGCATCGCCGTGGTCGTCGCGCTCCTGCTGCAGGCCATCTTCGGGGTGGACCCGCACATCATCGTCGTGCTGATCGTGCAGGCCTTCGTCGGCGCGCTCGCGGTGCAGCGCCTGTCGGACCGCAACCAGCTCCTGCGCTCCGGCGCCGCCGTGGCGCTGTCCGGCCTCGCCACCGCCGGCGCCTTCCAGCTGCTCGCCGCGCCGTTCGGTCCGGACCTCACCTTCTGGGCCTCGCTCGGCTGGATCCTTGTGAACAGCCTGATCTCCATCGCGGCGCCGCTCGCGGCCGCACCGCTGATCGAGAACGGCTTCGGCGTGCTCTCGAGCCTGCGCCTCCTGGAGCTCTCCTCGCCGAGCCAGCCTCTCCTGCGCCGCCTGCTGCTCGAGGCGCCGGGCACGTACTACCACTCCCTGATCGTCTCGAACCTCGCGGGCGCCGGCTGCGAGGCGATCGGCGTCTCGAGCCTCCTGACGCGCGTGGGCGCCTTCTACCACGACATCGGCAAGATGCGGCGCCCGTACTTCTTCATCGACAACCAGACGGACATGGAGAACCCGCACGACAAGCTCTCGCCCATGCTCTCGACGCTGGTCATCACGTCGCACGTCAAGGACGGTCTCGAGATCGCCCAGGAGTACCACCTGCCGCAGGAGATCCGCCGCTTCATCGCGGAGCACCACGGCACGACGCTCGTGCACTACTTCTACTACAAGGCCAAGGAGCTGCACCCAGAGACCCCGCCACGCGAGGAGGACTTCCGCTACCCCGGGCCGAAGCCGCAGAGCCGGGAGACCGGCATCCTGATGCTGGCGGACACCTGCGAGGCTGCGGTGCGGGCCATGCGCGGCCGCACGACGGGCGGCATCGACGCCACCGTGCACCGGCTGATCCAGGAGCGCCTGCACGAGGGCCAGCTCGATGAGACGGACCTCACGCTGCGCGACCTCGACCGGATCGGCAAGGCCTTCGCGCGCGTGCTGTCGGCCGTGCACCACACCCGCGTCGAGTACCAGACGGAGGGGCTCGAGGCCGAGCTCCTGCGCCGGCGCGGCTAGGAAGGGGAGGGAGCGCCGTCCGGGCGCGCGAGGGACGTGGTGGAGATCGAGGTGCGGGAGACCGAGGTGGCGCTCGACAGCTCGATCCTGCGGGCGATGGAGCTCTCGATCGAGGAGTGCCTGCTCCGACGGGGGCTCGCGGGCGCGGAGGTGTCGCTGAGCATCGTGGACGACCGCGAGATGCAGGAGCTGAACCGGCGCTACCGCGCGGTGGACCGCACGACCGACGTGCTGAGTTTTCCGCTCGAGGACGAACCGCCCAAGGAGCCCTGCCTCCTGGGCGACGTGATCGTCTCGGCGCCGCAGGCGGCCCGCCAGGCCGAGGACTACGGGCACTCGCTCCTGCGCGAGATGAGCTTTCTCGCCGTGCACGGCACCTTGCACCTCTTGGGCTACGATCACGAGACGCCGGCCGGCGACGAGGAGATGCAGCGCCTGCAGGAAGAGGTGCTGTCCGGACTCGGCATCGAGCGCTGATGCGAGCGAACGCCTTCACCTACGCCATGCGCGGCCTCCTCTACACGTTCCGCCACGAGGCGAACCTGCGCGTCCACCTGGCGATCGCGGAGACCGTCGTGTACGTCGGGGCGGTGGAGGGGATCTCCGCCACGCGCTGGGCCGCGCTCGCGCTCGCCATCGCGCTCGTGCTGTCCCTCGAGCTCCTCAACACGGCCCTCGAGCGCGCCGTGGACCTGACCGTCGGCGAGCGCCGCTCGCCGCTCGCGGGCGCCGCCAAGGACGTCGCCGCCGGGGCCGTGCTGGTGGGCGCCACGGGGGCGGCCGTCGTCGGCATCGTCGTCCTCGGGCCGGGGCTCGGCCGCTTCTTCGCCTACGGCACCAGGACGGGGGGGCTGATCGGCCTCGGCCTCCTGGCCGTCGTCGTGCTCCTGACCTTCCTGCCGCGCATCGACAAGGGGCGCGGCGCCCCGTGAGCGGCTACCGCGAGGTGCAGGCCGTCGTGCTGCGCAGCCAGGACCTGCGCGAGGCCGACCGCCGGCTTACGCTCCTGACGCCCGAGGGGCGCGTCCTGTGCCGCGCGCCGGGCGCGCGCAAGGCCAAGAGCCGCCTCGGCGGCGTCCTGCAGCCGGGGTCCGTCGTGCAGCTGACGCTCTACGAGCGCCCCGGCGCCCAGCCGGTCGTGACCGGCGCCGTGCAGATCGCGGCGTTCCGCCTGCTGCACGAGGACCTCGCCCGCATGGCCGCGGCGCAGGTGCTGCTCGAGATCTGCGACGTGCAGAGCGGCGAGGAGGAGGCGGTGCGTCCCTTCACGGCGCTCGTCGAGGCGCTGCGCGGCCTGGATGGCGCCGGAGACCCCGCCGCCGCCTGGCTCCGGGGCGAACTCGCCCTCTTGGACGCCTACGGCTGGGGCCTGGACCTCTCCCGGTGCGCCGCCTGCGGCGGCCCCCTCGAGCCGCCGCTGCACTACGCGCCCGAGCTGGGCGGGTTCACCTGCCGGCGCTGCGGCGCCGCGGGCGGCGTCGCGGCGGGGGACGCTGCGCTCCGTGCGCTCAGGGCCTCCTACGCCGGCGCCGAGCCCGGCCCGGGCGCCGCGGAGGCCAGGGCGCTCCTGCACCTGACGTGGCAGGCGCACCTCGAGGCGCCGCTCAAGTCCACGGCGTTCGCCGAGAGCGTACTGCGCAGCTGAGCCGCGGCCCTGAGGTGGTGGCGGCGCGGCGCCGACGCGGTCTTCAAGAGTCTCTATGGCAGCGCGCGACGGACGCGCAGGCGATCGGGGCCAGCCACGCAGGGGCACGCCCGCGCCGCGCTCGAAACCCGCAGCGACCGTCGGTTCGCGGGGAGCGCGGCACACGCCGTCGCCCGCGGGCTGCTTAGGTGCGGCTACCGGCCGCTCGCCTCCCCCGGGGCTTCCTCGCCGAGGCCGAAGGCGGCCGCGGGGAGGGCGGGATCGCGCCCGCGGGAGCCTGCGACGCGGAGTTCGGCCGCACCCTCCCGGCCCGGCGCCCGGAGCGGGCGGGCTACCCTCGGGTGGAGAGGAGCGACCTGTCCACCTCCTCGATCGACCTCAGGCCGCAAAGGCCGAGCGTGAAGTCTAGATCGCCCGCGAGGTTGTCGAGCACGCGGCGCACGCCGGCCTCGCCGGCCGCCGCGAGGCCGTAGAGGAAGAGCCGGCCGATCAGCACCGCCCGCGCCCCGAGCGCCAGGGCCCTCAGCACGTCGGACCCGCGCCGCACGCCGCCGTCCATCAGAAGCGGCAGGGCGCCCTTGGTCGCCTGCGCGACGCGCTCCAGGGCGTCCAGGGCCCCGACGGCGCCGTCCACCTGCCGGCCGCCGTGGTTCGAGACGATCACGCCGTCGGCGCCGTGGTCCCGGGCGAGGAGCGCATCCTCAGGGTCGAGGACCCCCTTGATCCAGAGCGGTCCCTGCCAGTGCTCGCGGACGACGTCGAGGTCGCGCCAGGTGAAGGCCGGGTTTATGTAGACGCCCATGAAGACGCCGACGGCTGTGAGGAGATCCTCCTCGGGCGGCCGCGGCAGCATCGCGCGAAAGGCCGGGTCGCTCAGGTAGTTCGCGAGGCCCTTGCCCTCGAGGAAGGGCAGGTAGCCGAGGCGCAGGTCCCGCTCGCGCCAGCCGGGCATCGTCGTGTCGACCGTGACGACGAGCGCCTCGAAGCCGCTCCTGCGGGCCCGCTCGAGCATGCTCAGGAGGACGTCAGGGCTCTTCGCGGGGTAGAGCTGGAACCAGCGCGGGGCGTCGCCCATCGCCAGCGCGACCTCCTCCATCGTCCGCGACGACACCGTGCTGAGCACGAAGGGCACCCCGGCCGCGGCGGCCGCCCGCGCCGAGGCGAGGTCGCCGTCGGGGTGGAAGATCTCCTGCACGCCGACGGGCGCGAGCCCGAAGGGCGCCGGGATGCGCCGGCCCAGGATCTCGACCGAGATGTCGCGCTGGGAGACGTCGCGCAGCGCCCGCGGCACGAGGCGCCGCCGCTCGAGGGCCTCGCGGTTGGCCCGCACCGTCTCCTCGCCGCCGGCGCCGCCCTCGAGGTAGGCCCAGGTGCGCTCACCGACCGCCCTCTGCGCCAGCTCCCGCCACTCGTCGGGTGACACCGGCCAGCGCGCGTCGGGTCCGTCTCCGCCGTCCGCCGCGCTGCGGCGGTTGCCGCTCCCGTAGATGGCGAACTGCACCTGCATGCCGCGGTTCACTGCGCGCACATCGCTCATCCCATGCCACTCCTCTGCCGCACGCGGGCGCCGCCCGCCGCCCTGTCCTCGTCTGGCGTTCGCCTCCGGGGGGACGCCTCCTGCCGCTGGGCTGCCCGCGCATCTTGCCCTCGAGCGGCGTCAAGTCGGTGCGGACCCCCTCAATCCCATCGCCCCACGCTACCCGAAAGAGAGCGCCTGCGTGCGCTTCCCGCAAGTGGCCGCCGCGCGCCCGAGCTCACACCATGGACGGATACGTGCATGTGCGGACGAGGATCGACGATAAGGGAATTGGCGTTGGAACGAAGACCTCTCTTCGCCACGTTCCGCGTCCTGCGCCACCCCGGCGGCCCGAAGATGTCGCTGACGGGGGTGCGGTCCTGACCCTGCTCGGCGAAGGTCCGCAGGGCCGCCTCGACCGGGTGGTCCGCGCCTTGACTTCCATCCCGGCAGTTGGCACTGTTAACGGCGGAGCGGCGATGCGCGGGAGAGGCGCGTCCACAGCGGCGGCGAAGCGAGCCCGGGGCGGTGCGAGCCGGGTGCGTCCGCAGGCGTGCCGGGCGCCCGCAAGCCCGGGGAGGAAAGCGGCCCCTTCGGCCGTGAGTAAAGCCCCGTCGACGAGTTGCCCCCATGGCGGGGGAAGCAGGGTGGAACCGCGGGAGGCGCCTCCCGTCCCTGAGGGACGGGAGGCGCCTAAGCATTCGGCGGGAGGCGAACGCCCTGACTCTGCAGGAGCTGATGCTGGCGCTCGCGGCCTTCTGGTCGGACGCGGGCTGCCTGATCGGGCAGCCGTACGACGTCGAGAAGGGCGCGGGCACCATGAACCCCCTGACGTTCTTCCGGTCTCTGGGTCCGGAACCCTGGCGCGTGGCGTACGTCGAGCCGTCGCGCCGGCCGGCCGACGCGCGCTTCGGCGAGAACCCGAACCGCCTCTACCGCCACCACCAGTTCCAGGTCATCCTCAAGCCCTGCCCGGCGCAGGTGCAGGAGCTGTACCTCAGGTCCCTGGCCGCGATCGGGCTCGACGCGCGGGCGCACGACGTGCGCTTCGTCGAGGACAACTGGGAGGCGCCGACGCTCGGAGCCTGGGGCATCGGCTGGGAGGTCTGGGTGGACGGCCAGGAGATCACGCAGTTCACCTACTTCCAGCAGATGGGCGGCATCGAGCTCGAGGTGCTGCCCGCGGAGATCACCTACGGCCTCGAGCGCATCGCGCAGTACGTGCAGGGCGTCGACAACGTCTTCGACGTCGAGGTGATGCCCGGCCTCCACTACGCCGACATCGCGAAGCGCGAGGAGTACGAGCACTCGGCGTACAGCTTCCTCTACGCCGACACCGCCTACCTGCTGCAGGGTTTCGAGGGCGCCGAGCGTGAGGCCCGGCGCGCCGCCGCCGAGGGCCTCTACTTCGCCTCCTACGACCACGTCCTGCACTGCAGCCACCTCTTCAACCTGCTCGAGGCGCGCGGCGCGATCGCGCCGGCCCAGCGCACCGAGTTCATCGCACGCATCCGCGACGGCGCGCGGCGCGCTGCCGAGCTCTATCTCAAGGACCGCGAGGCCCAGGGCTTTCCGCTGCAGGGGAGGGTTCGCGCATGGAGCTGATCGTCGAGCTCGGCTTCCCCGAGCTGCCCTCCGGCACGATCGCGCCCGCCGCCGAGCAGCTCGCCCAGGGCCTGCGCGCCGCGGCGGAGGCGGCGGGGCTGCTCGGGCCGGAGGCCCGGCTGCGCGTCTACTCGACGCCGCGCCGGCTCTGCGCCTGCCTGACGGGCATCCTCGAGCGCCAGGCCGACTCCGTGCAGGAGGTGCGCGGGCCGTCGCTCGCGGCCGCGTTCGCTGCGGACGGCGAGCCGACGAAGGCGCTCCTGGGCTTCGCGCGCGGCCAGGGCGTCGCGCCGGAGGAGCTCGAGCGCCGCGAGACGCCGCAGGGCCAGTACGTCTTCGCCCGCCGCGAGGTCCCGGGGCGCAGCGCCCGGGAGATCCTGCGCGAGGCCGTCCCGGAGGTGGCCCGCGGCCTGCGCTTCCCGCGCACCATGCGCTGGGCGGCCGGGGCGCCCAGGCTGCCGCGGCCGCTCGGCTGGCTGCTCGCGCTGCTCGACGGCGAGGTGGTGCAGACCGCCATCGGTCCGATCGAGGCGGGGGATCTCACCTATGCCCACCGCGTGGCGGCGCCGGGTCCCCACCGGGTGCGCGGCGAGGCGGAGTACCTCGAGGTGCTGCGGGCTGGCCTGGTCGAACCGGACCGCGGCGTGCGCCGGCGGCGGATCGCCGACGGCGTCCGCGCGGCGGCCGCGGCCGAGGGCCTCGCACCGGACCTGCCGGAGGAGCTCCTGGACGAGGTCACGGATCTCTGCGAGTGGCCCGAGGCCTTCGTCGGCGGCTTCCGCCCGGAGTACCTCGAGCTGCCGGAGGACGTGCTGGCGGCCACGATGATCCACCACCAGCGCTTCTTCCCGCTGCGCGGCCAGGACGGACGCCTCAGGGCGCGCTTCGGGTCCGTGCGCAACGGCGGCGAGGAGGCGGTCGTGCGGCACGGCAACGAGACGGTGCTGGCCGCCCGCCTGGCGGACGCCCTCTTCTTCTACCGCGAGGACCTGCGCCGGCCCCTGGGGGACCGCCGCGAGGACCTGCGCGGCATCGCCTACGCCCCGGACCTCGGCAGCCTCTACGAGCGCACCGAGCGCCTTGCGGACCTCGGGGCGCGCATCGCCGAGGCGGCGGGCCGCCCGGACCTCGTCGCGACCTTGCGCCGCGCCGGCGAGATCGCGCTCTGCGACCGGGCGACGGCCCTCGTGCGCGAGCTGCCCGAGCTCGAGGGGACGATGGGCGGCGTCTACGCGCGCCTCTCCGGCGAGAGCGAGGGCGTCGCCCGGGCCCTCGCGGCCCGGGTGCGCCCGCGCGGTGGGGACGACGAGCCGCCGACGGACGACGCGGGCCGGCTCCTGGCGCTCGCGGACCGCATCGACCACCTGATGGGCTTCCTCGCCGCGGGGCGGGCGCCGACCGGCTCCCAGGACCCCTACGGCCTGCGGCGCGCGGCGATCGGCGCCCTGCGCATCTGGGAGGAGCTGCCCGAGCTGCCGCTGGCGCCGGTGCTGGACGCCGCCCAGGCGGGCCTCGGGCCGCTGCTGGGCGAGGCCGCCGAGGCCGGCCCGGCGGCCGTGCGGACGTTCCTCGCGGCACGCCTGCTCGCGCGCGCCCAGGAGCTCGGCCACGACCCGCGCGTCGGGCAGGCCGTGCTCGCAGCGGGGGCAGTCGCATGGCCTGGCGACGTGCTGGCGCGCGTCGCGGCGGTCGAGACCGCCGCGGAGATGGAGAGCTGGCCGCGGCTCGTGCAGGCGGCCCGGCGGGCGAAGAACCTCGCCCAGGCGGGCGACGTCCGCGGGGCCGAGGGCCCGGAGCTCGCCCTCCTGCAGGAGATCCAGGCGCTCGAAGCCGAAGGAGAGGCGCTGC
>Ga0187814_10000793_pt1 | contig 11374 bp, 9 predicted proteins | sample NC_S_4_FD_132450 | JGI IMG/M metagenome (GOLD analysis project Ga0187814, IMG submission 132450) | Wetland sediment microbial communities from Neuse River Estuary, North Carolina, USA - ASW-S_4 | ecosystem: Environmental > Aquatic > Freshwater > Wetlands > Sediment | place: USA: North Carolina...
ACCTGCTCGACGGCCGTCCCGTAGGAGATGCCCATCAGATTGACCTTGGCGTAGTGCAGGTCACCCAGGAGCTGGTTGACGTCATCGACGTACATCGCGGTGGTGTAGAACCGCAGGTCGCCGGGCAGGTGGGCCAGGCAGGACTGGATGCTGGCGCGCATCACGGGCTGATCGGCCAGGCTGCCGGCGAAGATCGGGCAGTTCAGCGGGTTCGACTGGCCGGTGCCGCGCTGCTCGATGAACACCAGGTCCCGGTGGACGTTCAGGCCCTGCAGGACAGTCAGCTCGCTGGGGATCGAATCCACGGCCGAGTCGCCGGGGCCGCCGGCGAAATAGACCACCGGGTCCGGTGCCTTGTCCGGGCTGGTGGCCGGGATGACCACGAACCGGACCGGGATCGTGCGGCCCGTGCCGGTCAGCCGGTCCTCCGGCACGATCAGCGTCCCGCACCGGGCGGCCAGGCCATCGACCGTGCACGCCTTGACGGTCAGCGAGTTGACCGGTGTCGGCGCGCTGGCGGCCGGGGCCGGGTGCCCGCCGCATGACGCCGCCGCCAGGCCCAGCGCGGCGATGATCACCAGCAGCCGCGGCGCGCCCCAGGCTCTCCCGCGGCGCCTGCTGTCAGGAGCCAGAACAGCAGCGTTCATGTCACACCATCCGGACCGGAATATCCGGCCAGGCTACGGGACAGACTCCAGGCACCCCGCAGGGCCGAAGGTCACCTTCCACCGGCCAACAGTCCCTCGCGCCCCGTCGGGGGACGCGCCTCCTCGCGATGGGGCGATCGCTTCGGCGTTAACGCCAATAAATCAGTTGACAGCGTTAACGGATAGGTTTAATAATCAGCTTCGTAAACGGGGTAAACACGATCAATGACAGGGGACTCAGATGATCGACATGCAACTTCTCGGCGGAATACTCGTGGCCGTGGCGGCGCTCGTGGGCCTGGCGATCGCGCTCTCGGTCGCGATGCTGGCGGCGGGCAAGGTCAGCAAGCCCGGCCCGGCACCGCAGGGCGGAATCCGGCGTGACCTGCCGCAGCACCCGCAGTCCGGTTCCGACGACACCCGCGTGCTCGTGCTGCGCTGACCGCAGTCCGGTTCCGACGACACCCGCGTGCTCGTGCTGCGCTGACCGCAGTCCGGTACCGACGACACCCGCGGGCTCGTGCTGCGCTGACCGCAGTCCGGTACCGACGACACCCGCGGGCTCGTGCTGCGCTGACCGCAGTCCGGTTCCGACGACACCCGCGGGCTCGTGCTGCGCTGACCGCGCACATCCCGGGAAACGCAGCTCGGCGTCCGCGGGACCGCCGCACTCGGTCAGCGGGCGGCGGCGCGGCGGGCGCGGTCCACGACCTCGCCGATGACGGCGGCCAGGGCGTCGACGTCGTGCTGGGTGGAGGTGTGGCCGAGGGAGAAGCGGAGCGAGCCGCGGGCCCGTGAGTCGTCGGCGCCCATGGCGAGCAGCACGTGGCTCGGCTCGGCCACGCCCGCGGTGCACGCCGAGCCGGTGGAACAGGCGATCCCGTTCGCGTCGAGCAGCATGAGCAGGGCGTCGCCCTCGCAGCCGGGAAACGAGAAGTGCGCGTTGCCGGGCAGCCGGTCCGGGCCCGGCGGCGGGCCGTTGAGCACGGCGTCCGGGACGGCGGCCAGCACCTGGCGGACCAGGTCGCCGCGGAGCGCGGCCAGCCGTTCGGCCTCCTCGGCCCGCTGCTTCGCGCACACCGCGGCCGCGACGGCGAACGCCCTGATCGCGGGGGTGTCGAGGGTGCCCGAGCGGACGTCCCGCTCCTGGCCGCCGCCATGCAGCACCGGCACGGGCTCCACGCCGCGCGCCAGGAGCAGCGCACCGACGCCGACCGGGCCGCCGAGCTTGTGGGCGGAGACGGCGAGCGCGTCCGCCCCACTGGCCGCGAAGTCGACTGGCAGCTGCGCGGCGGCCTGCACGGCGTCGGTGTGGAACGGGATGCCGTATTCGTGCGCCACCGCGGCGAGCTCTGCGACCGGCTGAACGGTGCCGACTTCATTGTTCGCCCACATCACGCTGACCACGGCCACCTGGTCGGCGGCGCGGGCGATGGCGGACCGCAGCGCCTCGGGGCGTATACCGCCGTCGGCATCGACGCCGAGCCAGATCGCCTCCGCGCCCTGGGTGTCCTCCAGCCAGCGCACGGAGTCGAGCACGGCGTGATGTTCCACCGAGGTGGTCAGCACCTGCCGCCGGGAGCCATCCTGACGCGCCCAGTACAGGCCCTTGACGGCCAGGTTGTCCGCCTCGGTCCCGCCGCTGGTGAACACCACCTCGCTCGGCCGGGCGCCGAACACCTCGGCCAGCTGCTCCCTGGACTCCTCCACCACCCGGCGGGCCCGCCTGCCCGCGGCGTGCAGCGAGGACGGGTTGCCGAGCCGGGCGAGCTCCTCGGTCATCGCGGCGATCGCCTCAGGTCGCATGGGCGTCGTCGCCGCGTGATCCAGGTAGCCGGATCCGATGCGCTGCGAACTCATGACGGCAGACAGCCTAGCCGGGGTGAAGATACAGATGTAACGGGCGAGAGTCGTTCCTTCGCCGGGCTCAGAGTTGCTTGCGCTTGCTGATCTCGTCCAGCAGTTGCGGAACCACCTTGAACAGGTCGCCGACCACCCCGAAGTCGGCCAGCTCGAAGATCGGGGCCTCGGGATCCTTGTTCACCGCGACGATGGTCTTGGAGGTCTGCATGCCGGCCCGGTGCTGGATCGCGCCGGAGATGCCGATCGCCATGTACAGCTGCGGCGAGACGGTCTTACCGGTCTGACCGACCTGGAACTGGTGCGGGTACCAGCCGGCGTCGGTCACCGCGCGCGACGCGCCGACGGCCGCGCCGAGCGCGTCCGCGAGCTGTTCGATGACACCGAAGCCTTCGGCCCCGCCGGTGCCGCGGCCGCCGGAGACCACGATCGACGCCTCGGTCAGATCGGGGCGCTCACCGCGCTCGGCGACGACCCGGCTGGTCACCCTGGCCCCCGTGACCTCACCGGCCAGGGACACCGGCGACAGCTCCGCCGCGCCGGGCGCGGGCTCGGGGGCCACCGCGTTGGGCCGCACCGCGACGATCGGGGTCCCGCGCCGCACCCGCGAGTGGACGGTCGTCGCGCCGCCGAAGATCGACTGCTCAGCGACCGGGCCGTCGTCGCCCGGCTGCAGGTCCACCGCGTCGGTGAGCACGCCGGAGTCGATCTTGACGGCGAGCCGGCCCGCGACCTCCTTGCTCTGGGGCGTGCCCGCCACCAGGACGAGCACCGGGGACTTCTCCCTGACCAGCTGGGCCAGCAGTTCAGCGGCGGGGGCGACGACGTAGTCGTCAATGGCCGGGTCGGCGGCCACGTAGATCCTGGCCGCGCCGTACTCGGCGCAGCGCGCCTGGCCCTGTTCTGCGCCAGGCCCGATCCATACCAGCGAGGGCTCGCCGAACCGGCGGGCCAGCGTGATCAGCTCCAGCGTGACCTTCTTGACGTCGTCACCGGTGTGCTCGGCGAGCACCAGGATCTCGGTCATGTCGTCTCCTCTCCGGCTCTCAGACGAACTTCTGCGCGGCGAGGAACTCGGCGACCTTGACGCCGCCGTCGCCTTCGTCCTTGACGATCGTGCCGGACTGGCGTGGCGGCCGTTGCGCGAAATCGACCACCTCGGTGGCCGAACCGCCGAGCCCGACCAGGGCCGGGTCGATGCCCGCGTCGGCCAGGCTCATCGTCTGGACCGGCTTCTTCTTCGCCGCCATGATCCCCTTGAACGACGGGTAGCGCGGCTCGTTGATCTTCTCGACCACGCTGATCACGGCGGGCAGAGTGGACTCGACCTCGAAGTACCCGTCCTCGGAGAACCGGCGGATCCGGAGGGCCGAGCCGTCCACCTCCAGCTTGCTGGCCAGCGAGACCTGCGGGACGCCCAGCCGCTCGGCCAGCATCGGGGCCATCACGCCCATCCGGGCGTCGGTGGACTCGGATCCGCAGATCACCAGGTCGAAGCCGATCTGCTTGAGCACCTGAGCCAGCGCGTAGGAGGTCGACATGGCATCTGAACCGGCCAGCCCGTCGTCCAGCAGATGCACGGCCTGGTCCGCGCCCATCGACAGCGCCTTGCGGATCGATTCGGCGGCCTTCTCCGGACCCATGGTCATGATGGTGACCGCTGCGTCGTGGCCCGCCTCGCGCTGTGCCTCGGCGATCAGCAGGCCCTCCTCGATGGCATACTCGTCAATCTCGTTGATGAGCCCGTCCACCGACGCGCGGTCCAGCGTGGAGTCCGCGGGCTTGAGCTTGCGCTCGACCGCGGTATCGGGGACCTGCTTGACGCACACGACGATGTTCATGGGTGACACGGCCTCCTTCGTTGCTCGCCTACAGCCTGCCAAACCGCCTGGGGTGGCCCGGCACCGGGTCCGCGGGTCTATGTTACCGGCTAGTAGCTAGCAGTTGTTCGCCCAATGGCCAAGCGACCGCTACCGGCACTTCAGCGTGCGCAGGGACCCAGCTCAGTATCGTGGACGGAGATGCCCCCCGGGGGAGGAGTGGTCAGTTGGTTCGGGTCACCGTGGTCGGGACCGGCTACCTCGGGCTCACGCATGCCGTCTGCCTGGCCGACCTCGGGCACGAGGTGCTGGCCATCGACGTGGACGATCAGAAGATCGCGAGGGCCGCGAACGGCGAGGTCCCGTTCTTCGAACCCGGACTTGAACCGCTGCTGCGGAAGAACCTAGACGCCGGACGGCTCCGCTTTACCACCTCCTTCGCGGAGATCGGAGCCTTCGGTACGGTCCACTTCCTGTGCGTCGGGACACCCGAGGGTGAGTCCGGCCAGGCCGACCTCAGCTTCGTCCACGCGGCGGCCGACGCGCTAGCCCCGCACCTGGCCTCGGCGTGCCTGATCGCGGGCAAGTCGACCGTCCCGGTCGGGACGGCGCGGCAGGTGATGAGCCGGGTCCGGGCCATCGCTCCGGCCGGCCAGCAGGTCGACCTGGCCTGGAACCCGGAGTTCCTGCGGGAGGGATTCGCGGTCCAGGACAGCCTTACCCCGGACCGCATCGTGCTGGGCGTCACGTCCGACCGGGCCGAGGAGCTGCTCCGCGAGGTCTACGCGACGCCGCTGGCGGACGGCGTCCCGCTGCTGGTGATGGACCTGGAGACGGCCGAACTGGTCAAGCTGGCGGCGAACGCGTTCCTCGCGACCAAGATCTCCTTCATCAACGCCATGGCCGAGATCTGCGAGGAGGCGGGCGCCGATGTGATGCCGCTGGCCGAAGCGCTCGGATATGACGCGCGGATCGGCCGGCGGTTCCTGTCACCGGGCCTCGGCTTCGGCGGCGGCTGCCTGCCCAAGGACGTGCGCGCGTTCCGCGCCACCGCGGCCGCCCTGGGCGTCGGCTCGGTCGTCAGCCTGCTGACCAGCGTGGATGTGATCAACCAGGGGCGGCGCGACCGGGTCGTCGCACTGGCCTGCCAAGCCGCGGGCGGCACCCTGGACGGCACGCGGGTGGCGGTGCTCGGCGTGGCGTTCAAGCCCAACAGCGACGACGTACGGGACTCACCCAGCCTGGCCGTGTGCGAGCGGCTGAGGGCCGAAGGGGCGATCGTGTCCCTCCACGACCCGGTGGCGATGCCCAACGCGGCCAAGAAGCAGCCTGACCTGGTGTACGCCGGGTCGGTCTCGGCGGCGGCCGAGCGCGCTGACCTGGTGCTGCATCTCACCGAGTGGGCCGACTACCGGGCCATCGACCCCGCCGCGCTGGCCGGCGTGGTGGCCCGGCGGGTCATCATCGACGCCCGGTGCGCCCTGGACGCAGCGCTGTGGCACGACGCGGGCTGGACCGTGCACGTGCTGGGCCGCCGGTCGCGGCCTCAGTGGAAGAAGTGCCTGACTCCGGTGAAGTAGAGCGTGACGCCCGCCGCCTCGGCGGCGGTGACGGTCAGGTGATCACGGATCGAGCCGCCCGGCTCGGCCACCGCACGCACCCCGGCCTCGGCGAGGATCTCGAAGCCATCGGGGAACGGGAAGTATGCGTCGCTGGCGGCCACCGAGCCCGCCGCCCGGTCCCCCGCCCGCAGCACGGCCAGGCGAGCGGAGTCCACCCGGTTGACCTGGCCCATGCCGACGCCGACCGAGGCGCCGCCGGAGGCGAGCAAGATGGCGTTCGACTTGACGGCGCGGCACGCCTTCCAGGCGAAGGCCAGATCCGCCAGCTGCGCCTGATCAGCCGTCGGGCCAGCTTTGAGCTCCCAGTTCGCCGGATCGTCGCCCGGCTCGCGGACGCGGTCCACGGACTGCAGTAGCATTCCGCCACTGACCTGCCGCCACTCCAGCGGACCCCCGGAGGGGCCGGAGGCCCCTCCCGAGGGGGGCCCGGGGGGTCCGGGGGGATGGGTCCCCCCCAAGGGGGGCCTGGGGGGATGGGTCTCTCCCAAGGGGGGTCCGGGGGGATGGGTCCCCCCGGGAGAGAGAGCGGGGGGGGTCTGGGGGGGGTCGTCCCCCCCGAGGGAACACCGCAGCAGGCGGACGTTCTTGCTCGCGGACAGGATGTCCAGCGCCTCGTCGTCGAAGCCGGGCGCGATGACCACCTCGGTGAACACCTCGGCGATCTGCCGGGCCAGGTCGGCGGTCACCGGCCCGTTGGCCGCTATGACGCCGCCGAAGGCCGAGACCGGGTCGCACGCGTGCGCCTTGGCGTGGGCGTCGGCCAGGTCGGAGCCGATGGCGATGCCGCACGGGTTGGAGTGCTTGATGATGGCCACGCACGGCTCGGCGAAATCGTAGGCGGCGCGCCGGGCCGCGTCCGCGTCGACGTAGTTGTTGTACGACATGGCCTTGCCGTGCAGCAGTTCGGCGGCCGCGATGCCTGACCGGGCGCTCGCACCTGCGGCCCGTTCGGCTACATAAAGAGCCGCCCGCTGGTGCGGGTTCTCGCCGTAGCGCAGGACATCAGCCCGCCGCCAAAGGACCCCGGCCACCTGCGGCCAGCCACTGTCCCGCGCGATCTGATCCGGGGCGTAGGCCGACGCGAACCAGGACGCCACGGCGATGTCGTACCCGGCGGTGCGCGCGAACGCCTCGGCGGCCAGGCCGCGGCGCTGATCCAGGGTGAAACCGCCGTCGGCCAGGGCGGCGAGCACGTCGGCGTACCGGGACGGGTCGATGATCACGGCCACCGAGCCGTGGTTCTTCGCCGCGGCGCGGATCATCGACGGGCCGCCGATATCGATCTGCTCCACGCACTGCTCGGGCGAGGCGCCGGAGGCGACCGTGGCCTCGAACGGGTAGAGGTTCGACACGAGCAGCTGGAACGGCTCGATGCCGAGTCCGGCCAGCTCGGCCTCGTGCCGAGGATTCGCGGTGTCCGCGAGCAGGCCCGCGTGCACCCGGGGGTGCAGGGTCTTCACCCGGCCGTCGAGGCACTCGGGGAAACCGGTGAGTTCCTCGACGGGCGTGACCGGTACCCCGGCCGCGCCGATCCTGGCCGCCGTGCTGCCGGTGGAGATGATCTCGGCACCGGCCGCGTGCAGCCCGGAGGCCAGCTCCTCCAGGCCGGTCTTATCGTAGACGCTGATCAGCGCCCGCCTGATCGGGATCCTGGTCAACTGCCGATCCTCACTTTCCTGCCCTGGACGGACCAGCCTTCGCGGACCATCCGGCCGACCGTGCCGACGAGCAGCGCCCGTTCGGTCACCTTGATCCGCTCGTGCAGCGTCGCCTCGTCGTCGTCGTCCGCGACCGGGACCGGCGCCTGGGCCAGGATCGGTCCCGAGTCCACTCCTTCGTCCACCACGAGGACGGTGCACCCGGTGACCTTCACCCCGTGGGCCAGCGCCTCGCGCACGGCGTGGGCTCCGGGAAACGACGGTAGCAGCGCCGGGTGCGTGTTCACGCAGCGGCCGCCGAAGGAATCCAGGAACGGCTTGCCGACCAGCTTCATGAACCCGGCCAGGACGATCAGGTCGGGCGCGTACGCCGCGCACGCGCGGGCCAGCGCCGCATCCCAGTCCTCGCGGGCGGGATAGTCGGCCAGGCGGACGGTGAAGGTCGGGATGCCGACCCGTGCGGCTCGCGCCAGCGCGTTGATCCGGCCCCGGTCCGCGCCGACCGCGACCACCCGGGCCCCGTAGTCCGCGTCCTCGCAGGCGTCGATCAAGGCCTGCAGGTTGGTCCCCTCGCCGGAGACGAGCACCACCAGCCGCGCGCTATCAATTGTTGCCTTCGGCGAGGGCATGCCGTCACCCTAAGGCACGGGACGCGGAGCTCGCCGGACAGGGCAGAATAGAACCCGATGGCCAGATATCAGCCACCGGGCAGGCGCGGAACACAGCCACGAGGGATGCTGCCGGCCCGGCAGTTGCCACCGCCGGACCCGGCCTTGCGCCAGCAGGCCCTGGCGGCGGTCGTGCTGGGCGTGCTCAGCCTGCTCGGCCTGGCGCTCGGGCTGGGTAACCTGCGCCGCGGCGTGTTCGTAGCCGTCTTGACCCTGCTGTTCGCCGTGACCGCGATCTGGCTCGGCGTCGTCGCCAACCGCCGGGCGCGGCGCAGCGGCACGGCCCGGCCGCGCGGGGCGGTCAGCGGGATCGTGCTCGGCGGGTTCGGCCTCGCGTTCAGCGCACTGTGGCTGCTGATACTGGCGGTGTTCTGGCCGCAGCTGACCGCGTACTCCAACTGCATGAGCAGCGCGAATACGGTAGCCGCCCAGCAGGTGTGCCGCACCCAGTTCAGCAACTCGGTCGGCAACGAGATCAGCATGCTGCAAAACGGCCGGTAACTCCTCGTCGTCCGACTCTCCCTGCTCGGCCCAGGGATTCAGGTAGATCCGGTGACCACCGGCGTCGTCGGTCTCGTCGATCACGCCGTGCGGGATCCCGGCCGGATCTGTTACCCCCGAGGGGGCGACCCCCCCGGATCCCCCGGGGCCTGGGACCCATCCCCCTAGACCCCCCTTGGGGGGGACTTGGTCCCCCCGGGCCCTCTTCCGGCGGAACATCAGCCAGTTCGCGGCCGCCGCGGTCAGCGCGGCGGTCACGCCGATTTCCAGCATGGCCACCAGGCCGACCTGCCACCCGGACGGGCCCACCCGGCTCAGGCGGCCGTCGCCGAGCGGGCCGCCGGCGAACGCCGCCGCCAGGCCGGCCAGGGCGCCCGTGGCCGCGCCCGCCGTGAAACCCCACAGCGCGGCGGCCTCGGTCACCGGCGTGGGCGTGATGCGGACCGTCACGATCCCCGCGAACAGGCCGGCCAGGTACGGCGTGGCCAGGAGCAGGACCGTCACCCAGGCCGGGCCGGCCCTGGCTCCCGACGGCAGGCCGGCCAGCATCGGGAAGACGGGGAGCGCGCCGAGCGCCGAACCGGTGGGGGCGACCACGGTACCGGCGCCGAACGCGAACCCGGGACCGAGCACGTAGGCGACCGCCCAGATGATCGCGTTGGGAGCGTACGCCAACTGGGCCAGGAGCAGCAACGCCGCGCCGGCCGGGCCGGGCGCGAGCGCGTCGGTGGCCGCCCTTATCTCCGGCAGGTGCAGCGCGAGAGACGCGGCGGCCAGGGCCGCACCGACCGCGGTGAGCAGGGCCGAGGCCCCGAGCATGCCCAGGATGACCGATCGCGGCCGGGCCGGCAGCAGGCTGGCCAGCCGCGACCACGGGGCCAGCCCGCGGGCGGCGCCCAGCCCGCCCGCGACGACGGCAAGCAGGAATGACGCGATAACCGCCTGCCAGAGCGACGGTGCCGCCTGCGCGGTCCGGCTCGCCACGGCCAGGGCTCCGGCCAGCAGGGTGTAGGGCAGGGCGAGCGCGATGGCGGCGTAGCCGACATGCCGGAGCCGGGTGACCGCGCCCGCGTGCACCACCCACCGGCCGGCCATGGCGAGCAGCGCACCGGGCAGCAGCACCAGCCCCAGCGGCAGCATGCCGATCCGGCCGGCACCGCGGACGGTGACGCCGACATGGTGCGCGACCAGCCACAGCAGGCCGGCGGTGCGCAGCGCCCCGCCGAGACCGGTGCCGATGCCTACGTGCGGAGCGGTGATCCAGCCGATCGCGGTGAGCGTGGTCAGCACGGCGAGCCCGCTGGCCGCCGCCGCACACGCGGCGATGCCGCCCGTGACGACCAGCGGCCGCGCGGGCCGCGTCCCGGGTCCGGACCCGGCGCGCTCCGGGGCGGCCGCGGACTGCGGGTCTTCGGGCTCGCGGGCCGGCGGTGCTTCGGCGGAAACGCTCACAATCCCGATCCTCGCAACCGCTACCCCGGGGCCCAAGCAGGCGCGCCGCCCGCTGCCCGGTCAAGCGCCGCGGCGGCTAGCGGGCCCGCATGATGTCACGGACCAGGGCGGCGGTCTCGCTCGGGGTCTTGCCCACCCGGACTCCAGCCTTCTCCAGCGCTTCCTTCTTGGCCTGGGCGGTGCCCGAGGAACCGGAGATGATCGCGCCGGCGTGGCCCATGGTCTTGCCCTCCGGGGCGGTGAAGCCGGCCACGTAGCCCACCACCGGCTTGGTCACGTGCTGCTCGATGAAGGCCCCGGCCCGCTCCTCAGCGTCGCCGCCGATCTCGCCGATCATCACGATGGCGTCGGTCTCCGGGTCCTCCTGGAAGGCCTGCAGGCAGTCGATGTGCGTGGTCCCGATCACCGGGTCACCGCCGATCCCGACGGCGGTGGAGAAGCCGATGTCGCGCAGCTCGTACATCATCTGGTAGGTCAGCGTGCCCGACTTGGAGACCAGGCCGATCCGGCCCTGGGTGGTGATGTCGGCCGGGATGATGCCGGCGTTGGACTTGCCCGGCGAGGCGACGCCCGGGCAGTTCGGCCCGATGATCCGGGTGCGGTTCCCGGCGGCGCTCGCGTAGGCCCAGAACTCCGCGGTGTCATGGACCGGGATGCCCTCGGTGATCACGATGCACAGCGGGATGCGCGCATCGATCGCCTCCATGACCGCGGCCTTGGTACCGGACGCGGGCACGAACACCACCGACACGTCGGCCCCGGTGGCCGCGATCGTGTCGGCGACGGTGCCGAACACCGGCACGTCGGTGCCGGTCAGCTCGACGGTCTGGCCCGCCTTGCGGGGATTGGTGCCGCCGACGACCCTGGTGCCCGCGGCCAGCATGCGCGCGCCATGCCTGCGGCCCTCGGAGCCGGTGATGCCCTGGATCATGACCCGGCTCTGGCCGGTCAGGAAGATAGCCATCTCATGCCCCCTTCGCGGCCAGTCCGGTACTCGCCAGTTCCGCGGCCCGGCGGGCCGCGCCGTCCATCGTAGGTACCTGTTCGACCACGGCGATGCCCGCCTCGGACAAGATGCGCCGCCCCTCGGCGGCGTTGTTGCCGTCGAGCCGGACCACGACCGGGCGGTCCAGCTGCTCGCCGCGG
>Ga0187814_10000795_pt1 | contig 11371 bp, 8 predicted proteins | sample NC_S_4_FD_132450 | JGI IMG/M metagenome (GOLD analysis project Ga0187814, IMG submission 132450) | Wetland sediment microbial communities from Neuse River Estuary, North Carolina, USA - ASW-S_4 | ecosystem: Environmental > Aquatic > Freshwater > Wetlands > Sediment | place: USA: North Carolina...
CATCGTGGCGGCCATGTACGGCATTAGGCAGACCGTCAGGGTCCTGGCAGAGATCCCGCCGGGCATGGTGTCCGGCGAGAGGGCACGTTGACGCTCACCGAGACGCCGCAGCGAGCCGAGGCAACGGGCGGTGTCGGCGCTGACGTCGTCCGGACTGACGCCGTGCCAAAGGTCACCGGCGCGTTCGACTATGCCAGCGACCTGCGCCGCGACGGAATGCTCTGGGGCGCTACCGCTCGCTGCCTGGTCCCCTTCGCCCGTATCCGCGGCGTCGATGTGCGAGCCGCGTCGCGCAGCCCAGGGGTACGGGCTGTGCTGGTGGCCGCGGACGTACCCGGCAAGAACCGGTTCGGTCTGAACTTCGACGACCAGCCGGTGCTGGCCGACGCGATGATCCGGTTCGCTGGCGAGCCCATCGCGGTACTCGCTGCCGACAGCCGAGAACATGCCCTGGCCGCCGCGCGGCTGGTCCGCGCGGATCTGGAGCCCCTGGAACCGCTGCTGGACATGGAGCAGGCGCTGAATCCGGGAGCGCCCAGGCTGCACGAGTTCGGCAATGTGCTGCGACACGTGCACTTGCGTCATGGCGATCCCGAGCACGCGACTGCCGACGTCTGGGTCGATGGCTACTACGAGACCGCCATGCAGGACCCGGCGCCGCTCGGCCCGGAGGCCGGGCTTGCCGTGCCCGCCGCCGACGGCGGCGTCGACTTGTACGTGGCCACTCAGTGGTTGCACGTGGACCGTGAGCAGCTTGCGCCATGCCTGGGCTTGCCCGAGCACAAGGTCCGGGTGTACCTGGCTGGCGTCGGTGGTGCCTTTGGCTCGCGCGAGGACATCCACGTCCAGGTGCACGCAGCGATGCTCGCCCTGCGCACCGGACGGCCGGTGAAGATGTGCTACGGCCGGGAGGAGTCGTTTCTCGGCCACATGCGCAGGCATCCCTCGCGCATCTGGATCCGGCACGGCGCCCGCGCCGACGGGCGCCTCGTCGCCGTGGACGCGCGGCTCATGTTTGACGGTGGCGCGTACGCGTCGTCCTCCCCTGCGGTGGTCGGCAATGCGGTCACCTTCGCCTCGGGTCCGTACGAGGTACCGAACGTGCGGGTCGAGGGCACCGTCGTCTACACCAACAATCCGCCGTGTGGCGCCATGCGCGGCTTCGGCGCGCCGCAGGTTTGCTTTGCATACGAAGCGCAGATGGACAAGCTGGCACGCAAGCTCGGGCTCGACCCGCTCGAGATACGGCGCCGCAATGCCGTGCGGCCCGGCTCCATGCTGCCGACCGGCCGGCCGTTGCGCGGCAGTGCGCCTGTTCGCGAGCTGATCCAGGCGCTGGCCGACCTCCCGCTGCCCGCGGCCGAGCCAGTCACCGGACGGTCCCTGATGCACTATCCCGGCGGCTCCGGTGGGGTTACCCGCGGCGAGTCGCTCCGGCTCGGTGTCGGCTATGCCGTCGGGTACAAGAACGTCGGATTCAGCGAGGGCTTCGACGACTCGGCAACCGCCCGGCTGACGCTGACGGCCGGCCCGGATGGTCCGGTCGCGGAGGTGCATACCGCGGCCGTTGAGATGGGCCAGGGCCTGTACACGTTGCTCGCTCAGGTGGTCAAGACCGAGCTCGGCGTCGATGACGTGCGCATGCACCCGCCGGACACGCTGGTAGGAAATGCCGGCTCAACGTCGGCGTCCAGGCAATCGATGATGGCCGGCGGCGCGGTGCAGCTGGCCTGCAGCCAGCTTCGCGAGGCCCTGGCGGCGCGTCTGGCCGGCGACCACGGCAGCGCCGGGACGGCCGCGGCAATCAGCCTCGACGAGGGCTGGATCACCGTCGACGGGGTACGGCTCAGCAGCCTTGCCGACGTGCTGGCAGGCGGCCCGGTCACGACCACTGCCGTGTATCACCACCGGGTCACCGAGAGCCTTGACCAGGACGGCCAGGGTGACGTGCACGTCTGCTACACATTCGCGGCCGAGCGCGCAGTGGTCGAGGTCGATACCGAACTCGGCCTGACCAGGGTGCTCCAGATTGCTGCCGCGCTGGACGCGGGCCGCGTCCTGAACCCGCTGGGGCTGCACGGTCAGATCGAGGGTGGCACGGCGCAAGGCCTCGGACTTGCCCTCATGGAGGAGGTCAAGCTGGCCGGCGGTGTGATCCAGAACCCGTCGTTCACCGACTACCTCGTCCCGACCATCCTGGACGTGCCCCCGGTTGTCTCCGCCGTGATCACGCAGCCGGATCCGGACAACCCCTTCGGCCTCAAGGGCATCGGCGAGGCCACGACCGTCGTCGCCACTGCGGCGATCGTCGCGGCGTTGCGGGATGCGACGGGCCGCGACCTGAACCGGGCCCCGGTCACCCCGGATGACCTGGCCGGCCTGCACGGCCCGGCCAGCACCGCAGGCGTGCCGCCAGTGCCGCAGGTGCCTGGCCAGTGGCCAGTGCCGTACTACAGCGGCATGTCGTCTGGCCAGCAGAAGCTGATGTGAACCGGAGGAGTCGGTGACCGCGTTCCTTCGGCCGGCGAGCTGGCCGCAAGCCCTGCAGCTACGGGCCGAGCACCCCGACGCACTGGTCGTGGCGGGCGGCACCGATGTCTGTGTGGACATTAACTTCGGCCGCCTCAGCCCGGAATGCCTGCTCGACATCAGCGCGGTGCCGGAAATTGCCACCATCAGCCGGTCCGACGGACGGCTTGTGATCGGGGCAGGCGTGACCTACAGCCACCTGGTTGCCGAGATCGAGGCCGACCTACCGGCCCTGGCCGCTGCCGCCCGCACGGTCGGATCCCCGCAGATCCGCAACCGCGGTACGATCGGCGGCAATCTGGGCACGTCTTCTCCGGCGGGCGACTGCCACCCACCCCTGCTCGCTTCAGGCGCCGAGATCGAGATCGCGTCGGCCAGCGGTACCCGCATGGTCGCGGCAGCGGAGTTTTTCCTCGCGCCCAAGCGCAATGTCCTCCAGCCGGGAGAGCTGGTCGCGGCGGTGCACATTCCCAGGGCCTTCGGCCCGCAGGTCTTCGCGAAGACCGGCACGCGCAACGCGATGGTGATCGCCGCGTGCTCGCTGGCGCTCGTGCTCGACCCGCAGGCCCGCCAGGTGGGTACCGGGATTGGCTCGGCCGGGCCGGTCCCGCTGCGGGCCGTCGCCGCGCAGGACTACCTGGTCGGCGCGCTTTCCGCGGACGGGCAGTGGGACCGTCCGCGGTCGCTGCCGCCGGAACTCATCTCGGGCTTTGCCGACCGCGTAGCGGCTGCCGCAAAGCCGATCGATGACGTGCGCGGATCGGCGGCATATCGAGTGCATGCCCTGCGGGTCCTGGCGGGCCGGGCGCTGACCTGGGCATGGGACGAGTTCAGGGAGATGCCGTGAACGTCTCGTGCATCGTCAACGGCCAAGCCGTATCCGTCACCGATGTCCGCCCGGCCGAGAGCCTGCTGGACATGCTGCGCGACCGGTTGGCGCTGACCGGCGCGAAGAACTCCTGTGAGCAGGGCGAGTGCGGATCGTGCTCGGTGTACCTCGACGGCATGCTCGTGTGCTCCTGCCTGGTGCTGGCCGGCCAGGCCGAGGGCACCAGCATCTCCACAATCGAGGGGCTGGCCAGAGAGGGCGAGCTCGACCCGGTGCAGCGGGCATTCGTCCGGTGCGGTGCCATCCAGTGCGGGTTCTGCACGCCTGGCCTGGTGCTGGCCGCCCACGACCTGCTCTGCAAGACGCCCGATCCCGACGACGACGAGATCCGCGAAGCGCTGGCCGGCAATCTGTGCCGGTGCACCGGCTACCAGAAGATCATCGACGCGGTCCACAGCGCAGCGCGCGAAGTGGCCGACACCGCCGCGCACTGATCCGGCCGCCCGCGGCGGACCGCGCCGATCTGGTCACGCGGCCGAGCTACCACCGCGCTGCGCCTTGACGTAGCACCGCGCCCGGTGCCCGGCGCTCGTTTCAGCCCGCCTCGTTATGAGGACTCAGGACCCCGGACTCGGGGTCGAACGGCCCGTGATCTGCGCGCTTACCAGCTTCTAGCGTCCCCTCAAGGGATCGGTGCGGCAGCGGCCAGAGGAGGTGCTATGAGCCAGCACGAGGCATCGTTGCCTGGGAAGGCCCGGCTGGCTGGGATCGCAGCCAACGGCTGGAAGCCCTTATTCCTGCGCTGGCTCACCCTGCCTACCGCCGCCGTCAGTGCCCTGCTGATCGGCGCGGCGATCATCGCCGTGATGGGGGCTAACCCGCTGACCGGCTACCACGCGCTGCTCACCGGCGCCTTCGGTGGTTCCTACGCGCTCACGAGCACCGCCGTGAAGGCGGTGCCGTTGCTGCTTGTGGGGATCGGCATCTGCATCTCGTTCCGGGCCAACGTGCTCAACATCGGCGGCGAGGGGCAGATCGTGATGGGCGGCCTGGCCGGCGCTGCGACTGCGCTCGCGCTGCCGAACCTGCCCAAGATCGTGCTGATCCCGCTGGTGCTGCTGGCGGGCTGCGTCGGCGGCGGGATCTGGGGCGCCATCCCCGGCATATTCAAGGCGTACCGCAACGTCAACGAAGTGCTGAGCACGATCATGCTGAACCTGGTCGCAGTGCAGCTCATGAACTATCTGCTGGCCGGGCCGATGATCGACAAATCGGAGTCCTTCGCGGTCGTCGGGCGAATCCCGCAGACAAGGCTCCTGTCTCCGAACTCGTGGCTGCCCATCATCGTCCCCGGCACTCAGCTCCACCTCGGCGTGGTGATCGCCGTGCTGGTCGCAGTGGCCGTGTACGTGCTGCTGCGCCGGACGGGCGTCGGCTTCAGGATCCGTTCCGTGGGCCTGTCCACCGACGCCTCCAGGTACGCCGGCATGGCGGTCAAGCGGACCACGGCCATGGCGCTCACCCTGTCGGGCGCGATGTGCGGCATGGCCGGCGCGATGCTCGTGTTCGGCAGCATCAGCCACCGGATGGTGACCGACGGCACGCTCAGCGGGTTCACCGGAAGCGACGGCTATTACGGCATCGTGGTAGCGCTGTTCGGCGGGCTCAATCCGCTCTGGACCATCCTGTCGGCCTTCCTGTTCGGCGGCCTGCTCGTGGGCGGCGTGTCGATGGGTATCGCGCTGAACGTGCCCTACTCCTCTGACCTGGTGACCACCATCGTCGGCCTGGTCGTGTGCTTCGTGGTCGCTCTCGACGCCGTCCGCCGCCGCGCAAACCTGCAGTCCGGCCCCGCTTCCCTGCGTCAGCTGCTCACCAGGAACTGGCGGGCGCCAGCGGATAGCGGCCCGCGCGCCGCACCAGTGCCAGCCATCCAGCCGGCCATCGAGGCCGCGGTGCCGCTGCCGCCCCCGCCGGTGCCGGAACTGACGCCCGCCGACCCAGGGGAAGCACTGCCATGAACCACTTCTTCACCGTAGCCGTGCTGTCGGCGACGGTCGCCTCCGGGATCGCGCTCGGCTGCCCGCTGCTGCTCGCCGCCCTGGGCGAGACCGTCGGACAGCGCAGCGGCGTGCTGAACCTGGGCGTCGACGGGATCATGCTGCTGAGCGCCTTCGGCGCCTACTTCGTCGCGCTGCGCACCGGCAACATCGCCCTCGGAGTGCTGGTCGCGCTCGGCGTCGGCGCGGTGATGGGCCTGATCACCGCGTTCATCAACGTCACGGTCCGCGCCGAGCAGGGCATCAGCGGCATCGGGATCTACATCGCCGCGCTCGGCCTGTCCGGCATGCTGTTCGAGCGGTACGTGGGGACGCCGCTGCCCATCACGAATACCCGCGGGCCGTTCTTCGCGGTCGACATCCCGCTGCTGGACCGGATCCCGTACGTCGGCACGATGTTCTTCAAGCAGAACGTGCTGGTCTATCTGGCAATCCTGCTCATCCTCGCGCTGACGTTCGTGCTGCGCCACACCACGTACGGGATGAAGGTGCAGGCCGCAGGCGAGAACCCAGCCGCCGCCGACACGGTGGGGCTCGACGTCAGCCGGATTCGCTACTCGGCGGTCATATTCGGCTGCACGATGGCCGGACTGGCCGGGGCAGCACTGCTCATCGTCGACGGCATCTTCCAGGAGAACCTCACCCAGGGCGCCGGCTTCATCGCCGTGGCGCTCGTCTACTTCGGCGGCTGGCGGCCGGCCGGGGTCGCCATAGGTGCGCTGCTGTACGGGCTCACCGGAGCGGTCATCCTCACCTGGAAGACGCTCGGCATCATCCCGCTGTCCCTGTCCGACCTGGCCGCGACAGCGCCTGCGGTGATCGTTGTGCTCGCGCTGCTGTTCCTGGTCGGGCGGTATCGGCAGCCCACAGCGCTCAGCAAGCCATACCTGCGCGGGGTCAGCTGACCCGGCGAGCTAGCTCCTAGATACACGAAGGAGAGGGAGCAGATGAAAGGCAAGGTAACGAAGGCGAGGTGGCTGCTGTTGCCAGCGGCCGCGGCCCTCGCCGTGGCGATGGTCGGCTGTGGCAGCAGCGCCAAGCCGGCCAGCTCAGCCGGTCACCAACTCAAGGTTGCGCTCATTACCCCGAGCGCCACCAACGACCTGGCCTTCAGCCAGGCCATGTACTCCGCGGTGGAGTCACTGAAGACCAAGTACAACTTGCAGATATCCGTGCAGGACAACATGTACGTGGTGGCGGACGCGGCGAACGCGATCCAGCAGTACGCAGCCGAAGGTTACAACCTGATCATCGCGAACGGGTCCCAGTACGGCAGCACGGTCCAGCAGCTTGCGCCCAAGTACCCCAAGGTTTCGTTCGCCTGGGGCACGGCCGGGTCGACATTCAACATGCCGAACGTGTACGCCTACCAGGCGGCGGCTAACGAGGGCGGCTACGTGCAGGGCTACATGGCCGCGCTGATGAGCAAGAGCAAGGTGATCGGTGTCATCGGGCCGATCGACGTGGGTGACGCACAGCTGTACACCGACGGCTTCAAGGCCGGCGTGATGGCAGCCGACCAGTCCGCGACGGTGCACCTGTCGTTCACCGGCTCGTTCAGCGACGTGAGCCTGATGGCCAGCGCGGCACACTCGTACGTGTCCGAGGGCGCGGACGTGCTGACCGGCAGCTCACAGTCGGTGGTCGGGGCGATCGGCGTCGCCAAGTCGACCAGCGTCGCATGGTTCGGCACGCAGTGGGATCAGGCGTCGCTGGCGCCATCCGACGTTGTGTCCAGCCAGGTCTACAACTGGGTTCCGGTGCTTGACCAGATCCTCACTGGCATCAAGGCCGGCAAGCTCGGCGGCGCTACGTATTCGATCGACCTGGGCAACGGCGGCGAGAAGATCGTCTTCAACTCCGGCTACCCGCTGCCCGCCTCAGTGAAGTCAGCCGGCCTGTCCGTGCTCAGCAAGATCGAGTCCGGCACGCTGACTCCGCCACAGTGACAGCTGATAGCAGCATCGATAACGGAAACGGAGAGGACGTTGGCGAGCACGCAGGCAGGATCGGTCCCGCTGCTGGAGATGCGCGGGATCACTAAGCGATTCCCTGGCGTGCTCGCCAACGACCGCGTCGACTTCGACGTGCGGCCCGGCGAGGTGCACTCGCTGTTCGGCGAGAACGGCGCGGGCAAGAGCACGCTCATGCGGATCCTGTATGGGCTCTACCAGCCCGACGCCGGCGAGATCATCCTGAACGGGCAGCCGGCGGTCATCCGCTCGCCTGCCATGGCGATCGCTCATGGGGTCGGGATGATTCACCAGCACTTCATGCTGGTGCCGACGATGACCGTGGTGCAGAATGTGGCGCTCGGCCTGAGGTCTTCTCGCGGCCTGCTCACCGACTCTGGCCGCGTCAGCGCGCGCATCCGCGAGCTGTCCGATACCTACGGGCTCGCGATCGAACCCGGCGCGCTGGTGCACCAGCTCTCGGTGGGTGAGCGGCAGCGGGTGGAGATCATCAAGACGCTCTACCGCGACGTCTCGCTGCTCGTCCTCGACGAGCCCACCGCGGTGCTAACGCCGGGTGAGGTACGTGAGCTGTTCCGGGTGCTCAGGGAGATGATCGCCAGCGGCCTCGCCGTGGTGTTCATCTCCCACAAGCTCAACGAGGTGCTTGAGCTCTCAGATCGGATCACCGTACTGCGTACCGGGCGCAAGATCGCCACCGTCGACGCGGCCGGCACGTCCAGGGACGAGCTCGCCACGATGATGGTCGGGCACGAGGTGGCCGCCATCACGCTGCCGCCGGGCACGCCAGGCGACGTGCGGCTGTCGGTGACTGACCTGCGGGTGCCGGGCGACCGGGCCGCAGAAGCCGTGACCGGGCTTTCACTCGAGGCGCTCGCCGGGGAGATCGTCGGCATCGCCGGTGTCTCCGGCAACGGCCAGCGGGAGCTGGCCGAGGCGATCGCCGGGCTCAGGCCGGTCACCAGCGGCCGGATCGTGATCGACGGAATCGACGTGACCGGCAAGCGGCCGGCCGCGGTGCGGCACGCCGGACTCGGCTACGTCCCCGAGGAGCGAATGCGGGACGGGCTCATCGGCGACTTCACGGTGACGGAGAACCTGCTGCTCGTGGACAGCACCAGCCCGGCATTCTTCCGTCGTGGCTTCATCCGGTCGGAGGCGGTCCGGCAGCACTGCACCGAGCTTGTGCGTGATTTCACGGTCCGCACGCCGACCCTGGACACGCCGGCCCGCAACTTGTCGGGCGGCAACATCCAGAGGCTGATCATGGCACGCGAGCTGTCCAGGTCACCCGGCGTGCTGCTGGTGGCGCAGCCGACCCGCGGCATCGACGTCGCCTCGGCACAGTACATCCACGAGCGGCTGTTCCGGCAGCGCGCGGCGGGCACCGCGGTGGTCGTCGTCTCCGAGGACCTGGACGAGGTCATGACCATCTGCGACCGTGTCGTGGTCATGTACGAGGGCAAGATCGTCGGTACCGTCGACCCGCGAGTAACCAGCCGCGAGACGGTCGGACTGCTCATGGCCGGCACCGCGGCCGCCACGCCCAGCTAGCGCCGACCGGCCGCCGCGAGCTCACAAGTCGGCAATCCGCCGCTGCCAGGGCGAGCCCTGGCAGCGGCGGATATCTGCAGTTGCCGCTTACTGTGGCACCGCAGCCAGCTCGCCCTCCTCCCGCACCGAGCGGGCCCGGAACAGCCCGTGCAGCGGGCCCGCGAGCAGCCAGTACAGGCCAGCGCCCAGGACGATCCCGATGGCCCAGCTGAAGTCTGACCCGCTCGTCCGGCTGGAGATCGGGCCGACGTACGACGGCCACGCGGTGGGGGCGTCGATCCACATCAGCGCCGCCACCATGCCCACGCCCTGGGCGATCAGCGCTGGCCAGTGGATGCCGCCGTGACGCCAGTACAGGCCGCCGCGCTCGGCCGCCAGCGAGTCGCGGTCGTATCGGCCGCGGCGCAGCAGGTAGTCGGTGATCAGGATGCCGAACCAGGGCGCCAGCCACACCACGATGTACAGCAGGAAGCCGGAGAAGTCATGGTAGAAGTTGCCCTTGAACAGCACGAAGTAGGTAACGATCGCCACCACGACGGTGTCCACTATGACCGCGCCCCACCGCTTGATCGGGATGCCGAGCGCCTGCAGCGTGACCCCGGATGAATACAGGTCGATCGTGTTGATGCAGAACAGCTGGACGATCGCGAAGATCAGGAACGGCACGACGAACCAGGACGGGAACGCCTGCGGGACCCCGATCGAGGGAATGCCGACGACCTTGGTGGTCACGGTGAACGCGAAGATGCCGAGCAGTTCGAGCAGCAGGGACGGCACCCCGCCCCCGATCGTGGCCGCCCAGAACGTGCGGCTCTTCGGCGTGTTGGAGGGCAGGTACCTGGAGTAGTCGTTGCCGTTCTCGGTCCAGCCGAGCCCGCCAACCGAGATGATCAGCACCAGCGCGGTGGTCCAGACCGCCCACGAGGCGCCGTGCACGTGGAAGGTTGACAGGTGCAGCCGCTGGAACACGAATACCGCCAGCACCACCGTCAGCGCGATGAACACGTAGGCCAGCCAGCGCAGCATTTTCGAGATCGTGGCGTGCCCGAACAGCGGCATCAGCATCTGGACCAGCGACGCCGCGATGATCAGCACGATCTTCGCGGCCGTGTCGAGATGGTTACCGTAGCGGGAGAACAGCAGGATCACCGTGGCTACGACGAAGAACACGCCCTCGATCTCGAAGCCAACCTGGGTGACCCAGTTGAACAGCGCCACCGACCGGTTGGCATTCTTTCCGAACGGCGCCCGGCTGACCATGAACGCCGTGGTCCCGGTCAGCGGTCCCTGAATGCTCGCGAAGCCGAGCAGCGCGTAGAACAGGTTCCCTACCAGGACGCAGACAACCGCCTGCCAGACGGACAAGCCGAAGATCATGATCAGCGTGCCGTAGAAGAAGAACTCGACATTGAAGACCGCGCCCGCCCATAGCCAGCCCAGCCCGCTTGGCCGTTGCTGCCGCTCGTCGTCCGGGATCAGTTCAATGCCGCGCTGCTCTATCTTGAACGCCGCATACTCGTGGCCCGCGGGGGGGGCGGCAGGCACGGCCGCGGGGACTTCCGGCGAAGTATCTCTGGCCATTACGTTCTCCTTCCTGCATCTTCTGTTAGTGGGGCGGTGAGACGTGACTCATGTTGAACGAAGCAGCTGATGGTTCACCGTCACAGTGACCTCCGGCCATAGCCTGAGTGACTTTGGGTACCTGGTAACGCGATCGCGCGCATCATCGCTGCACTCCCGTGAACAGGACTGCAACGCGCTCGCGCGGTCCGGCCAAGCCGCGGCTGCGAAGCTCGATCAGCCCGGCGAGTCCGGCGGTGCCGGTGGGGTCGACGTTGTAGCCAGCCTCGTTGCCGAGGGCATGCGCCGTCGTAATCTGGTCCTCCGACACCACGACGGGCTCTCCCCCGCTGCGCAGCATGCCCTCGACTACCGCGCGCCAGTCGTAGGTCTCGTCGTCGAGGATGCCGGTGGCGAGGCTCTTGGGCTCGTTCTCCCACGGCCACATGTAGGCAGACCGGTGATGGGCAGCAGCAGACATGGCAGCCTGCAGTTCGGCAGGCGCGGGCCGCCCCGGCAGCCCGGCCCGCACGAGGTGGTAGGCGCGCTCGAGCGGGTGCGCGCCTTGCGTCTGGACCGTGTGCACGCGGGGCCCGGCCGACGCGACACCGAGTGCGACTGCTTCTTCGAACGCCCTGATGCAGGCGGTGGCCAGCGCACCGCCGCCAACCTGGATAACCAGGTGATCGAGCTCAAGGCCTGATCCGGCCAGCTCGGTCACCATTTCGTAGCCGAGGGTCTGGCCGCCCTCGATGGCCATCCCGTTCAGGTTCCCCTGGCACGTGAACGGCAGAGCGCCGTCTGCCAGCTCCCGCATCAGCCGGTGATAGGTGGGGTCACCAGGCTGATCGGGCAGCCGGGGACAG
>Ga0187814_10000796_pt1 | contig 11370 bp, 10 predicted proteins | sample NC_S_4_FD_132450 | JGI IMG/M metagenome (GOLD analysis project Ga0187814, IMG submission 132450) | Wetland sediment microbial communities from Neuse River Estuary, North Carolina, USA - ASW-S_4 | ecosystem: Environmental > Aquatic > Freshwater > Wetlands > Sediment | place: USA: North Carolina...
AGCGCGTCCGGCGCTGCCTCGGCTCCCTCACCGATCTGCAGCGCGAGTCGGTCACCCTGGCCTACTACGGCGGCTACACGTACGGCCAGGTCGCCACCCTGCTCGGCATTCCGACCGGCACGGTAAAGACCAGGATGCGGGACGCGCTGATCAGGCTCAGGGACTGCCTGGGGGTGGCGGGATGAACGGGATTAAGTTGAGCGCCAGGATACGGCCGTGGCGGAGGGGGGCGGGCAGCGACGAGCACACCCTGGCCGGGGCCTACGCGATGGACGCCCTGTCCGCGCCGGACCGGACCGCCTTCGAGCGCCACCTGGCCGGGTGCGAGGACTGCGAGCAGGAGATCGCGAGCCTGCGCGAGGCCACCGCCCGGCTGGCCGCGGCCACCGCGGTCACCCCACCCCCCGGCTTCAAGGAACGGGTGCTCGCGGCCGCGGTCATCACCAGGCAGGAGGCGCCCGCCGAAGGCGGCGCAGGCGCACCGGCCGCCGGAAACCGCGCGGCCCGGACCCCGGCGGCCCCGGGCCCCGTCTCCTGGCTCCGCTGGATGGCGCGGCAAGGCTGGCGGGTCCGCCTGGCGGCGGCGGCCGGCGCCACGGTCACCGTAGCCGTGCTCGCGGCCGCCGTTGCGTTCGGCCTGGCCAACGGCAGCATGCGCCAGCAGCTTGACCAGGCCCAGTCGAGCAGCCAGCAGATCGCGGCCGTGCTCACCGCGCAGGACGCCGTGATGCGGACCGGGGCGGTCTTCGGCGGCGGGACGGCGACCATCGTGATGTCCCACTCCAGGCACGCGCTGGTGTTCACCGCCGCCGGACTGCGCGCGCTGCCGTCCTCGCGCGGCTACGAGCTATGGCTGGTCGGCCCGGCCGGCGACCGCCCGGTGGGCATGCTCCACGCCGGTAGCCACGGCATGACGGGCCCGGTCATCGCTTCCGGGCTGCGCCAGGGGGATCGCCTGGTCCTGACCGCCGAGCCCGCGGGCGGTTCCACTCGTCCCGACATGCCGATGATGCTCGACGTCGTCCTGTAGTACCGCGATCGCCCACCGCGATCGCCCATCGCGATCGGCTACTCTGCGTGTCCGCTCGTGCCCGCCGCGGAAAATCTGTGCGGGGACATTAGGGCGCAAGTTTGTCCCATTCGGACTAACCGCCGGGCCCCTATCCTCAGCCTCCGCCCCAAGCGGCTGATACCCCTGTATCGTGCTTTGTCGTGAGTGAATGGATCGGCTGGGTGGGCCGGCTCCGGCGGTTGCTCTACTCCCGCATGGAGCAGCTGAGCTTCCGCACGGGCGCCGCCACCGTCGCCGGGGTATTGGCCGTCGCCGGGACGGCCATCCTGCTGACGCTCACCCAGGGTGGTCACCACGCCGGTCCGCCGCGCGCCCAGGCGGGGCTGGCCCCGAGCTCATTCGTGGCCGCCCCGGCGGTCGTGCCCATCTCGCCACCGGCGACCCATCGGTCTCACCCCCGCCAGTCGCAGGCCGCGCCTAACCTCCGTTACGTGTCCGGGCCCGCGAAGTCGCCGGCCGTCACCCCGCACCCGTCCCCCTCCCTGATGCGGCCGATGCCCACATATACGTACCGGACGAATCCGCCGGTGACGCACCGTACGCCGAACCCGGCGCCCAGTTTCCCCTTCCCGTGGCCCACCCCCAACTGGCCGTAGCCCGCTCAGACGGCCGGCTGCCTCACCCGGGTCGACATGGCGATATGCCGGCCCGCTTGCTCCGGGCGGGAGAGGGGCGCGTGCGCGGCGGCCAGCGCGGCCACGGCCGCGGCCGCCTCGGCCGGCATCGGGGTCACGTGATCCCGGCTGACGTGCAGGAACATGAGCTCGCAGGTGGCGACCAGCACGCCGGCGCTGGTCATCTGGTGGAACACGTGCAGGCGCTTGGCGTCGTGACCGAGCAGCTGGGTCCGGTAGGCCAGCGCAGCGCCTGAAGCCACCCCGCTGACGAAGCACAGGTGGCTTTCCGCGGTGTAGACGCCGCTGCCGGTCCGGGCCTGGTACGCGGCGCCGAGGCCGACGTGGTCCAGGAACGCCTCGGTCGCCTCGGTGAACGCCAGGAAGTAGTAGGCGTCCATCATGTGCCCGTTGTAGTCGATCCACTCGGGCGGCACGACCCGGCCGCCCGTGTCGAGCAGGCTCATTCCGGCCCGATGGAGGGGACGTCGGCGAGGAGCTGGCGGGTGTAGGAGTGGCTCGGCGCCGTCAGGACCTGCGCGACCGGCCCGCGCTCGCAGATCTCCCCGGCGCTGATCACCGTCACGTCGTCCGCGATGCTGCGCACCAGCGGCAGGTTGTGCGTGATGAACAGCAGTGCGAGCCCGCGCTCGGCCTGCAGTCGCAGGAGGAGTTCGACGATGGCCGCCTGCACCGACACGTCGAGCGCCGAGGTGATCTCGTCGCAGACCAGCAGTTCAGGGTCGACCACGAGCGCCCGGGCCAGCGCGACCCGCTGCCGTTCCCCGCCGGAAAGCTCGTCGGGGTAGCGCGACGCGAAGGACTCACGGAGCGCGACGGAGATCAGGGCGTCCGCGACCCGCCGGTCATGCTCCTTCCCCGGGAGCTTGGTGAAGTGCGCGAGCGGCTGCCCGATGATCTGGCCGACGGTCTGCCGGGGGTTGAGCGAGCCGTACGGGTTCTGCGCGACGAACTGGATCTTGCGCAGCTGGTCCCGCGTCCGGCCGCGGACGCCGGGCAGGAGTTCCTTACCGCCGAACGTGATGGTCCCCGTCCAGTCCTGGTGGAGCCCGACGACGCACCGCGCCAGCGTGGTCTTGCCCGACCCGGAGGTGCCGACGATCGCGACCGCCTTCCTGGCCCCGACGTCGAGGCTGATGTCCCGCAGCACCCGCTTGGTCGTGTAGGAGACCGAAACGTCGCTGATGGTGAGCACCGGCTCCTGCGCCGGGGGAACCGTGCGCTCCCGGGCCAGCAGGGCGGTTCCGGACAGCGCGGCGACCTCCGTCGCGCGCACGCACCGGGCGGCGTGCCCGGTGTCAGACACGACGACGGCTTCCGGCTCACGCAGCTCGCATTCCGCGATCGCGAACTCGCAGCGCGGCCGGAAGGAGCAGCCCGCCGGGCGGTTGCCCGGGCGGGGCGGGGAACCGGCCATGCCCAGCAGCTGGTGGGACAGCTCCAGGGACGGGATGGCCCGCATGAGCCCGCGGGTGTAGGGGTGCGCCGGGCTGCCGAACAGCTCGCCGGCGGCGCCGATCTCGATCAGCCGGCCGGAGTACATGACCGCCACGTGGTCGGCGATCTCGGCCACCACGGCGAGGTCGTGGCTGATGTAGACGGCGGCGACCTGGTAGGTCCGGCACAGCCCGCGCACCGTGTCCAGGACGCGGCGCTGGGTGGTGACGTCGAGGCCGGTCGTCGGCTCGTCCAGCACGATCAGCCGGGGCCGGCAGGCGAAGGCCATGGCCAGGGCCACGCGCTGCTGCTGGCCGCCCGAGAGCTGGTGGGGGTAGGAGGCGAGGATCGGTCCGGGGTCCTCCAGGCCGGCCTCGGCCATCACCTGCGTGAGCCGCTCGGCGTCGCCGCCGTGGATGGCGAAGACCTCGTGCAGCTGGGTGCCGACCTTCAGCACCGGGTTCAGCGCGCTGCCCGGGTCCTGCGGGACGTAGGCGACCGTCTTGCCGCGCAGTTTCTGCAGCTCGTGTTCTGACAGCGCGAGGATGTCCTGACCGTCGATCAGCACCTTGCCGCCGCCGATCGCCAGGCCGCGCTTGACCAGGCCGAGGAGGGCGAGCGCGACCGTGGTCTTGCCCGAGCCGGACTCGCCCACCAGGCCGAGCACGTGCCCCGGCTGCACGGTGAACGAAACCTGGTCGACGACATCGGTCTCCGGCCGCCCGCGCCGCGGCGCCATCACGATCCGCAGGTTCTCGACCGCCAGCCGGGGTGTGCCCGGGTCGGCCGACACCTCGGTCACGGGGATGTCTTCTGACGGAGCGGTCATCTCAAGAAACCTCCCTCGCCACGAGCGCGAGCTCCGCGTCCGGCTCGGTAGCGCGGCCGCCGACGCCGAGCGAGGCCCGGGCCACGGAGTCGGTGAACGTGTTCACGCCGATGGTGAACAGCGCGATGAGGATGGCCGGCATGAGCACCCCCCACGGCTGGGCGATCAGGCCGACGCGGTTCTCGTTGATCATCAGCCCCCAGCTCGCCGCGGGCGGCTGCAGGCCGAACCCGAGGAAGCTCAGCCCCGCGATGACCAGCATGGAGTAGGTGAGCCGCAGCCCGATCTCCACCATGAGCACCGAGGTCAGGTTGGGCAGCACGTCCTTGCGGATGATCCGCCGGCCCGGGATGCCGAGGATCTGCATGGCCTTGACGAAGTCCCGCTCGGTGATGTCCAGGGCCGCCGCACGCGTCACCCGGGCGACCTGCGGCGCGTGCGAGATGGCCACGGCCAGCACGATCAGCCAGATCTTCGGGCCGAGGATGGACACCAGCAGCAGCGCGAATACCAGCTGCGGGAAGGCCAGGATCACGTCGACCGCGCGCATGATCACGCTGTCCCAGAGGCCGCCGTAGTAGGCGGCCATCACGCCGAGCGCGGCCCCGACGGCGACGCCCAGCGCGGTCGCGACGGCCGCCATGGCCAGGAGTTCCCAGCCGCCGTCCAGGGTCCGGCTCAGCACGTCCCGGCCGAGCACGTCACCGCCGAGCCACGCGACGCTGGACGCCCGGGCGAACGGGCTCGTGACGAACTGGGTGGTGGAGTACGGGGCAACGGCCGGGCCGATCACGGCCACGAGCACCACGAGCCCGGCGATCACCAGCCCGGTGGCGCCGCGCGGCGTGCGCACCGCGCGGCCGAGCACGGCGATGGCCTCGGATCTGCGCGCCATGAGCACCTTCCCTTCGACGGTCGGGAGACGGTCAGGATCTGGGCAGCCGCCGCCGCGGGCTCACGGCGAGCGAGATGACGTCGGTCAGGATGTTGACGGCGATATAGAACGCCGCCAGGACCAGCACGATGGCCTGGATCTGCGGGATGTCCCGGTCGGAGACCGCCGACACCAGCGCCTGGCCGAGGCCCGGGTAGTTGAACATGTACTCGACCACCACCACACCGCCGGCCAGGTACAGGAAGCTCAGCCCGATCACCTGGATCGTCGGCGCGATGGCGTTCGGGAGCGCGTGCACGAGCAGGATCCGCCACCTCGGCACGCCCTTGAGCCTGGCCATCTGCACGTAGTCGCTCTCCAGGGCGTCGACCATCGACGCCCGCATCATCCGGAACACGTACGGCACGATCACGATGACCAGGGTCGCGACCGGCAGCACGAGTTCTCGAGGGTTCGACCACGGCGCGGTACCCGGCACGAACACGGAGACCGCGGGGAACCAGTGGACGACCACCGCGGCGAAGAAGATGACCAGGACCACCGCCACGACGAATTCCGGCAGCGCGGTGACGGCCAGCGACACGACCGACAGCACGTGGTCGAACACGCTGTCCCGGCGCGCCGCGGCGAGCACCCCGAGTCCCACGCCGATCAGCGTGCCGATCACGCCGGCCAGGACCACCAGGACCAGCGAGTTCAGGATCCGCCCGCCCACCAGGGTGCTCACCGGCTGCCCGTTGGCCAGCGACTTGCCGAAATTACCGTGCAGGACGCCGGTGAGCCAGGTCCAGTACTGCTCGACCGCGGGCCGGTTCAGGCCCAGTTGCTGCTCGAGCGCGTGCAGGCGCTGCGGGGTCGCCGTGTTCAGCAGCACCGCGCTCGCGGCGTTGCCCGGCAGCGTCTGCGTCGCAGCGAACACCAGGATCGACACCAGCACGAGCGTGAGGATGCCGATCAAGCCTCGCTTGATCAGCATGTCCCGCATCGGATGCGGTTTGCGCGGCGTGAGTTCCCGCGCGGTTTCCGGGGTCGCAGTCGTCGTCACGATAGCCACACCCCCCTGAAGTCGTAGGCGTTCAGCGACAACCCGATCTTGGACGAGGCCAGGCCGCCGACGTTGGCGCCGAAACCGTCGATGACCGGGGGGAAGAACGGGATTATGTAGCCGCCCTGGTCGTACTCGATCCGCTGCATCTCCTGCGCGATCTCAGTGCGCAGGGTGGGGTCGACGGTGGCGATGGCCTGCGCGTACAGCGAGTCGTACTGGGCGTTTTTCCAGTGCGTCTCGTTGAACGGCGCGGTCGGCAGCGTGGCCAGCGACACCTGCGGCAGGTAGAAGTTGTAGAACCAGTAGTCCTGGGCGAACGGCCACTTCAGGTAGTTCGTGCCGTAGAACTCGTTGACGGTCACGTCGTCCACGCTCACCGAGACCCCGGCCTCCGACGCCTGCTGGGCGAACACCTGCGCGGCCAGCACGGTGCCCTGCGCGATGTCGGAGGTGACCAGCGTGACGTGCAGGTCCTCGGCGCCGGCCGCCTTGAGTAGCGACTTGGCCTGGTCGATGTCCTGGTGCCGCTGCGGGAGGCTGTGGTCGTACTCCGGAGCCCAGATCCCGAACACATCGTTGCCCAGCGTCCCGAAGCCGCCGAAGACCAGGTCGAGCATCTGCTGGCGGTCGACGAGCAGCCGCAGGGCCTGGCGGACTCGTACGTCGCTGAAGGGCGCCGTGTCCACCCGCATGGTGAACGGGTTCCAGCCGCCGCCGGCCGAGAGCAGGACGTTCTTGGACTCGCCCTGGACCTCGGAGATCACGTCGTCGCTCAGCAGGTTGACCACGTCGACCTGGCCCGCCAGCAGCGCGTTGACCTGGCTGACCTGGTCCGCGTAGTCGGTGATGACGATCTCGTCCAGGTAGGGCGCCGTCTGCCAGTAGCCGTCGTACCTGACGAAGGTCGACTGAGTGCCCGGGCTGAAGCTCCTCACCTTGAACGGGCCGGTGCCGACCGGGGCCGCCGGGTTGAAGCCGACCGGGATGATGTCCGAGTAGCCGGGGATGGCCAGGGCCTCACCGAGGGTGGCGAACGGCGTGGTGCACGGGATCAGCACCGTGTACGTGTCGAGCTTGGTCATGCCCTTGGCGTCGATGGAGGCCAGGCCGGCCGCCGCCGCCGCCGGGGCCTTCGGGTTGAGGATCTCCCGGAACGTGTAGATGACGTCGTCGGCGGTCAGGGTCTTGCCGTTGTGGAAGGTGATGCCCTGCCTGACCCGGAGCGTCCACTGCGTGGCCTTGGCGTTGGGCGTGAGCTCCTCGGCCAGGATGAAGAGCGGCTGCGCGTCCGGGGTCAGCCCGACCAGCGGCTCGTACAGGTTGTTGATCCTGGAGAAGTCGACGTTGGTGATGGCGTTGAGCGGGCTCAGCGTGTCGGCGGTCGACCCGCCGGTGAGGCCGGCCCGCAACTGGCCCCCGCTGCGCGGCCGGCCCACGTTCGAGGCGGTGAACGGCTTGATCGTGTTACCGGTCCCGCAGGCGCTGAGCAGCCCGCCCGTACCCACGGCCAGCGAGCCGGCCAGGCCGGCCTTGATGAAATCCCTGCGGCTGATGGTCATTGTCTGCTCCCGGCGGTGCGCGAAGCGGTGGGGCCGCTATGAATCCGGATGCCGCGGTATTCGTTCTTTAGGCGTCTATGACGTCCTTGTTCATGATGCGAACACAATGTGCATGATGCGATTTACGGTGATGGTAGAGACGGCTAGCGCGGTGTGTCAAGGATCACATCAGCCGACGGTAAAGACGGCCGGCGCCGGTTCCCCGGCCAGCCCCGCCCCCGCCCCCTGGCCCACCCGAGGCGCATACCGCTCCACCAGGACCAGCAGATCTGCGAGGAACTCGTCGCGCGCCCGTTCCAGCTCGGCGATCGAGAGGCCGTCGGCCTCACGCAGGCACCCGTCGATCATCCTGTCCCGCAGTTCCCGGGTGAGCGGCGGGGCCTGCAGCCGCGTCCACGGTTCTTCCAGCGCGGCCCCGAAGTGGTCCAGCATGTGCGCCATGCCGCCGCCGCCCCCGGCCAGGTGGAAGGTCAGGCACGGCCCCATCAGCGCCCAGCGCAGCCCGGGGCCGAACGCGATCGAGGCGTCGATCTCCTCCACGGTGGCCTCACCCGCCGCGACCATGTGCAGCGCCTCGCGCCACATCGCCTCCTGCAGCCGGTTCCCGACGAAGCCGGGCAGCTCATGGCTCAGCCGCAGCGGGCGCTTGCCCGTGCTCGCGTAGAAGCGGGCCAGCCAGTCGACGGCGGCGGGATCGGTCCGCTCGCCGCCCACCACCTCGACCAGCGGGATCAGGTAGGGCGGGTTGAACGGGTGACCGACCACGCACCGCTCGGGGTGCTCGCAGTCGGCCTGCAGCATCGTCATCGCGAACCCCGACGTGCTCGAGGCGATGACCACCCCGGGCCCGGCGGCGCGGTCGACGTCGGCCAGCACCCGGCGCTTGACCGGCCCGTTCTCCGGCGCGTTCTCCTGCACGAAGTCGGCGTCCGCGACCGCCGCGGCCAGGCTGTCGTGGAAGGTGAGCCGGTCCGGGCTCGCGCCCTCGCGTAGCCCGATCCGGGTGAGCAGCGGCCAGGTCGACTCGACCATGCGGAGCAGGTCCGCGCGCGCGCCCGGGGCCGGGTCGTAGACGTCCACGTCGAAGCCCGTCCGCAGGTAGTGCAGCGCCCATCCGCCGCCGATCACCCCGGCCCCGACGATCCCCACCCGGCGCGCCTGCTCCGGCTCCAGCTGCATGGTGCTCACCCCCGGAAGGCCAGTTCAGAAGCCCACGTGGTCCAGGCCCTTGAGGCCCAGCAACTCCCTGGCCTCGGCGGGCGTCGCGATCTCCAGTGACAGCGCCTCCAGGATCCCCCTGATCTTCGTCACCTGGCTGGCGTTGGAGGGGGCGAGCTGGCCCTTCCCGAGGTACAGGCTGTCCTCGAGGCCCACGCGGACGTGCGAGCCCATGATCGCCGCGGCGGTCACGATGCCCAGCTGGAAGCGGCCCGCCCCCAGTGTCGACCACTGGTACGCGTCGCCGAGCAGGCGGTCGGCAGTCCGCTTCATGTGCACGATGTGATCCACGTCGGGACCCGTGCCGCCCATCGTCCCGAAGATGGTCTGCACGAACACCGGCGGCTGGACGAGGCCCTGGTCTAGGTAGTAGGCGAGCGTGTAGAGGTGAGAGGTGTCGTAGGCCTCGGCCTCGAACCGGGTCCCCGTCTGCGGGCCGACCACCGTGAGCATGTACTCGATGTCCGCGTACGTGGAGATGAAGGGCTCGGCGCGGGTGGACTCCAGGTACGGCTCCTCCCACTGATACCGGAATTGGCCCTGGTACCGGCCGATCATCGGGAAGCTGCCGTAGTTCATCGTGCCCAGGTTCAGCGTGCACAGCTCCGGCCGCAGGTCGAGCACGGGCTGCAGCCGCTCCTCGACGGTCATCCCGGTGCCGCCGCCGGTGGAGAAGCTCAGGATCACGTCGCTGCGCGCCTTGATCCCCTTCCCGTACTCGGCGAAGATCGCCGGGTCGGGGGAGGGGCTGCCGTCCTCCGGGTTCCTGGCGTGCAGGTGGAGCACGGCCGCGCCGGCCTCGGCGGCGGCCACGCCCTGCTCGACGATGTCACTGACCGTATACGGCAGGTACGGCGACATCGACGGAGTGTGCCCGGAACCGGTGAGCGCGCAGGTGATGATGACCTTGCCTGCCATCGTGCCACCTCCAGGTGTTCACGATACGAACGCTTTGTTGTTAATGTGCAGCGTATCTGCCCAAATTAGCGTGGGTCAAGGTACCGAAGCGCGGTCAGTCCAGCAGGTCGCGGATCTCGCCGGCGGTCTGGACCGCTTCGCGGCCGATCTCGCGCAGCCGCCGCGCCGAGTTCATCGTCGCCGGACCCCAGACGTTGACGACCGCGATCGGCGACCGCCTGGAGTTCAGCACGGCCGCCGACGAGCCGGAGGAGAACTCCTCGTACTCCCGGTCGCACATCGCGAACCCGGTCCCGCGGGCCTCGGCGAGCTCGCGTTCCAGCTCTTCCCGGTCGGTGACGGTGTGGTCGGTGTAGCGCGGAAGCTCGGCGGGCAGGATGGCGTCCCGCTCGTCGCGGCCGAGCCAGGCCAGGAACGCCTTGCCGCCCGAGGTCGCGTGCAGCGGCAGCGGCTTGTCCAGCCAGTTCGGCGCCATCATGTTCGGCGGCTCCACCTGGTCGACGTACACCAGGTTGAACCGCCTGGCCACGGCCAGCGTGGCTATCTCGCCCGTCCGCAGGCACAGGTCGGTCAGCAGCGGCCGGACCCGGCGGATCAGCGCGTCATCGGTCACCGCCGACGCCACCACGATGGCGGCGTAGCCGACCGTGTACCGCTGAGTCACCGAATCACGGTCGACCAGGCCGTGGTGCTCGAGGGTCCGCAGCAGCCGCCAGGCGGTGGCCCGGTTGATGCCGCAACGCCGCGCCAGCTCGAGCACGGTCGGCGGCGTCGAACTCGCGGCGACAGCCTTCAGCAGCACCATGGCCCGGTCGACCGCCTGGATGCGCTGCACGCCATCAGGCGTCGGACCAGGCACTTCGGCGCTGCTCGCCACTGGCCGTGACATAAGGTGCAGCATAGCCACGATCAGTCCGGCCGCAGACGGGCGCACCCATGACCTGCGGTTTGCTCTGCGCGCCGGGCTGGGAGATCTCCACCCCGGACTGGTCAGCTCATCGGGTAGCGCCGGAAGCCGACGGCGTAGTCGCACCCGGCGCCGAGGCCGATGAACCCGGACATGTTCCGCAGGAACTCGTCGGGGTCAAAGTCGCCGCCCAGGCCCTCGAGGTAGGCGCGGTGCTCGCGCAGCGACGCGATGCCCGCATCGATGGTGTCGGTGACGTCGACGAAGTAGTTCGGCTCGCCAACCGCCGCCACGTACGCGTCCCTGATGCTGGTGCAGGGCGGCCCGGCCTCGGGGAAGACCCAGCCGTTGGCGGCGTCCCGGCAGGCGTCGAGCACGGCGAGCCCGACGGCGCGATGGTCGGCGTGGTTGATCGGCCCCTCCTCGCCCCAGGTCAGGTCGAAGCTCATCGTGATCACCACCTCGGGCTCCAGCCTGCGGAACGCGGCGGCCAGATCGCGCCGCAGCGGAACGCCGTACTCCACGAGCCCGTCGGGATGGTCGAGGAACGCCACCGTGTCCACGCCCACCACCCTCGCGCTGCGCAGTTCCTCCTCCATCCGCAGCGGACCGGTCAGGTCGGGAGACATGCCCGCGATGCCCGCCTCCCCCTTGGTGGCGAGCAGGTAGCCGACCTTCTTCCCCTGCCCGGTCCAGCGGGCCACGGCGGCGGCGACGCCGTATTCCAGGTCGTCGGGGTGAGCGACCACCGCGACGGCCCGTTCCCAGTCCTCCGGCATCGGCTTCATCAGGCCCAGCCCTCCTAGGTTCCCGGCCAGCAGCCAGCCGGGCCAGGCTATCTCACCGGTGCCG
>Ga0187814_10000797_pt1 | contig 11369 bp, 11 predicted proteins | sample NC_S_4_FD_132450 | JGI IMG/M metagenome (GOLD analysis project Ga0187814, IMG submission 132450) | Wetland sediment microbial communities from Neuse River Estuary, North Carolina, USA - ASW-S_4 | ecosystem: Environmental > Aquatic > Freshwater > Wetlands > Sediment | place: USA: North Carolina...
ATACTGCCTCAGCATGAGCTTGAGTTCAGCGGCGAGTGTGCGCTGTATGTACATCGTGTCGTGCCTCTTAGAATTTCAACTTCTATTTTGCATAAGAATTCGATTTCGGCAATGAGGCGTTTTTGGGAAGGTCACGGAAGGATATTTCTTGATGCACTACGGGGCCTTGGCGCCCGAACAGGAAATGGCGATGATCTCGTCCGAGAGGGCAGGGTGCTCGGTCCATTGGTCGACCGCGACGAGGCAGGTATACTTTTTCAGCGCTCCAATCATCGAAATCTTCGAGATTTTGAAAGACACTGTTTCAAAATCGCGATGAATCCGAAAGCGCGGACAGATCTTCGCGGGAGTCGGGGAGGTTCGGGATGGTATGGGTTTTGGGCGCCCGTGGGATGCTGGGCACGGAGCTCTGCAGGCGCTTGGAGGTCGAAGGGCTCGACTTCGTCGGCACGGACCGCGATGTGGACATTCTCGATCCGGGGCTGCTCGGCGGTTTCGCGGCCAAGGCCCCGATCGACTGGATCGTGAACTGCGCGGCCTACACGGCCGTGGACAAGGCGGAGGACGAGCCCGAGCTTTGCAGGCGCCTCAATGTCGAGGGGCCGGCCAATCTGGCCCGCCTCGCCGCCGGGACGGGGGCGGCGCTGGTCCACGTCTCGACCGACTATGTGTTCGACGGCAGAGGGACGAGACCCTACCGCGAGGACGATGAAGTGGGGCCGACGGGTGTCTACGGCAGGACGAAGGCCGAGGGAGAGACGGCGGTGCGCGGGACTTGCACCCGTTCGGTCATCCTCCGAACCGCCTGGCTCTATGGAAAGGACGGCCCGAATTTCGTATACACGATGCTGCGCCTGATGCGGCAACGCGAGTCGGTGGGCGTGGTGGCCGATCAACGGGGCACGCCGACCTGGGCTCCCGATCTCGCCCGGGCGATCGTCGCCATTTTGCGCGCCAAGGAGCCGCGCTTCGGGATCTACCATTATACTGACGGGGGCGAAACGGACTGGCACGAGTTCGCCCTCGCCATCCACGCGATGGGCCGCGAGGCGGGCATTCTCGAACGCGACTGCCGGGTGGAGGCGTTGACGACAGCCCAATATCCGACCAAGGCGAAGCGTCCGGCCTACTCCGTTCTCTCGAAAGCGAAGATCGTCGCCGACTACGGTGTGGCGGTGCCCGGGTGGAGGGAAAGCCTGGCCGGTTTTTTCGCCGACGTTCTTCGCTCCCATCGCGATATCTTCGCTCTCTGACGCTCTTCGTCGAGGGCGAAGGCGCCCGGGCGAGCATCGAAATTGTCTTGACGAAAGGAACACGCATCGCATGGACCGAACTTTCAAGAATGTCCTCGTAACCGGGGGCTCAGGCTTTATCGGATCGAATTTCATACGCTGGCTCCTCGGACCGGGAAAATTCCCGGGGCGGGTGGTCAATTTCGACGCTCTCACCTACGCCGGCAATCCGGAAAGTCTCGACGACGTGGCGAAGGACGCCGGAAGCCGGTATGTCTTCGTGAAGGGGGACATCCGCGACCGGTCAGCCGTCGAGGCGGTCTTCGCGGAGCATTCGATCGACGCGGTGGTGCACTTCGCCGCGGAGAGTCACGTGGACCGCTCGATCCACGGGCCCGAGGACTTCGTCAGCACCAACGTGATGGGGACTTTCACCCTCCTCGACGTAGCGCGGAACGCCTGGAAGGGACGGGAGGGCGCGCTGTTCCACCATGTGTCCACGGACGAGGTCTACGGCTCCCTGGGGGAGACGGGCCGCTTCACCGAGTCGACGCCCTACGATCCGCGCTCGCCCTATTCCGCGAGCAAGGCGGGCAGCGACCATCTCGTGTCCGCCTATCATCACACCTACGGGCTGCCGGTGACCGTTACCAATTGTTCCAACAATTACGGGCCCTTCCAGTTTCCCGAGAAGCTCATCCCGGTGATGATCCTGAACATGGTCGAGGGGAAGGCTCTGCCGGTCTACGGCGACGGGAGGAATGTCCGCGACTGGCTCTATGTCGAGGACCACAACGCCGCGGTGTGGACGGTGATGACGAAGGGTCGGACGGGCGAGACTTACAATATCGGCGGGGAGAACGAGTGGGAGAACATCAGGCTCCTCGGGCGCCTGATGGAACTCGTCGCGGCCGAGACGGGAAAGAGCCCGGAGGAATATCGCAGGCTGATCAGCTACGTGAAGGACCGGCCCGGCCACGACCGACGCTACGCGATCGACTGCTCCAAGCTCAAACGGGAACTCGGCTGGCGGCAGTCGGTCGATTTCGACGAGGGGCTCCGCCGCACGGTGAAATGGTATCTCTCCAATCCGCGCTGGATCGACCGGGTGCGGTCCGGGGAATATCGGAAGTGGATGGAGACGAACTATGCGAAGCGTTGAGCGGCGGGCGACGCCGCCGCGGGTGGCCGGCGGCGCGCAGGCGGCGCCGCTGCCGGGCCGGTCCGAGGCGCGCCACCCTTTCGCCGCCGGGGCCTCCATTGCCCGGATCGATGAAATTCCCTATCATGCCGCCATGAAATACCTGCTCCGGGCATCGTTTGCCCTGGCCGTTTTCTTTTTTTCCGGGGCGCTGCCCGCCTTGGCGCAAACGACGATATCGGACCCGAGCGATCCGATCTATCTGCAATTCGATTCCTGGGCCACACGCGGCGTGCTGAAGAACCTGCCGCAGCTGCGGCCCTATACGGGGGCCATGATCGACGGCCTCCTTCACGAAGTCATCGGGGTCGGCGATCGGGACGACGCCATTGTGGCCCAGCAATGGCTCGACACTCTCGCCGTGACCGGGGTGAGGGGCCGCGCCGACGCCCGAGCCGACATGGCAATCGGGGCGTCCGGGCATCCGGATTTCATCGCCGCGGGGCCGGGGATATCGCTCAACACGCTCACGCCGGGAGAAAACAAGCTCGGCATGTCCGGCCATGTCGAGGCGCTCGTGACCAGGGGCACGACCGGCCCCGTGACGCCCTTCGGCTCCAATTACCCGCGGGACATCGGGCTCGAGGCGGACAGCGGGATCGGGGGCGGTCTGACAGCAATGCAGGATATCAACACGGCGATGACTTTCGGCGACTCGACCATCGGGGTGCAGGCAGGTTACATGCGCGGTTCGTGGGGGCCGGTCTTCGACGACGGTGTCGTCGTCGGGCCGCAGGCGCCGGCTTCGGGTCAGTTCGACTTTTCCTGGCGCGGCAAGAGCATGAGCGCGGACGTCGGGTTTTACGTGCTGCAACAAGGCTTTACCGATGGCGTCACCATGACGAGCTCGACGGGCACGCTCTACGGCCTCAGCGGCGACAAGTATCTGATGCTCCACGGCATCAACTGGTCGCCGACCGATTGGATGACCGTCGGCTTCTTCGAGTCGATGGTCTGGGCGGACAGGATCGAGCCTCTCTACTTTCTTCCTCTGAGCGAGCTTTTCACTTCCCAGTCGCTGGCCGGGTGGAGCGACAATTCCTTCGAGGGCATTTCCGGCAGCCTGTATCTGCCTCACGCTCTTCGTTTCGACGCGGTGGTCTACGCGGACGATTTCGATTTTTCCGGCGTGCTCAAGGGGCATTTCGACACCAAGTGGAAGCTCGCGGTGCAGGGGGCCCTCTCCTGGGCTCCGCCTTCGAGCTATCTGCAGAGGCTGAGCGTCGACTACACGGCCGTGGGTCCCTACACCTACACGCATTGGGCTTCGGTCGACGGCGACATCGGCGCCCTCGCCTACACGAACGCGGGCCAGAACTTCGGCCCCGCCCTCGATCCGGATTCGGACCGGATCACTTTCAAGGCGATCACCATGGCCTACAACGGTTTTCAATGGACCGGGCTCTTGCGGATGATACGGCACGGCAACGCCTCGGCGGGCGTGAACGGATATAACGGCGCGACGAGCGCTTCGGGCAACGCTTCGGGCAACCTCGGCGATCCCGGCATGTTCTCCGACGGCACGGACATTTTCGCGGGCGGATACCAGACCGGCACGACGCCGGAGTTCTTCCGTTTCCTCACGCAGTCGGTGCTGGAGATGAGCTACCAGGCCGGCATCGCTCTCAACTGGTCCAACCGCTTCGCGGGACTGGGGCGGTTCGACGCGAGCCTGAGCTATCTTTTCCAGTATACGGCAAATGGCGAACAGGCCGGACTCGGGCCCGTGGCGGGCAACAATTCGACGACGAGCTTCCTGGAGTTCACGGCGGGCTTCGGGTTCTGACCCCGGCCCCGATTCGCCGCCGCCCTGTCGAGTCGCGGCGGAGGGTACGCGGGGCTATCGGGCGCGGCTGAGGCGTCGAAAGCGGCCCGGCATTCCTTTCGGAATGCCGGGCTTTTTTATGCCTTCGCGAGATACTCGCGGATCCGCGCGACCAGGTTCTCGCCGTCGTCCTTGTCCACATCGAGGTGGGTCACGATGCGCATGGGGTTGTCGGGGGTGACGAGGATGCCTTCGTTTCGCAGGCGGGCGGCGAGCTCCCCGGGGTCCCCCGCGAGGAAGCGGATGAAGACCATGTTGGTCTCGCCCGATCGGGGCAGAACTTCGAGCTTGGGAGTTTGCGCGAGGCCCGCCGCGATGAGCGCCGCGTTGTCATGGTCTTCGGCCAGGCGACCGACGTTGCGCTCGAGGGCGTAGATGCCGCCGGCCGCGACGATGCCGGCCTGTCGCATGCCGCCGCCGACCACCTTGCGCCAACGCCGAGCCTCTTTGACGAACTCGGCGGTGCCGCACAGGAGGGAGCCGACGGGCGCCCCGAGGCCCTTCGAGAGGCAGAGGGATATGGTGTCGTAGTTGGCGGCTATCTTGCCGACATCGACGCCGAGCTTGACCGCCGCGTTGAAGATCCTGGCGCCGTCCAGGTGGATGGCGAGGCCGCGCCGCTTCGCCAAGGCAACGGCTTCGCGCTGATAGGCGAGGGACAGGACTTTGCCCGCCTGGGTGTTTTCGAGGCAGAGCAGTTTTGTCCGCGCGTGGTGGAAATCGTCGGGCTTGATCTTCTGTTCCACCCTCGCGAGGTCCAGGCTGCCATCGGCTTCGAATTCGATGGGCTGGGGCACGATCGAGCCGAGGGCCGCGGCTCCTCCGCCTTCGTATTTGTAGGTGTGGGCTTCCTGTCCGACTATGTATTCGTCGCCCCGGCCGCAGTGGGTAAGGAGGGCGAGGAGGTTGGTCTGGGTGCCGGAGGACGCGAAGAGGGCCGCTTCCTTGCCGAGCATGGAGGCGCCGAGCTCTTCCAGCCGATTGACGGTGGGGTCGTCGCCGTAGACGTCGTCGCCCACTTCGGCTTCGGCCATGGCCTTGCGCATCGCCGCGCCGGGTCTCGTGACGGTGTCGCTCCTGAAATCGGCATAGTGCATGGCTTATCTCCTTGCGCTTCGCGTTTCGGCTCCGGTACGAGCCGGTGCTCAGTCGACGCTCGCGAGATGCGTTCGGGGCGCCGGCCGCATGACGACGAGGCAACGCTCGTCGTCGAGGAAGGGGACTTTGACGGGAAGGACGGAGACTTCGGCGAAGAGGCCCTGGATTTCCGCCAGTTCCGCCTGGGCTTTTTCGCGGCGGCCTTTGTATGCCACGACCCGGCCCCGCGGGGCGCAGACGGCGAAGACTTTCTTGAAGAGCTTGCGCTCGAAGGGGCGGAAGGCGCGAAAGACGACGAGGTCGAAGGAGCCCTTGGCGCGTTCGACTTGGGTCTCGACGATTTCCGCGTTGGGGAGGGGCAGTGTCTTCTTCATCTCTTCGAGGAAGCGTATGCGGCGGGTCATCCTGTCCACGAGGCTGATGTCCCATCCGGGGCGGGCGAGGGCGAGGGGGATGCCCGGCAGGCCGGCTCCCGTGCCGAGGTCGGCGAGGCTCGCGCGGGGACCGGCGCTTTCGACCGCCCTCGCGCGACGCGCCGACACGGCGCCGGGGACAGCGATTTCCGCGGCCAGACTGTCGAGCGTCGCGAGGGGAGCCAGGCTGTCGAGGATATGTTTGACGATGAGTTCGTCGCCAGAGGCGCCAACGAGGCCGTGGGTCGGGTTCCACGTCTCGATGGCCTCGACGAAGGCGGAAAGTCGGGAAAGAAGTTGACCGTCGGCAGGCAGGTCCAGGGCCGCGAGGCCGTCGCCGAGGAGTCGGGCGTTCACGCGCAGAGTGTAGCGGAGGGACGGCCGATGGAACAGCGGTGGCGGGTCAGTTCGGGGACAGCTGTCGGTAGAGGTCGTCGGCGAGTCCGAAATCGGCCGTCTTGGACATCTTCTTGGCGTACTCGTCGTCCAGCATGTCCTGGTAGATGTCGCCGGCGTAGCCGCCGCCCAGGATATCCGCCGATTTGTCCACGGTGGCCCGCATTTCCTTGAGCATCATTTTCACGAAGATGGATTCGAAGTCCAGGCATTGGGCGTAGAGCGGAGATTTCTTGTCGATATGTTTGTCCGGGGCGATGCGGGCGCCGGTTCCCTGCACCTGAGGTTCGCCCCCCGAGGGCTCTCGGCGAGCGCCCGCTCCCGCCGCGGCCCGCGCCCATCCCGGAACCTGGAGGGGACGGTTGTCGTACTGGAGCAGGGTGCTGTCTATCAACATCGGTCCGTCTCCTCTTTCATCGGCCGGGATCACGGGGCGCGAAGACGTGCATCGTCATCGACCGCGTCATCGCTTCAGCGAAGTCGCCGTGCCGAGCATGTTGTCGCTGGTCTGGATCGCCTTGGAATTGAATTCGTAGGCTCGTTGGGCGACGATCATGTCGACCATCTCGCGGACCACCGAAACGTTGGACATCTCGAGGAATTTGTGGATGGTCTTGCCCATGCCGTTGAAGCCGGGCTGCCCCGCTATCGCGGTGCCCGAGGCGTTGGATGTCTTGTAGAGATTGTCGCCCACGGCGGTGAGGCCCTCGGGATTGGGGAAACGGTACAATTCGATCTGGCCGACCTGGACGGGGTCGTTCTGGCCGGGAAGCCTGACGTCGATGCGGCCGTCCTGGGATATCGCGAGGGTGCTCGGGATGAAGCCCTGCGGCAGGACGACTTCGGGATTGAGCTTGTAGCCGTCGGCCGTGACGATCTGGCCGTTGGAATCGATCTTGAAGGAGCCGTCGCGGGTGTAGGCGAAGCTTCCGTCGTAGGTCTGGACCCGGAAGAAGCCGTCGCCTTCTATGGCGACGTCGGAGATGTTTTCCGTGTTCTGCAGGGCGCCCTGGGTGAACTCGCGCTGCGTGGCGTCGAGCTTGACGCCGTGGCCCATTTGGGTGGGCACGGGCACGACGGTATCCTGGGTGGCTGGTGTGCCGGCTATCCGCACCGTCTGATAGAGGAGGTCCTGGAATTCGGCCCGCATGCGCTTGAATCCCGAGGTGTTCACGTTCGCCAGATTGTTGGAGATCGTGTCCATGGCCGATTGCTGGCCGATCATGCCGCTCGCCGCGGACCAAAGGCTTCGTACCATCTACCGTCTCCTGCTGGGCGTCGAGCGACGGATCGCACTCATACGTGGACGACGTCGTTGATGAGCTTGTTGAGCATCGAGTCTTCCGACTGGATGGATTTCTGGTTCGCTTCGTAGGCGCGGTTGACGTCGATCATGTCGACCATTTCGATGACCGGATTGACGTTGCTCGCCTCCACGAAACCCTGGACGACCTTGGGGCGACCGGTTTGCATCACCTGGGCGGGACCCGAATCGAGGGTGTCGGTCCAGAGGCTCGATCCCTGCTTTGCAAGAAAGCGCTCCTTGTCGAAGTCGACGATCTTGAGGCGGTCCAGTTTGACCGGGTGGTCCCAGGTGTTGCTTTCGGGCGAGACGAGGCGATAGGGGTCGTTCTGAAGATCCTGATTCACCCAGACGTTGCCGTCGTTGTCGACTTTGAAGTTGTTGGCCTTGACCATGAGGGGCCCCTTCTCCCCCAGGACAGGGTAGCCGTCGAGGGTTTCGAGGTAACCTTCCTTGCCGATGGTGAAGGCGCCGTTGCGGGTGTAGCGTTCGCCGTCGGGTGTGCCGATGGCGATGAAGCCCTTGCCGTCGAGGGCGACGTCGAGATCGGAATCGGTCTGCTTAAGCGCCCCCTGTTCGAACTGGGTGTAGAGCTCGTTCGTTTCGACTCCGGTGCCGAGTTTGCCGATCACGGGGGCGAGGTCGTTCGAGCCGAAGGGGTTGAGCCGGACGCCGTCGTCGTCGAATCGGCGGAGGAGGAGCTGCGCGAAGGCTTTTTCGACGGCCGTGTCGCGTTTGTAGCCATTGGTGTCGACATTGGCGAGGTTGTTCGAAATCGCGTCCAGCCGTATCTGCTGGGCGTTCATGCCGCTCGCCCCGGTGTACCAGCCTTGAATCATCGCAGCCTGTGCTCCTTCACGCTTAATTTCGGCAGGGTGGGGCGGGCGCTTGAGGGATTCGGCTCGGGAAGCGGAGCGCGGACCGGAAGGCATGCCCTCGAGGGGAATCGCCTCGAGGGCCATTGAGCGGGGAGCTGCCTAGAGAAGGGCCCGGTCCTTCGTGGTTCCCGCCTTGAGGGCCTCGACCGCCTTTTTGACGTCCTGGGAGGAGCCGCGCCTGGTTATCAGGAGGGCATCGGGGCTGTCCACGACGACGAGGTCGTCGACGTCGACGAGGACGATACGCTTTCCCGATCCGAGCACGAGGTTCCCGGAGGAGGCGATGGCGAACGTGTCTGCATCGGCGGCGTTGCTGTCCGCGTCCTTTTTGCGAATATCGTGGATGGCGTCCCAACTGCCGAGATCGCTCCAGGATATGGAGCAGGGGACGACTGCCACGCGGCCGGATTTTTCCATCACGGCGAAGTCGACCGAATCCGCGGGTATCGCTTTCATGTCCGACTGTGAGATGGCGCGAATGCGGGGGGAGGGCGCGGCCGCGCCGTCGAGCGCGCGGCGGGCCGCCTGAAGCATGTCGGGTCGAAGCCGGTCGAGCTCTTCGAGGAAGCTGCCGGCCGTGAAGGCGAACATGCCGGAATTCCAATAGTATCGTCCGGCAGCGATGTAGGACTCGGCCGTGGGAAGATCCGGTTTTTCGCGAAAGGAAGCGACGCGGAGCACCGGCGTTTCGGCGCCGGGAATGTCGAGCAGGGCGGGACCCTTCCGCGAAGGAGCGGCCGCCTCGATGTAGCCGTAGCCGGTTTCGGGATATGCGGGCTCCAGCCCGAAGGTGACGAGCATGCCCGCGCGGGCCGCGGCAAGCGCGGTTCGGGCGGCGATGAGATAGGCCGCGGTGTCCCGTATTTCGTGGTCCGAGGGCGTGACCAGCACGGGCTCGTCCGCGGGGAGCGAAAGGCAGGCGAGGGCTATGGCGGGGGCGGTGTTGCGGCCGACGGGTTCGAGGATGTAATCGGCCTCGGTTCCGACCGGCGCGGCCGCCTTGAATTGGGCGGCCGCGAGCTCCTTGTGGGCCACGCCGGTGACGATGAGCCATCGGTCGACGAGGGGGGCGTTGCGGGCGACGGTGCGCTCGAAGAGGGTCGGGCCGGCGAGAAGGTCGACGAACTGCTTGGGCGTGGCCGTGCGCGAAAGCGGCCAGAGACGCGTTCCCGCGCCTCCGCAAAGGATGATGTTGGTCATGGTTAGTGAGTAGCGGTGCGGCCGGGGGATAGTCAAGGGCCAATCAGCGGTGGAGAAAATCCTCGGGCTCCATTTCGCGGAGCCAGATGCGGGCGTAGCGGCCCGAGTGAGTCACGGCGCCCGATCCGGGCGACAGGGTCTCCATCAGGAAGAACATCACGTCCTCCATGTCGAGGTTCGATTCCGAGAGGCAGTATCTATAGAAGATTTCGTCCTTGTGCTCCACCAGGATGGAGAGGCGGCGCGGGTCCCGTTCCAGTTCCGGGTCCGTGCGCTCGCGGAGGGTGGCGCGGATGCCGCCGTACCACGAGCGCTGGAGGCCGAATTGGTTGAGGGCACGGGCGCGATCTCTCCAGTAAAGTTCGACGATGCCGCCGAAGGCGGGGGCGGAAGTGGCTATCAGGTATTTGTCGGCGCGGAAGATCGGGGACCATCGCACTTCGAAGTAGCCGTCCTCTCCCCTGCTCATGGAGCGGACATTCCATTCGCGTGTCGCGACGGTCTCCGTCATGGGACAGCGGCCCCGGGCCTTCGGTCCTATCCTTTCGCCCCGGCTTTCGCCTCGGCGAGGACTTTCTCGTAGGTTTTTTCGTCGAGGGGATAGAATTGGACGAGGACGAGGGCGCCGAGAATCACCACCGCGGGGAGGGGACCGACGAGGAAGCGAATGGCGAGCTTGGCCGAGTCGCCCTGGGCGACATTGGGAATGTACTGGCCGAGGCTCAGGACGAGGCCGGTGAGGAGGAGGGCGAGGGCCTGGCCGATCTTGGAGATGAGGAGATAAAGGCCATAAAAGGCGCCTTCGTTGCGCTTGCCGGAACGGACGGCTTCCACTTCGATCGTGTCGGGCAGCATGGCGTAGGGGGCGACGTAGCCGAAGCCCACGCCGATTCCCGAGTAGACCATCATGATGAGGAAGAAAGTCGGGCCGAGGATGTGGCCGAGGAAGAAAAGGGCCAGGCAGGACGTGGCGAGAATGAAGAAGCAGATCTGCCAGGTCAGTTTCTTTCCTATTTTCTTCGAGACGACGACGGACACGGGGATCGCGGCCATGGCGACGAACAGCAGGATGGCCATCGCCAGGGTCTGGAGCCCCTCGTTGCCGTAAATGTAGGTGAAATAGTAGGTGATGGCGCTCTGGAGGAAGGTGAGGCCGATGAGGTAAAGGGCGTAGCCGAAGAGAATGATGCGGAAGGGGCCGTTGCGGAAGACTTGGAGGTAGGTCTTCACGAAATCTCTTTCGGACTTGGCCGCGACGACGGGGGGCTCACGGACGGAAAGTCCGGTGATGACGGCGGTGACGAGCATGATGGCGCCGAAAATGGCGCCCACCATGGAGAAGCCCAGGCTCTTGTCGCCGCCGCCCCCGCCGCCGAAGAGGCCGATGACCGGTTCCACCGCGACGGCGCCGAGGATGGTGCCTACGACGGCGAACATGAAGCGGAAGCCGTTGAGGCTCGAGCGCTCGTTGTAGTCGGTGGTGAGTTCAGGCGTCAGCGAGGAGTAGGGGATATTGACGACAGAGTAGGTGACGTTGAGCAGGATGAAGGCCACGAGGCCCCATGCCGCGACGAGGCCGGGGCCCTGGATGTGAGGGTTCGTGAAAAACCACCACATCGCCAGCGCCATGGGGATCGAGCCGAAGAGCAGGAAGGGGCGGCGCCTGCCGAGTCGGGTGCGCGTATTGTCGGAGATGAAGCCGATGAATGGATCCCAGAAAGCGTCGACGATCTTGCCGACCATCAGGATGGTGCCCGCGACCGCGGCGGCGATTCCGACGGTGTCGGTAAAGTATTTGAGAGCGTAGAAACCGAGAGCGGTGA
>Ga0187814_10000798_pt1 | contig 11369 bp, 8 predicted proteins | sample NC_S_4_FD_132450 | JGI IMG/M metagenome (GOLD analysis project Ga0187814, IMG submission 132450) | Wetland sediment microbial communities from Neuse River Estuary, North Carolina, USA - ASW-S_4 | ecosystem: Environmental > Aquatic > Freshwater > Wetlands > Sediment | place: USA: North Carolina...
GTCCAGGTGCTCACCGGGGCACCGGGACCTGCCTGGATCAGCGCCCCGCCGGACTGGATCGACCGGCTGGCCGGCGTGCTGATAGACAACGCTTGCCGGTACGCCGGTGCGGGCGGCACCGTACGGATATCGGTGGCCCAGCGCGGCAGCCGGGTGACGCTGACAGTCGAGGACAGCGGACCAGGCGTGCCCGCCGAGACCCGGCCGCGGATGTTCGACCGGTTCCATCGCTCCACCGAACAGGGCGGCAGCGCCGGGCTGGGGCTCGCGATCGCCGACTCGATCGTGCGCTCAACCGACGGGCAGTGGCGGCTGGGCAACTCCGAGCTCGGCGGAGCGCTGTTCGAGGTTTCCTGGCGGCGCGCCAGTTCCCGGCATCAGCCAGTCCCGGAGTCCCTCCCGCCCGCGGACCCGGCCGTCGAGGTCGACTCCGCCAGCGGATCTAGCCAGCTCACTGCCACGTAGGCGGTGAGCACCGCCACGATGGCGAGCGGCGTCACCGCCGGCGCGTCGCCTGCCACCAGCAGCGCGGTGAGCAGCACGGCCGTCATCGGCAGCCGTAGCATGCCCGCCGTCATCGCGGCCATGCCGATACCGAGCGCCGGAACCAGCGGCAAGCCGGGCAGGTGCGACATGGCTGCACCGCCGACCGCGCCGATGAACAGCGCCGGGAATGTCGGCCCACCGCGGAAGCTGCTCAGGGACGCGCTGTAGCCGATCGTCTTAAACAGCGCGAGTAGCACCAGGCTGGCGACACCGTAACTGGCCGCGTGGCTGATGAACGGGTCGAGTGCGCTCTGCCCGGAGAACAGGACCGTGTTCGCGTCCTTGCCGGTCGCCTGCCCGAAGATGACCGCGGCCGCGGCGACCGCCAGTCCCGCGGCCGGCGTCAGGACGAGCGGCTGGCGCCGGACAACGGTCCGCAGCAACACCGAGCCGCGTCGGATGGCCACGCAGAGTACGGCCGCGGCCAGCCCGATGACCAGCGACCAGGCCAGCTCGGCGAGGTTGGGGCGGGCGAAGTGCGGCAGCGACGCGATCGCGAGCGAGAACGTGCCCAGGCCGGACCACTCACCGAGACCCACGAAGACCAGCGTGCCGAGGCCCGCCGCCAGCACGCCGGGCAGCAACACCAGCTCCATCGTCATGCCACCGAGGCCAGACGCCTCCATCAGCAGGAACGCGCCCGCGAGCGGCGAGCCGAGCAGCGTGCTGATGGCGGCGAAGCTGCCGGCCGCGGCGATCATGACCTTCGCCTGCGGCTGGGCGGCGGCGCGCGCCCGGCTGACGGCCCAGAGGTTGAGCGCGCCACCGAGCGCGATCAGCGGCGCCTCCGGGCCGAGCACGGCGCCGAACCCCAGGCTCGCCAGCGCGGCCAGCAGGATGCCAGGAATCTCGGATGGCCCGAACGGACGACCGCCGGCCTTGAAGCCGTCAGCCGGCTCGTGTCCGCCCGTTCCCGGCAAGAAACGGACCGCCAGTGCTACGGCGAGCCCGCCCACGGCGAGCATCGGGAACGGCCACCAGATCGGCGCGCGACCGAGCCCAAGCTCGGACGGCAGGCGGATGAACAGCCAGTGCTGAAGCTGGCTGGCAGCCGCGAGGAAGCCCCAGGCGAACGCCGATACCGGGACACCGAGCGCGCCGGCGACGACAAGCAGCCGCAGGTAGGCGCGGCTGCGCAGCAGCGCGACAGCTTGCGCGGGCGTAGTCAGCTGCGTCCCCCCGGCCGGTCCAGCGACCCTGCAGCCAGATCTGCCCAGCGCGCAGGCGTTTCACGCGCGCCGCGGGCCAGCCGACGGCTCATCCGGCCGTTCAGGCGCTACGGCCGGGCCGTAGCGCCTGGGCCTGGCACGCTGCCGGTGTTGGCCGCGGTGACCTCGCCGCCGCACTGCGGGCAGGTCAGCTCGGGGTGCATGGTGTGCCCGCACGGCGCGTGCACAAGCTGGACCGGCGGGCCGGACGGACCGGCCGCCCAGTCATCGCCCCAGCGCAGCAGGGCGGTGATGACAGGGAACAACGCACGGCCCTTCTCGGTGAGCCGGTACTCATATCGCGGCGGATGCTCGGTGTACTGGCGCTTGTCCAGCACGCCGGCGTCGGTGAGCTTCTTCAGCCGGGCGGTCAGCACGCTGCGCGCGAGACCCAGACTGGCCTGGAAGTCGTCGAACCGCCTGGTGCCCCGGAACGCGTCGCGCAGGATCAGCAGCGTCCACCACTCGCCGACCACGTCGAGCGTCCTGGCAATGGAGCAGTTCCACTCAGAAAGACTCGTCAGCTGCATGATCACCACTATAACTCACTGAGTAGCTTGACAAAACTGACTGGGTCGTGCGAGCCTCAGCTAGTCGGTCTGTTCAAAAGACTTAAACGCTGGCCAGCACGCGCGTCCACCGGTGGGAGCCGCTCATGGAATCCATTACCCAGGCAGCACGCAGTGACCTGATCGCGCGCGGCTCGCGCCATTGGATCATCCTCGGCGTCCTGTGCCTGGGAACATTTGCCGTCCTGCTGGACTCGACCATCGTGAACGTGGCGCTGCCCAGCATGATCACGGTCCTGCACGCCTCGCTGGATCAGGCGCTGTGGATCGTCAACGGCTACCTGCTGGTGTTCGCGACGCTGCTGATCCTGGCCAGCAGGCTCGGCGACATGTTCGGCCCGCGCCGGCTGTTCACCACCGGCCTCGCCGTCTTCGCCATCTCCTCCGCGCTGTGCGGGGCCGCCCAGAACCCCGGCGAGCTCATCGCCGCCCGGGTACTGCAGGGCATCGGAGCGGCGGCCCTGACGCCGCAGGCCATGGTGATCATTCAGGCCGTGTTCCCACGGGAGCGGATGGGCGCCGCGTTCGGGGTTTTCTCGTCGATGGTCGGCCTGGCGGCAGTGAGCGGGCCGGTGCTGGGCGGCATCCTCACCACCGACGCCGGCTGGCGGTGGATCTTCTACGTCAACCTGCCGATCGCTGCGGTCGGCATCGCGGCCAGCTACCTAGTCGTGCCCGACGTCCGCACCAGCCGCCGGCATCTGCTCGACCTGCCCGGCGTGCTGTTGGGGTCGGCCGGCCTGGCAGTGCTGCTCTACGGCGTGATCGAGGGCCAGCGCTACTCCTGGGGCGAGATCGCGCACGGCGTCACGATCCCGGAGATCATCGCCGCCGGCGTGCTGCTGCTGGTGGCGTTCTGCCTGTGGGAGCGCCGGCACGCGCAGCCGTTGCTGCCAGGCGCGCTGTTCCGGAACCGGACCTTCACCATCATGGTGCTGCTCAACCTGGTTACGCAGTTCGCGCTGCAGAGCATGCTGCTGATCAACTCGATCAACCTGCAGTCCGTGCTCGGGTTCACGGCCGTGCACGCGGGACTCACCGGCCTGCCGCTGACGCTCGCGCTGACCGCGGTGGCACCCTTCGCCGGACGGCTGACCGACCGCGTCGGCGGCAAGTACGTCCTCGCCGCGGGGCTGACGATCTACGCTGCCGGGATCGCCGGGGTGGCCGCGCTGGCTTCCGACCACGCCACGTCGCTGACGTTCGCACCCGCGCTGCTGGTAGCGGGCGTCGGGATGGGCGCGATCTTCGCTCCGGTAGCCACCACCGGCATGCGGGCTGCCCCGCCCGAGCTCGCGGGCGCCGCGTCCGGCGCTCTCAACACCGGGCGGCAGCTCGGCGGCACGATCGGCGGCGCGGTCACCGGCGCGGTGCTGGCGACGAGGCTGTCCTCGGCGCTGCAGGCCCGCGCTGTCGCCGCCGCTGCGTCGCTGCCACCGGCGGCGCGGCACCCGTTCGTCGCCGGCTTCAGCCGCGCCGCGTCCGCAGGCCTGCAGGTCGGTCGCGGCCAGGCCGCCGAGCAACTGCCGCGCGGCGTGCCCGCTCCGCTCGTGCCCGGGCTGCAGCAGCTCGCCCATGACGTGTTCGTGCACAGCTACCTGCAGGCCATGCGGCCCACGTTCGCGATCTCGGTGCTGCTGCTGCTGGCGGGCGCCGCAACCTGCCTGCTGCTGCGGCGCCATCCGGCCAGCCCGCCAGCCACCGACGCGCTGCTGGTGCGCAACCCGGCCGAAACCTCGCAGTCGTCCCGCGGCTGAGGCAACTGCCTGACGGTTTCCGTGGCACATAAGCCGTATATCACCCTCGGCGACCAACGGCAACCGTCAGGAAGTCGTGGACGGGCCGCTTATGGCAGGTGCTCGAGCGCGCGAGTGGCGCAGCCCGCGTGCGGCCACCTTGCAACCGCAGCCTTACGCCCGCAGGTACGGTTTCCCGTCCGCGGCCGGCGCCCTCACCCGGCCGACCAGGCCGGCCACCGCGATGATCGTCGCCACGTACGGCGCCATGGCCAGGATGAACGGCGAGATCGGGACCGTGATGCTGCCGAGGAAGCTGCCGAGCGCGGGGGTGAAGCCGAACAGCAGCGCCGCCGCCGTCGCGCCGAGCGGCGTCCACCGGCCGAAGATCATCGCGGCCAGCGCGATGTAGCCGAGGCCAGACGACATGTCCTTGCTGAACGTGCCGACCGAGCCGAGCGTCAGGTACGCGCCGCCGATGCCGGCCAGCATGCCGCCCAGGACCAGGTTGCGGTACCTGATGCCGAGCACGCGGATGCCGACCGTGTCGGCGGCCGTCGGATGCTCGCCGACGGCGCGCACCCGCAGCCCCCAGCGCGTGCTGAACAGGCCGACCTGGACGACGATGATCGCCGCGTAGGTGAGGTACAGGAAGATCGTCGAGTCGAAGAAGATCGGGCCGATGATCGGGATGTCGCCCAGGCCAGGAATCTTGATCGGGCCGAAAGTGCTGGCGTTGTTGTAGGCGTTCGCGTTCGGCACCATGAGCCGGTCGTAGAGAAAGCCGGTCAGCCCGCTCACCAGCAGGTTGATCACGACCCCGAGGACGATCTGGTCCACGAGGAAGCGGATCGCGAACGAGGCCAGTACCAGGCCGACCAGCCCGCCGGCCAGCGAGCCGCCGATGAGGCCCAGCCACAGCACGCCGACGGTACTCGCGACGATCGCAGCGGTGAACGCGCCGAGTAGGAGCTGGCCCTCGATCGCGATGTTGATCACGCCGGCGCGCTCCCCCATGCACCCTGCCAGCGCGCCGAGGATGAGCGGGATCGAGCCGGCCAGCGTATTCTGCAGCAGCGTCACCAGGTTGACCGGGATGCCATGCGCCCAGCTGCCGGTGTCCGACCAGGCGAGCAGCGACAAGACGAAGAACAGCAGGACCAGGCCGATGCCGAGACGGCGCGGGCCCGGGCTGTCGACCACCGTCGCGCGGGCGATGCCAATCAGGATCGAAGCGCCGCCCAGTGCGTAGGCGAGCGGGCCACCCGGCAGCCGGATGGTGGGAACCACGACCTTGGCGCCGGTCAGCGACAACGCGAACCCGGCGTCGCCATGGTGTGCGAACAGCCCGAAGATCAGGACGTCGACGAGGCCGAACAGGGTAAGCGTCCCGGCAGCGAGCAGCCGGCGGTTGATGGCGATCGGCGGCCTGATGGTCGCGACGAGGGCGGTCATCCGTTCCACCCCTTCGCGACCGCGGCCATGCCGCCGCGCTGCGCCGCGCGCATCCGGAACACCGCCCGGATCAGCAGCGGCGCCGCCACGAACAGCACAATCAGGCCCTCGATGACCTCGGCGATGTCCACCGGCACCTGGGTCGCCGCCTCCATCGTCGTGGCGCCGGTCTCCAGCGCGCTGAACAGCAGCGCCGCGAGCACCACGCCGAGCGGCTTGGCGCGGCCGAGCAGGGCGACGGTGATGCCGTCGATGCCGTACGTGCCGTAGCTCTGGAAGTTCAGGCTGTAGAAGCTGCCCTGAATGGTGACCGCGGCGCTCAGCCCGGCCAGCCCGCCGGCCAGCAGCATCGCCAGCACCCAGGTCCGCTGCACGCTCATGCCCGCGGTGCGGGCGGCGCTCGGGTTCGCCCCGACGGTGCGGAACTCGAAGCCGACCGTGCTGCGAGCGACGAGCCACCACATGCCGACCGCGGCCGCGAGCGCTATCAGGAACCCGACGCCGACCTGCGGTGGCGGGCCGCCGACATGCGGCAGTTGGGCGTCTGCGGCGATGTTCGGGCTGGTCAGGTTCGCCTGATGCGGCTGCTGCAGGGCCGACGGCGTGCCCAGCAGGTAGGACAGCAGGTTGTACATGACGTAGTTCAGCATGATGGTGACGATCACCTCGTGCGCGCCGGTCCGCGCCTTGAGGTCACCGACCAGCCAGCCCATGACGGCGCCGCCGACGAATCCGCCCAGCAGGCAGACGATGACGTGGATGACGGGCGGCAGGCTGATCGCGAAGCCCAGGTACGTGACCACGATCGCGCCGCCGATCCACTGGCTGGCCGCGCCGATGTTGAACAGCCCGGCCCGGAACGCCAGGGCGACCGCCAGGCCAGTGAGAATCAGCGGCGTCGCCTGTGAGGCGGTTTCCGACAGCGGGTAGAAGATGGCGCCCACCGACCCGCCGTGGAGGGCCGCCGCCACCGTGTGCGGGTTCAGGATCGCGCCCTCGAACAGCGCGGAGTAGGCGGCCGCTGCCGACTGCCACGTCGCCGAGATCGCCGCGCCGGGCGCAGCGAAGAAGCTGCCCCACGCGTGCAGGACCGTGGCGTCGCTGAACGCGATGATCAGCGCCCCGATCAGCAGCGCGGCGACAATGGCCACGGCGGTGGTGACGGCGGGGCTGCCCTGCACGATGGCCTCGATGATCGCACGATCGAACCCCCGCAGCCGACCGCGCTCCGGGGCCGGCTCGCTCTCCTGCTGACCCGGCGGCAGGACAGCGGCGTCGTCGGTCATCGAGACTCCTCCGCGGTATCCGCGGTGTCGGCCGCGTTAGCCGCGATATCCGTCGCGGCGGCCGCGGTGTCGGCCGCGGTACCCGCGGTATCCGTCGCGGTATCCGCGACCCCGGCCGCCTCCGCGCCCCCCGTTCCCGCGCCCGCCGCCGCCGCAGCCTCGGCCTGGGCGCCGGCCATGAGCAGGCCAAGCTCGGTCACCGGCACGCTCGGCGGGCGGAAGCCGGTGATCTTGCCCTCGTACATGACCGCGATCCGATCCGACAGCGCGTAGATCTCATCGAGTTCGGACGACACGATGATGACGGCAACGCCGGCGTCGCGCTCGGCCACGATCCGGCGGTGCACGAACTCGATGGAGCCGACATCCAGGCCACGGGTGGGCTGGCTGGCGATCAGCAGCCGGACCCGCCGGCCGACCTCGCGCGCCAGGATCACCTTCTGCTGGTTGCCGCCAGACAGCGTCCCGACGGCCGTGTCGATCGAGGAGGTCCGCACGTCGAACTCGGCCACCAGGCTGGCTGCCCGGTCCCGGATGGCTGACCGGTTCATCGCGATCCCGGCCGCGAGCGGCGGCCGGTCGAAGGTGTCGAGCACGAGGTTGTCCGCTACCGAGAAGTCGGCGACTATCCCGTCTTCCTGCCGGTCCTCGGGAATGAAGGCGATCCCGGCTCGCAGCCGGTCCCGCGGGCTCGCGCCGGTCACGTCGCGGCCGTCAATGCGGACGGTCCCGGTGGCGGGCCGCAGCCCCATGAGCGCCTCGCACAGCTCGGTCTGGCCGTTGCCCTGCACCCCGGCGATGCCGAGGATCTCGCCCGCCTGTACCTAAAACGAAACGTCGTCCAGCGCGTTGCGATGGGCGCCATCAACGGCGACCGGGTCGAGCCCGGCTACGGTCAGCCGCTGCACATCGAGCACGACCTCGCCTGGCGTGGCCGGCGCCTTGGTGACGCGCAGCTCCACCGGCCTGCCGACCATCAGCGTGGCGAGCTCAGCGTCGGTCGTCTGGGGCGGCCGGTGACCGACCACGCGGCCCCGGCGGATCACGGTGATCTCGTCGGCGATGGTCTGCACCTCGCGCAGTTTGTGCGAGATAAAGACGATCGACTGCCCCCCCGCTCGCAGCTCGCGCATGACCCGGAACAGGTCCTCGGTCTCGCCGGGGGTCAGGACGGAGGTGGGCTCGTCCAGGATCAGCACGCTGGCCTGCCGCAGCAGCGCCTTGATGATCTCGACCCGCTGCTGCACGCCGACTGGCAGGTCCTCAATCCTGGCATCCGGGTTTACCTGCAGCCCATACCGCTCGGACAGCTCCTGCACCTGGCGCCTGGCTCGCTTCCGGTCAAGCAGCCCGGTCCGCACCGGCGGCAGGCCTCGCACCCGAAGCGTGCGCACCTGCTCGACCCCGAGCGCCACGTTCTCTGCCACGGTGAACACGGGGACCAGCATGAAATGCTGGTGGACCATGCCGATCCTGGCGTTGATGGCATCCCTGGGCGAGCGAATCGTGACGGGCTGGCCGTCGACCAGGATCTCGCCCTCGTCCGGCTGCAGCAGCCCGTAGAGGATGTTCATCAGGGTCGTCTTGCCGGCCCCGTTCTCACCGAGCAGGCCCCGAATCTCGCCCGGGCCGACGGTCAGGTCGATGTGGTCGTTCGCGACGAGGCTGCCGAAGTGCTTGGTAATCCCGCGCAGCTCGAGTTCCACGCCGCTCCTTCAGGTCAGGGCCAGCCTGCGGACGCGAGCGGCGCGAGCGACCGCGGCAGGTCGCTCGCGCCGCCCGGTCCCGATTACACCGGGCTCTTGGTAACCGGCTTAATCGTGCCGTTGATGATGTCCTGCTTGACGGTGTTCAGCTCAGACTGCAGCGAGGCGGGAACCTTGCTCGCGAAGTCGTGGAACGGAGCGAGCACGGCGCCGCCGTTGGCCAGCGTGCCGATGTAAGCGCCGCCCTGGAACGTCCCGTTAGCGGCCGCCAGCACCGCGGTCTTCACGGCCGCCTGAATGCCCTTCTCCACGCTGGTGATGAAGTACTGGCAGTACTGCGCCGCGCTGATGCAGCCATCGGTGTCCACCCACATCATGTTGACCTTCTGGCTGCCGGCGGTGCTGTCGTAGTCCTGCACTGCCTTGGCCGCGCCAAGCCCCACGCCGCCCGCGACCGGGAAGATGACGTCTGCGCCCTCCTGGATGAACTGCTGGGTGATCGTCTGACCCGCGGTCAGGTTCGTGAAACTGTTGGTGAACTCACCCGACTGGGTCTGCTCGTTCCAGCCGAGCACCACGACGCTCGTGTGGTGCTGGGAGTTGTAGTACTGCACGCCGTCCCAGAACCCGTCCATGTAGATGGTGACGGTCGAGAGCTTCTCCCCGCCGAACGTGGCCACCTTCCCGGTCTGTGACATGCCCGCCGCCAGGTAACCGCCGAGGAAGCCGTCCTCCACGGTGTCGAACACCAGCGAGTCGATGTTCGTCTGCGGGAACTTCGGGTAGTCGACGATGGCGAACTTCTCGTGCGGGTTGGCCTTCGCCGCGGTCTGAGTGGCGGGTCCCATCAGGAACCCGACCGTCACGATGATCCCGCACTTCTCGCCGAGGAACGTGGTGATGTTCTTGGCGTAGTCCGCGGACGTCGTGGACTGCAGGTACTTGACCGTGACCTTGCTGGGGTCGGCAGCAGCCGCCTCCTGCATGCCCTGCCAGGAGGAGGCGTTGAACGACTTGTCGTCGATGCCACCGGTGTCGGTCACCATGCAGCCGAGGAACTTAGAGGCGGACGTGCCGGAACTGCTGCCCGAGGACTTTGCAGAGCCGCACGCGGCGAGCGACAAGAGCGCGCTCACGACCGCAGCGGCAGTGATCAACTTTTTCAACAACTACCTCCTCATGACGAAGGGCAGCGCAACGCTGCGCCATAGCCCGCCAGCTCCACACCCAGCCCCAGCCGGCCTCAGGGCACCCTGACTCCCCTGTGACGATTGCCCGAACAGTAGCCCCGCCCGAATCGGTCCGGAAGAACTTGTCGATCATCTACGTCTGCTGATGCCAAATTGAGACGATTGTTGGCTAGCTTCTGGGGATCGGAGCCACAGCGTGATGCCGCTGGCAGCAGGATCGAGGAAGTCCGCCGGGTGCGGCGAGGAAGGCCGGAGTCCTGGATGGCACTGCCATGAGCGTTGACTGGGGATCGCTACGGGCGGCTGCGACGGCCACCGCCGCGCGCGCCTACGCGCCGTATTCCGGGCTGCGCGTCGGTGCGGCGGGCCAGGACGCGGCCGGCGTCCTGGTCACCGGGTGCAACGTCGAGAACGCCTCCTACGGCCTGACGCTGTGCGCCGAGTGCGGCCTGGTCAGCGCCCAGCGCGCCGCGGGCGCGGGCCCGCTCGTGGCCGTCAGCGTCGTGGCCGGGGACGGGGCGCCGCTCACGCCGTGCGGCCGCTGCCGCCAGTTGCTGCTCGAGGCCGGCGGAGCGGAACTGCTGCTCGACGCGGACGGCGGCCCGCGGCGCCTCGGGGACCTGCTGCCGGCCGCGTTCGGCGTCGGCGACCTGACCGCCCGACGCGATGCCGATGCCTGATCCGGCCGCGATCCCCGAGCCTGTCGCGCCCGACGCCGTGGAGCTGATCCGGGCCAAGCGCGACGGCGGACGCCTGTCTGACGCCGACATCCGGTGGGCGATCGGCGCCTACACCCGCGGGGACATCGCAGACGAGCAGATGTCCGCGCTGCTGATGGCCGTCTTCTTCCGGGGGCTGGACGCCGCCGAACTGCAGGCCTGGACCGACGCCATGATCAGCTCAGGCGAGCGGCTTGACCTGAGCGGCCTGGCCGCGCCGACGGTGGACAAGCACTCGACCGGCGGCGTCGGGGACAAGGTGTCACTCGTCCTGGCGCCGCTCGTGGCCAGCTGCGGCGCCGCCGTCCCCCAGCTATCCGGCCGCGGGCTCGGCCACACCGGCGGCACGCTGGACAAGCTCGAGTCGATTCCCGGCTGGCGGGCGACGCTGTCCAACGCCGAGATCCTGAGCGTGCTGGCGACGTCCGGCTGCGTAATCTGCGCGGCTGGCGCCGGGCTCGCGCCGGCCGACCGGCGGCTGTACGCGCTGCGCGACGTCACCGCGACCATCGAGTCCATCCCGCTGATCGCCAGCTCCATCATGTCCAAGAAAATCGCCGAGGGCACGGGCGCGCTGGTGCTCGACGTGAAGGTGGGCAGCGGCGCCTTCATGCGCGACCTGGCCTCGGCTCGGCTGCTCGCCGAGACCATGGTCAGCCTGGGCTCCGCCCATGGTGTCCGGACCAGCGCGCTGCTCACCCGGATGGACACGCCGCTCGGGCGCGCCGTCGGCAACGCCGTCGAGGTCGAGGAGTCGGTGGCGACCCTGCGCGGCCACGGCCCGGCCGACCTGGTCGCGGTGACGCTCGCGCTGGCGGCCGAGATGCTCCGCCTGGCCGGGCTTAGCACCGATCCGGCCGCGGCGCTCGCCGACGGCCGGGCGCTCGCCGCCTACCGCACGATGATCGCGGCGCAGGGCGGCGACCCCGACGCGCAGCTGGCCACCGCCCGCCA
>Ga0187814_10000799_pt1 | contig 11362 bp, 13 predicted proteins | sample NC_S_4_FD_132450 | JGI IMG/M metagenome (GOLD analysis project Ga0187814, IMG submission 132450) | Wetland sediment microbial communities from Neuse River Estuary, North Carolina, USA - ASW-S_4 | ecosystem: Environmental > Aquatic > Freshwater > Wetlands > Sediment | place: USA: North Carolina...
AGGGCTCGCGTCTTTGGTCGGCACGATCGATGCCGCGAGGACAAGGGCTTTCGCGGTCTACGGCTACGATCCCGCCTCCAGGACAGGGGCCTTCTCTGCGAGGGTGCGGGTACGATGAGCGCGCCCGACAACGGAATTCGCACCTATGTCCTCAGACAGGGCCGGATGACCGAGTCCCAGAAAAGGGCTTTGGAGGGAGAGGGCCGCCGTTTCCTCGTCGGCTTCGACGGAACGATTCTCGACTGGACGGGAATCTTCGGCAACGCCGGGCCGGTCGTGATGGAAATCGGTTTCGGAATGGGCCGGGCGACATGGCAAATCGCCCAGGGGTCGTCGGAAACGAATTATCTCGGCGTCGAGGTGCACAGGCCGGGAGTCGGCAAACTGATTTCCGAGCTGCTCGAGCGGAAGATCGGCAACGTGAGAATCGTGGCCCACGACGCTGTCGAAGTGCTGGAGCGTGGAGTCGCTCCGGCTTCACTTTTCGGCATCCATCTTTTCTATCCGGACCCCTGGCCGAAAAAGCGCCACCACAAGAGGCGGATTGTCCGACCGGGACTGGCCGACCTCATGGCGTCCCGTCTCGCGCCGGGCGGCTATCTCTATTTCGTCACCGATATCGAGGAATACGCGAACTCGGCTCTCGAGGTTCTCGAGGCGACTCCCGGCCTCAAGAACAAGTACGAGGGATTCGCCGACCGGCAGGGATGGAGGCCGGAGACCAAGTTCGAAGCCCGTGCGAGGCTGGCGGGCGGAGGACATCGCGAGCTGTTCTTCGAGAAGATGTCGTAGGACCTGAGCCGATCATCGCGCTTCGAGCGCCCGGACAGAACGATAGGGGCCGGAGAGAAAGGTCGAAAAGGGCTCGGTCATCGCGAGCGACGCGAGGTTCTTGCACGCCTTTTCATAGTGATCGTAGGGAAGAGCCAGTATCGCCACCTCTTCGTCCCTGAGGCCGGCGATGCCGAAAGACAGTTTGTTGTCGGCGGTCCTGCCCCTGAACGAAACGATCGGATCCGAGGACGCGCCTGCGCTCTCCAGCGCCTTCGCGAGGATATAGTACTTGAGCACTTCGACCGCGCCCGGGTCCAGGCCCTCCCGGATGACGAGAGCCCGTTCGTAGAGTTCGGGATAGCCTACGAGAAATTCCACGCCGGCCGTCTCGGTCGTCCGCCCGTCCAGCAAAGCCGATCGTTCGCCCTCCGGCAGCACCTTGATGTCCAAACCCCTGCGCCGGGACCTTATCGAAACCGGAATGTCCGGTTTGAGCCTGTGGCCGCAATGGGGGCAGGTGACGGTGAGGAAATTACCCTCGAGAATCTCGTCGAGAACCGACGGATCGCTATCCAGGTCGATCTCGTCGGGAAGCTCGGCGTCGAAGGTCCTCTCGCAACGGCAGGTGACGATTCTCATGCCTGGCGCCCTCAGCGGCTGAACCACAGGAAGTCGCTTGCCGTCGCGAGGACGAAGAGCGCCAGCACGAACATCGCTCCGACGAACTGGAAGCGCATCATCGTCGCCGCCTTGAGAGGCCTGCGTCTCAGCCATTCGATGATCCAGAGAAGGATCTGTCCTCCGTCCAGGGCCGGGATCGGCAGGAGGTTCATGATGAAAAGGCTGATCGAAAGGAATGCAAGGAGATCGAAGCTCTTGGCGAGACCCGACGCGATGCCCTCGTCCATGCCTTGGACCGCCGTGTTGCCGACGATCCAGGTAATGCGAGCCGGGCCGGAGAGAGAGTCGACGAGATTCACGTCGCTGTATGAAGGCTGGGCGACAAGCCGAAGGTCTTGACCGCCCCGGTTCACCGTGAGAACCATATCGTGAGGCTGGGGATGACGGACGAAGATGCCCAGGGAGCGAAGCGTGAGGGCGAAAGTAGAGGCGGTTTCCCTGAGGCCATCCCCGACCGCCGCGATGGCGGAAGCGGAATGGACCCTATGGACTATGGATCCGAAGGTGATGCCGAGATTGGATTCTCCGTTGTCCTTCCACGACAGGACGAGGGGGATAACCATGGTCGCGCCGTTCCTCATCACGGTGAATGTCGTCCGTTCCGGTCGACCGCGCAATGCCGACAGTATGGCGATGGCCTGGTCGACCGGCTTGCCGTCGATCGCGACGATCTTGTCGCCGGATTGAATCCCCGCCAAGTCGGCCGAACTCGCCGGTTGGACGGAAGCGACCGTAGGATCGATCCAGGCATAGACGCCGAGCTTGCCTCCGGGGCTGTTCGCCGTTATCCCTTCCTGGATCATCCAGTAATCGTTCACCGGCTTGCCGTCTATGGCGACGATGGCGTCGCCGGTTTCGAGACCGGCCCTGTCCGCGGGATAGACGGCCGCCGCGGAGGATAGACCGAGCGGATATTCGCTCGCCAGCACGACGCGGTTGCCGTGAGTACTGACGTCGTAGCCGACGTCGAATACCGCGACGAACACGACCGCGGCGAAAAGTGCGTTGGCGATGGGACCGGCGATGCTTACGATTATCCTTCGCCATGGCGAGGCGCCATGGAAGGTTCCCGGCGTGCGAGGGATCTCCGCGCTCCGCGATTCGACGGCCTGCCTGAACTCGGCCTCGCCTCGCATCAGGCAGTACCCCCCGATGGGGAATGCGGAGATGCAGTACTCCGTTTCCCCCCACCGCCGGCTGATCAGCTTCGGCCCCCAGCCGAGCGAAAAAGTCTCGACACCGATGCCGACCGCCCTCGCCGCCAGGAAATGGCCGAGTTCATGGACGAAAATGACGATTCCGAGACCGATGAGGCCGAGAATCACATCGAGAACGAGGGTCATGCGTATTGCCTCGGGTTTCAGGGATTGCTCGCGTCTCCGAGTCGGAAAATCCGCCACAGTGTCGGCGCGAAGGCCTTCCGGCTGAGAATACTCATCCGAACAGCCTGAAGACCATGCAGAAACCGAAAAAAACGGGAGCCGCGAAAAGCAAGGAGTCGATCGAATCGAGAAATCCGCCCCTCCCCGGGACGAATTGGCCCGAATCCTTGACGCCGGCGCTGCGCTTGAGCGCGCTCTCGAAGAGATCGCCCACTATGGTGGCCGCTCCCGTCGCGAGGCCGAGTGTCGAAAGCAAGAGGGGATTCATGGGGAGATATGACGGGAAGACGAGGGCCGATACGAAGGCGAGTCCGACCGAGCCGATGATGCCTCCCACGAAGCCGGCGGCGCTCTTGTTCGGCGAGACTGCGACGAGATTCCGTCGCTTGCCGAGGGTCATTCCGACAAGCCACGCGAGGCTGTCGTTGCCGAAGGTGATCGCCGCGAAGGTGATCGTCGCTTCCACGGAGCCCGGCAGAGCCGCGGCGATGTCGATGAGGTAGCCCGCGAGTATTCCGGGATAGAGTATGGCGAAAACGAGGCCGAGCACCTCGGGTACCAGGCGGCTTATCGCGTCGATCCTCGCGAAGGCGAATGGCGAAAGAAGAAGGATCAGGAGACAGGCCGTGCCGAGCAGCGCGATACGTCCCGGAAGAATGGGGTGATGGAGCCAGGTTGAAATCCAAAAAAGAGTGGGGATCGTGGCGCCGACGACGGCACTCATCGATCTCCTGACCGGGAATCCCTTGGCCCTCAGAAGCCCGGCAAGCTCCCATGACGCGCCCGCCGTGGTCATTACGATGATGAACGACGCGGCCACATGATGAAATCCGGGAAGGAAAACGATCATGACCACGATCGCCGGTACGGCGATGAAAAACAGGAGAAGCCTCTGGACCGTATTGTTCATTGCAGTCCGCCGTATCGGCGCTCCCTTCTGCCGTAGTCGGCGATCGCCGCGTCGAAGTCGTCGGGTGAAAAATCGGGCCAGAGGGCATCGGAGAAATACAATTCGGAATAGGCGGATTCCCAGAGGAGAAAATTGGAAAGGCGGCGCTCCCCCCCGGTCCTGATTATGAGGTCCGGTTCCGGAATGTCGGGCCGATCGAGGGAGGAGCTTATCGCCGTAATGTCGAAGCCTTCGGCGGGAAGCGAGCCGTTCGGCCCCGCGACGCGATTGATCGCCCTGACGATCTCGTCCCTGCCTCCGTAGTTGATCGCGAGATTGAGGACCATGCCGTCGAAGCGCCCGGTGGCGGTCTCCACCAGTCGGATCTCTTCCACGATGTCCCGCGGCAATCCGGCCGGGTCGCCGGAATGGACGATTCGAATGCCGTTGGCCTTGTAGAAGACGAGCTCGGACCGAAGATGAAGCTTGATGAGGCCCATCAGGAAGCCGACTTCATCGGCGGTCCGTTTCCAGTTTTCGGTCGAAAAGACATAAAGGGACAGAAAACGGATGCCGGCCCGCGATGATGCCAGGACGATCTCCTTCGCCGTATCGAGACCCCGGCGGTGGCCCTCGCTTCGCGGTAGTCCGCGCTGCATCGCCCAACGCCCATTCCCGTCCATGATGATACCGACATGAACGGGAACCTTGGGCGCCTCATCGCGAGTCGTCACGACGCCCTCATACTTCGAGGATTTCCTTTTCCTTTTCTTCCAGCACCTTGGCGATCTGGCCGATGAAAAGGTCCGTGAGCTTCTGAAGTTCGTCCTCTTCCTTTTTGATCCCGTCCTCCGCGACGCCGCCGCCGGCGAGTTGCTTCTTGAGATCTTCGAGGCCGTCTCGACGGACATTTCGCACCGAAACGCGCGCCTGCTCGGTCATCTGCCTCGCCATCTTCGCGAGTTCTTTGCGTCGCTCTTCGGTCAGGGGCGGTATGGCGATGCGGATCACCTTGCCGTCATTGGAGGGGTTGAGCGCGAGATCGGATTTCTGGAGGGCCTTTTCGATTTCCCCGATGAGCCCCCTGTCCCAGGGCTGGACGACGATCAGTCGGGCCTCGGGCACGGATATGGTCGCCACCTGGGAAAGGGGAGTCTTCTGGCCATAGTATTCGACCTTGATTTTGTCCAGGAGGGCGGGGGAGGCACGACCGGTCCTTAGACCGTTGAACTCGTCCTTCAAGGCCGCCACAGCCTTCTTCATCTTCTCTTCGCTGGCCGCTTTGACGATACCCATCTTGTCCCTCGCGCTTGGAGACCGCCGGGCTCGACCCGATGGTCCGAATTCGGCGGAACCCGGTTCGTCGCCGGGTTCCGCCAGACGAAGAAGGCGGAACCTGCCCCGTCAAGCCTCTCCGATTTTTATGTACTGATATTCGACGAGCTCGAGCTTGACCCCCGCCTCCTTGGCCACGGAGGCCATGAAGGCGCCGACGCTCTGCTTCTCGTCCTTCACGAAGCCCTGGTCGAGAAGACAAACTTCGGCCATGAGCTTCTTGAGCTTGCCCTTGAGGACTCCCTCGATGACATTTTGCGGCTTGGTCTTGAGCTTTTCGTCGAGCTCGACCTGCTTCGCGAAAATCTCCTCCTGCTCTCTCACCCACGCAGGATCGGGCTTGGTCTGGTCGAGGAACATAGGGCTGAACGCGGCGATATGGAGGGCCACATCGTGCACGAACCTCGTCACGGTCGGATTCGAAAATGCCTCAGCCTTGTCCGACCTGGCCCGTACGATGACTCCGATCTTGCCTTCGCCATGCACGTAGGAATGGACGAACTCTCCCGCTCCCGCCTTGGCGAGTCGCACCCGCTTCAAGGAAATGTTCTCCTTGATGACCGAAGCGATGTCCTTTACCATGTTTTCGAGCTCGGCGTTGGGCCCGGTCCAGCCCCTTTCGATGACGAGGCCGGCCATCTTGTCGCCGGCGGCGATAAAATCGGCGTTGCGGGCGACAAAATCGGTTTCGCAGGCGATCTCGACGAGGCCGATGGCGCCGCCGGTTTCCTTTACAAAAACGCGGCCTTCGTTCGTGGCGCGCCCGGCGCGCTTTTCGACGCCTGCCATTCCCCATTCGCGGAGAAGCTTTTCGGCTCCGGCGAAATCTCCGCCGGCCTCCGCGAGGGCCTTCTTGCAATCCATCATCCCCGCGCCGGTCTTTTCGCGCAGGTTTTTCACGTCGCTTGCCTTGATATCCATGTGCGTTCTCCCTGATGTTTCCTTGGCTCACTTGCTCTCGTAGAGCTTGTCCTCGTCGACGGGGAGGCTCGTGTCTTCGACCGCCTCCTGGGCGGGCTTTTCGACGGCGACATAATTGGTCGGATCGATCTCGACCTCGGCTTCCTCCGTCGGGGCCGCGTCGGTCTTGACTTCTTCCTCGGTTTCGTCGCCCGCGAGGTTTTCGATGATCTTGAGCCCCTCGGCGGCTCCGGCCTCGACGACCGCGTTCGCGATGACCTGGGTGAAGAGACTGATCGAGCGAATGGCGTCGTCGTTGCCCGGAATCGGGAAGGTGATGCCCTCGGGGTTGCAGTTGGTGTCGACGACGGCGACGATCGGTATGCCGAGACGCTGGGCTTCGGCGACCGCGATGGCTTCCTTGCGGGTATCGATGACGAAAATGATGCCCGGAAGTTCCTTCATCTCCTTGATGCCGCCGAGGTTTTTCTCGAGCTTGTCCTTCTCTTTCTGGAGAGAGGCGATCTCTTTCTTGGTAAGGCTTTCGAAGGTGCCGTCGACTTCCATCTTTTCGATCTTCTTGAGTCGCTGGATGGATTTCTTGATCGTGGTGAAATTCGTGAGCATGCCGCCGAGCCAGCGGTTGTTGACGAAAAACTGCTCGCAGCGTTCGGCTTCCTTTTGGATCGCCGACTGGGCCTGCTTTTTGGTGCCGACGAAGAGCACCGACTTCCCCGAAGAGACCGTCTTCTGGACGGCGTCATAGGCCTCTTTGATGGATTGGATCGTCTTTTGGAGATCGATGATGTGGATGCCGTTGCGCTCGGCGAAGATGTATTTCTTCATCCGAGGATCCCATCGCTTTACCTGATGACCGAAATGCACACCTGACTCAAGCAGGTTCTTCATGGTTACAACCGCCATGAAAGTCCTCCCTCGGTCGAACCACCGTCCGACCCCCATCGCTTTATCTCGCCCCGAAGGGCGGAAATTTCCCCGGCAGCAAGGCCGGAGTTTCTATTGAAAGTCGGTTGAATATGGCATAGAGCTCGCGGATTGGCAAGCCTACTATCCCTGACCATGATCCTTTGATCTCTTCGATAAAAAGCGCGGCGAGCCCCTGGACGCGATATGCGCCGGCAACACCCTCCCATTCGCCGGAATCGAGATATGCCTCGATTTCTCGGTCGGAGAGCGGCGCGAAGCGTACGAAACTGGTCGAGAGGGCCGATTCTTCCCGCCCGTTGGACGAGTTCAGGACCACGAGACCGGTATGGACTTGGTGCGTCCTCGAGGAAAGAATGCGCAGCATGAGTTCGGCCGCGTCCTTGTCGGCCGGCTTGGACAGGGTGATCGCTCCCGATGCGTCGGCGAAAGCGCGGGCCTCGGGGGAGGGGGGAGCGGGCTCGCAGACGAGCGTGTCCGCCCCGATGATCAGTGCCTCGCGAGTTCCGGCCGCCGGGAGAGCGTTCCTCGCCTTCGCGCGCGCGAGAGCGACCACCCTCTCGGCCGGGGGGAGGTGGTCGAGCGACGTCTCGTCGAAATCATGGAGATAGGTATCGAAAATGAAGCCCAACTCCGTGAGAATCGCGCTCCGGCGCGGAGAGCCCGAGGCGAGGATAATCGTGCGCATGCGGCGACTATATCCGATCCTCGGCGGACGAAAGTCAACGAAGATCGAGGGAACCGGCCCTCGCCTTGACAGCGCTCAGCGCCGGCGGCTACTATCGACCCGAGCGATTAGCTCAGCTGGATAGAGCGTCGGCCTCCGGAGCCGAAGGTCGCCCGTTCGAATCGGGTATCGCTCACAAGGTTTTATGCCGTTAAAGATCTGCCTAAAAGCTTTCCTCGGCTGAAGCGTTGAACGGACATTCTCCACCTACCGGGGCCGGACAAGGCGGCTCTTTCGGAATGTTTTCGTGTTTCGAAAGAGTTTCACCTTGTCAGGCATAGGTGTCGATTGTCGTTCCGCTATCCTCGTCGGCCGGCGGAGGTGATGCCTGCTCGGCCGTCTCGTCTGTATCTTCGGTGTTGTCGCGGGGCGGCGGAGGCTGCACGCTGAGCATTTGGTCGGCGGGCTCGAAAGATGATACCGGGTCCATGCGCCACCTCCTTTCCTTCAATATAATGCAAATGTCGAAAAGGCGCAAAAGGCCGACTCCGCCTCCTCGAAACCGGGCGGTTTGCGGTGGATGATGGACCCTGCGGCGAAAGCGGCTGACGCCCGTGCCCCTTTCGAAACGCGAGTGCGGTTCTGAAAGAGGCACGTCGAATTGCGAGTCTCCCCTTGGCTTCAAAGAAGCCGGAGCGAAGCCCGAGCCGCCTTCAAGAGCGACCGGCTCCCCTGAGCCCGGCTCAGCTCCCGGAAGTGCTCGAAGACGCCACTGTCTTCCGGATCAGGTCGAGGAGCTGCGATGCCTTCTGCTTGACAGGACCGATGTAATTCCCCGTGGCGATCCTCATGATCGCGCTGATCGCCGCGGGATCCTTGAGACCGCCGTCCTTGGCGTTGATGCGCTCGAAGGCCAGGAGGCTCTCGAAGGCGAGACTATTGTCCGGCTGGAGGATGTCGTATCGGTTGACGATAAACGCGATGTCCTGCGTCACCTCGTCATTGTCGTTGATGCCGATCTTGCCGAGCGATCGTACGGCGGCCGAGATGACCATCGGCTCCTCGTCGGAAAGCACGACCCGAACGAGGGCGTCCTTCGTGCTTTGCGAGGGGAAGGCGGCCAGATAGTCGCATGCCGTGGCCCGGATGTCGGGATAGTCGTTCAGCACCCTGCCCGTCCCTCCCGATCGGATGACGAGATTCGACGTTTCGAGGGCGAGGTATTCGAGGGAGTTCCTGATGTCGTCGTTTCCCCGGCCGCCGTCGATGGCCTCTTTGGCGTATTGAAGCGCGAGCATCTTCATGTCCCGGCTGTCGGACTGGGACTGCTCCTTGATGACCATGGTTTCGAGCGAAGACTGGAGATAGCTTTCTTCGACCGTCTTTTGAGCCGGCGCCTGTTGAGTCTGGTTTTGCGCCTGACTCTGGGGCTGGGCCTGGCTTTGCGTCTGAGCCCAAACCCCGGCCGACGGGACCAGAACCAGGAACGCGACCATGGCCGACGTCGCGCGCGAACCTATCTTCATCATTGCCTCCCCATTCCTATCTTCCAGGAATCATTCTGCCTTTCGAGATTGTAGAGCACGAGCCTGTCGCCCGCGGGGCTCAGAGTGATCGCCACGATGCTGTTCGCCCCGACGAAATCGATGTCGTCGAGCCTGGCGTTCTGCCGGGACTGATAGACGACCTGAAGAAAATAATCCTGCAGACTGTGCAGGACTATGCCTTCGCGTTTCAACACCGGAGAATCGGACAGACTGGCCAACACGGCCGGATCGGAATAATAGACGATGTAGGCGGGCGTCAGATAGGTCTTCCAGGCCCCGAAATCCTTCGCCTTTATGATGGCGTTGAGCTTTTCTATGAGTACTTTTGCGTCCGAAAAGGTTGCGGTCTTCTCTGCCTGCGTAACGGACGAGGGGTCGAAGGGCTTCGCCGGAGAAGGGGCTTGGGCGGGCGGCGGGACCTGAGGCGCCGGCGCCGTCACGGGCGAGGGTGAAACCACCATGGCCGGCGTCGCCGTCTTCGTGGCGCAGCCCGAAAGAGCGGCGCCCAAGAGGAGAAGAAAGCTCCATTTCGATCCGCCAATCATGGCATCATCATATATCCCTTGCCATTCAAAGTCAAAACGCTCCCTTCCGCCTGTTTGCTTTTTCCTTGAAGGGGGGACGCAGGTAGTGTAGTATGCTCCATAAATGCAATAAAGAGGAGGAAATCCGCGGCCCGAACCGATCGGAGGCACCGAGCATCGGAGGCCCGGATGAGGCATACATGAAGGACATCGTCGCCCTGCACCGTGCCGAATTCGAGGAATATCCCCAGATCGTCGCGACGGCCCCCGGTGTGGCCAAGCTGCTCGGAGAGCAGACGCCCTCGGCGGAAGGGCTCGTTCTCGCCGCCGCGATATCGTTCGACGTCTCGGTGGGGATATCCGAACGAAGGGATTCCTCCCTCAGGTTTTTCGCCGCCGACCTCGGAGAGCGCAAGCGCACCGGCGTCGCCACCCTCAAGTTCAAGAAAGAGGACCGTTGGGCCAACTTTCCCAAAGCCGTCCTCGAGCGATTCGGCCGCTTGGGCTCGGCGACCCGCGGGCTCAACATTACGATCGCCGGCGAGGTGCCGATGGGACTGGGTTTCGCCTCCTCCTCGGCCCTTCTCCTCGCGACGACCATGGCGCTCAAATCGCATTTCGGAGTGACTCTCAGAAACGAGGAGGTGGCGGATTTCGCCTGCAAGTCTGAATCCGAATTCTTCGGTATCCAAGGACGTGTCGACGATTTCCTCATTTCGGGATGTTCGACTCCCCACGCGGCCACGATCGTCGACCTGCGCAACGCGCGACGACATTCCCTGCCGTTTTTCGACGGCGATTGGGCCGTCGTGCTCACGGACTCCAAGGTGCCGAGACTTTCCGTAGTCAACGAGGATTCCCAAAGAGACGCGAGCGTCAGGCAGGTTCTCGCGATTCTCGATCCCTCGGGCCGCAAGAGCCTCCGGGACTTCGCGCCGGAGGAGATCGAGGAACTCATGGGCCAGCTGCCCGAAAGTGTCAGGCGCCGGGCGCTCCATCTTTCGGAAGAGCACCGCCGCGTCAAGGAGGCCGAAGAGGCCCTCGTCTCCGGCGATCGGGTCGCCTTCGGCAAGATACTCGCCAGATCCCACACCTCCCTCCGCAACCTCTACGAGGTTTCCTGCCCGGAGATCGACTGGCTGCAGAAGCGGGCGATGGAAACCGAAGGGATACTCTGCTCGCGCCTGACCGGTTCCGGCTTCGGAGGCTGCACCGTGAGCATCATGAAAAGGGATGCCGTGGACGAATATCGCCGGCGGCTCGACGAATACGAGAGAATCTTCGGCTTCCGACCGACCGTCCACGAGACCGGCCTCGAAGGGTCGATGAGGGTCATCGATTGAATGGCGAGAGGATGCGGGCGCACGCTTAATATGAAGATACTCGTAACGAACGACGACGGTATTCACGCCGACGGGCTCAGGATCATCGCGGAAGAGCTCGGCCGTGAGCACGAAGTTTGCATCTTCGCCCCGGACCAGGAGCGTTCGGGCGTTTCGCATGCGTTGAGCCTGAAGATGCCGGGCAAAGTCCGAAAGCATGGCGGCAATTCCTGGTCCTGCTCGGGGACTCCGGCCGACTGCGTCATCCTGGCCGGCCTCGGCGCGATTCCCTTCTCGGCCGACGTGGTGGTTTCGGGGATAAATCGCGGACCGAACCTGGGAACGGACATCGTGTACTCCGGCACCTGCGGCGCCGCGAGACAGGCGGGGATTCAT